>Ga0065711_1031890_pt1 | contig 28491 bp, 16 predicted proteins | sample Hoacrofraction12_FD_59098 | JGI IMG/M metagenome (GOLD analysis project Ga0065711, IMG submission 59098) | Hoatzin crop microbial communities from Cojedes, Venezuela - Epithelial fraction 12 v2 (version 2) | ecosystem: Host-associated > Birds > Digestive system > Esophagus > Crop | place... | reverse complement strand
CTGGAGATATTCAAGACCCGCCTGGACAAGGTCCTGTGCAGCCTGCTGTAGGTGACCCTGCTTCGGCAGGAGGGTTGGACTAGATGACACACAGAGGTCCCTTCCAACCCCTATTATTCTGTGATTCTGTGATTCTGTAACAGCCCTCAAGTTCAGCCCTCCTATGAAAGCATTTCAGTAGTTGTTAGAAAGTGTTGTGAAATTCTTTTTGGTTTTGGGGGATCTGGGTTATGTTTGAAAGTAATGTTTACATTGACTGATCTTCTGCTTGCTCTAATGAGAAGAACTAGCTGCTCTTGATATTTTGGAGTATGTTACTTGTTGAGTTTTCACTCTGGCTGTTTGTCCCATATAGGCAGATAATATAGTCATGGCAGGAGTTTATGCTTGAGGTTGGAGAGAGCTGGTTAGGAGGCTGGAGAGCAACAATTTGGGTCCAGAGAAATTTCACCACTATGACTAGGCTGAAACTATGATCTCCTATGTTGTTTAAGCAACAGCAAATGTAAATTAGACCATGTGTGGTGTAACATCATTAATGCCTACATACTACTTAATGTCTTTGTAAATGTGGTAGTATTCACAACCAATCTACTGTCCAACCAGACCCCCCTTTTTAATGCTTTGCATCATGAAAACAAAAGTTTAAAGAGAGGATCTGTTTATAATTACTTGGTTGAGGGGGTTGTGTTTTGGTTTGTTTTCTTTGAAGTAAGTTATTTTAACATTAGCAGAAAATATTTTGCATCAAGGAACTCTTTGCTAAAGATCTAATACATTTTTTTGTGAAAAAAATGTCTCAAAGTTTAAGAAAACTGAATTTCAGAATTTACTTGAAATATTTTTATTATGATGCAGAATACAGTGCCACTAGTTTTTGCTGCATAGACTCACAAAACAAGGTAGCATGTTATGATTACGGATTCTGACCTTGCATAGTCTGTTTAGTATAAGCTATGAAGGCTGAACCTTGAAAAGGTGAATGACACTTTGTCAATGTATGGAGCTACACAAATTTATCACAGTGTGACAGGCTGGCATTGCACTGGAAGTATTGATCTCATGATGTTTCATAATCAAATCATAATGTGCTAACCTTGTTCATCTACATTACTCTGCTACCAGACTTCAGGATGTGGCTTTTTGATGCATACCTTTTTTGTTTCTGTTTCTTACCTTTACTTCCCTGTTAGACTGTGTGTGCTCGTGCTCATTCTATTTTTGCTGCTCTGCACACAGTGAAGGAGTTGCAAGAATGTCTCTCAGCTGAAAGTACGGGCTCACCAAAACTATTGCAAAAGCTTCTTGACAGAGGTGAGTGCATGTTGCTATCCTATACCACACTTTGATAGCAGACATAAATCTAAATGTACTGATGGCTAAGGTTGATTAGAAGTTATGATTTTTGTCATGGCTTGTTCTTCCTCTTTTAATCTTTTGAGATAACCTTCTGATCAGATACTTCTGCTACCTAGCTGTATGAAGGAAGATTCCCAAACTTCTTATGAGATGTGGTTTAAGATTGATTAGTTTGTATTCAGGATGGCAACATTAATTATTAGCCATGTCTTTTTTAGATTGAAATCTCTTGTATTGTATCTTGGCTATGCAAATATATTCACATAGCCTAAGCCAGATATATTTAATATACAGACAAAACATATAGTACTTGTTAGAAAATACATTCTTTGGAGTATAAAATGGGAAAATGACCAGCTAGCCAATTAATATCGTATTTTGTCTAAAAGGCCAAAGTACATGTGAGTACAAATAACAGCAAGGGGTTGTTGAATTAGTGATGAGGGAATATTTATTGGCCAAGAGATGATTGGAAGCAAGTAATAAGGGATTTTCTGTTAATTGATTCTAGAGAACCTGTTAGTATACATGAAATGTTCTTAAAAATTTTATTCATTCAAAAGCCAATGCTATGATCTGGGAAGGCATGCAGTATGAATTTGTATACGTGACTTGCGTGAAGTTAGAGTAGCACAGTAATTTGAGACCCTCCGCTCTGGTTATGAAACTCTGTGCTTCTAAGGGTAAATGGACTTGGGACATGTGTTGAGTGTGTGATGCAAAAATATGAAGTGCAAAACAAATTTTAGCTGAAAGCTAAAAACTGAAAGCTGACAGTGTAGTTTAGCTGAAAAGAATCAGGGAAATCATTAGTAACATTATAAAAGCAAATCCCTCTTGCATATTTTTTTCTCATGGCTGTTCTGTTACATTAATCTTGTGTATGCTGTCTAGTAACCAGAATATCACAGGAATAAAAATGGGAAAATTATTTTTTAAATGACTCTTATTGCTCAATGTATCATCTAGTACTTTCTTAAATAATCCTACTGGTTAGCTGATGTCTTTTCTCTGGGGAGATTACTTCACATCCAGAAGCTTTCACTGTCAGGAAGTATTCTTTGGCTACTGAAGCTCAGCTTTTCTCTACCTTAAAGAAGAAGTTTTTGCAGACACTTTTAATCTGGAGAAAAGCAACCCAAACTAGTAGCTTGATTCAGGAGACTACCTGGTTGTTTTCAGTTTTCATCTACCATTTGTGTCTTTACTTGTGCCGATGTAATTCAGTACTCTGTAAGAAGTTGTGGAAAGTACATAAATTTTACTGAGAATGAATCAATAGTTTATCATATTTTCCCCTTAGCATGTACAACTGAGTCTTTGTGGTGTTGCAAATCGTATTTGCCTTCCAAATTTCTGTTTGCAGTACAAAAGTAGCACATGAATGAAATGGCTTAATCAGTCAAAGATACTCAAGGTAAATCTTATGAAGCACCTAACTGTGCTCTGTTGGAAGAATAAAAAAGGAGAAATTGGAAGCTGTTAACTTCACTGCTGTTATTTGGCATATTTTATTTTGTCTCCACAGTTCTATCATGCTCTGCCCAGCTGCTAAGGTTCTGTTTCAGTCATTGTTTAGATGAATGAAATGTTTTTTAGCATTTGGTGTAAAGAACATAATTCAGACACTGCTTCACATAAATGTTTGCACAGATCTCAAAATGCCTGATGTACCAACTAGGAATCTGGCATAAAAAATGTACATTTTCAATTTGAAGGAGATGAAGTTAACTCTGTGCCATGTTTACAGAGCTGCTTCAGATAGCCCTGTACAATGAAGTATGAGTGATTCTGCTGTAGACAGTTGGAAACACTGCTGTGATATTTTACTATGTATTTTCTCAAACCACAGATTCTGAGTGACATGCCATGTGCTGCATAACCAATTTTGGTGATGTGATTTAAACCAAAACCGAAGGTGCTGTTTATTACTTTCTAATGTTTTATTTAAAAGAAAATGATCAGTACTTCTCAACTTTTCTACAGTCTTATGCTCCAGTTCTGGTTATCGTCTAGTGTGTGACAAAGTTAGAACTAGATAGAAGTTTGTGAAGTCAAAATATCTTATCTACCGTGATTTGGACATTGCATATTATGTGGTCACAATGAATTAGTGCTCAGGAACCCTGATGTCCTTGCTCTGTCTTTATGGTGCTGCCAATATTTGTGATGTTTTGAGAAACCTAAACTGAATATCATGTAAGCCTGAGATGTACTGCAGTATAGGATTAAAACCACTTTCATTTAATTTTGAGTTACTAACCTTAATAAGCCTTAAATCATGCAGTACTGCAGGACTTACATCTGTGAGTTTTGTTCTTTGTCCCCTACCATGTGAAAGCATTTTTTGAGAATCTCTGGTGACAAAAAATTTGGGTTAATTTGGAGTTACCAGATGCCCTCTCCTGGGTGATGCATTCCCTCTGAGGGCCATTTGGCATGAATATGCTTCCCCCTTCTTATTGGAAATACACTTCCAGATCACTTTCAACTTTCACATGTTGACAGTCTCTGAACAGAGATGAGAGGAAGTTGACCAATGAGTTGAAGAGAAGGGTAGGGAGGAGGGAGTCTTTGCTACATCTTATGGCCATTTTTTTACTTTTCATTTTGTTAAGCTGCAGGGTGATGTCTCCATGGGGATAAGAATTTGATAGTTGCCAGTATCTTGCATAGCTTTTTTTGCATTCAATCTGTAAGAATAAATATATGTAGTTAGCAAGGAGCAGTGTTCTAATACACATATACATAATCTGTGTCACTTGTCAGTAGAGATTATGTCAAGCAGGACATAATAGGAATAGGATCTACGTTTCAAAAAGGAACAATCTATCTAATTGGAGGCAATGGTGACCCCATACAGGGAAGAATGGTATCTGATTACATCCATAAATGTCAGATATAACATGGTAGGTTATTAATTTTCTGACAGATTTTCTTTACTTAGGAGAGTAGATGATAGTGCAAGAATATTTAGGTGAGAAATCCTTTTGCCTATACATCCAGCAGTTTGGGTATTCCTTGCATGCTTTAAAGAATCTGATTTACTGTGAAATAGAAGGTGACATACTGCTGTAGCTCAACAATCCTACGCAATATTTATAACTGTCATTCATTTTTCTATACTAATGCCTTTTAAATTTGTCCTGATAAATTCCTCCACTGTTTACACAGCACTCTCATTAATGTTTAGAATGGTCTTACATACATTGACTATTGCCAAAGCCTTTAATTGCTATCTTGCCCACCAATGATTTACAAGTTTAAAAACACATAAAGGCCTAAAGAGCAACTAGTGAATGTTGTTTTGAAACTCGGGTGTTTGCTAGAACTCTCTTCCTTTACTGCTTTTTCTGTTTGGTTGCAATTTATACTTGGAAATGGATAGCGAATGTGCATTTTGCAAATGCCATACTAAAGAAACCTAGTTTTTGGGATTCTGGATTGAGTGGAAAAGCATAAAGCGACTTTGGACATCCTTTGGCTATAGCAGCATTCTGTCCCTACTTGTTGGGAATAAATAACAGGAGTGATGTGCTAAACTTGTTGAACAAATCTATATTAAACATCACAGCTTTTGCAATTAAATACAGTGGCAAAGTAAATGATCTTTAGTGCTATATGCTGGTGATTGCGGATGACTACTAGTGGCTTATGAACTATTGGTGTCAGTAATTAATAGTGAATAACAAACAGCAATTAATTTCTGGTGGCAATCAATGATGATTCATCCATGACTGCTGGACTGTGGTCAGTAACTGCTTGAAACTGATTCACAAATGATCAATGTGTGGGAACATTGTGGGAGTGTGTTTCAGTGATAGATGGTTGTTGCCATACACTGACTGATTGCCAGTGAGTGCTATTGTACCATTGTCAGGGATTATTAGTGATTGTTGTTGACTTTCAGAGGTAGACTGTGCAAAATACCTGTTAATAAGCATAAGTAAATAGCAGACCAAACTGTGAAAGTGCAGAAAAGCAGCCATGGCCCAGCCTTCTGCTTTGTGGAGGTCTCTGTCAAGCAATGCTAGGCTTCCTGCTGATGACATTAGGAGTAGGAGTCAGGATGGATGGGGAAGCATTAACTGCTGGGGGAGTGGAAGGGAAGCATCCTCCTCAAAAACAAAACAAAAAACCCAACAAAAATCTATCACCCTAAACATCCTATTTTCTGTTGTCAACAAGAGCAGTGAGTCTTCTCTTGCCAAGGACCAGTTTCTGCCTCTTCCCTTTGACCTTTTCATGTGCTCGTTTCAGGATGACATACTTCAAATTTTCCTGTGCTGCTAAGAAGCCTTGAGATGGATCTGCATGATGTAATTTCATAGAACCACAGAATAGTTTGGGTTGGAAGTGACCTTTAAAGGTCATCTAGTCCAACCCACCTGCAATGACCAGGGACATCTGCAACTAGATCAGGTTGCTCAGAACCCCACCCAGCATTTCGAAGCATGGGGCATTTGCCACCTCTCTAGGCAGCCTCTTCCTGTGTTTCACCACCCTCAACACAAAAAAAATTTATTCCTCATATCTACTCTGAATCTACTCTCTTTTATTTTAAAACGATTACCCCTTGTCCTATAGCAACAGGCCCTACTAAAAAGACTGTCCCCATCTTATTCCTTTCCTGTTGTGATCTTTCTTATAAGCCCCCTTTAAGTACTGATAGGCTGCAATAAAGTCTCCCCAGAGACTTCTCTTCTCCAGGCTGAACAAGCCCAACTCTCCCAGCCTTTTCTCATAGGAGAGGTGCTCCAGCCCTTTGATCATTTTTGTGGCCCTCCTCTGGACCCACTCCAACAGGTCCATGTCTTTCCTGTGCTGAGGGCTCCAGAGTTGGATGCAGGACTCCAGGTGGGGTCTCACCAGAGCAGAGTAGAGAGGCAGAATCCCCTCCCTCGACATGGTGGCCATGCTGCTTTTGATGTAGCCCAGGATATGGTTGGCCTTCTGGGCTGTGAGCACACATTGCTGGGTCGTGTTCAGCTTTTCACCTACCAGTACCCCCAAGTCCTTCTCCTAGTGCTGCTCTCAATCCCTTCATCCCCCAGCCTGTATTGATACCTGGGGTTGCCCCAACCCATGTGCAGGCCTTTGCACTTGCCCTTGTTGAACCTCATGATGTTCACATGGGCCCCCTTCTTGAGCTTGTTCATGTCTCTCTGGATGGCATCCTGTCCCTCAGGCATGTCGACTGCACCACAGAGTTTGATGTCATCTGCAAAATTGCTGAGGGGACACTCAATCTCACTATGTCATAGATGATGATACTAAACAGTACTAGTCCCAGTATAGACCCCTGAGGGACACCACTCATCACTGATCTCCATCCAGATTTTGAGTCATTGACCACTACTCTCTGGATGCAACCATCCAGCCAATTCCTCATCCACCGAACAGTCTACCCATCAAATCTATGTCTCTCCAATTTAGAGAAAAGAATGTTGTGGGGGACCTTGTCAAGGGCCTTACACAAATCCAGATAGACGACATCCATAGCTCTGCCGTTGTCCACTGATGTAGTCACACCATCATAGAAGGCCATTAGGTTGGTCAGGCAAGACTTGCCCTTCCTGAAGCCATGCTGGCTATCTTGAATCACCTGCCTGTCCTCCATGTGCCTCCATTTAGTCAATTAAAATTAATTAGTAGGGTTAACTAACAACGATGAAATCCCTAATTGTCTTTCTATTTATGGAGGTGACCCAGCTAGTCTTAGATTTTTGGAGAAAGCTCACAAAAAATTTGCGGACAGATTTAAAGAAGAATTTAGAAACCAGTTCTTGATTCTTCCTACTTAGACTGTTAGTACTGCTTGGAGCATGCTTTGATCAGGGACAGGTGCTGCCTGCTGACCAGTTGTTAAAGTTTTGTGTCTGCATGTTATTGGGTCCCCTAATATAAACCAAACGCTACAACCAAGAGGCAGGAACGGGGTGGGCTGAGGAAGGGTGAAGTTTCACACCAGTGAGTCTTCAAATGAAAAGTCACCATGACAGCAATATCAGGACTTGCAGGTGCGAGGTCATGAGAGTAACAGCAAAGGAATAGCAATACGAGAACAACTGAGGGAACACTGCCACAGAGGCTCTGGAAAAACACTGCCACAGGAGCTGAGGTGAAAGGCTTCAGAGCTGCAAGTGAAAGGCAAGCTACAGAACTGCAGATAGATGACCCTTACCGCTATAAAAACTAAGAGACCTAAGGCACCATGAAAGAAAGTAAGTTTTAGGTTTTAAGACTATCTCTTCATTGTGACTCCTTATTACATCTGACAGAGCCGCCAAAATACACTTAAATGACCAGCATTTGAGGACAAGATACCACTCAAATTACTCTTTCTGTCCTCCTTTGCCTGAGTACGTATCCTATAGTTCTTTGAGATTTTTGAGGGCTTTTTTTTCCTCCCAGCTGTTGTGAACTTGCCTGTCAGCAGGGAAAATATTTGGAAAGGCGTTGAAAGTATATCAGAATTTCAAGGGTATTTTGCATGCTCCTTTACTCCAGAGCAGGTAGATAACATCTAAAGTTAAAAATAAATGACAAAGACCCACTCTCTAATCCTTGTGCATATCTGACAAGCCATCTAGAGATCAAAGTACTTTCAAACTTGAATATTCCGATGGCTTGGGCTGAAATACAGGAAGAGCTGAAAATAAGATCAGCAGAGGCGATATACCTTAAGTCACTTCTTAAATGGAATATAATATATCAAAGTGCTGAACTCAAAATAGAATTTAGATAGGATTTAGACATGTAAGTCCAAGAGCCTGAATCCACATACCCTGCCTAACAATTTAAGTGCCTGAGAGCTTGTTTGTTTCTCAGTTTTCTCCAGTGAAGTTGCTTTTTCAAATAGTTTGACTTTAAAAAATAGACATGGTGGCTCAGGAAACCTATTTTCAATTTGCAGTTGCGAACACATTATCCTGATAACCTTCCTTTTGAGGGGAGGGAAGCCCTCACCAGGTTCTAAGTACATTAGTTTGACATGGCTTAGTAGAATGTGTGATGAAACCTACACATACAGCAGCAGAATCAGAAGCTGAACATTGCACTTGTAAGGATTCAGTCACAAAAACAAGACAAAGAAATGATTATTCACAGCCCACAGTCTGTTGCCCACAGACTTAGAAGGACAGAATGGGGCTAGCTGGCTTCTATAGATATTTTGCTTCTCGGTGAATCCATTAGTGTTCAGATCACTAAAATGTAGACAAAAACTTTTCTGTCATTCTGTTGTTTGGGGAGAAATAATCACTAGTGACAAGCTGCAATTTGCAATTTATGAATTCAGAACATTTGAGATACAGTTTCAAGCATCTCATTCTTTGCAACCAGAACATATAGAAGAATGTAGCTGCATCCCAAAGTTGTATTTGTGTGCGAACATTCATGGTTCTCAGTTCAAAGAAACAACAGAACCTCTTTGCAGAGTCCAAAGAAATCCTGAACTGCCACTTAATCATATCTGTCAAAATCATTGTGCTACTTGTTTGGTAAAGGAAGATCATCCTTCGAGGAATTCTGAACTAGCAGCTACATTTGTTTTGATTATATCATCATCTGAATGTATTCCTTGTAAAAATGCTCTGGACTTAAAGGACGAAATCATATGTGGACAGGAACTTGTAAAAAAAATTTATGTAAAACTGTTAGTCTATCTACAGTTGATGTCAGGCCAGATGTGAGAGCTGGGAAGTTTCCAGGCTGAAGTTATGCTGCTAAGCAGAGATAGACAGTAACTTAGGAATAATTTCATATACTTATTTTTAATAAGGGCTTTATTTTCAGATTTAGAGTATGGTTTATTTTGACCTTCCTTATCATTGCCATGTGTCTCATTTTTTCATTTTCATCCTAACAAACATTTTGAGACTGTGCTTATTCCTTTTACTGAATCTGAATTAACCTTAGGAAAAACTAGTTAGGAGGGTTTATGGAAGGAAAACATGAGTAGGAAAGTAAGTTCCAAAGAGTGTGAAGGATAGAGGTTCATAGACAGAAGTCATTATGGGAAATGGGTCCTTTGCATGATCAAAGTTCAGAGGGGTGAAAACTGTGAAACCCTGTGCAGGAGAGGAAAGGAAGCAACTCACTCTCACATTTGGAAGTGCAAGAGTTGGACTGAAAACCAAGCAAGGACATCAGCATTACCTGCCCTGTCTCCTTTCCCTGGGTAGTTTCAGACCTCCATTGGATGAAACATCATTTCTGTTTAAGAAGTTGCAATTATCTCCCTCTGGAGACCTAATCCCTTAAGATCAGAGTGTCATACCACTAAAAGGTAGTGGGGCTTTTTGTTTTCTCTAACCTTTCTTCTGCCTTAATACTCTAGCGTCTAATTAGAATCTATAATCTGATAAATATGAAGAATATCAATAGTTATTTTCATCTTTTGCCAGCCGTTTTCCCTGGCTACTCTCCTCAGTTGCTTCAGTTGAATTTTAGCTATGATTCTGGAGCACCTCCTGGCTTCTGTTTCCACCTAGTATAGTGACTATGTCTTTATGTTGCCAAGATCCATTACACACCTATGATAATAGAAGATTGCTTGTGTTCAGAGGAACACAGGTGAAACAAAAGCTTTCGGGTTTTTTCCCTTTGAACTTTAACAGTGCACCCACTTTGAGAAGACCCCATTGTTTTGTATCCTACAAATAAAGAAGTGATGGCATAAAACATCTGTGATGCATGATTGTCATTGTAGTTAACATCTTTTTCTTCCTTTTTGCTCTATCTCCACATAATAAAATTATTTTTACAGCTTGATCTGTGTGAATTTTACATTTACATCGTCTGGAGTTTACTGTTAGCTTGACTGAAAAGGCTTTCACCTCTTCCAATTTCCTGAAAATTCTTGGTTTTAACGATTGTTTTACTCCTATTTTCTGCCTTTGTTTGGGTCATCTCCTGTGACTGGATCCCTTTCTGATCGATTTACTATCTGTTCAATTTCTTTGGCATGATTTTTGAGTATCTTAAAATATGCCAGCTAGATCCTCTAAGCAATGGTGCTACCTATTTATTTAAAATAGTAAACCCACAGGAAAATATTTTTGAGCATTCTGCGTTAATACAAACCAAGCAGGATAATTTACAAAACAATCTCTGGAGGTGCATAAGCAAAACTTATTAATCATAACCACAGCAGACTACAAAACTCCAGTACAAATATTTGCACTTCTGTCACAACCACTTATCTGATCTATGCCAAATGCTGACAGATTTTAAAGACAATCACATTAAGTATTAATCAAGCTTGAAAGATGCAGCTGAGTAACAGCATACTAAAGAGACATCCATCTCCAAAGACAACTGCACACTCCAAATACTCAGGTTCCTATTGCCCTGAAAAATGTTTAAAATCTATTTCAATCCCATGCTGTTTCCTTAAATCTTTTCTGCATCTCTTTCTGATGCATTTTCCCAAAGCTTCAAATATCCCGCCCCCTGTGAAATGATTAAATACACAGAGTGGGGCTTCTGTCTCAATGCTTTCACTTCAATTAATAAGAACAGCAGCAGAATAAACCAACTGGAAGTGTTTTATTTAAACATCTTTCTTCCCCTGTGTACAACACTGATCACATTTCCGCCTACACTTTCTCTTCCTCCCATGGTAGCATACATCTTTTTTATTGTTGTACTTCTATAGCCTCTTTTTTCCATTCTTAACTTTGTGGCTTTTTCCGTATCATCTGTTAGACTGGGGACAACTTCATATAAGCTCTGCTGCCACACAAACTCTTCCTCAAGTCCCTGTTTAATATTTTTCCATGATGCCTTCCCATATTATTTCCAGTAATTTCACCCCAGCTCATGCTGTGTCTGTAATATTGTCCGACTTTCTTTTTCTCTAGGACTGGTCCTGTTTGCGAAGCAATCAGCAGGTGCTACTTGATGCCATTACCAGCTGTATTATCTCAACCACTGCATCTGTTCTGCTCTATCAGATTGTTACCAAAGACTGCGCTAGTGGCAGCCTTCTGTGCCACTCCCTCAGGCTCTGTCTGGGCCTGTATCCCACAAAGATCAGTTGCCAGTATCCATCCTGACAGACTGTGGCCTGCTTGCGTGCCTTCATGGTGCAGGATGGCTCTTCTGATTTGCAAATGCTGAGGTTTGAGTGCACTGACGTGCTTTTTGCCATCATTTCCCCACAGCTGACTGAATGTCCAGATGCTACTTCCTTTGAGAGATCATAATCATTGAAAGACATGGCACAGACCACTAGTTAGGATTTTGAGTGTGTATAGGTGGAAAAGAATTTAGTCAGGAGACAAAATGCATTATAAAGCTCGGTCATAGAAAGAGCTCAAATTTGCTGCTGTTGTAAAAACAGCTTTGCTCAGTCTCAAATTCACTGAGTCTATAGGCAATGAACAGGTCCTTACAGTTTCCAGAGAACACTTCCTTGGCCACACAGGGCACGAGGCAGAGGAATTCATTCTGGTTTTTTTGTCTATCATGAAATACTCTGAAACAACACATTTGGAGAGGACCCAGTTGTTCACTAGCAGGGCTCTATACAAAGGTAGAAATACACAACATCCAGAGGGGCCGCTCCAGTCACAATCCTCTAGAGAAGCCTCTGGTTTAACCAAGCAAACATGCCAACAGCATTTGGTTCTAAAACTATACCCAACCTGATCAAAAAAGAGAAGTAACTCTACATCCTTCTGGTCTGGCCTGGAAATCAAGATGTGAATACTATCAGCACAAGCAGCTCAGTCAGGGTAGGATGTGAACAGAGGTGTATTCCTGAGATATCCCAAGACAGCCTGTTTTTGGCTCATCCAGCTTTCTAGATGTACTTTGCGTCCTGGTCCAAAAAGCCCTCCTTTGCTATGAAAGACTGGCCTAGCTGACTAATTGAATCACAGGCAGAAGCTAGGCCAGGTTTGATTCTGAAATATTACTGGGCCATCCTTGGGTGATTCAGTCTGTTCTGATTTGTATTTGTGCATGTACCAGACTCTGGCCTGGATGTGAAAATTTCTCTATATGAGTCCATGCTCCATCATGTCACTCAGCAAGGTGTCAACCTTGCAAATGTCATGGGGTGTGAGCACAGAGGGAGGAGCAGATGGGCAGAGAATGGATGGGATTTAGCACTATGGAGGAACAGCCATGTGTCAAAAGAAATGATTCCTAGCCAAAGACGGGCTCCTGTTTGTATTTTTTCTACCTATGCGCCTGTGTGTCTGTGCAGATCTTCCAATGCCTGTTCAAAAACATGCAGCTGGCTGGTAACCTTTTCCAGCTGGTGGAATATGGGAGCCATATGTGCAGACAGTGCAATTAGGGGTTGCCTAACGAAAAAATGGCATCAGGTGCAAGCCAGGGTGCTAAGCTTTGCTGACATGCTGATCTGGTTGACTTATCATTTGTGACTTGTACAGTGACATGTGGGCGGGAGAGGGGAATTGCTGGGCATGTTGTGCAGCTATGTTGGTGAAAGTCTTGTGGAGCAGATTAACTGAACTGGAATTGTGCTGTGTGAGGCACTTCTGAAGGTGGATTGTTCAGACTGCCCTGTAATTAAAGGCTTGGCCAAATCTGAGATTCTTGACTTCTGACTTTGATATACACCTCTGTCGGGACTACATGAAGAGCAAAGTACTGTATAAAGTGAATAAGGCTGCCTGTGCCACTGATTTCACCAGGATGACTATGGAATTAAATTATGTCTGGGAATGAGAAGTAAGCCCTTTGTTATACACTTACCACACTTCTTACAAATCCTTAAAGTAATATGTAAACAGTGAATAGTACACAATTCTTAATTCTATACTCTGCAGAGGACAGGCAGTTGGGAATTATAGTACTTGGGAAAAAAAAAGAGAGATCGGACTATCTGATTTTAAAATCTGCAAGAGTAGCTTGGATGTCAAAGGCCAAAGTTAGAAATAGGCGCACTGGATTCTCATGCAAAGTATGTGTTATGAGAACATGAAGAGGTCAGTGCTCATTCCAGGTGGGTTACAGTGTGCATGCACTGAGTCGTCCTGGAGCTGCCCTGCTCTTGCATGTGCTCCTGCACTGTATTTCAGTGATTGTCATTTTGCTGTTGGGATGAATATAAGTGTATCTCAGGGACAAAACACCAATATTTGTTATCTGATGAAACGGTTGTACCACCAGGGCTAGTACTGGTGAATGCTTTCCACCACAACGCTTAATTTTAATTAATGGTCACTGTAGTTCAGACTGAAATCTTTCATTCTAGTCTCTGTCTCAGACTGAGGTGTGTTTTATAAAGTTTGAGCGGGGAAAGTTGCAACTGATTTTTAAAGGCAAGACTTATTGGGAAGAGCCAGTTTACTTGTGGGAGTGGTTTTCAGAAAGACTTGCCCAAATCTGACTGTTTTTCTGTGCTTTCTCCAGGACTGCCTATTCATGCACTGTTTTGCTGTCCATTCTTCATGGTTGTTTCGTAGAGGATAACAGCCTACTAAAACTGACCCCCAGCTGAATTGTTCAAAAAGTGGTCTCTGCAGACCTCCAGAGGCAAAACATCCTGTTATGGTTCTAGCAAGAATCAGTATTACTTTCTAGCAGAGTATGATTTTCCTACACTAGAAACATACCTGCATTGTAAAGCCAGCAAAATTATATTTTGCCTGAAACCAGAGCAGAGTTAATAATAGGTTTGTTGTAGAATCGTAATCCATGGGAAATATTTTCTGCTGCTGGTTCATATGAAAAAGTATAGAGGTGGTATTCAGATCACTAAAAGCCAAGAGGACATTCTTTAAAATAGGAATGTGAAGCATTGCTAGGTTGTTTTAACAAAATTAGGGAGCTTTTAAATTTTACTTCAGTCTTTCCTAAGAGAGAAAACGTGAAAAGTTAGTCTAAAAAGAAATAGATTTTTAAAAAATATTTAAAGCAGATCTCGCCAGATTTCCTCTCATACATACTCTGGGAGAGAGATCAGTAGTTGCTTTAATTACCACCACCAAAGTAATTACTCCATTTGACAAGGTCAATTAAAAATAATCTAATAACACTGTCCCCTATTAGAGTGAGGAAATTGCACATGTAACAGCACCTATAAAGAATTCACCAGCGTTTTGCAGTCTCTTTCAGATGGTAGGTCCTAATTATATTTCAGCCTACAAATTTATAAGCTTTAATGTATTTGATAGGTAAATCAATATACAGAGAAAAAGTTAAAGACTTGAAGCTCATTTCAATCATTTTTGTATCTGCTTCTAAATCTAACCTTTTTTTATCCAAAAATTCTTGTTTAGTTATTGCCTGATCCTGTGAAACCGACAGTTCTTTAGGAGCCTTCCCATTAAGACTGAAAGCTCTCTAAGGACTTGCAGCTGTGCTTCTGAGCATGGTAAGATCGTCCACAGTCTGAGCACCTATTTTTTTTGGTAAGTCTTGCTGAGATCCAGAAAGTGAAGCAGAGAAGGAATGTGTCTGCAGTGGACCCAGTGCAACAGGTGTGATCTACTCCCTCAGGGAGTCTAAATCTCGTGACTTCAGAAGGTGCCCTACCTGATGTACTAAAGGCTATTCAGAGGGCTGAAGGCAGGCTGCACTCCTCTGAATGTCATGCCGTGGTGTAGAGCTTCATCTTAAGGTGATGGGGAGTGGAAGGAGAGCACAAGAGGATGTATGCTCAGCTTGTCACTAGCGTGCTCACTCACCTAGGTGGGTGGGAGTGCTGGGTTCTTACTGCCAGGCTTGTTTCTGTATTTTATTATTAGCCAGTCAGTGCACAAATATGTAAATAGTGCTTGGACAGTGAACCTGAACACTCACCTCCCTGGAATGTATCCCAGCTTCTGGTCTCCAACATTATGAATTCCTGATATAGTAATCTTCAACTTTGTTATGCTTTGTGACAACTTCCCAAAGGAGGGTGGCAGACACTACCACCATAAATAGCTAAGAGTCTGCTGATCAGTTGTTGCATCAGGAGATAGGACATGTGAGTTTTAACCTCCTCAAAGGAAAAAATTCTGCACCTGCCAACTCCTGCTGAGTACCAGGCTATTACATGAAGTGCAGCTGCCATCTCCTTCTTCATTTTATAGATTTTAGAAGATAGGAAGCCATGGTTACAAAATGTAGTTGCCACGAGGCTGATCTTATCAATGTACAACAGCTGTACTGGGAACATTTACTGTAATTAGGCAGAGAAACACCTAGTTTCCTTTTTCTTAATTGGCCATAGTTGTGTGCTAGACAGCAAGTTGATCAGTTCTATGTGCAAAATAACAGCAAAGCTAAAGCTGAGCCAGATGAAGAAGTTGCTGCTATTTGTGCTCATCACTACCGACTCCTCGTGCTCATGGCAATAATTTACTCAACATAGTTGCCAATGACCTACTTACTTCTCAACCTAGTTCTGTGAAAATGGCTCTGATTTATACTCTTCTAATAGTAAAGGTTTACCATGGCTTCCTTGGCTTTGCCAGGACTAAACTCCCAGAGGCGTCAGGGAGTTTAGGTGCTTTTAGTATTAATTGACAGCTGATTTAAGTTTTCACTAGTGGATTTTTGAACATAAGCACCTGAAATCTGTAAGTTGAGTCTTATAATTTAAGTATATAATGGGTTTCACAACTTTTTTAAAAGCTAAGCAAAGATGCTGCTAATTACTTAACTCCATTCTAACAGTAGGGAAATGACTGAGAACTGCATTTGTAACTTACAAATGGGGACAAGAAAAATGTTGCTGTAATCTACTGATTCGAAAGTGTTAAATGCGAAGAAACAATGTGTACTCTCTAACTGAAGAACACTTCAGCAGGCTAAGTGGTTGTGTATTACAGTATGCAGGCATTGCACAAACCTCTGACATCAGGGCTATGCACTAGAGCAGAATTTCTACTGTCTGCATTTCATCTGCATATAATTATGATACTTGCTTGTCTTGCTCTGTCTTTCTCCATTTAAAATTTGCTGCTCAGGAACTTTCATATTAAGGTGCTGCAACTTAGAATAAGATGCTTCTTAAACTTAAGCATTTCTGTGTTATTGACTTCAGGTAGATGCATTTGTCTCCCTCCTCCTAAAGTAAAAATTGCGAATAGTGTTCAGTTGAAGGAAGGACATTTGCCATTTAGTTTCATTACAGTGATTTGGTTCAAGAGCAGACATCCAATGAAAAGTGATTATCTCAAATATGGGCCACAATTCTGAAAATGAAAGGAACATGTATTTTAATCTGAGTGGTTTTTCTGCGTCTCAACTTCTGTTCTCAGTCTTAATTTCAATAGCATTTTCTTAAAACTTTTTATTAGCAATGTAATGTAATTACCTGATATATTACAAACATCTACACAAGGTGGGGCTGTTACACGTGAACTGAGGTTCCTCACGGAGCCTCTGCTGGACAAATCTGTTAGAATAAATTCCACAAATGGGCAGCAGATGTCAGCTCTCCAGGCTCTGGTTAAAAGAAGATCCTTAAAATTCTATCTTGCTTCAGAGATTCCCTACAGTTTTATTAATGCTTTCCTGAAGCAATCATTTCACTTTGTTTCCCTGAGTATCATCAGGAAGAAAATTCATAATGGTGAGATATCAGCCATAGGTGTTCTTTGTTTTTAAACAAGAAACAGCTGTTCTAGGAGAAAGCTACCAGCAACAAAGATATGCACAATGTGTAGAGGGAAAAACAGAGAAACAAAGGCATAGTAGCACAGGAGGCATAAAAGGGTTCACAACTGGGAGTAAAAAGTTTGGGTGGTATTCCAGTAGGTCATTAACAGACTGATAAGATACAAATCACTCTTCTTTGCTTTACCTTCTGTAACGAGAGAATAGTAATATTTACTTTACTTTGTAAGCTTTTCGTAATCTACTTGTAAATGCTTAAGACTTAATTTTTTTTAAAATGGAAATCAGCCTTCTGGCGCATCAGAAACATATGTTAAAGAACCAGGAAAATGCACCCGAATTGGAACACATCTTATCATGTGCAGATCAAAGCAGCTGTCTTCCCTTTCTCTTCCTCCCTTCACACACCCTCCCCTTCCTCAAAAGGGAAAGAAGTCGCAAGACATATAATCCTCAAACCAGGCTCGCCTGTATTTCAGTAATCATCAAGAAGTTCTGCAGCTCCCGAAACTTGACCTTTCCCAGAAAAAGCATCTGGAACTTCATCTTTTCTCCCTGCGATAATCAGGGCAAGTGGGATAAGAAGACCAAAGGCTTCCCCATCATATAATAAAAAGATCCCTTAAGGAAAATAATGGGAATGCCATTGTAGGAAGAATTTAAAGTTCAGCTGATCAAAATAGTCACATTTTAGTGAGAGACAAAATTTGCGCTTTGATTGTTAGGCACAGTTGGATTAGGAAGCGTTATGACTGACATATTTTGATCGTTCATGATATTCACCCGGAACTCTGATGACAAGCATCTGTTACGCCACAGAAATACTGTTCAAGAAAGCGATGACGCTTACTGAACAATTACTTCTAGGCAATGGTTACCACATTGACCTTAACATTCTAAGTAAAAACAAGTATTTTGATCCTCAGTTCTCCGTGGATAACTTTTTAAATAACTTCTGTAAGAACATATAAACAGTGAGTGGCACAGCCAGGAACAGAGCTTGGAAATCTTGGTTTGCAGTCTCTTGGTGGAACCATCGCATTCTATATATATACTGCATATACAAAAGTCTTTTGCTAAGCTGGTGAAGTTAAGGGAACTGTATACAGGCTTGTTTCTGTAGGGGATTATGTTGTTTATATATATGAGCGTTGTGTAATGGAGAAAGGTTACTTCATATAATTGGTTGTAAAACTAAAGAAATCCCCTGAAGTTAGTGTTCTTCCTGTCTAAATTCAAACTGAATAGAGTTTAGAAAATGATAATTATGTCCCCTTTCAGTAACTGCCTTAATCCTCTCTTTAACAAGTGAGCAATTACAATGTCACAGTGGAATCCTGTAACAGAAATACACGGAGTTCATGTTAGCCAAAGAGTATGGCTAACAAACACTGTCACTGGCTATCCACAAAACACTGTGTGCATTAATTGGACGTTTGTACAAACAGCAATGTGAAATTTTTCACAAGTAAATCTACTGAATTTCTATAGTCTAGTTATCAACAGATAGGGACAGAGGGAAGCAGTGTGGATTTAAGCAGACCTAGCCTCAGTCTCTCTCTTTCTCTCCTCTCTGAAAAAAATTCCCTGACCAACTCACAGAATTGGAAATACCCCATGGAGCGAATTTGAATTAAGGACTACAATGTGTCCTCATTTTAATCCAGGCAATCAAGTTAAAATCAAATTAACAAAGAGCAAAATTAGGCCCCAAATGTTCTCTGAGTATTTTTTTAATTAACTCTGTTTTCATTATTTTTTTGGCAGCTGCTTCTGTACCTTCAGGTTCTGAGCAGAACTGGAGGCAAAGAACTGAAACTGAAAGAACAGTTCTTATGTAAGACACAGTGATCATGAGCATTTTTCTCTGCTAGGATTTACAATTTCAAATACATATGCTGATGGAAGGGCAAAGGGAGACAGGGAGAGGAGGGTTAAATATCTCTTTGGAATATGACTTTTCAGAATTCAACACTTTATAACAGTCATAAATCAGTATAGACATTTGCTGTGAAAGGCATTTTTTCCTCTGACCACAGTATAACAATTCACTGTGAGAATTACAGCACAAGTTTGAAATCGTACTTGGCAAGTAACATTGGGAGGTCAGATGTTCTTATATTCTTTGAGAATTTTTGGCCTTTAAGGCTACCTAGAAAGAGTACACCGCTAAGAATTTATTTTGAAAACTTCAGATCATTCTGAAGATCTGCTGAGAATCCAATATTTTATTTTATGCATTGAGTGAATATTAGGGATAACTACTTCTAGTTAAATCAGTTTACTTATTTCTGATTTTAGTTACCAATCTGAATACTTCTCATTATTCCTAGTACAAATGTTGGTATTTCCATATTTGGAGATATTCAAAACTCAGCTGGACAAGGTCCTGAGCAGCCTGCTTTAATATACCCTGCTTTGAGTGGTAGGCTGGAGTAGACAACCTCCAGAGGTCCCTTCTAACATTGATTATTCTATGGTATACAGGTCTTTACAGTATTTTAAAAGCTTGTCCTCATTGTTCCATTTTTAAAAGCAAAAAAATTTAGGCATGGAAATTGGCTTGCTCAAGACAGAAAATAAAGGAGATAATTTTGTTTCCTAATGTATTTATAAAAATACTGTAGGTCTTAGGTTAAGGTTAAAATCTACTACTGAACCTATGCTCAATATTTATTAACTAGAGGGATTAAGTAAAAGCATAGCTTCTCCTTGCTTTCCAGACATAATTTTAAGTATTTCCTTCTCATGTTCTAAGCAGTGAAATTTTTAAAACCTTATTTTTAAATAAGAAGAAGCACTTCTTGTTCAGAATGATATGAACTGTTGTGATCAATAAATAAGGTTTACTTTAAAAATCTTAACATAAATTAAGCTATGGAGTTACTGTAGTATGTTGGTAATGCATAACTTTGCCATCCATCAACAGAAGGGGGAGGGGAAGCACAGAGGAATACATTAGTGCTAATGAGGAAAGTACTGTGTACATACTGTTAGTATTCCTAAATTAAAATCCTGGAAGGAGGTGTTCATCTCGTATTATTGTCCAAGAAATCAGAAAAGTGAGCAGTGGAACCAACAAACACCCTTTGATAAGTGATAAAAGTCCTCTATATCTGGGTCACAGTATAAACAATTTTAAACTGAATGTTTCATTTTTAGTGTGAAAATACATGATAGACTCTCTTCATGCAACCATTTCCTTGTCCCTTGGGACACGGTATGGGAAATGCAGTGTTGCTCTTTTTTATGGGTGCTGAAAGGCTCAAGTGCCTCTTTTCTCTTGGAAGTTTGTGTGAAAGAGCGTTATTTGAACCCGCTTAAGATTAGCTTGAAACATGGATATGTTGTAGCTCCCACTCCCTCCCCTCTGCCATCCCATTGTTAACTGAAAAAAGCAGTTAACATATCAGCAGTGTTCCACATCCCTGTATTGCAGGAATGAATCTGAATGTAAGGAGGGAGTGTTTGAATCGAAAAGCAAAATTCAAGGTAAAATTATCCTATACCTTCTAGTTGATGATCTGTTAATCTACTCTTATGAACAAGAGACTTCATGGTATCCAAACACCTCTTGAATCTGAATTTTTCTCTGCTTTTTGGAACTAATATTTTACTGGATAAACTTTTTCACAAGACATTTGTGGTTTGTGTACAGTAACTCTAGAGATGCAGGTGTGTGGGGACACCTCTGCCTAATCCAATCATCGTAGAATGCTATGTCAGTTTTCTACCCAGGATTCAAGCCAAAAAGAAAAGCTGATGATCTTCAAAAGAGTGTCAGCCTTGCAAGTTAAAGTGGTACTGCATGTGAGATGTGCTTTGTGTTCTACTCCTTCGCTTTGCCAGCCTTTTAGATGGCAAATGTTCTGCGTATAGCTTACTGGTTATGGTTTCTGGAAGCTTTGTCCCATGACTGCTGGGTAACTCAATTACAGATGGGCCTAGATAGATTTCTTTTGTTTAAGAAAGTGTGACATGATAATGAAGCCTATCTGACCCTCTTTAAAAGGGTCAAATAGACCCTACTCTAGAACAGGTTGGTTAGTGCTTACCAGTGGTAGGTAGACTGTGTACTGAGAGTAAACAGTGCCATATATGGTTTCAGCCCCATTGCCAGCCTAACTCAGGGCTGGAATGTTGTCTTAGTAAAAGCATTAGAAAACAGCTGTACTTCTTGTGGCCTGTATGCTGGGATCTAGAAAGTGGCCATCAGGTATTTTTCCATAGTCACTGATTATTATTTCAAGGTGGGTTTTTTGTGTTTTGTTATTTTTTTTTTAATGTTTGAATAATGCCTTAATTACACTTAACATCATGTTTCTTAAACATGAGTGGAAACAGCAGTTTTGTTACTGGCAAGACAGGAACACAAATGGTAAAGCAGTGAGTAATAACTGACATACCTAGCCCTTCTGTCTGAAAAATTATTACATTTTAAAGTGAAATAAAGGGCAGCCTTTGCTGGAAGGAAGCATTTTGCTGAAGAATTAAGGAGGCTGGTAGGGGACTAAGATATCTTTTCTTCTCCAATTCCTCTTACGAATTTTAAAATGAAGGTGTTTCTTACCAAAGGTCAGATTGGAGGAGAGCAATATTTGTGCCTCCTAGAAAAATCCTCTGCATTGGCCCCGTTCAGCCCTTCTCCAATCTTGCGCTTCTCCTACTGTGACATTAGTTCTGAACCTCATTCATTGGTTGCCATTTTTTTTTCTGCTTGCTTCGCCTTACCCTGTCTCTCTCTAACTTTAAAACATACACAAATGTGGCTTTGTTTCTAAATCTTTCTCTCCGTTCTTAATTTTTGAATAGATCTGTCACTTGTCTTAACTAATACCTACCTTCCTGTATTACCTTACCAGCTACGACTGTCTGAGAAACACAGTTCTTTCATGTGTCCTCTGTGAAGGACTGCGGATCTACTACCTCTCTTGGTTTATCTTCTGGATATAGGGACAGGGATGAGCAGCACCTTTCTGCCTTGTAATGCATATATTCATCCAAGAAGGATGAGAGGAAACAGAGTCTTTGAAGTTCATCCCAGGAGCATTAGAGTTTGTAAGAATTCAGCTACACAGAATATCTTCTTGTTAGATATAACAGTCAAGTCAGATTTCCCCTTTTTAAATGCAAGGAGGATAAACTTCTGTTAGGAATTTGGACCATATTTTTGGTGTTTCAAGAAGAAAGGAAAATTTTTTTCCATTATCCAGGTATCCCACTGCCCTTATTGTGTTCTCAGTAATCATGGAACAGTTGGAGAACAGCCCCATCAAAAGAAAAAAAAAAAGGCAAAAAAAAAGAAGACAATTTCCTGTTCCAGCATGGGGTATTAATGCAATTTCCCTGACTGCCTTCTTGACTGTAGTAACCTCCTCAGGCTAAATTGAAGGACTTCTTGCTGGGGAACTAGGATTGAAGTAAAAAGCCCCGTCCCTTGCAGATACAGAACTCTTTATTAGGCTGCATACAATAGAGAAAAGCTTGCTATAATGCCAGACGTTGGTGATTAGCCTGTAGGAGGACAATTACTTGGCAAATGTTTTTCATATAGCAAATTCAAGATTGCTCAAAATCTATTTCATTGTTTGTCCTCCTTCACCTGCAGCTCTAGGACACCAGTCAATATATTGGAAAAGACAGCAGATGCATGATTTTTGCAGTTAATGAGTCTGCTCTGCTGTCTGCAGCTGATGGTGTTAAGAGAAGGTCCATGGTGTCTTCGCACTAAGTCAGTGGAAAGTTCTTGGACCTTTTAAAATAGCACCAAGCTGTCTCAGATGTGCCAGGCAGAAATTTAACTATTCTGTGCTGCTGTTGAGTGTATGGGTCGTTTGTGTTATGGGTATTTATGCTGGAAGTGACATATCAGCCATCCAGAGTCTAGTGTCCTGATATTTGACTGTCGCCAATATGAAGTGATTCAGAAATTGGTACAAGAAACTCTGTAACAATTATTCAGTTAAAAGCCAATCTGTGCTTCTCAAAGTTTCTTCATCGTTCCCATCTTCATTATCTATCAGTGGATTTCTTTGAAATATGGCAGTGTATGCATTTTCTACTTTTTCATCCTCTCTGCTGTGTCCTGCTTTCGGCTGGTCCTAGTTGCCGGCTGCTGGGTTAAACCATGACAACTGTCACACATATAAAAGTATATAGAGGTTTGGTAATAATAATACAGTGCGCAATTACCAAAACTCCCTGCTTGCTATAGGAGTGCTGTGTATGGCTACAACAAAATGAAATTAAACTGCTTAACCAGCTAGAGATTTAGCTCCAAGCCTTTGAAATGTCAGAGGAGGGGAAAAAATACAACCCCTCCAAAATAAAACCCACAATAATCCCCACCCCAAGATCACAAACAAACAAAAAAACACAAACAAAAAACCCTAACCCTGTAAATGCTGATCCAGCATCAAGAAGGTTTAACAGAAAAATCTTTTCCCAGGAGACAAATCACTAACACAGAGCATATCAGTTAGTGCTTTTCCTAGTAAAATTAGCAAACTGTGCTGATTTGGTGTTGGCTTCACATACTGCTTCTCTGTGTTTATATTCCTCAGAATCAGGGGTGAATTGAAAGGCTATGAAGACACTGTACTCTTGCTCATTGAGGCTTAAAAATTTAGGAAAAGCACTTTTAGGTAACTCCAGGCTGGCTGCCTATTCTCTCACATGTAGGACGGCAAACCCTGGGACCTGCTGGTAAAACCCGATGTGTTTTCAAAAGTACAGAGCAAATTTGATTTCTTTTCCATAGTGACAATGTCAGTCCAATGCAATGCAATTTTGTGTTTAAATGAAGCTCAAGTAATTAGATTGAACATATTAATAGAAAAAAATAATTTATGATGTGGCCACATGTCTTACAAATTATATACCCAGTGCACTTTACATGGGGCGTTCAAGTGCTATACTGCAACACTGAGTTGACCAGACTGAAACTCATAAACTCATTTTAATTTTCACAATTCTGGCACTCAGCTGAATGTGCCTTTTGATAGGCTTTCATTTCTTAGCTGTCCACTCTCTCATGCAGCTTTCTGTCACTCTTCATCACTTGGAAGTCTCAGACTGAAATGGCTTTCTGAGGCAAAATGCGCTGCCCTGCCCTGCAAGTAAAACACACTTTTATTTTGCTTTCTGATTTGGATTTCAAATTAATTGTCTGATCTTTTTCCTGTTACCAGTGCTGTGTAGATACTGGATGCCAATGGCCTTTGCACATATAAATCCATCATACAACCTGCTCAAAAGAAGAGTGTACCCTGTTAATTTCCTCTTTGGAGGAGTCCTTCTTGAATTCTATTGTCTATCACATTATTCAGTGAACTCCCAGATTTTGCCAGTTTCTAATGCTTTTAACTTCAGGATATACAAAATTAGTCTTTTTATAGTTACTGCAAGACTCAACTTCACTATCACTTCCCTAAATAATTCTACTAGCTCATCACTTATGTCAAATTTTATTCTAGGACTGGTCTTCATAGAATCGCTGTAGATGATTTCACAGCACTCCTTTCTTTCCTTGTCCCCTTCTAGTGCCTGCCTTTTCTCTGATGATTCATACTCAGGTAATCCAGCTGTTATTCAGCTGAGCAGCACCTGGTATTCCATCCCACTTTTTATAACTCTCCACTTTGACTCTTTTCCTTACTTCAAATTTTAGTCTCAGAACAGAGTTTTATTTCTTTCTTTTTGGTGTTAATGAGCTTCATGAATGGATATCTTTATGTGGTTTGCTGCTGTTTTTACATCACTGATTTCTGTAATTTAAATTCAATTATGTTTTATTTCTTTTAACTGTCTGAAGGCTTTTACAGTAGGTGTCCCATTTAGAGCTCTGTTGCAATATAGTATTGTTTGATAACACTGTATGTTGTATTACCAATTTGTAAAAACATGCTTTCTGTCTTTCTCTTTCATTTCTGCACAGCGGAATGAATCTGCTTCAAGAATATTTATATTAAATTAGCACACTGTCTCTTTAACAGACAGCTTTCTCTTGGTAGAAATTTTCATCTATTCTGATTGCCCATTGTCGCAGAGCTCTGAGGTGTTAGACAAAAGGGGAGCACTACTGCAGTGGTCTATGTATTTCATCTCCCTCTGGAAGTCCCTTATCTTATAACTGGCGGACTTGTCCACTCTATTGCTTTGTATGGTTCGTTTTATTTGTCATACCTAGTGCTGAAAGCCACCATCTCCAAGTAATTAGTGACTACTCACCCAGACTGTTTTATCTTTTACTACTTATTGCTCCCTTTTGTGGCTGTGTTCGTATCCTTTTTAAGAAAAGAAAAAAAAAAGCTTTCGGCTATTTGCACATCATTACATTCATGTGATCCAAGACTGGATTTGAATCAGGCTTCCAATAGCAAAGATCAAACGATTCTTTTCTGACAGCCAGCAGGTATCTTCCTCCAGTCTATTACTCTCTATAGGTACTTTGGGTTTCAGTTACTGGTAGTCCATGGCATCTCATGGTGGGCTGAGTGACAGCTTTTCCAGTCTGTCTGTGAAGATGTAACATGATAAATTTTATCTTAGCATTTTAGCATACTCTTTCTGGTGAAAATCAGAGAAGAAAAAAAGAAGGGATAGAGTGCATCAGATTTACCATTAATAGAGCCATCACCATTTAGCATTCTATAATTGTCAGCAGGCTGAAGTACTGGTTCTCTGTAGCCATAAACAACTCCAAGCATAGTAGCACCCTTCATCTTTCCCTCTCTTAAGTCTTGCAAATTGTCTCAAAGACACTGAAATCCTAAATAATTTTTCTCACAGTTGGAAGGTAAAAAAATAGACTTTGTCAATGATCAGTATTTATGTACACACTTGAGGTATAAGGAATGGAGAGCATGCAGAGAACTCAGGCAGACCTCCATCTTCAGAGTTAGTGCAATCTGCTCGTTTGGTCACTGCCTTGCACCTCAGGCAAAGTATTAGTTTCCCATGTAATTACAGCTTAGTGCTGCAGTCTTGGCTGTGAATTAGCCAGCCATGTTGAGGGCCAGGGACCTGAGGTAAGTGTGAAATAGTAGCATTGTGCTGCGGCTGAGGAAACAAGTCTTTCAGTAGGTTAGTACCACTGGTTTCTCTCTTCATACTAATCTGCCAGGTTTGTGCTACTTTGTGCTCCAATTTAGCAAGTAGTACACCTATATGGGTACTGAGTAACTTCAGAGGTAACCAAAAACTGAGATACATCATGTAAAAGAATGCAGATACCCTTTAGTGTATGTTGGATGTTCAACTTACAGTAGCAATTAGGTGCTATGACACTAGTCTTTCCAGCTATGTCCTAGCTCTTCATGTGTTACGATAACGTGATGGGCATCTAAACCCTTCCCCTTAATACCCGGGAATATGAGCCTCAAACACCAAGTGTCTGATTCTTTTGTAAGACTGGCCTCCATAAGAATGACTCTTCAGCTAGAGGGGATGACCTGTTAGTACACAGATGAGACAAAAGGTGATGATAATGAGTGGGTTAAACACACTGCTGAAGTATATTCCACATTTTGTTCTCATTCTAAGACAAGGTGCTTGGAAATTTATGAAAGGATATTTCAGTAATCAGCTATCACTAATATGCCTGAAAAAAAATATAGGTCTTTCAGATGTGCTTTCAAACAAAGTTTTAAGACTTAAACAGCTATCCACGATGTCAAGTACTAAGTCTCAAGTTCAAGTTAAAATTTCCATGCACAGCCCCAGAGCTCAACAGTTACTGAAAAATATTCCTTGTATTTTCTTCTTTTCCTGAGGTCTAGCTGAACCTGTGGTTTTTGACCTTCAAGGGACACAGCAATATCTTTCTTTCTCAGGCCTTTGCCTGAGGGGTGATTCAATGACAGACTGAATTGTCGTTCTGGGAATTTGCTTGGCATTGTGTCAGTTTTGCTTCACATTAGTTTAGATAACTCTAGCTTATCATGTGTCTCCAGAATGGGATAGGTATATGATATATATTAAATGGAAACTATATATGTAAATATATCCTGGTAACTCTGGCAGCAAAATCATGTAAATATCAACTGAGAAGCTCTTTCATGCTGTTAAGAATGAGTGTGTGCATACTGCAGTTTTTAACCCTCTAACTGAGAGTTATATATTCACATAGTCATATCATATAATGCATGTGCAATTGCTTTCCTTGTGTGCAGAAATACTCCTAAAATGAGTAGAGATTGCAGAATATGGATTTAAGGCTTAGTGCCTAAGATTTCTGGTAACACAGTTTCAGTTAATTTTATTATTTTTCTGATAACCATACTTAAAATATTAAGTATTGTGACAAGATGCAATACTCATCTGGCAACTCTGGACTCAGAGGTTGGGTTTATCATTAGAATGTTTTGTCAATTTCTGTAAGTAAGTTTGGGAAAAGTAAGGTATTGTGAAATGTTAAATAATTCAAAAGCCTTTTTTTCGAAGCTTTACTGCATCCATGCTTTGGTTAAAGATCTAAAATTTGGAAGAAGGATAGCCTTTATAACAGGTTATATCTGCTGTGAAATTCATATTAAGAAGAGCCCAAATTTTGCAAATTACAGAATATAAACTTCTAAGAGTTTTACAGCTATGATCTTCAGCATGCTTAATCTTTTTATAGCTCCTACTGGTGTCCAAACCACATGTTTATTGCTGAACAGAAGGAATCTGTATGACTCGTTCCCTGACATCCCTGTTACAGGACTGGAGCGTGCATGTAGGGCCATGCAGTCAGCTTCTGCTTAAATCGAAGCACAGTGAAGCACTGAAAATGAGGAAAAATTCTGCTAGATTTTTGCAGTGAAAAGAACCTGTAAAACTAAAGGAAGGAGAGGGAAGACATTGGGAGTTGGCAAATAAAACAGATGTGTACGGGAGGGAGGCTGTGCCTGGTTGGGAGGGGGGACGCTGTGACTTAGCATGCTTGAGAGAAATGTGATAGGGGAAGTATGTCTAGCTGGGGAAAATGGTGCTACATCCCCCTTACAATAGAGAAGATGCTGAAGGTCTCTTCCGTTAATTAGTACTGACTGGTCAAAGAAAGTGAGGAGAGAAACCTGAATGGAGTGACATGGACAAACTGATATGATGAGGAGACAAAGTATGAGTTTGTGGTTGGTGAGAAACCACCTGATAGAAGGAGTCAAAGAAAGAGCTGTGAGAAGAGAACCTAGTCTGTCTGGGGTAGGACCACAAGCATAGAGAGTTATTTGGTGGTTTGTTGTTGCTTGCTTTTTTTTTTTAATAAAAAAAAAAGCAGCAGGGAGAGTCATGTAAAACAACAGTGAAGCCCCTGACAAGAAGGGATTTGCAGGCCTGTAAAGAGGTTAGGAAGCTGCTGCTATTACTTGCTCCATAAGCTCAAGTGCTTGAGGTCTGTGTGGTGGCTCTGACAACTCCAACCCCAGAGGTGTCAGCTGATGTTACAGGCAGCATTTTCTGGTGTTTTGGTTTCGGCTGCCACCGGCAACAAAAGCGCCACGCGGCCGCCCCTCCCCCCGCTGCGGTGCGGAGGAGAATGGAAAGAAACAGGCAGAAAAC
>Ga0065711_1031889_pt1 | contig 28492 bp, 17 predicted proteins | sample Hoacrofraction12_FD_59098 | JGI IMG/M metagenome (GOLD analysis project Ga0065711, IMG submission 59098) | Hoatzin crop microbial communities from Cojedes, Venezuela - Epithelial fraction 12 v2 (version 2) | ecosystem: Host-associated > Birds > Digestive system > Esophagus > Crop | place... | reverse complement strand
AATACACCTATACATATGCATCTATTCTCATTGCATATCAAAATCAGTTCCGAGAAATAATTTCCATATTATAATTAGTTCCAAGAAGTAATTTCCATAGACTCCTCCCAGCTGCGCTTGCGCAGGGCCTCCTAGTGGTGGTTGTCGAGGGTCCCAAGATGAAAGTCCATCCTCTTCATCACAGTGTCCGCTGATTGACCTTTGTTTCTGTGTAAACTCAGTTCTCTCCAGGCTCCCATACATACAGCAGGGTCGGTCTTGACTGGTTCTAGGCAACTCCCAGCCCCTATCAGGAACTAACCCCTTTGTATGGATATGTAAGACTCTCTGCTTCAGTTAATTTAGACAATAGATAAGCACTATCTATGTTTTAAATGCACAGCAACTATTAGGTAATGCCACTTCAATTAAAATCCCTTTTAACCCCTTCCTTCATCTGGAGGTATTCAAAACCTTCCTGTATGAGGTCCTTTGCAAGCTGCTCTAGGTGATCCTGTATTGGCAGGGGGGTTGGACCAGATGATCCACAGAGGTCCCTTCCAACCCCTACCATTCTGTGATTCTGTGATATGGGTAAATTCAGACTTGTGGTGTGCTCCACCAGGGTACCAGTGCAGACAAGAGAGATGCTGAGACTGCGACATGCTGCAGCACATCCTAGTGAAGCGTCCACTGATGCAAGTTAAAACAAGACAACTAATCTGAATTTCAGATAGATTTATGTGAGATGAAACCCCCAGTTTTTTACAATGAACACTGTCTTTTCCATGTTTCCTTTAGCAAAAATGGGCAGAAGGAAACAGAATGTCATTTAATGCCCTCCTACCCCCATGACATTTCATAGAGTGACCTGAAAGTATATGTTGTCAACATAAACTTGGCTTTGGGAAGTAATGTTGTCGGTTCTAGTGTACTCCCTAGCACTGAGTAGATCTTGCTCCCAGTCCTTTGCTGTATCATTCTGCTCCATATGAACCAGAACTAGTCCATACCATGGTTTCTCATGTTATCATATAAAGTAGTGGCAGATACTACACAGATATAAAAACTTTTTTTCATCCCTTCATACCATGTTAATTTATCATCTCATTTGTTTAGAATAAACTCAGTAGTGTTGTTACTGTTTTGGAAAATAGCAAAACTCAACAAGTGTTACTATAGCCAGAACAATTTGTTAGCTTTATGTTTGAGAATATCAGTGGGTGCATTTCATACACATTACTTAGAAAGACATACTCCTAGGATTAATTTTATATCCAGACATAAAAAATAACAGATAAAAAAGTGAAATGCATCTCAAAGGGGCACTGAACTGTGTCAGACTTCCCCTTGATCTCTCTAGCAGACTTTCCTTTTCAGTGGCTCACAAGTATATGTTCTGATCTTCAACTGGTTTTGCTGTTATTACATCCTCAGACAGCGTTAATAATGTACATATTTACTTATTTTCTGTACTGTGCACATTTGAAGTTTGCAGATAGATGTGAAAAAAAACATGGGTTGATGAGAAACTATGATATGAAGTATGATAGTAATTACCATATTTTTGTTTTGTGTTAAAATTTGGACCAATGCATTAGTCTGTTTCATTGTCTGTAAGGGAGATAAAATGTAGCATGTAGTAGTTGAAAACAATTTAAATAAAACTTACGAACACTCAAACAGGAAAGTAGTCTGACAGTAAAATACATGTTTCCGTGCAGCACAATATAGAATCATAGAATCACAGAATCATAGAATCATAGAATAATTAAGGTTGGAAAAGACCTTTAAGATCACCAAGTCCAACCATCAACCCATCAGCACCATGCCTGCTAAACCATGTGCTGGTGTGTCGTATCTACACGTTTTCTGATCACCTCCAGGGACAGTGACTCCACCACTTCCCTGGGCAGCCTGTTGAATATATTCTGGCTTGGAACTAAGAGGCCTCAGAAAGATGTCGATCTAATACACAGAGAACTAATACAGATTCAGCAGCTGGTTTAAATGCACATAAGTTAATATATGAGCATTTTTCCCCCTAGATAAGAAAAGTATTCACAAGAAATTTCCCATTAATTTGTCTATGCTAGTATTCTTAACATAGGATGAACACTGTATCTGACTGCTTTGAGATAGTTCAAAGTGAGTGCTCTCAAAGCAGGGGTGAAATAACTGCAAAAAGTAATCCTCATTTTCATTGTTAATTAAAACTTAAAAAGTGGAAAAAAATATTAAAAACAGCTATGACTACTGAATTAAAATTATTTGTTGACTCTTATGCAATCACATCTACCTTTCAGATACAGTTACAGCCATTAATTTAAATTCAGTTTCTCTTAATTTAAATCCAGTTCATATGGCAACCTGGCATAGGAAGAAATTATATGATAGTACTGCTTGAATATGGCTTAGTTAGTTCTTCCTCTTTCATGCATATATGTGCTCTCATCATAGCATTAGACATATCTAACGTATTTATTGGTCCATTTGAAGAAAATAACAATACTTAGAAGTTGGCAAAATAAAGCTTTTCTTACTGCTACAGAGTAAAAATATATAATTACTCTTAATTAAACTTAAATTAAACCAACTTTCATACAAACATATATACTTAAGTTATTACAACAGGAGCAGTACTTGTTTTGTTAGAGCACATGAAGGAAATACAACAAATTTGTTGGAAAGCATGTTTCTTTAGTTCTTTTTTTTTTTTTTCCCATAGCATAGTTCAATATTTAAGGTTATCATACAGTTGCAGAACGTGTGGGGGTACTGATAGAGCCTTTGACTTAAAACTTCTAATTCAGGTAGAGTGTCTTGTATGAGCACATATCAAAATTTTTACTGAACATATGATGAAGGTTTATTTGGTACTTATTTCCAAGTAGCTATAACAGAACAATATTTGCTGTAAAACTTCACACAATAGAAGACTAGAAGACAGACAAAAGAAGAGAAAATCAATCACAAAGCTCAATAAGATGAAAAGAATGACAAGTATTATAATCAGGAACAGAATGATAAATCAAGCAGAATGTAGAACATCAAAAATGCTAAAGCTTTTATGACTGACATTTTTCTTTGGATAGTTTCACAAAGGGATATTTACTGTAAAAAGGTGCAAGGTAAGCACTTCTTACAAATGTGTAGCTAAATAATTTCTAGTACCTACTGGCGAGCAGAAATAAAATCTCACATTTTAACTCTTAATGAGGAATAAAGATTATGGAATTATTCATATTGTAGAGTGTTATATTTTGAATGCACTGCAGTCTTATAAGTCAAAGACCATGCTCAGATGAAATAACAATTTTACCATCATGTGAATCAATTCAGTTACTACATTGTACAATGATTTTTGGCACAGACACATATCTGTACGCATATGCACAAATACAAAAGAAAAAGATTAATATCAATATAGACTATGTGCAACTAATTACTTAGAGTTCAACCTTCCTAATTTTAGATGATTTTACTGAAATGCTGAAGTTCACTTCTTATTTCCTTACATTTATTTTATATTCAGAGGACAGAGATTGATTACTATTGCATGTACTGGCATGCAGCACTCTGCACTGTTAAACAGTTGGCACGGTTCCTGACTTAGTCTGACTTAGCCAAGCAGCATGCTCAGAAAAAATATCTAGGCAAGGTTCAAGATCAGACAGTTCCAAATGACTAGTTTGAATACCATTACCAGTGTCTGTGCTTAAGCATAGTTTCTACCACCACAGCTGAACTTTGGGGCCACAGAGTAGTCACTGTCTTTTTTTATTTACCAGAGAAGCTCAGGGACAGAGGAAAACACTGACTCTGTTTTCTGACTTTTGTTATCATAGTTAGTTACTTCAGGTTAATGCATTTTACTTATAACATTATCAAACTAGTACATACATAATTTTAATACAAATCCTATTTACAATCTCTGCTCAAACCTATTGTTGTTTAAGGCAAACAAAAAGAGCTTTATAGTTTGATTTGCTGATTCTCTAAGGGTGTTAGCAGTTTAATAATATTGCACTGCCTCTTGCCTTGCTTATTTTACTTGTGATCCCTTTGAAATGAGATCACATATAGACATACTATCTAGCATTCCCATTTTCTGCTGTGATTTACAATCCCTGTACACTGGGTCGATATATACAATTTGAGAGATGTGATGCCTAAAATATTTATCCTACTGTATTTTTAACACTTGAATTCTAATTTATGTAGGGATATGTAGTATTTTCACTGATTTCTCATCAAAATAAGAACTTATGAGATTTGATGATGTGGTACATTGAGGAACACAGGTGAAAGAAATGATCTAGTATTACTTTCAAGGTTTGATAACTAAAGCATAAAAAGGACAAGGAAAATAGGCAGGTTACATGAAAATGCTGAGGACCTTCAAGGCAAACGTATATAGTCCAGGAGTCTATTTGTCTTTTTTGAATGTTATTGACAGTAGGTCAACTTGGGCGAACTCATACATTTTTACAAGGTTGACATTCAGTTGAGTTTAGCTTATGCAAAAAGTATTTTGTCACTACATTTGCTGATACTATCATATTCCTTTCCTTTTTCACTATTACTTAGCTTTAAGAATGTCTAAGAGTCTGTCCAAGGGCATATTTTTATTCATAGTCATTGTCAGAGAAACTGTAAAGCGTAAAGGCACTAAAAAACCTCTCAGAATTGATGAGGTAAAGAAGCTATTTAAAAGTTGGTAAAAGCAGAAAATCAATGTATGTCAGACATATAAACCACCAGTTTGTAACTATAAAAGGCTTCATGATTTGGTCTAATGAGAAAAAGTGTTAGTTCTGTGGAATTAGCAAAATGAGTTCAATAAATTTTGTTTGGGTGAAAGTTGAAGCCCCATGGGTTTTACTGAAGCAAGAATCCATGACACATCCCAATCTGCAGCTATGAGAGCCTATAAAACAGAACATAATATACACAACAAGATTTTCTTTTAAGAAGACAGCAAACATGGTAAAATGCAGCAGATGTTGTAGCACACTGTTTAATGAATAGGTGGTGACTGACTTCCAACATCTAAAGACAATTACGTAGACTTCACCAAAACTAACTTTATATCTCTTCAATGCTTTGTGACTCTCTATATCCAAAATAGGCTGTTTCCATCACTATTTTCATTCAGTACCCTGCAGTTTCAATGTATTTTGTGGAGTCTCCTTCTCTGGAGATATTCAAGACCCACCTGGACAAGATCCTGTGCAGCCTACTGTAGGTGACCCTGCTTCTGCAGGGGGGTTGGACTAGATGACCCACAGAGGTCCCTTCCAACCCCTACTATTCTGTGATTCTGTGATTCTGTGAAAATAAGTGCACTGAACTTCAGCCCAGCTTGAGATTGACAGGCTCGACTCTATTACATCTGCCTGCTTTTACTAGATATATAATGACGTAGTTAAAAGGTATAGTAAAGAGTTTCATTTCAAGTCTCCTAAGATGTGTGAGCTTTTGAAAGCAGTTTCTCAAGGCTAGCATTTACCTGGTTTATAGATGTTTCCTAAGCCAAATATAGTCAATTTTGTCATATTTTTATCACTTTTGCTGAATTGTAACGGATTTCCTACCTGGTCCTTGTGAAATGATTGTTCATCAACTAAACAAAGAAGGGCTGGATCTGTTCTTAGATGCACGATGTAGTACTGTGTGACGCATTTGGGTGTACTGAAATAGATGGGACAGTCTGCTGAGTAGTAGTTAGGATGAAAGTTTCAGAGACAGACTGGCAGTTAATATTTGTTACTCACAAGTGACCAGAAACATTTTACAATTAGAAGAAACTGTCTGTTTTCAGAAGCTTAAAATAAAAATATCTGAGTTTGACATTCTTACAATGATTATTCTGAGATGAATCCATGGTGGCCCTGGAGGAGCCAGAATTGTGTGCAGCAAGAGTGACAGCTGTAAAAATCAGCCCTGTTACCAGAGGAAATAGTTAGGGAGATAGGAAAAAGAGAAAGTTGAAAGCAACTGGAATTAGAAAGGTTGTTTTTTTCTTAACAACTCTTGAAGAGAAGTGTGTGCCTGTATCCCTGTCTTGGACGTGAAGTTTAAAAGTGTGCTTGGTTTGATTTATTGTTCAGAATTCCTGGGATTCTGCTGATGCTTTTAAAATGGCAGCCATATTCAGCATTGCATGAGTCGGGGATGGTTTTGTGTCTGAAAACATCTATTAAATAGTTTGTTGCACTTCAAGATCCCTCAGTCTCTGTAGACATTTGTACAAATCTGCTTAGCTATATGAAGGTTTTTTAAAAGGATTAAGTCATTTGGTGTTCTCCTGACTTTGGAAAGACCACAAGAGTTAAGTAGCTTAATAAAGATATTAGTCAAAATAATAATTTTATTGTAGAATTAGGAAAAGGAAGCAAATTGTGGTGAAGAGTAATGCTCCTACTGTGGACAGGTAGATACTGGGCCTGGAAACTTTGTGCTGCTTGTGAAATGCTTTTTTTTTATGTGTGGAGGAAACAGTTAAAACCAAGCAGTGCTTGTGAAAGAAGGCATCATATGTGGCAAATTATCACTGTGCAGTAAATAACTGAAAGAAAAGAGATCTGCAAGACTTCACCCAGAATTTTATTGTCCTTGATATGTTGCTGTCCTAGAAGACAATTCTGGTTTGGAAACTGTGGTAGGACACCTATGTGAAGGAGTAACCATTGGTGTGGATCCAGTAGATGCACCAGTTGGAAGGGAAGGAGAATCCAGCCATGTATCTGAGGATGTTACTGAAGAAGGCTTTGGAAAACAAAGGTTGTTATCAAACTGTAACACTAAAAAGACTGTAGTAGGAATTTAAGAGTAGGTGTAGAGCTGAAGGAGTATGAGTTGAAGTGTTGTGCGCAACTGAATTTCTGCGCACATAATCATCTTCCACCTTCTCGTTCCGATTCAGAAGCATAAAGCATTCATCACATCTTAGCCTAAAATACTGCAGAGAGCTTCTGTGCTTTGCTAAGCATTTACGGCAGGTTGTCCTAATGGTTGAATGCATTTTGGTGGTGGATGAAGAGGTCCCTGTGTACTTTGGCCACACATCAGCTTAAGTTTGTAAAACGCTTTGGAATCCTTTGGGCAAAAAGGCCATGTAATGTAAGGCCATTATCATGTTTGCTAAGAAAGCTGGGTTTGCAGCCAAAAAAGACAAAATCTTCTTTAAACTTTGAAAGACTATATCTAGACTCTGCATTAAAATAGTGCAAGAACAAAGTAAAATGGGACTTACCGGTAATTTCAGTGTTGCCTTGGCACTACCTCTTCCCAATGTAGGCAGTGTTGATCCTACTCCTTTTCACTTTCTTCCTCTGGGTTCTCCAAAGTCCATGTCTATAATCATAGGGTGGACTTGGCAGCAGTTTGTAGGACCTGGAATGTGTTTTTCCAGCAGCCGTGTCTGGATTTGTGGCTGACTTCTTTGGCTGACGCCACGGCTGGCTCTGCTGGCAGACAGACCTTCTTGGGGGCTGTTTTGGGTTCACAGGGCTGTCAGCTCGCTTTCTGTTCTGCCCTGGATGCCGTTTTCCTTGAGTCACACTTCTTTATTTTTTTTCTTTTGGAGGACTGTGTTTGTGGACAAATTTCCTATTACGAAAACACATGATACGGCAAAAATCTTTCCATATTTCAGGGTTCTTGTAAACCAATAGTAAATGTGCACATTCGCTCAGAACAATAATTGCTGCTGTAGACGTGGTCATTTCCTAAAAGCTGCTCAGCTGGGGACCTTCTGTTGCAATTTCTATCACTGATATTGTGGCAAATCCTGATTCCCGTGACAAAAAATACCCTGTAGTGCCTTTTGTTGAAATAAGACCCCGATCTGCAAAGGTATTTAGGTGACTAACCATTATGTAGGTGCCTCATTTCCACTGACTCATATTAAGCGCACTAACTGCTTTTAAGGATGTGGGCTTAAACCTTGCAGGCAGCAAAAGTCCGCAGCTCATGTGGGTGATGCCAGCTCGGCAGGACAGATTCTTGCTCACAGTCCTGGATTTCCACCTGATTGCTCCTTTGCTGACTAATTGCCGTGCTGAAGTTTTGGCAGATTGCTGCAAGTAGTTTCCCCAGGGGGTGGGATGTGTCCATTCATAGCGAACTGAAAGACCTTCATTGGGTCCTGATGAGAGCGCTCTAGGTTTGTTTGGTTTTTTTTCTGAGATTTTGAAATATATTTTCAGTGATCAATTTTCTTTTTTTTTTTATCCCTCAGATCTTGCTTTCTCTTTCTTTCTCCTTTTCTTCCCATTTTTCCTTCTTTTACTTTCTAGATTCCTTCCTTCAGGGGTGGAATGGAAAAGAAAGAATACAGGCAAGTAAGAAAAAAAGGTAAAGAATAGGAACACTGCAAAAAGAAAAAATATTTCAATTTGGAAAAGTGGCCTTTACTCTTTAGAAATGCTTTGAATGGAGAATGTTATGACCTGTAATCTTGATAACTGGATTGAGGCAAGAATTGTCAACCTATGTTAGAAATGGTTTTAGGAAAAAATGGTTTCCCTTTCTATGTTAGATGCTCTTATAAGCATAATCTTGTATTTGATGTTTGTACTCCTGAGATGAAGCTGTGAACATGTAATCTAGGCCAGATCGACATCTCAGCAAATTCATTTGGCTTATACCCTCTTTTGACCATGGACCCTGGTTCCCAGCTGTAGAGGCACTGGTTTGCTTCTGGGCTTTTTTCTCAAATGAGCCAGTTCCTGTTATAAGCTCCTTCCCTGCATTGTTGAGTCGCTAGTTGACTAGCGTTGAAGTCAACACCCCTATGTCCTTTTTATGGCTAATCTTGAGTCTAATTCTTTGCAAACAGATGTATACATAGAATATATTTTTTGAGGGGAGCTTTCCCTGGAGTCTGCCTTGAGTACATTTGTATCTTTTGAACCTTCTAATCCATCTCTAAAACACAGAAGCAGGACTAAGAGGGAATTAGTAAATAATGATATGGCTTTGTGCAAGAGTAGTGGGAATAGTAAGTTTCTCTTTTGCAAATAAATGGGAATTCCAGCTTTTTGACAAGGAATAAACTTTTCTTGTTTTAACAGGAAGGTTGAGCAGCAAAGGAGAAGTACAAAATAACAATTTCTGAAGCTGCAGAGGAAAATGGGAATCCCTGAATTGCGGATTACAACTGTCGTGATTTATAGTTTCATTAGGTAGAGACATGCGAATGGCATAGTAGCAGATAGTGGTTTTCTGTTTTTTCTGTGGTTTTTTTTTTTTCAGTTGGTTTAAATGTGCAGTGCTATGGGGGCTTCTTAATTTTAAAAATATCTGAAGAAAATACTTTCAAGAAGTGTTTATGAGTAAAATATGCACAAGGGTAGTATATTGTTTGCTTTAACATTTTAGACAAGTAAGATCAAGGGATGTAAATGGCTGATTCAGTTGAATGAGTCATCACTTGTCTTTTGCATTTTGATTTATAAATATCATAAAGGAAGGAATTATCAAACAATAATAACTGGCAAGCTCTTTTGCCAGACAGCCTCAGATAGATACCTAATTTTTTTCAGTGATTTGTCCAGTTTGCTTTCAAAGTTACTGGGAACAATAAGACTCCTGCTGCTTTTCTTCAGATACTTATCTCTAGTTAACAAAGCTCATTGTTCAGAATTTCACCCAGTATATTAATTTTCTGTATTTTTAGTTACACCTTCTTGTTCCAGTCTGATTATTTATTCCCTTTCTTGGTGTTTACAGTCTTCAGACACTTGAAGTGGTTAACATATGGCTGTTGGACGTTGTGCAGACAGTCAAGCATCATTCCTTAAATCTCTCCTCATAAATCAGCCCCTCCAGCTGTTCAGTCATGTTTATGGCTTTTTTTCACATACCCATCCCTCTGTTGCTCTCTTTCTGTTATTGAAGTACCCAGAATTGTGCAGAGATTCCTACATATAATGCCCCAGGAGGGAGGCTGAGTGATTCACTCTCTGGTACAGTGTCTGTGACCACATATACAGCCAGCTATGAATTCCGATTTGGGTTGCTGTCTCCTATCTGATAATTTGGTGCTTTGTAACACATCTTTCATTCTGGTTAAACCAGAGCAACATTTTGAACTCTTTGAAAGCTTGAATTAATAAATTTATGGTATTTAGAAATTTTAGGAGAGGTGCTATAAATTAGTGATCACAGATTTGCATAACAACCAACAGGAAATAGGGTCTTAATGTGATATTGCAACGTCAGGAAGAGATGTAAAAGGAACAGATGCTTTGACATGGCATGTAGGAAGGAGATGTAGTATTCACATGCACTGAAGGGTAATTAATAGTATTACTGAATCAGAAAAATAGGTCAGGAAAGATCTAAGACATCGCCTATTTCAATTAGGAAAAAAACCCAAAAAACTCCTACAGTTTAACAACTAAACTAAAATGTAAACCTTAATAGTCTGTTCAAACCACACAGAATGGCTCTCTCCCACAGCCCTCTCCCAGTCAGTCAGCCTCACCTTCTTTGGGGAAATGGATACGGATGTACAACAGTCCTCAAAATCAGCAAAATCAGATTCTAGGGAGCAAAGGGAGGAAATAAAACTTCAGAATCAAGATATTATCACTTAAATATCCTGTATCTAATACAATCCTTTCTTAATTAACTTGGGATCCAGTCATGTTAGTGATGGAATTCCTGGTTTTTAAAGATGACATTTAGAAGAACTGTATAGAGGATAATTTTGTACTATTTAAATTTTTTTAAACCCACAGCTAAGGATGCATGTTTCTGTATATTGTGGATTGAATATGTAAATTTAAAATATATAATTATCTATTATATTTTTCAAATCTATTTCTGGTTTTGGTTCTATTTCTCCGATCTCAAGTAAAATATGGGAGATAGGAAAGAAGCTAAGAGTTAAAGCATCTACTTCTAATAAACTAGGAACTTTTTCAAGAATAACAGTATCTTGCGGTGTGTGTCTTACTAAACACTAACACTCTACTACTGTTTAACATACAATACCATGCTTACTCTGTCTGTATTTTACTGAAGTTTTCTGTTCTAAAAATATTTCTTTCCTGTAAATTAACCATCTAACAATGGGTTGTCTATGTCTAAACTAGCCAGATTCTTATACGTATATATTCAAAGGAAAGAAATGGGCGCTACCATGGGGCAAATGCATCTAGTCCTGTCTTTTCCTAAAACAGAATCACGGAACTGTGCAGATTGGAAGCAAACTCTGGAGCTCCTTCAGTTCAGTTCCCATCTCAAAGGCAAGCCAGTTGCTCAGGGATTGATACAGCCTGGTTTTGAAAATCTCTTGGGAAACCTGTTCCAGTGTTTGATCACCCTTGTGACTAGAAAGTTTTTTCCTTTTATACAATCAGAATTTCTGATCAAACTGAGCTCTAACTTGCATCTCTTGCATCTTATTTTATGCCTGTGCACCCCTGAGAAGAGGCTCCCTCTGTCTCTCTATTCCCTCTCATAAGGTGGTCACAGACAGCACTGAGGTCCCCCTTGAGTCTTGTCTTCTGAAGGCTGAACAAATCCAATTCATGCAGCCCCTTGTCATGTATCCTGTGCCTTGGCCTCCCGCCCATCTTGGTGGCCCTCCACTGGTCTCACTCCAGCAAGTCCATGTTTTTGTGGTACTGAGTAGTCTAAAACTGGGTGCTTTACTGCAGATGCAGTCTCAAAAGGGCTGGATAGAGGCAAAGAAATACTTCGCTTGGTGTGCAAGCTACATTCTTGCCAATGTTCAGTTCACCCTCTCTACTGCAAGGGCACACTGCTGGCTTGTGTTCAGCATGTTGTCCATCAGCATGTCTTTGTCCTTTTCTGCCAAGCTGTTTTCCAGAGGTTGAGCTGTAGCCTTTATTGCTGCATGTAGATATTCCCTCCCAGATGCAGAACTTTGTATTTGCATTAACTGAACCCCATGAGGTTCCTGTCAGCCCATTTCCCCATCCTGTCCAGGTCCCTCTGAACAGCAGCGTATTGACTGCTCCACCCAAGTTTGGCATCACCCATGAAGAAGCTGAGTGTGTCCAGTCACTAGTAAAGTATCGGCCTTGCTGAGACCAAGATGTGCAACAGCATTTGCTCTTCCCTTGTCCAGAGAGCCAGTTGTCTCGTTGTAGAAACGAGTCAGATTGGTCAGGTGTTATTTGCCCTTGCTAAATCTCAGTCACCTTCTTGCCCTTCATGTGATCAGAAATGGCTTTGCAGAGTATTTGCTCCATAATCTGCCCAGGGGCTGAAGCGAGGCTGACGGACCTGAGTCATCCTGCCTGCCCTTCCTGAAGATGGGTGTGATGTTTGCCTTTTTTCAGTCATCAGGAATCTCCTCTGACTGCAGTGACCTTTCAAAGATGATGGCTCTTTCGGAACGATGTCAGGCAGCTCCCCTAGCACCCTCAAATGTATCTGACCTGTTCCCATGGGTTGCGTGTGCTCAGTTTGCTTAGGAGTCCCTGACCCTGCCTTCCTCCCTTGCGGGTACGGTGTCATTCCCACAGACTCTGCCAGTAGCCTTCAGGGGCTGGAAGGCCTGAGGACACAACTGTCTGATGAAAACTGAGGGGAAAACAAAAGAGATGGAGTACCTCACCCTTATCCGTGCCTCTTGTCACTCAGTCCCTTGCTCCACTGAGCAGAGAGCCCACACTCACATTAATCTTCTCCCTGTTGGACATATTTCTCTTCAGTAAATATGAAGACAGAGAAGGCTGATGGGCTTAGTCTTCAGTAATTTTCAAAAGTGTGGAAAACAATGACTTGAATCATACTTCAGATTCAGATAAACCTTTGTTTTGTGACTGATTGTTGCCGTTACCAACCCGCAGTGGGCTGGCATAGCTTGGGCTGGTGACATGTCTGCACTGGTTGACAGCTGACTTCAGCAGCCCAGCAGGGTATTGCCACCGCATTGCCCAAGGAGCAAGGGCTTTGATCAAGCATCAAAATCAGGGTTTTCAGGATTTTATTCTTTGTTGTATTCTGACTTGTATACTGGTTTTAATTACTTGAAGAGTGATTCATGGTAGAGAAAAACAGCTCTGTGATCAGTGTGGTCTCAAGCAGTTACTTAGCCTGTGGTGATGTGGATCACCAGAAGTCCTCCAGCTCTTTGGAGGTTCTTGCTGGTGTGCAGAGGAACACGTGCTTACTTTACACATCATGTACAGGAGTCTTTTTAGGGTCTAACTTTTGACACGAAAAGGTATTAAGTCAAATTAAGATGTCAATGATTACTTTTATCTTATGAGCTAACACTAAAGGAAGGTGGTACAGAAAACGCCTGTAAAGTATTTAAAAGCACATTCTGCAACGCTTTCTTTTAGGGGCAGTTTTACTCACAGCAGACATTCTGTCAGGGCAGATGTTGCCTTTGTGGGTTCTCCTAGTGCTCAGTGCCTCTTGAATGTTGGGCTGTGCTGTTGGATGGCTGACTTAGCTCAGGTTTCATACATCAAGGTTACAGTAAAAATCGAAACAGGTGACTTTTAACCTGAATAGAGTAAAGGCAAGAAAGAAGTGTTTTCTATTCTAAAACTCCTAAATAGAATGCTGTATAATATTTGTGAGGTGCAGTGGGGGGTGTCATGGTAATAGTGAGTGGAATGAGAAGTGGGATTTATGAGAATGTAAAAATACATCCATGAAAAAGAAGAAATAGTTTATCTCATTGACACCTCTGCCAGTGCAGTCCTTCCTATAATATCCACTGTAATAACTATTCCAGGAGATTTTTGCCTGCCAGGAGAGAGACGTTTCCATGGAGCATGCAACGCGCCGAGAGCCTGCCGGCTCCTAGCGAGGGCGAGGGACGGATTCCAGGTGACTTTAATGCCTTTACAATCCAGGTCTAAAACCTACAGTTAGCCTAAGACTACAGTTAAATAAGAACTTCCTGTGCTTAAAGGCCCAGATCCGCTATAGCAGGCAGTGCCAGATTAGTGAGGCAAAAATTACTTTATAGATCTTTAGGCTGCTATAAAACTATTATAAATTAATCTTGGCTACCTGTGAGCCCAAAGAGTACATCTGGCAGCAAAGGAGGAACACGTTATCAATGCTACACCCTCTAGCTGAAGAAGGGAAGGTGGCATACAGCCACTGTTCCTGCTTTGAATTACCCGGTGTTTCCCCTGATGGAGAGCAATCAGGAGAGCAAGACTGCTGGGTCTCTGGCTCTTTCGCACCGCTCAAGTGGCAAAAAGCAGCTGGAGCAGACCTGAGAACAAAGCTGCACAGCTCATTTCACTTAGCATGCTAATATATTTTCTTCCTGTTTTTGAGCTGTACGGCAAATGGCAAAACTTTCGATTTGCTTCAATTACACAATATGTTAAAATAAAACTAAGCACTCATCATACATTAATTACTAGCAGATTTCTGAAGACATTTATTGATGTAGAATAATTACATAGGAGATGTGTGTCTCTCGTAAAATGGATAATTCTCCATAAGTTTATTTGTTGCAATCATTCTGTAATTATTTCACACTAACTACATTTAGATTTGGTAGCATAAATCATAAAATAGCGAATTATTATTTAAAACAATATTTTAAAAGTCTAAACTATGTAAGTTAATCCTACAGAAATATGTCTTCAATAATCAACCGGTATTTTGTTTAAAATGCAATTAGAATCTTATTAAGTCTAAATTAAAAGCTTACATGAAAAACAATTTAAAAATAGATATTGAAACCTAAGTATTCGCACTCTGCAGTGTTTGCTTCTATTACAATGCACACTTAAGAATTTGATAATTTTTTCCAGGTGGACAAAAACAAAAAGGGTTTAAATTTGTAGCTAGTTTCAGATTTTAAAGTAAGCAGGCTATTTAAACGGAAGGACGTGGTTTGTCCTGTTGTAGCCATATGGGAATATTTAATTTTAAACACGTCGTAAAAATGAGGCAGATTAACATTTTTAAGCAACTTTGTGCCATTTGAAGGGAGATTTTATTTTAATTTCAGACACTGAACTTGTTTTTTCCAACATGCAAATTCTGGGTCAATGATAGGCAAAGGGAAGCAAAAGCAAGGATGTAGTAGGCAGTGAAAAAATCTGTAGAGACCACAGGGTATGAGGGCATAAAGCAAAGTGAGTGCGCTCAGTCACTGGAGGGACGCTGGGCTTGATACAACTGGTTAAGCCTAAAGCCATGGTTTGCTGTCCTTGCTTTAACAGAAGGGCAAAAATTCCAGCTCTTAGTTGTTGCTAAGCCATTTTTTGGTCAGTACTTCCAAACTGGGCTATTGTGAGGTTCTCTTACCATGCCACATAATATGTTTATACATTGAAATCTGTGCTTGGCATTTCTTGTATCGTATCCACAGGGCAAAAGCAGAATTAGGCATAGAAGCAGAGAGACTCCCGCAGAGAACGGAGCAAGAAAGGGCAGTGTATGAATTTTTTCTGGTATTGCACAGAGATGTGTAATTACAATCTGTAGTTGCGGGCTGTGTTTTTTGAGATCAGATGTTCGATAGCTGATACTTTCACATACTGACACCTACCAGAATAATGTAATAGGTATATGACAGTCATGATTTTACTGGTTTTCATCACTGCTAAGTATTTTTCAGGCTTTCTGGAAATTTTGCCATCTTTCCTCTATATTCCATGAGCACAGAAGTCTCTCAAATGTCCATTGTTCTCAAAGGATTGCCTTTGGGAACTCAAGGGATGCTTCCTTGCTTTTTTGTGGAAGGAAGATAATTAACTTAATGGAAGAGAATCAGGCTCATTGGAGCAGGGTGTCCTTAGAACATTTCCGACAGTTTGGGTTGGGTTTTCTGAAAAATAAATTTTCTTCTCAGCTGCAGGATTGGGTCGTGCACCTACTTACTCCTGATGAAAGTGTAGTGATGGGATTTCTGTCTCTAGAACGCTTTCATAACAAACCAGCTTGAGTTGGCACTGTATCATCGTCTCTACGACTTGTCTATCTCACCGGATGTCTGAGGAGGGCATGGTCTCGCAGCAATAAATGAGAGGCATTATGGACAAACAGAAAATGTGTCATTTGACCTTTCATATCCACCATGTAACAGCATATCATCCACACCTCTCTGTTCCCCTGTGTGTAAAGGCCTGTAAAGGTATGTAGTTTATATATCAATCATCTCAGGGAGTTATTTTTTGGTTTAGTTGCAGAAGAGACACTGAGCTTTCAAAGCATATGGGAAGCAGCAAGTAGAAATGCCTGGAAATAGCAGGGTCTCCATAACATGGGAATGCACGGTCATGCTAGGAGAGGGTGTAGGCTGGCGAAGAGTGACTGTCTGGCAGAAGTATAGGCTGTGTTCTGTGAAAGAGATCTCTTGATAGTTTGAAATACTGCCACACCCACTAGGGTTTGTATGCAGAACTTCACTGGAAAGACACCCTGAAGGTCTGAGCCAAAAGGCTCCTCCTTTGTTAGGGGAACACTTGAGTTGCTTTCTGGTCCCATTGAAGTGTACTGTAGAAACTGCTGATGTGAATTAAGTATTTATTAGCATAGAAAAGACTTGTGTAACATCTTTTCATTGCCTGCTCGAGCTGCTACAATGGATAGGCTTGATATTTAAATCGTTCTTTTGTCTAAATAGGGGAACACTCACTTTCTGCTTTACAGAGGACTTGCTTTCTAAGAAAGGATTTGTAAAAAGTGGCCTTCAGTCTGCTTGCTGGCCTCAGAAAACTGTTACAGTTACTAAGTACAGATGCCACAAGTAAAATATCTGCCTGCCTAGAAGAAGCTAATTAGGTTTAAAGACCCATTTGACCCTCCCTTCTACGTTTCTGAGCCTTTGGTATATGCTCCAGATAAAGACTCAAAACTCTTACTGTTGTACTCCTGTGGAGGTCAGGAAAGAGTCGTGCCAGCTATAATGTTCATGAGGTGACATGAATGCTCTGTTCTTATTCCCCAGTTTGTGGAAATTCAAAGCCCAAAATATCAGATGAAGTTGTCCTTATGGCAGTGCAGTTGGGCAGCCTTTGTAGAGTATGTTCAAGGACCTCCAAAACTGATTTACTTTCCCTCTTTTCCAGATGTTCATAATCTCCATTGACTACAAAGAAGTCTAGGCAACCAGCTTAGTTAGAGATGTCTCCTCTATTTAACGCTGGGTAAGCGACATCCCACTGCAGGACCCTACTGCTTCTCAAAATCTCAACCTGAGTTCGCCTTGTGGTGTTTAGCTCTGTTTATTCCCTTTGCCCCTCTGCCCGCTCTCCTGAGTGGTGGTAGATGTCTTAACCTCTATGATAGTTCCAAGCTGGAAAGTGCTCTTTCCTGAATGCCTCCTCTTCCTTTCTCTCTAATTGATTAACCACAAAATACGTGCGTATAAAGGACCAGAGCCCAAAAGCTACAGCCAGGATTTAGGTGGACTTAGGAAGAAGGTCTCTGCTGACTCTCATGCTGAAATGTTTTATGCCAGGAGTCCTAGCAGAAATCTCAAATATTTATTCTTAAGAAGACAGTATTTCCTAAATTCACTACCTTACATTTTTTTGTGGTATCCGTCCATAAAATCTGCAACCCAGAACAATGACCAGAACTGAAAAAGCAGTGAAAGAGAGGAAAGGTATATATAGTTCATTATCATTATGATACTGAAAGATTTTAGTTTCAGATACATGGGTAAGGCAAATATATGTTACATATACAGAACATAAAAATTTTAAGTGCTGCTTTATAGAAGAAAATATGTGTTTATGTATTTCTCAGGCTCACTTTCTTTTAAAATGGATTTTGTATGATGAATATCTTCTGAATTTCTTGAACCTTTCACATACCCTATGAATAAAGTGCAGGGAAGTTGAAGGAGTGGATTTTCTTGGGCTGCAGGTCAGGTGTTACAATTTTAACACCGTGTTTATAAGGAATAAGCAAAATGCTCCTGTTTGCCCTTGCTCATCATCTTGCTGGCACAGACAACAGGTGAACATGAGCTGCTTTCTCTGTTTTTGTGAGCTTCTGATTTGTGGAATTTTGTTGTTTGTAATCTGTAATGTCTGTGAGAGGATGGGTCAGTCACTTCGATCTCTCTTCAGCATTTTTCCCAGGGTAGATGGGTCAGCATGACAAAGGCTATCTAATGTCAGCACTTCTGAATTATTCAGGATTTTTCAGAGGCTAAACAGAAATTCCTCTACCTGGATGAATTATTAACCTTGTTCATTTATGTGTTCAAAGAATGATGAAATTAAAAGTGCAGTGGTAAAGCAGTGACATTTCTTTTTGGTTTTTTTTTTCCAACTGTAGGTTTGATTCTGCTTCCTGATAGCTCTTTCTAAGTGTATATTTGTACTTCATCCCCAGAATTTCCTGCAGTTTGAAATTCTTTTGCTGACATGAAAACGGTTGTGATTTGAAAAGCAGAACAGTGCTGAAACTGGTAATACATAAAGCAGTTGAACTTATTAATATGGCTCAGAAACAGGATAGTAGTAAAAGGTGCCATTTCCTATGTGAAAATGGAAAACCTATGAAATGGAGGGCTGGGAATCTCTCGTGATTGCATTGACAGACCATGCAAATAGCAGGATCCACTTACAGAGACTGACTTGAAGGACCTAAAGATCCAGTGTCAGTCCCAGCAGAGACTCTGTGTGAAGTTTGTTCGTACGTGGGGCTGCTATAGATGTAATGAAGTAGCTAAATGCTCCTTCGGAGGCTGTCTCTTTGGGAGCCTGTTGTTGCATTTCTGCTACCAGATGCAAGAGAGGAGATGTGAAAGCCTTGCTGTCCCACTTCACCTTGCCTTGAGTCTTATTAGCATTGGCTCTTTATCAGGGTTGTAATAAGACTCTACTCAATGTTAGGTATTTTCAGTAACCCTGCCTGAAGTAGGATGCTGTGCAAGACACTCAGCTCCCTCCTCTCCCCCGACATGAGTTGCACACTGCTCTGCATGACTCAGTGCTTTTCCGGCCAAGCGAATCTTAACGTACATTTTCTTGCCAAGCAGCGATGTCCCCTTTCTTAGAAGCATATTTTTTTCTTTACATTGTTAAATAAAATGACTGATTCCAGAGCCCCTCACTTCTTTCTGCAGACATCACATCCCCGAAGTGTGAATTTACCACCTGCCGAAGGGAAATGTTTTTGTGGGAGCCACTTGTTAAAATGCTGGCACCATCTCCGTGCCTGGGCCACCCATGCAGTCTGGCTGCCTGGAGGTGTTTCCATCATCACGCGCTGCGTTATCAGCTATACTGTGCTGTGCTCCCTGTCCTTTCCAATCTCAGCTCGTGAGCTGGGACCCAAGTTTATGGCATTGACCTGTTAGCTGCACTCCTCCCTTCTCCCCTTCAGTGACGAGATGGCTTTTATTTCAAAGTGTTAATATACATGGCAGATGAGTGTTCCTGCTCAGACATGGCCACTCTGTGCTAGCTGCAGATACATGCTTCAGTGGCATTGGAACAGCTCAGGAGAAGGCCATGTTGAAGCTAGCTGTTAAATGAGCGCATGGAAAGTGAAGGCAGAAAATCTCTTTTCTCTCTACCTGGTGTCTATAAAGCAATACTTAGCTGTGAAGTGTTGAAGAAATGTTTATTTCAGCACTATGAATTTTAAAGGGCTGGACAGGGCAGAAGAAGGGTCTTTCCCTTGCTTTGTAGTAAAACGCTGCTAGAAATAAGAAACCTGTGCTGGGTTTGCATGGCACGGTTTTGATAGTGGGGGGGCTACAGGAGTGACTTCTGTGAGAAGCTGCCAGAAGCTTCCCCTATGTCCAGTAGAGCCAATGCCACCGGCTCCAAGGCAGACCTGCTGCTGTCCAAGGCCGAGCCCATCAGCGACGGTGGTAGTGCCTCTGTGATAACAGATTTAAGATGGGGAAAAAACCTGCAGCAGGATATGCAAGAGTAACAATATGTGAGCAAAACCACTCTGCAGACACCAAGGTCAGTGAAGAAGGAGGGGGAGGAGGTGATCCAGGCACTGGAGCAGAGATTCCCCTGCAGCCCATGGAGAAGACCATGGTGAGGCAGGCTGTGCCCCTGCAGTCCATGGAGGTCCACAATGGAGCAGATCTCCACCTGCAGCCCGTGGAAGGGACCCCACGCTGGAGCAGGTGGATGCCTGAAGGAGGCTGTGACCCCGTGAGGAGCTCGCGCTGGAGCAGGCTCCTGTCAGGACCTGCGGACCCATGGAGATAGGATCCCACGCTGGAGCAGGTTTGCTGGCAGGACTTGTGACCCCATGGGGGACCCACGCTGGAGCAGCCTGTTCCTGAAGGACTGCATCCTGTGGGAAGGACCCATGCTGGAGCAGTTTTTGAAAAGCTGCAGCCCATGGGAAGGACTCACATTGGAGAAGTTCCTGGAGGACTGTCTCCTGTGAGAAGGACCTCACGCTGGTGCAGGTGCAGAGTGTGAGGAGTCCTCCCCTGAGGAGGAAGGAGCGGCAGAGGCAACTGTGATGAACTGACCGTAACCCCCGTTTCCTGTCCCCCTGTGCCGGTCAGGGCGAGGGGGGGAGAAGGTAGAGAATACAGGAGTAAAGTTAAGCCCAGAAAGAAGGGAGGGGTGGGGGGAAGGTATTTTTAGATTTGGTTTTATTTCTCATTACCCTGCTCTGTAGGGTGATAGGTATTAGTTGGTAATAAATTTAGCTAATTTTCCCAAGCTGAGTCTGTTTTATCTGTGACAGGAATTGCTGAAGGATCTCTTGCTGTCCTCATCTCGACCCACGAGCCTTTTATTACATTTTCCCTCCCCTGTCCAGCTCAGAAGGGGAGTGATAGAGCAGCTTTGGTGGGCACCTGGCATCCAGCCAGGGTCAAATCACCACAAAATCCTGTTACCTGGAAGCGGAAAGAATAGGCAGGTGGCAGGGACCCCGCAAATACTTGATGTTTTCTTCAACCGCTGATAAGTGTCTCATCTCTTGGAAACCCCCGTTCTCTGCCACAGCCAGAGCAGAGGCTGAGCTGGAGACAGCTGAGGCCACAGGAGGATGAAGTTGGAGCTTCTTTTTGGCACTTGGGTCATGGTGCACAGTAAATTAACACTGATCTTTCTGGGCTTTGTTTTAGTGGGGAATGGGTAATTCTCCTGTGACTGTCATCTGCTTGGCACCTACATGGACAGGCCTGCACTGAGTTGGTAAAGGTGAGGCATAAGCTTCTCCTGCTCTTCTCTCTCTGAGGGCTCATGGAGGAGCTGGAAGATGGTGGTACAGCTGTTTCAAAAATGGAGTTTTGACTTGGAAAAAAAAAAGCTAAAGCATTTTAATGCTATTGTCATCTGGAATTAGAGTATAAAGAAAAAATATTAAAAAGTGTCAAGGAAAGAAATTTTTCTCAGGAAAAAAATGATGTGGAGGAAAAAGCTTTTAGACATTTATGGTCAGAATGAAGCATTTCAGTATTGTGAAAGGAAATACTAAATTGAAATGTCAACTTACAGCTGAAACCATTTGTTTCAAACCGTATACTCAAACAAAAACTGTTTTGTAAGGGCAATTCAAAGCTAAAACTCTTTTGAAGACATACCCGTTTCCTAAATTCTAAAGATTTTCCGAGAAAAACAATATCTGGAAATCACTTAGCTACCTCTACATTCTTAATTGAATGGTGCCAGAGTTATAAGTGCAGCAAATGGCTCTCGTGCTGCTTGTTAGCTTGGGTGTGCATAAGGGATACTGCTGGGTTTGAGCTTCCCTCCCACCTGCCCCTGGCCAGAGACCAGTGGTCCTGCCTTCCCCCCTGAGCAGAGGGGTACAGACGCTGCACCTGTATCTGCTTCCTGGCCGTGTTCTGCCAAATGTATACCTGCCTAGGCTGACTTAGAAACCTTTTGCACATCTTTTAATTCTACGTGCGAGCTTACAGAGCAACAAACGTGAAGACTTCCATTGTATTCTCACCTCTGCTGGAGTCAACCTAGTTCGAATCTGCTGGAGTTAAGGGATTTAAACTGGTGTAAAACTGGTTTCAAGGCAGAATCAGGCTCAGATCTTGGTACTATGAAAATGTAGCTAAGAAGCATAAATCATTGAAAGTGAAAGCAAATTAATGTTTTCAATAGTACGGGACAAACATTGCAAAGGCATGCAGTCCTAATTGAGCTGTTAAATTTACAAGGAAACTGTATTGATTTGATCCTCTTAAGGTAGTTAGGTTACATGATCTCCATTAGTTAGAGTACACAGAGTTAAAACTAACAGATAAACAAAGAAAAGGTCAGTGTCATCACTATCTTGTTTATTATGTCATTCCCCCAAAATATATTATTCCATCATTGTTACTGTTTGTTTACCTTCTGCATTATGTTCACAGCTTAATGCAAATGGCCTGACCAGGTTTATTTCCCAAATGAAATGCATAAGTAGAAGTGACACAAGCTTGGGGCAATACATGTATCGGTATAAAATAATCAAAATCTTATCTTCTGCCCGCAGTGTCCACTTTTTTGCCTAAATATACTTGATGTAGCATCTGTTCTTCTGTGTCTTTGGTGCACTCTGCAAAAGTTGTAGCCCAATGTTTGACGGATGTTGGAGGACACATAGTTCAAATCATACCATCCTTGTTTGTGTTTGGAGGTGTCTTGTTTTAAGATTGGATTCATCTCTCCTGCCTTCTTTTTCTTGCTCTCTGTTTCTGTCCATCTTTGTTTCTTTCCTTCCCCTTCATCCTATTTTCTTCTGATGTTCTGTAAGTATTTTATTTATGCAAAATTTAACCTTAGAATCTCTGGTTTCTTCCCCAACCTGGTTTGGTACGGTGTAGATAAAACTGGAAGATCTGTAGTTTTAGGTGTGTGTCTGAGTTGGATAAAGTTTTTCTTAGTTTTCTTGTTGAAAAAATTAGTTGGGTTTTCTTTAGACTGCCTCATACTTCTTACGGTAGAAGTTTGCTGTTGAGACATGGGGAAGACTGGTGGTTTTGAACCATTGACTAAAACCAGAGGGCAGATATTTGCACGTTGCTGTGATGCCCCCAGACAGGAAATCTTTTTAGCTAGGGTTTCTCTCAGGGCAGTTTGTCGCAGCGTGGGGAAGGGTGGCAGCTGGGGACAGTCAGTCATGAGGAGGTCAGTGCCCTCTTTATCAAGGTGCCACTGCATTGGGATGTAAATATTGTCATCTACTCCCTTCAGAAGGTCTTTAAACCTTATGTCCTGATGAGGCAAAGGACGCCTGGTAATAATTCTGTTTTCCATTCGGGGAGGCGCTTTGCTTGTACATGTCATTCCTTGGACATTTGAAAAGGGAGGTTGGTTATTTGCTGGTGTGGATGACAATTTCTCATGAAGACATTGTTTTCCGGCTTTAGTCAAGTCTGCAAAATCATTCAAGTTCTCCTGAAAGTCAGAAAGTGGCTGATACATGGGCTCACATGGTGTACTTTTGCTTGATAACTTAGGAGGTCTGAGGTGGACAAACTCACTGCCTGCAAACTTGGTAACTAAATAGAATATAGAATAAATCAGATAAGCTTCTGCTGGAATGGTATTTTCAAGAAAAATAACATGTTAATATCAAAACAGCTTTATCCTGTAATAATAAAATCAGTACTTGTAAAGTCATGAATAAAAGTAGATCTTAACATAGTATGAAATTTTGCACCAAAGGTCTAAAGCAAATGGTGTTCTGCAGGTAGGCAATCAGCAATTTTTTTTGATGGGTGAACTGTCTTAAATGCGCATCCCAGCATAAAATTGCCTGGCTTAATTTTAATAACTATTATTCATTTATGCTTCTGGAGCTATTTATCACATTAACCATGCCACATATGTGAATAGCTGTGGGCATGCAATAACTGGAGCAGAAATAAGCCTAAATTCAGATCTGGAGTTTGACTATCCAGTACTGTGCATCTTTTGTATTTTTGAGACTATGGAAAATGATGCCATGGGTATGAGTGCAACCCCATCTTGAGTGTAGTGAAGTGGTGACACTTGCACCATGTTCACTTTCATCCTGGGAATGTAAATAATTTTCATTTTCCTTCACCTTAAATCGATCACTGAACTTGAGGCTGGGAAACAATTGCTCAAAACACTTGTAATTTCAAAACAAAGTGGAAGGATATTTCTATAGCATTTTCAGGAATCATGCTCCCTTTTTTTCCCAGACAGATACCCTAGTACCCTTTCAGACTAAGATGCCAAGACTATATTTCAGAACAGTACCTTCTGGCAAGTTTTCTTGGTTATCCTGTGTGATTGCAATCTCATCTTCTTGAATAGCACCTGGCGCTGCCAAGGTTAGTACAGAAGGAAATGTCCTATTGCCATAATTCCTGAGGTTTTCCAGAGTGTCCATTACAGTCTTCTGGGAAATCTGAATTTCTGACTCCATATTCAAGTGTTTATCAGGATTAATATTGTGGTTTTCAATTTCGTTTCCCCTCTGCAAAATGATCAGACACCTTTCGATTAGCATGGAACAAAAAAGCGCCTTGAACTTTACAGGCTGTTACAGTATAACATGGGCAATGGGAAATTTTGTTTTCACACAAGCCTTAGTTCCACACATGAACTTTTCGTCTCAGCAGACCCCATACCAGAGGTTCTTCCTGAGCAAGTTTTCATGAAAACCTACTGGAGACTAGAACACCATCTTTACGGAGCCTGGAGCATTTTCTTCAAGGCTTATGGCTCACAGAGTCTGCTAACAAATGTCTAAGGGTACCACAGAGCTCCTGCTGCAAAGCAAAACCATTACAGAATGCGGTGAGCCATCCCCCAATCCAGGAGGAAGATTATTGTGGGACTGTTCCTGTCTGCTGTGAGGAGAGGCAGTCAGCACAGGGCTAGACCAGTCCTGGGAAGGTTTTGCTGCGGGATCACAGCAGAAAGACCTTCATGGAGCTGTGGTAACAGGACTGAGCATCCTGACACAAGCACGGGCTCCAGGACTCCCTCCTGCTGCAGTGCTATCACCCTTACTCCTACGTGCATCCTACATGCACATGGGGGTGTGTTCTCATATGTAGGACACTTGTTTATCCCATAATCCAACTTTTCAGAGTCCTCACTGTGGTAGCGTCATGCAGGCTGAGTTTCAGGTATCAAAACCTTGTGAAATGCAAGGGCTGAGCAGTGAAATAAATCCCCTTCTACAGTACAAAGTCCTGTGTGCTGCTTCTGCCAAAGACCATCTTCTCTCAGGTCTGGCACTCCTGAAAATGAAATTTCTGCAATGTATTGACTACCTACATGGATATTCCAGTTCAATACCAAGGTTTTTTGCACCTTCTCTGTACCACCTTTGACAGACCCATTTTGTTGCTATGCGGCTACGACTTCAAGGATTGTTGGTGGTGCATTTTGATCTTTTGACTGCCATCCCCACATAATACAAACTTCTTGCTTCCAGCATCAGAGAAGTCATTTGTTTTACTACGGTATGTTTGTCTTTCATGGTTTTCTTCTTTGCATTGTAAAGTACTCCCCTTGTGAAAAATATGTTTTTAATCTAACATGCCATTATAAAAAGTGGGTGCAATTTGTGGAGAAAAGGCACTTTTGAAAGCTTGCATGTATTTTTTGTGTTAGTAAAAATGTTTGGAAAAATTTGGAGGGCCCCAAACCTCAAACTTGTGGGGTTACTCCATCCTTCCTACATATTTGCAGCACCCAATCACAACTAAGGAAATTATTTTTAAAGTATTTATAAAGAGAAACACGATATGTTTAAGTTGACAACATATTGCTAAAACCACACTAGATCAATTGGGAATTTGAGATGTCATAAGCATTTTAGGCTATGCTATCAAATAGTCTCCCAGGATTTTACACACTGCTAGTTAAGAAAACAAATTTTCATCTTACATTTTGCAAGCTGTCACCTTATATACAGAATATCAGAAAACTTGCCATGACTGGTTTTACTGCCAGACCTCTTAAGAGCTAATTGGTTAAGCACCTGGGCAGGAAGCTTTTTGGCAGAAATGCTATTTTCTGCAAGGACTAGCTATAAAGTTCTGGATGGCAAATTGTAATCATTAAGGCTCCCCCTTCTACAACAGAACACATAAAATGTAAATACGTTGCTTGGAGAAATTACGATGCATAAAAGGACAGGCTGTGTTTTAAGTTTATCCAATGACTTATGGCTCAAATTTGAACATGGAAAGGATCTTATGCTTTTTTCAGGGTCAGCCTTTCAGCAGACTTTTCTAATTGCACCCAGAAAGATGAGAATCACATCTGTTTGCATCCACCAAAACTATTATTTGCATGTACAAATGTTAACTTGTGTATACAAGGAGGAGTTGCAAATACAATGACTCGCACTGTTTTTTCAAACACAGGGGGTTTTGTACATGAAAAATAATTTCCAAAGACTTTTTTCAAGTTGTAGATTAGAAGTTCTGCTGAAAATTTGTGCCTAAGAAATTGTATGTTTCTTCGGTGTTGTGTGAAAAATCATAGCGTAGTCTGCTGCCTGGAATGAGTTGAATGTGGTGGTTTGTGAGTATGTGTTTGAATTCCAGTGTTTTGGGCTGATGGTGTTGGTGGAATTTTTTATTGGATATTATTCATGAGCGTTGTCATGAATGCAAATACTTTTTTGTTTGTGTTTATATTTGATATGTTTCGTTCTTTTTGGAGAGAATTTTCAGAAGAGCCAGATGCCAACTTTCTCTACAGTTCACTGAGGGGAGGAGAGTTTTTAATTTGCTCAAAAATACTGGAGTATTTTTTCATCATAAATTTACTCCTTCATAAATATTAGCTGTCTGTAAATATCTCTTTTCACAGGCAGACAAGAATATGCAATATCCTTTACATTCCTAGACAGAAATAATGTAAATGAGTGGCAATTTGTTTTCAGGGAACTTTGTTTTACCTGTGACTGTTAGTTGTTACTTATTTGCTTCACTCATTTAGATTTAAATTTGAACTCATTTTGATGCAAATGCTAATTTTTGTGCTTCCATTTTATGCACACAAGTTGTCTTGTTGAGCTGAGTGAAACTGTTCATATACTTAAAGTTAAAGCAGATGCATACATTTGCAAGATCTGGAGAGCTGAAAGGAAATTATGTGATTTAATGACGGATCACACACTGCTAGTAATAAATAGCAAATAGTTGGAATTACACAGAATAGAAAGAACATCTATCTATGCATTTTGAAATATCCTTGGCATAGTTTGTAATACAAATATCAAATACCCATGCTGTTGTAATTAAGCTCCAGTAACATTACCAGGATCTCAACAAGAAGATGAAGAAAAAGTGAGAAGTTTCCCCCTTGCACTCTGTTAACAATCTTTATGCTCCTTCCTGAGTTTCAACTCTCTGTGGCTGGGTGGTCAGAGAAGTGCATTGCAGCCTTCCAAAGAGGTGGCTGAATTTGGCTGCTTTTAGACCAAAGTAGAGAATCCTTCCCCTAAGATAATGCCCTGCCAGCTGCCTCCTCCGAAAGCCGCGCCAGCACAGTGTGGGCAAGGCTCCAGGCGAGCTGGGGGCTGCTCTTGGCTCTGCCTCTGCCCAAAAACGTCATGTTACCCATGTGGGGCTCTGCCCTGGGATCCAAGAGATGCATGCTTTTCTTTTCCCTATATGCTCTGCATACACTTAGGGCTGAGTTTTACCATTGTGTAAGCATGTGCATAAAGTAGCTTTTGCTGAAGAACAGGCCAGAGGGTATTGGAAAAATAAGAGCACTGAGTGAGAATGCCCAACTCGATTTCTTAGTCAGGCTTCCTTTCTGTTTCTTCTCTTTTCTCCCAAACCCCAGCCTTCCTGGGCAGTACGAATATTATTGAATGTTGGAGAAACTGGCATAGGGTGGTAGCACTGACAGTCATGATTTAAAACAGCTCCTGGGGAGGAGTGATTGTACAGGTCAATTGGGTGTAAGGCTTGAATAAGAAACAACCAAGATGAGATCATTATCAACTACAAATAGCTGCAGACCCTAACTACCAGCAAGGGAGAAATATTAATTTTCATAACACAGAAGAATGTAAGAGGGAATAGAGGGATAAAATTAAGAAACAAATGATGTAGAGTGACTCTCTCGGAAAAAAACTATGAGTTTCACAAACACTCTTTGGTAACAGAATAATCTCAAAGTGGTACTAATAGTAGGCTTTGTGTTTATGAGTTCAAAGGTAGCATTTACAAACCTTGTGCTAACAAACAAAAGGAAACAAACTTTTAACAACACGGAAAGATGGTGTGAATCGGTCTGTTCTGATTTCCTAATTACAGATGTCTTAGTAACAGATATTAAAAGGTATTATTTATTATAGAATCTACTCTGCTAATCTAGACATCTAGCTTGTGCCTGTATTTCAGGTTCTCAGCAAAGATGTTCTCCTAAAAGCAGGTCATTTCCCTGCAAAGCCATGAAAAGGAGATTCTGTTTGACTAAACGCAAGTTTAGGAAGTCCCCACACTGGACATGTGAAGATGTGGTGTCCCCCAGGGGTCAGTACTGGGCCCAGTCTTGTTTAACTTCTTCGTCAACGACCTGGATGAAGAGTTAGAATGTACCCTCAGCAAGTTTGCTGATGACACCAAACTGGGAGGTGTGGTAGATAC
>Ga0065711_1031888_pt1 | contig 28492 bp, 8 predicted proteins | sample Hoacrofraction12_FD_59098 | JGI IMG/M metagenome (GOLD analysis project Ga0065711, IMG submission 59098) | Hoatzin crop microbial communities from Cojedes, Venezuela - Epithelial fraction 12 v2 (version 2) | ecosystem: Host-associated > Birds > Digestive system > Esophagus > Crop | place... | reverse complement strand
GGGGGGGGGGGGGGGATATTTTAAATAATAATTGTAAAACGAGTATTTAAGGAACATAACTGAAACTGCAAAACACACACATATACTGCATGTGAGTTTCGGGGAACAGGAAATCAATTTCATAGTTACATTTCCAGGGTTTGCAGTCATCTGGTGTATTACACCCACTGAATGCTCTATTTCTTTCAACTATCAAGGTTACTGAACTTCAGATATACTTCTCCTACTGCGTTTACAAATCAATTAAGTCAAAGAACAAAGCTTTTCTACATGCTAGAGAAGTAATGCTCATTAAATTTTGGATAAGGTGCAAAGACAATTACTTCTAAAAATGGATGAAATTAATTGCGCTCTTGGTTTCTTTTGATCTTCTTCAGCTTATATTATGCTTGTTGGTTTTCTTCCCCCTCTCTTGAATGTGTCGGTATTCCAGAGACAGTCATGGGTTAGTGATTAAAACAATATTTTTATGGATAAATTTCAGTGTGCTCTGTCTGCTCTAAACATAAAAAGGCTGCATAAAAGAAAGTTATCTGAGGTTTGGTCAATCCTTGCTAACTAACCAGCATCACTGTTGCATTAAGCACAATATTATGCAGTGGGGTGACTCTGGGTCCTAAGAGTGCCGTTTCAAACTGTGATCCTGTTTTTTCTTTTACCCTGTGATTTTGGATCCCTGGCTATGCCTGTACTCAACCCAAATTTGCCCTTCATTCAGATTATTTGGACACAAGCACAGGCGGGGGGTTGAGATGTGGGCAACCCCTGTGGCTTGGCAGGTGGGAAGGATGGAGATTTTGGTAATATTCCTGCAAAATGGGGTCAGGCAGTGAAGACCGCATGAACAATGTTGATCTCTTGTGTAGTACAGTGTGAGGTTTGGAGACAGCCGATCCCTGGTTGTCCTTTTGCTGACGGGTTGGGTGTTAGAAGAGATGGTCTGAGAATATAGCGTGCTCTCAGCCCCTCTTAGACCTGTCTGTCATAAGGCAGTCCCAGCATAGCTTCTAAACCTTAGTTTCTCTTACTGTAAAGGAACAAATATCCCTTATTTTTCAGGAAAAATAGTGAGGATTAATTAATGTTTTTTAATTCATAGTATTCATGTTAGGTACTAATTAGGGTTGTAGCTACAAGACGGTCACCTTGGTACGAAGTTTTACAGAAGTGACATCCACAAGTGCTGCTTTAAACTTTTTCAGCTCCAAGTTGATGAGTGTTTCTCCTGAAATGCGTAATGATCTAGCAATTGCCTTTAAGAAAGAGCACATTTTGTTGTTGTTATATGCTGTTTTTAATAATACAAATATCTTTTGAACAAAAACACTCTTCTCACTAATTTTTCCCCACAGTTTAAGTGTGGGAAAGTGGACACTTCTCAGTTTAGCATGTAATTATGAAAAATCAAGATAATATGCTTATAATTATACACAAGAAGTGGAGTAATATCAAAAGACTTACTGCTTAGAAGATAAACATTTTACTGAAAGTGGCTGCATGTTGGAGTATTCCTGCAGTGAATCTCATGCTTGCTTGAGCAAGTCACCTGTGGTCAGTAGAAAGATTGATTGAGTACTGATAACAGGATTGTGCTCTTGGTTTAGCCACAGGTAAGCAACATGTGGATTTCTGTGGATACATATGTTCAGTCAAGAAGACTTGCATATTGCTTCTCTCCTCTGTATGCAGATGATGAGAGCAGCAGGAATAGGAACCTTGGTGGGTGTTGAATGGGGAGGAGGGAGACACAGTGTTTTCCATCTTGAGTATTTGCCTGCTCTGGCTATCAGAGAGGTTTGAGGGCCACAGCTTTTAGTACCACTGCTGAACTGGAGATGAGGTTTCTAGAGAAGCGGGTAGTCCTTAATTCCTCAGTCTTTGTCTAAGGATAACCTGTTCTCCCTATGATATGACGCTGGACTCAATAAACTGCTGGGAGGTATTTTGTGTATTGAGATTATAACATGCAGCTATTACTAATTCCACCCCCCCCCTTTCCTTGCCTGCCATGCAAGGTACATAAAGGGAGGAGGGGAAAAAACGTCGTAGTTTTGCTCCCAGTGAATTTCACATAGAAATAAGAATGTTTCACAATTAGGAGATTTCCTTTCTGAAGTGCTAATCCAGACTGCCGATGTGAATGGAATTTTTTCCGTTAGTCTCATTGGCCCTTCATCTGCCAAGCATGTTATAAAGGTTACTCATTGCGATCCCGTGAAATATATAGAACCATACCAGTCACTTTTTCTATGGATGGGGAAACATAAGCAAAAGTGACTGTCCAAAGGAGACATGGCTTAGCAGCAATAGAATAAAGCAATTGTAAAATCAGAGAACTCTTGGGTCTGAGCCTAAATGTCGTGGTTTATATCTGTATTTGTGGTGAGCAGCTGTCTATAGGGCGGGAATTGAATTCTTCTAATGCAGCTATTAATCATAAAGCTTCAAGGACCGTCGTTCTCTTTTCTCTAGCAAATGGTTTCTATGGGCAAGTGTATTAGAGGAGTATGAGGCAAACGCCTGTTGATTAAGGGCTGAGCTTGGAGTTCATATCTTCATCACCACGTTCTTTTGCTGTATGATTAATGAAGCTCAACTATAATTAAATTTAAAGCCATAGATCTGGCAAAGAACAGTATCCATTAACTGGACTGATGTCCACTTTGTACCATGTGATTCATTAACAAGTAGCAGTGTATATTTCCTACAGTTTACCTGATGTCCTAGGACATTAAAGGTAATAATAAAGATCTTGGGACATTAGGTGTATTTATTTTCTTAATACCAAAGAAGCTGTCAGCTTAGGTTTGCCTAATTTTGGGGTGTTCATAGAAAAGGAGTAATGTTCCTAGAAGGTTTAGTATTCTGTTTATGATTGTTTAACATTCAGCATCAGTGATTTTATTGCACAGACGTTGGCATTTTACTCATTATCACTTTGGTTTTCGTGCCAGGTTCTTGCAAGAAATGTATTTTATGCCAGGTGCCAAATAACCTTTTGTCATCTTGCTGAATGAGGCACTGCTTTTGTTCTACAGTCAAAAATTACATCCAGATCTTATGAGTGTTAAAAAATATCTGTCTTTTCTGATGCCTTCCACTGTGACACACACAATTTGGCAAGGACTAGCAGTACTTCAGAATCTATACATTCTGCTCAAAGTGTGGAGAGACATGCCCCTTACTGCTTAAGATCATCTCAGGCCAATTAAAGACTTGTACAAATTAATAGATTTTTCTGATTTGTCCAACATTTGGCTACAAGGATGGTGGTGTCCAGACTGTAGAGCTGTGAGGACTACATAAGACAAAATATGTCAGATCTTGGGACTTTAGAAGGACCCAAAACATTTGAAATTTTGCTTAAAAATAGCTGTGTGCTCTAAAACCACCCATATGGCTACATCTGCCAGATATATGTAGGACGATCATTCTGACTCATGCTTTCAAAACGAAAAGCCAGCAGAAAGAACATAACACAAACCTGTAAATCCTTTAATTAATTCAAGAATTATTTGTGTGAAATTATCATACATTTGCAGGATTACACATGTGCATTTTTCTTAACACACTCAACTATTTGAAACCTAGCAGCTAATTCCTAATTTGCTTTCATATATTCTTTGAAAAGGCAAAGAAAAGCATAAGAATTCTTATGTAAACCAGATAATTCCAGTGAAATAATTTTATTACTGCAATCCATTACGCAGCACTTTGGTGATAAAAGAGTATATCTTGGAAAAGCGAATCTTACAATTTGTAAAATGTTGTAAAAGGGGGATGTTTTTTTTTAACACTGTTTTATTAATTCCCTTTTTCACTTGGTTTTATTCTAAATAAAATGAAGTGGAAAAAAACTGCCTGTGTATAAATCAACATATTCTTTCCTTCTGTTTAATTCAGTCAAAGAAATGACTTAAATACTCTTTTGTAGTACTTTATCAGATTCCAAGGAAAATAAAAGTTTTATGATGCAAATATTACCATTCCTTTCTGCAATAAACCTGTCACGGTATTTGAGTTATTGACTTGACCTTTTAGGAACAATAAAATAATAATAATAATAAAAAAAATAAGAAGGCCTTACCACAGAATGCGGGCCTGATTCATTACAAATTACAGGTCACTGTTTCTTGGTGGTTGAGACGGGTTTAGGGAAACCTCCCATCAAATCAGGCTACGTCTTAAAGGGATTTGGCTTCTGTAAACTGCTTTACTTCGTGGAAATCAAAGGAATTACACAAACTGACCCCAGCTGAAGATCTGGCCATCCTAGCTTTACTGAACAACGTTGTGTGTTACTTTTATCACCAACCTTTGTCAACAGAGAATTTAAAGTTCCTTCAAACTTAACTTCATGTTCTGCAGTTCTTTGGCATGTGTTTTGCAATTCTTTCCACAAGGACAGTTTTTCAATAATAATACAACAATCCTAGAGATTGTTTCAGTGATAGCTCTTCATTTTTTTCAATTCTGTCCTTTCAAACAGGATAATTTTTCCACTATTCCAGTGTGACTGGTGGTCACATCTAGTCATTATCTGTAAGCAGGATCATTTACAAGGCACATTAACCTGTATATAGAAATATTAACTCCTAGACAGCAGCTATAATCTACACCTATGGAAAGCCCTAAGCAATTTTACTCAGCAGTAGAATCCTTGCACAAGTTGAGTGTCAGAAATTGCTGAGTGAGGGAGACCACAGACTGTATGATTACCTGAAATAATCTCTTGCCTTCCTGCATGACGTGGAAGGAATGCTGCTATTCCTTTAGCATGAAGTAAGGACCCAACACATGTTTTAAGCAGATGCATAGTGACATTGAAACCCAAGGCTCACTCTTTTTTTTCTTTTTTGTCTATTGTCTGTTAATCTTTCCTGGAGGGAGTTCTTTTTGCCAGTTCCCTTGCTTAGCCCCCATGTTTGATCCCCATCCCCTGAAGGCATGGGCTCTCCCAGCTGCCTCCAGCACAGTGTGTCTCCCTCCTTCCTCTCTTCCTCTTCCCGCTGGCTGGCTCACGCACAGCGCATCTCCATCCCTCTTCTCCCCATAGCCCTACGCCGGCTCCGTGTAAAATGTCTGGCAGCTCGGCTGGGAAGAGTCACGTTGTGCAGCATTTGAGCAAGAGGGCAGGGAGGACGAGAGTGCCGAGAGACCAGTCAAACCCCAACCTGCCGTTCACTGCGTGGAGGTGGCAAAGGGCACAGGGAGGGAGTATGTGACTTCCCCCCCCCTCCCTTTTTTCTTGCTGTTCTGTTGACATCCCTTTCTGAATAGCAGCGTGACTCACGCACTAGCGCTTGCGGTCCATCACCCCACAGCTTCACAATTGCAGCCATAGAGACTGTGTGTGGGAATAAGGAATAAAACATGCTGCCTTCTAAGCTGGCTATGATGAGACAAGCAAGGGCACAGCTAAAAGGCCACCGCAGCATACTGTTCCCCACGCGCAGCCCCAGGAGCAGCTTCTGCGTGAGGCAGGAGGTATCTTGGAGTCCTCCTGCAGGATTTGGCTTCCTGGCGCTTTGGTAAACTCAAGAAAGGGATTTAAATATACTTAATGATTGTGATTGTGCAGATAGTCATGCATAAAAACCTTTTGTGAAGAGGAAAATAGGTAACTGGATGAAGTCCTTTTCTTGGATGACTGCAACAATACAGTGAAAGGGATAGGAAGCCAACAGGTGTTGGCAGGGCACAAAGGTACAAACAGTGCTCACTTAGTACAGTCTGAAAATGCAGAACAGGCAAAACCTGTTATCCCACAGTCAAGAAGGGCACCTGCCCACACCTTCCTGTGAGGTGGGAGCGTGTGGGTCAATGAGCAGTGTTGGGCGGGTGTCCAGATGTGTCTCCAGCCGGGTAGAAAGGGCAGGTCGTGGTACTGCTGGTAATGCAGGAACATGGAAGACTCAACCTGAATGCCTTCCCTCCAGGACCACTGTGATCCCCAGTGTGCTCTCCTCAACTCTGCATACTGGTTGTGACTAATTGGATCGACTTGTCAAGATGATACAGCTCTAATTACCCTGTATCTAAATTGCCCTGGAGGGTGACTTGGCAGAAGAGCTCTTCACCCCTGTGAAGCATCTCCAATCCGTAACCCTGCTTTTAGTAACTCCTGGTCTAGTGTTGGTTTTCCTTTGCCTGCTGTTGTGTTGGTTTCTAACACCTTGAGCTCTGCAGCTGCACTGCATGTTTAATAACCAAATTTTAGAACTTGCTGACACATTAGAGCTTATTGTCTGTTAGTTTATAACACTGATAAGTTCCTCCTAGATGTGGAGCTTTGTCAAATGTTTTCTGACAATCTAAATAACTAACATCTTTGACATTTACTGCATCCCTTTGCCAGGCTAGGCAGTAATAGGCTCAATGAAATCTGAGTTACTGAAGCATGACCTGAAACAATATTAGCTGTCCTTGATTATGCTCTGAATTTTCATGTTCCCCTCCTCCCCAGCCCCAGTGTGATCCTTTTAATGGTTGTCTAAGACTTGCTCGACAACTAATGGGAAATGAACTGACAGGTAATTTCTTGCTGTGTGTCTGCTTGGCCCCATGCCAGTCTCTTGAAATGATGGTACTAAATATAAATTTTCATTACACCTTCTTCAATTTCTGTGCTTACTTCATGTAGTACTTTTAGATGAGCATTGTTCAGCTCTGGTCTCTTATTGGTTTTAAGAACAACAATCCAGTTAATGACAGTTTGGGTATTATCACCTTTTCTTTTAATTCCTCACCGTCATTTCTGTGTGTTGTCTTAGGCAAATGTCTGCCCTCTTCAGTTTTAGAGATAGGTACAGGAATAATTGCTATATAGCCTTCCTGTTCCTTTACACTCCATCACCTTTTTCTCCTGTCCGTTACTTGGTGTATAATTATGCTTAAAATATCTTCTGGTATTAGTTGAGATGCTTTGCACTATTTAATGCTCATTTTTCAATTTGGCTTTCTCAAGTATTTTTGATTGCCTCAGGCTCTTGTTATAATTTACATAATCCTTCTGTATTCTAGATTCTTTCTACCTTTTAACGCTGTCATTTTATCCTTGATACTGTTTTCCTCATCCTTTACTTCTGCACACCAGCTCCTGTTCTCATTTCTGACACATCTTGTAGATGTTTTATTGGAAGAAGCATAGCTAGTAATATCCTTCCTTTACTACACTTGATTTTCTGGACTCTGTTTAATTCACATCAATTTCCTTAAACTCACTTCTCCAAAATCTATCTTTTGTAAAGTCCATTATTTTTGCACTTTTTTTCTTAACACAATCTAATGAATATTTTGTGTATGCATACATGTCTTGCTTTCTAAATCCATAAGAGCCTTTAAGGAAATGCTGTCTCTTCTCAACAGTTCATTTTTATTCAAGAAAACAAAGTAAAGTGGATTGCACATTGGGCTCTCCTGCTGTCTTAAATCATGAAATAATGTTTGCTGCATGTGAATTACAGCTGAAATTGTGATAGTCACCTGAAGCAATACTGGATAATTTTTAAGCCTGGTAACTATAAATAAAAAGCATGGTATAATAGTAAGTAGATTTATTCTTTATTGAGATCAGAGTTCACTCATAGTAGGACAATTTTCATACAGCTGTTGGGATCAGATTAGCCGCTATCTTTCATGTAATGTAGAAGTTTTCTGTTAGTGCAAAGTGAGTGTGGAAATTTCCCAATCTGATGTGAGAGCAGCCTACGCTCATTTAGCAGTACTTTGCCGCAGATGTTGGCTGCACAGGGTACGGAACAGTGGTGAATCTGCTCCTAATTCTCGGAATCAGATCAAGTTTAGTTATAAACTAGGTAATTTAAAATAAATTCTAGCATGCAAAAAGCACAGCTCAGGTGACTGCACTGGCATTTCTTTTACACATTTCAAATCTCCCTTTTGCTGTTGAGGTTCTGGAGGGTCTTTATGAAATTTTTTACAGCCAATGTTATGTCTTTCAGCAGAGAGATAGAAAATTTACACTGATGCCACCAATGATATGGGCTTTTCTATGGTGTGTTGCACTTTCACGACATGTCACTGAATATGTGCAGAGAAGAACTGTACCTGAAATCTGTTAAAAGATTACCTTAATTTTATTGCTTACTCTTGTAAAATATCACGTGCATAATCCAAGGAAGACTAATTTTAACCAATTTTGTGAAATACAGTAAACATTTGAAAACAAGACCTCTTAGAATTTGAAGTTATTATTAAATTAACAGCTTTGATGTCTTTGCAGAGGAATGTTAACAGCTCTAATGCTTGAGACAGACCTACTATTTTGCTCAGTGAAAGTTTATGTTACTGCAGTTTGATGGTTGCTAGTGCTATTACTTTCTTCAGATATGCTATATTGAGGGGCTTTTTTCCCCATGAAAATGAATATTTCTGTATAAGACAAAACAAAAGAAAGAATAGCTCTAAAGAGAATATACTAAGCTTGATGTTTTTTGCAGAGACAAAGGCAAAAGGAGAAGCAGGTACTTCAGTCGCTCATTGTTTGGTAGAGCTGTTTGTAGTAGCAACTTCCAAAATAATGAGGTGTCACTATGCCACTGTTGGTAGGAGAGAAGGGCAAGCTTTGTGTTCTTTCTGTAAAGAGAAATCAATCTTTCCCTGCCTTCCTGTACTTTGTAAATTTTTTTCTGCTCTCTTCAAAAAATCCTGTGCTGCCAAATAATTGTTGTAAGGTATTGCCCGGGGATTTTGGTTATTTTTATCCCACTCACCTATTTCTGTGGACTAGAAAGCATATTCAGTACTCATCACCTGTCTACCTGCTCCTTTCTGTAATAGTGTCTCAGGTTTAAACCGTCTACAAGTTGCATGGGTTTGCTCCTTAATGGCTTAGGTAGCCAAAGATTTAATCACTTTACCCTCAGCAGATTAAGGATTCCATCAGTGAGCTGTGAATTAACTTGCTCCATGCTTTACTTAATTTCCTTTTCTTTCTTTGGAAAACACATCTTTTTAATGGGAACATAAGGCTCAGCTTTGCATATCAAGATCAGTGTTATACCATTCCCTGAAGCATTAAAAAATGGGCTCTCTCATAATTTCTTTTTTACTTTACCAGTTTTGAACATGTACTTCTAGGGAGCAGTTTTAATATATACACCTGTGGATGGTAACACCGTATCTTGAACAGGAAGATGTACTTTTCTGTGCTACCCACATGGATTAATATACTATTTTAGAGTAATTGGGTATGATACATTGCATGTGTCCTTATGTCTACAATATCTAGGTATTTTTTATATCCTCCTAAGCTATTAGACTCAGTATTTTACAATGAAAAAGTGTTCCACAGTTTAATTACACGTTTTGTACAAAATATTTCCATTTAACAGTTCCAAACTGTCTGCTCCCTTTGAGTATAACCATTTTGGCTCAGCTCCCATCCCTAACAAAGGGAGTGTCACACATAGTCCCTAAGTGTTTGAAAATGCTTTTCTTTAGTCTCCATTTATAAAATGTGTCTTCTACCCTTTATTATGCACACACTATTTTAATTTCTGGAATGGCCTCTACCATTGTTTTCAGAGCAAGAACAACTTAACCGACAGTAGCTGTGTTTTCACTAAGGAGTGTCCTTACGTTCCCAGTGTGGTTTACAAATCCCAGTGTCCTTGCTTGAAGCCTAATTCTATTTTTGCCTATTCTAGATTAGTCCGTTAGACCAGATGAGGAACCTTTATTCCTGATAATCGTTCATAAAAAGGTATCTTGTTGCAGAAGACTGACTTGAAAGTAATGCTTCATACCAGGGAGAGGAAAATTCTGTAACTAACAGTAAAGATGTCACTAAATATGAAGGTATAACTGACTTCTATCTCACGAGTTTTGGAGATGGTAGAAACTGGGAATGCTCAGCCTTTTATTAGCCCACTCCAGTACCTCCATCAGGAGAGTTCTGGGTGTAAAAAGGAAGAAAGGTCCCCTTCCTGTGCAGATAGGGAAAGAAAATATCCTAAAGAATTTGTATTACTTATCCTCTTGCATTCCATCCCAAGTTCAGCAAAAATTCAGCACGGATCGACAGATAGAGAAAATCTTCGGGATTTCTGTTAAACACAATCAACCTGTTCTGAGTGTAGGGCATAGAGCTGGGACACAGGATGTCCTTTTGCATCCAGAGTATACTGCATTTCCTTCATCTTCTTGGCTTATTGCTCTGAAAGAGAACTGCCTTGGCAAATCAGAATACTAAGGCAATACTGTGCTGTTGCTAGGCAATAACTAGACAGTTTTGTGCAATTTTCTACCTTCTGACGGGTGATGCAACTGGTCTAGATTTGTTATCTCACTGAAGTCCTTATCTGGACAATATGTGGCAAGTGACAAGGCTGGTGAGATAACAGGAGTGGTACAATTAGTATTAATTAACATAATACATCAAGAATACACGCCTTACATTGCTTGTTTGACAAATCCTGGCTGCTTGCTCCAGAATTAAAATGTAAACAATGTAAAGTATCACACTAGTTCTGAGATGAAGCAATCACCCAATTTCAGATGCTAAAAAAGAAAATAATAAGATGGGAGGAAGGAAAATAATGAAGCAAAGAGGAGTGAGATAAAGATGTGAAAATGTTTAAAGAATAATGTTTTTTTTTTCAATAGAAGTACCTAGCTGTTTCCAAGTGTTAAGAATATAAGGTCCTCTACAATTTAGCAATATCACATGTTGGGCTATGTCACTCTGACCTCAGCCTTACAATATATTCAGCCTAGAATGTGCTATTTACTTTTCACAAAAGAGCATTTTTCGGGTTATTACATTTGCCAGTGCGGTACTACAAAGTCTAAAGTACAACTTAACTTAGCAAATATTGAGTAAAACTGAAGTGATTCCAAAGATTACAGACTTACTGTAGCCAGCGGCAGGTAGAACACACATGCAGCTTGGCTTAAATATTTATCTGTTGTCGTTATTTGATCCTAAGGACTAATTTCAACTTTTACATCAGATAACCAGAAGGGTTTTCTTCCAGAACACTAACATCAGAAGGGCTTCATAAATAGAGTCTGGCGTGCAATTAAACCATTTGGAGATACTAGGTAAACTTCCCATTCTGATGCCAAGTCTACTCTTCCTGACATCGGAGTGTGCCTTTTGTGAGTCTCATTTTTTCAGTAGGTCAAGAGATCTAAGCCTTAAATGAAGCAGGCTGTACCAGACACAGATTTTCATCACCATTGGGATCACGACCTTGCAGTGTATATTGAATTTAAGTTTAATACTGTAATGGATGGGACTTGTAATAAAAATTGCTAGGTGTTTTGTGGGTGAGTAATAAAGAGTAGATCAGAGTACAGGACTTCAAGAATCCACAGTGCCAAAGAATTTCCAACAATACTGGATTTATACTATCTTTTGGCATTGTTTTTGTGGTTTGGAAAGCGTATAATAAAATTCAGGCCTTGTCCATTATTTAATTACTTTGCTACATTTTTTGGCACTTTCTTAGTAGCTTAATAGGTAGTTTGCATAAAATGCTACCACAGTTAAATATCTGTTTGTGCAGCTAGGAACGCAGTGGTGTTCCTTCTGTCCTAATGTATCACTTAAATGAAGATAAAACAGTGATTACACTTACTCTTTAGGACCATAGACTTGGATTTACTTTCAGCGCAAGCTACATATGTAACCATTTTGGCAGACTCATTTAAGTTTTCAGAAGATACCAGTACTTGCTGTTGCGGTTACTTTGACTTTAAGCGGAGTCTTATTTTACAGTCGTGTCATTAGCCTGCTCATCTTTCACCAGAAGTAAATATGAGTGATCCTGTTATCGTAGCAGTGGGGGGAAAAAACAGTAAATGTTTCAAGCCTAGAAAAGAGCATTAAGCATGTATGGCATTTTTCTGTGGTTGTGATTACCGATGTGGAAGGTTCCCTGTCTTTTAAAAGTATGAAGGTCAAGCAGCCAGACTTGTTGCGTATAAGGATTTCTGAAGATGCATCTGTTGCTTTCACCTTTCCTAGAGAAGTGGAAAACTGCCTGAGACTGCTAGGGGTGGCTTAACAGCAGGGTCAGCACGCCTGCTGCTGAATTTCCTCCCAAAAGAGAGATGGTGCAACTTTGGAGAAGCATGCCATGTATTTCCAGGGCTCAGTGATACCCTTCCTATCCTGGGAAATACAGTGTATTTCTTTTCCTACACTTAATGCTCGCGCCCAAATTGTCAGTTGCCATGGCTCCCTTCCATGGGACTGCTAGGAAGGTTGTGGTGAGACTGATGATTTAAACGGCCTTTCAGGGGTTAGTAAAATTAAGGACCTCAATTATTGAATTTGATCTGGAGAACTAGTGAGAAAGAAGCCTTCAAAATGGCATAGGAGAAGTGAAATAAAACAATTACGTGGAAATAAAGGTTCTGCAGACATCAAAGTTCACATGCTCATAGGGGGTAAAACCTAGCAAGTTCTCCTAAAATAGATGCAGCTTCCTCATACTATATGGACAGTTACATCTCTTGTTGTTAGTGTTATTATTTTGCTATGTTCTGCACCATGTTTCATGTCAGCAGTCATACTATTTGAAAACCTGAAGTAAATTATTATTATTACAGTGATATATTGCATCGCAAGTATACATAATTCTTGATTAGTTACAACAAGCCTAAGAAAGCTAGTAACTAGCTTAAACATGGCATGACATCACAAAGGAGAAGGACACATGAAGATCAGCAAGGAAGAGGGAAAAAACCTGAAATTTTCAGTGTAAACTTGAGTAACAATGACCTTTAAAAAGTTTTCAGAAATTTGTGGGCACTCAGACATCCTGTGAGGATATCATACAGTTATTTCACTTTTCTTTTCTTACCCTCTATCCATATACCTTTTCTGCTCTTGAAGAATGCCAGTATAAATGTGCTGTGAATTACGTGTGCCACGTAAATGTTCCTCTTCTTTTTATCCTTCATTAGGACATTGTGATTTATAACGACCAGCTATTCTGTATTATGTCAATTATAGCAGAATGGTGGCATTACTCTTTGGATTGAAGTGTAGGACAGATATTGGCAATACAAAGTACATTTCGCTTGGCAAATATTGCTAAAGAATAGCTATGTCCTCCTTTGCGAAGTATCGGCAAGACTAAAGTGAGAACTTAAGAAGCTCTCCTTTCAGTTTTGTACTATTCCAGTCAAAACCAGCTTGTAGACTTTTTGTGCTAAAACTGTAGCCTATACTAGGGAACGGTTTGGAAGAGGCAGAAGAGAATCTATTCTGGCAACTTTTAGGGAGATGTCCTGTGGAAGATGCAACAGCACTCCTGGAAAGGCATACTCTGCTGGTCTTCATGCTCTGGAAGGAAGAAGCAGAGACCTATCTAAGCCTCTCTGTTCCCCTCCTGGAAAGACCTGTGTCACTAGCAGTGCAAGCCATTTATACTTCTCCAGAGTAAAGAAATGATGAGTTTGCACATGGAGTAGACTAAAAAGAAGTCTTCTTGCATTTTGGATTGAAAAGGAGAGGTTGCTGCAAGCCAATTATGTTGGTGGAGTTTCTGAGCAGCCACCGCAGCAGAAACACAGCCTGAGAGGTGAGGACCTCTGCAATCTGGAAGCAGCATTGCACAGCTCCCACTGAAACCAAGGATGAGGAGCAGAGTTCTGCTTTCAGGATTCTAATCTTGCTTTTCAAAAGATGACTCTGTAGCTGTCAAGTTTTGATGATAACGAATTTAGATGGCAATCAGTGACTTGGTCAAAACAGGACCAAAGTGTTGAGAGGAGCCAGTTCTGATGAATGCTGTGTGAAAGGTGGGAAAGGTCTTAGGCCATTAGTGATGACTGATGCTATAGGAGAAGGATATAAATGATGTACTGAAGTAATACATTAGGGCACAATATGAAGCCCTTCTAGACCTGAGAAATATATCACCAATCAAATCCCTTGTGAAGGTCTTTACCTAGCAAGGAGGACTTGATGGGAATCCCTGTCAAGTCTCCACTTGATATACAGTGCTTAAATGTTGCTGGATGCTTTAATTTGCAGATATTATCAGACTGGGAGTGGTAATGTTTTGGCTGTCAATGGGAAGGAAAGCTTGTTATTGACATTAAGCTGTTTTTAGTTGGGAGCATAGGTTGTTTTGGTTTACTTTAGAAGAATAGTTCTGACATACTTAGAGAAGCACAACACAAGGTCATGATCAATTTCAACACAATTATTTCATGATTTAAGACAGCAGGAGAGCTTAATGTGCAACCCATTTTACTTTGTTTTCTTGAATAAAAATGAACTGTTGAGAAGCACAGCCTGAACTTTCTGATGGCACCTGTAAATCATCTCAGCTGTCAATGGCACACGGCACCTTTCAGAGGAGAATATCAGTCGTCTTTTGCACTTATTTAGCTATTAAAGTCCTGAGGGTGCTGAGTGGAACCTTTCCTGAAGCATTTATTTACCCTTTACATGGCTATATCATCATCCATTCTGCCTTGTTAGGTGGATATAGAACTAGAAGAAAGGGAATATTTATTCTGTCTTGATTTGGCTTCCTAGTTTGTCAGAGACAGGTGGACTTTGCCCAACCAATACGCTTGGTGCAGTCAGTGGGGCATCTTCGGTTGCCAAATGTGCATGACCTTGGTGCTTGGGAAATGTTGCAGAAGGGTAACTATGCCCAACTTCTTAGGTCAGTGTGGAATTCAGGTACTGTGCGATATTTTTTAGATTCCTGTTGCAAGGCATAACAGTCATTTTGTGTTTATTCCTCTTCACAACAGAAGTTCTCCCCTTCTTGATTCATTCTCTGGTTTTAGCAGTTAGCTTAGTTCAATCTTAACATCGCACTGCCAGGAGCAGGCATTCATTGTCCTTCCTCATGGACTTAGATTTATCCGTTATTTTTGTGGGCTAGTGTGTTCTGTTCAATATTTTGGATATCCTAGATAGCTATGTATTAACATGTGGTGTCCAAAGATTATAAATGCTTTGCTTCTTTTGGTATATTTTAACTAAATATAGCTGACAATTTTCACTTTATCTGCCTGTTTCACCCTATATTAGAATTTATTGCATTAAGGCCACTGGCTTTTGTGAAATCAGATGAAGCTGGTGTCTTATTTTTGGTATGTTGCGTAATCTGGGGAATTTAGTCTATTTAAGAAATTGCTACAGCATACAAAACTGTATCTTATGGCACATAAAAACATACAGTAGAAAATGAGGTGCAAGTTTGGTTCACAAGCTCTAAGCTGTTTACATTTTTAATAAGAAAGGAGTGCAGAAAAATCCTGCTTTTAACTCCTTCCTCTGAGTTTAACTCCTTCCTTCTGTTTTCATCCCATTTTGCATGGCTTACACAATGATGTCATTGGAACAATCAAATATTGAATCTGAAGGAAGGTAAGGATTTATATCTTCCATTATAGCTCCCTTAAATATTTCCATTTTCTGTCCTTTCAAACCAAGTACCATCTTTAAAGAGCTATGTTGTAGATGAGTTAAGGAATCAGTAAAGACATTGGGGCATAATCTGAGCAAAAGTATATTTTCTGTCTGGCCATTCCATCACTACAGAGTCGAAAGAGAGAAGTTTAGGCTATGAATCAATGGAAATATGATCTGGATGTTTAAGGAAAAAAAAATACACAAAAGCTGATCTTGTCTCAGTAGACAGGTTTGTTTCAGTAGGAGCCACAAGCCTCCAGCTGTCCTCTGGCCTCAATTTTATTGAAGTCAAAAAACAGTTTGAAGAATGTATGTTGATTGCAGTAATGACTGATCATAATGCCCTTAACCTGATTTTACGTGGGGTTTTATGCCCTCGAGAATTTTATTACAAATATAACAACGTCTGTGTATACCAACTCAGAGTATAAGAGTGCGCTGCTGTCTTTTTTTTCAGCTGGTAGAGCTACATAGCTTCACAAGTTTCCAGTGCAGGCTAGGATGAGATTGAATCTTCCTTCAGTAACAGTGAAATTCATGCATTTCTTGCGAATGGCCCACAGTTTCCTAAAGATCTAATAATGAGCTGATGTGTTTGAGGGAAAAGATGTTGTAGTTAGACGCTTTTGTTTAGAGAAAACTCGCTTTCTGACCAAATCAAATCAAACCTGCTGAACAGCAAGAAGTTTGATCTAGGAGCTGGTTTGCTCTTCTGTTTATGAAATGCTTGATTTGGGGATGTTTCAGAACACAGCTGTGAGACTGAGAATAATGTATACATGTTGTTTAACATTGGTTTAAAATATTTTCTTGATTGCGTAAGTTATACGACTAGTTTTTCCTTTTATTAATAGCTGTCACTTTTTTCTTTCACTTATAGTCCAGGTAATATCACATCTGTATAAATCAATATAATAATGACATTATGTATGTATATTATTATTTAACCATTGCTCTCTGGGGCTTAGTTATGTCAGTCATATTTCATAGAGAGTTTCCACAGAATGTTATAATCATTACAATCTGTTCTGTGTAAAAAACCCTGCAAATCAGCATTTTCTTGGTATTTCAAGTAGTAATGGTGGTATATGGGTAAATAGTAACAGAATCTCGGAATAACATGATCCTATAAGCATTGCAGGAAATAATGCATGAAGAATATGCAACTAAAATACTGAATAAATGAATAATCTTTATAGAAGATAATATTGCAAAGACTTTTTCAAGTCATCTAGCATGAGAGCCACCCATGAATTTATGACTGCAAATGCAAAAATATTAATATGCACTGGTGTCTTTTGGAAACCTGTCAAATGCACATTTTGTGCTGTCTTGAGTTATTTTGTATGTATGTTAAGTAGGCAGCAAATTGTGCTTAAATCAAAGATAAATGATTGCTGTTTTGGATGTCTTTTTCTGAGAACTGCCCAAAAAGGAGGATGAAATTGGAAGTTGTATGCAATCACGTTTCACCAATATACAATGATCTAAACCTTAAAATACATAAATCTTCTTTTGGATGATATCTAGTCAGAATGAACTCTCTAAATATTCCTTCTAGCAAAATTCTTTTATAAATCAGACACAATTTATGCTAACATTGATGTGATGAACAACATTTTGTAAATCTCTTCTTAAATAATTTTTACCCACAACTTTTTCAGAGGCCCCAAACACAAATAGGACATGAGACAAATAATCTTAGTATTGTTTGCCCCATTTCACATCATTACCTTAATCTATCACGGCATTGTATGCTGAACACTCTGTCCAAGTTAGTTTAATTGCAGCAATAACTTGTGCTGACCTGTACCAGATAAAATCCTTTCCAGACCATAATACCATCTATTAAGGCAGGTAATTTAACCTAGAATATGTCTATAAGATTTTTTTAAATTTTTCTATGTCTGGTGTTCTACTTAAAAATTTTGTTGCTTTAATGCATTAAAAACTTACAGATTTTTTTTCCAAAACATATTGATATTATCCAAACAAATGTAAGAACTTTTAGCCACAATTGTGTTTAATCACTAATTACCACAAGCTTGTCTCATTTTCCAGCTTGTGGATGCATGGACAAACCACAACTAAGAAAGAAGTAACCACCACCACTGTTTGCTTTTTGCATTTTTTGATAGTCACAGCTTTAGGGTAAACTGTGAGGAAAAAGTGAGGATAAAATCTTGATGAGGTACTCCACTGACAGAACTGTTTCAGGATTTCTGAGCATCAGATTTTCTTCTTGCATTTACAGTATTTATTTAGTGGGTTGACCACTACACATCAAATGAGTGTTTTGTTTTCAGAACATTCTGACAACAAAACTGAGAATTTGTCCCTCCCAAATTCTTAGAATTAAGTATTTTATTCCCTAAGGTGCTCTAACAGTAGTTACAGAAGGAGCATTGCTAATAAGCAAATCCATATTTATGTGCATTTGAGTTACACGGTATTTTTTTAAATAAACACATGAAATATTCAACCTGGCCTAGTGGCAGGTGTCCCTGCCCACGGCAGGGGGGTTGGAACCAGAGGATCTATAAGATCCCTTCCAATCCAAACCATGCTATGATTCTAAGCACGATTCTACCAGATGCAGAAGATGTAATATGGGCTTTAAATTGTGAGTTATAATGGTGTAGACCATGGGGGTCTGAGAAGATTCCGTGAAGAAAATGTCGGATTCTAATCACAGTTATATAAAAGTCAGGGATAGAGGTGACCAGTGTGAAAGTCTTTGGATGCTTCTTGTACAAGCTTCAGAAAGTGTAGAATGCAAAATATAGAATAGGTCCTGCCAAAAAGTTCTGGCAGCCTAACCAGTATGGGCATCAGTAGAGAGGATGCGTTGGGACACCAGCAGGAGAAAAAGAAAGGAGGAATATGTGGATGAACGGAGAGGAATTGAGCAGCTGGAATTTAATACATTTCTCTAGGAAATGCTGATTATCAAATTACTTTAAGGAATTGCCTCTTCTACTTGGAAGACAATTTGTCTGGACAAGCCCTTTTAAAGAAAGCCTGTTAAAAGCACGAGGGAACTGAACTGTTAAGAAAGGATACTGTATGTGAGTGAATGTACGTATTGCTGAATACGGCACCACTGTGTTCAGTCTTTATTATTATCTCAAAACCTTTTTCTCTCTCTCCATTGGCTATAAGAAATATCTTCAGAATCCTAAGAGAATGGGACTCTAACTGTAGATATTCAGCAGTGAAAACAATCAGTCATTTAGCTTTGCATCCTGCCTCAGTAGCTAAGTTTTCTTCAAGAGTGCTTTATTAAGGCTCTTTCCAAATATTCAGGGTGTTTCTGAGCTGTTTGTATAAGGCTCTAAGATGAGTCATAAAAACATAATCAAGATGTTTCCAGGATGCTGGGATTTTGATAAAATTTGAAGTGAATCCTGCTCACTTGTTCCACTCAAATCAATTGTTCCGTTTCAGCTTCTCACAACACAAAGATATTTCATATAGGTCTATCGCTGCTATTGATTAGATATTTTTTTCTTGTGTTGATCATAAAATGAAAGGGCTGATAAGAATGTTTGGTATAGATATGGAGTTGCCAACTTGAAAAGTTGAAAAGCGATAGTTGTTGGCAGCGAGCTTTAGTTACTTCCCTTAGGATAATTCCATGCATCGCACTGACAGGACCTTTCTGCTGATGCTCAGTCTAAATGTGCTACTTCTTGTCACAGCTCCCTCTGATACTCTACGTTACTCCTGGGTGTCTATACCTTTTGAATACATGCACTGCCACTGTTTTCCATTTTCATGAGTTTATTCCTTTGTTGATCAAGATACTTGCTTTCTGTTCTGGGGAGAAGGTCTGAAAGATTCAATATTTGCAAAACTGAGTGTTTTCTAAGCTGGTTCTAGAACATTTATTGTCTGACAGCCAGCAAATGTCCACAACCAAAGCTCCTGCATCTCCTGCTCTCCAAAGAATGAATGGAACGTAACATAGCATGGAAATTGGTTAAAGTCTGTAAAAATAGTTAGAAAGTAACCCTGTATTTTTAGTTTAATTTTTGAATAAAATACAGTACTGGACACCTCTTTAGTATATCTTAATTAGTTTTCCCAATTCAAAGGTAAAAATTGGAACAATCATGACAAGAGTGGACCCTTGAATATATACCCTTTTTTTCATTCTCAAATATTGCCTCTGCATACCCCTTTATATTGCATATTTGCAAAAACTCATGTCAGAAAGATGACTATCTCGGATGTCTGTAGTTGCATGAGCCAGTAAATTGTTTATTTTCTCAGTGGGAATTCACTCAGGACATTGAGGAGCTGTTTCCTCCTAATTAGTTCCCCAGATTCCTCTTATAAAAAAGAAACAACAACAAACTTAGGCTTCAAGGAGTCTGTTTGGGGTCATTATTTTCTTGATAAATGTACTCACCACCACTCCAGATTTCCCAGAAGGGAGACTGCAGGGTAGAAGAATGTTGTGTTGCACGTTATATTCCATGATTGGTTCAAATTACTCAATTTACCGGTATTTTCAAAAAACAATCCTAAATCATCAGTCAGCCACATCCTACTTCCAGTCCTGATGCCAGACAGTCATTTTCCCTCAGAGCATCATTGAACACGAGCTCTCCTCAGTTTGTTTCATACTTTGATGAACTAGATGGCTGCAGGGACTGTAGCGAGATTTGAGACATTTCGTTTGAGATGTTGCTGGTTGTTTCCATTGCGGATAGCTCTGTAGGAAAGGAGTGGACAACACTGATTTTGCTCATACTAGGCAGAGATCACCAACCTGTAAAATTTAGCATCATATTTTACCAAACCACTCTGAGATGTCATTGTGTCAGATAGGTATGCTAATGCAAGGTGCTTTATCTTGTCTGCTCTTTGAAAGGGAACCTACAACCAAACCGAAGATAATGCTGAAAGATGCTGTCATTTATTTAGCGCATGCTAATGAGACAAGCTCTGCTGTTTTGGTCTTTAGATCAGCAAATACTTCCTCAAAAAGAAAAGTATATCCTTCATTTTAGATTCAAATTTTAGCTCCATCTTGTGTAAATGTGTTAATTTTCACCTGTCACAAAACCTTTCATGCTGTGTACCTTGTGATTATTACATGGTGCTCATTCTTTGATAATTGCTCACCTCTGCGATTCGGCATTGTCAAGCACAACTTTTGTGTTTTCATTTATTCTGTAGGTGCTGAACTCAATCTAACAGAGTCGTAGGCTGCTTGAAACACTGGACTTAGGTTCCCGCAGCCTAAATCCCACTGTTGCCTTTTGGCCTTCACAGACACCAAGGCAGTTGGGTAGATTGGGCACTGCAAGTAGAATTACAGATGTGAAACGCTGGGCTGTAGCAGGTGTATTCATATGCTTCTACAGATCCAGTCTTATTCACATCTGTGCCAGCCTTACTGCAAAATATTTACAAAACAAAAGGCTGTCAAGCGCTGTGGAGCTGACTGCGCAGCAGCAGTGCCCATCACACGGTCCCATCACCCACAACTGCTCAACTACAGGTGGGTGTGGACAGAGGCAAAAACCACACTGAGATAATTTCCCCCTTTAACAAGGGCCGCTGCAATATCCCCTTTTCAAACAAATGCCTCTTAGCCTCTCTAATTTACATCGTCTTGAAAAGCTGATATCCCAGTGTTGGGGAAATATTTTTGGTTTATTTCAGTGGAAGTTTATTTGAGTGAAGGCCTGAAGTTATAATAGAAATAAACTTTTCTGTTGATAGGAAATGCACCTTTTTTAATCATGTGATTATGAAAATATCTCAGACGTCTCTTATATTTGCAGTCATAAGACAGGTGAGCTTGCAAGTCTTTCTTGCAGTCTCTGAATCACACGTGTGCAACATAAGCCCTGCATCACTATAAACAGAGAACAGTTGTGAATAAAGAAAACAAAAGGCTGAGAAAAACAGATGCCATGCAATTTGTGAATATTATTTAGTATTGAACTGCACCCATAATGTAACATTAGATGCCTTATTATATTTGCCCACCTGTGGAGAGAAGCTGAAGCAGCAGCTCAGGCGTGTGGGAAATGCAGCCATACTGACTCACTGACTGCACCCTCTCCTGGCTGCTGTGCAGGCCACGCATGGGCTTGATTTTTTTTTTTTCCTCAGCTATAGGAATAATTTTCTCAGCCTGGAATAAGAATATTTGCCAGCAAAAATTTTATTGCATTGTTATTAAAAGAGATAGGAAATTTAGGTATCCTATTCGTCTGGAATATGGAAGAAAGTGAAAGGTCTGAGAAATAGAAAACTAATGAATTCTTTCATCTTGCTGGAGAAACTGTTTGTTAAGAACTACTGTGCTCACTTTCTCCCGCAAGGGAATGCCAAAGTTTGCCACACAGAAAGAGATTAAGCTGTATTGTGCTTATTCTGAATGCTAGAGTCGTTGTTCATTAAGTTCTGCAAATGCCAGATGTAGAAAAAAAAATAGTATTCTGCAACCAAGACCTTCTAGAAATTTGAAAATTAAAATTCAAAGTCATGTCTTCCTGGGTGTGGGATTCAGTTTAGCCACAGATAGGTATTACAAAGTATTTGTATAGATTTAATTTTCAGATGGTTCTAGCAGGTCTTGTATAAAGAACAACTGAGATTTCAAAGTCCATGTAGAACACATACCATAACAGGACCATAGTGTATAGAGGATAATATATTCTCCTGGGTTATGACATCAATTAAATAATAGGCTTCTAGGATGCTGCAGTTTCTCTATCGCCATTTCTTTCTCTTGTCTTTTTTTCTTTTTCTTCCTTGTCTGCCTACAAGGATGCCAGCTAGGGCTTCCTGAGGTTGTATTTTTCTGTCCCAGCAGACAGAGATATTGGCAGATATTTTGCATAGAATAGAGGTGCTGTTTGTGTCTCCAGTTTACCGATGGGACTGGACAGCCAAGTACTGTAGATCTGGTACTATCACGTGTCTATGTGCAGCCAGAGACACAAAGGCATGTGATCTAACATGCACCCATCACACAGCTAGAATGAAAAAGTTTGTTGTTGTTACTCTGTTAGCAAGTCACTAGAACAGCTAGATTTTTACAGGCACAATATTAATGGGCTGTAAATAGTGGCTTGGTTATACCACAGTGAGATTTTCAGAAGTCACAAGTGGTTTGATCTGCCTTCAGTTTAATTTCGTAGAAGTAACTGTATTTTCAAAAGGTTTAAGGCCCCCCGCGGCCTGTTAAAGATGACATTTCTTCAGGTCCCTCAGTTTAGGACCAGTTTAGGTGTCTGCTTTGGGAATTCTTGGCCATTTCTGTATGCTCTGCTTTGTATGTTCTTGCTTGTACATGTCTGTTTGGTGTGGTTTGTCTTTGCACACTGAATCAGATTTCCAGACATCACAAGCTTCAAAACATGCTAAGATAAGCAGGTGAATATGTTGCCGTTTGTACAATGGTATTTTTATATTGATCCTATCTTCTGGATTTCCTGTCGCTATTGAGGCTGATTAATGCCGGCAGAATATAGGAACATTTCTTTTATAGAGTGTTTTTCTGTTGGTTCGTTGTTTTCTAACGCTTATTATAGCAGAATTTCATAAACACGTTATATCGACTCCTCCACAAAAACAGTTTGTCCCACACAACTCTCTCCAGCGCCTGGCCGCTTTCAGAGGTCTATCAATGCCTTGTAGCAACACGGACCCGTCGCTGCACCTGCAAACGACTGCGCCTGTTGGTGCCAAACAGCTGGGGCTGGCAGAGGCGGCAGCGGCCGGGCAGTGCCAGAGCCGGGGGCTCTGCACAGCCGGGCTCTGCCGGCTGCTCCAGCGCTGCCTCTTGACCTCCCTCGGCTCCATCGCTCAGGACCCCCCAGCCTCCTTCCTCCTCTTGCCTGGCGCGGGATGGCTGCCTCTGCCCTAGTGATAGAAAAATCAAAGTGGATTAGATAGGGTTAAAAATAGGAAAGGTAAAATAGTTTGCTCGAGGTCTCCACCCGGTCAGTGGCAAAGCCAGAACGGGGGGCTGCTCCTGGCTCCCAGCCCGGTACCCAAACCCAAGACCACTCCAGCCTCTTTCAAATGCAGCTCACATAAACCAGGTTGGAAAGCGGTTTACTGCTTTTTAATAGTGTTTTCAAATCGCATATTTTTCAGTTGTCAGGAATTAACTGGGACTCTATGAGTTTTAATTAATGGATGATGTTATTTGGTGCATCTGAAAAGAAATTTTAAGAAACATCTTGGGCTCTTTTGGCCGGTAGCCATAATGACAGCCAGGCTAATTATATCATTCACCAAGTTATCAGTGCAATCGTAACTGGAGGCAAACAGGCGCCAAGAGAAACTGGTAGTAAAATCATGATGTATTTCACAATCATCCTATTACTGGCTGATTTAAATAAGGACCTAAAATGCTTTGTCAGTACTGAGAGAGTGTCAAGTTTTCAGCAAGTCTTAATTCACGGAAGTTGAAGCTTTCCTTGCTTATGGAAGCTGGCTGGTGAAAACGTAAAAGGTGTTCCTCAGTACATGCATGAGGAAAACAATGTACTATTTTTACTTGCAAATGCTAACAATCCAGCCTACACCTTCATTTTTCTGCTGAGGTTAGGTATGAAGAAACAATCAAAATTCTCTGATGAGGTTCCTCTAACTTCCATTTCATTACATCAGAGATGAAGCTGGCCCATAGTTCTCTGTCATTTCCTTACTGGGTCTAAAAGAATGTAAATTGCACTTAACACTGTCTTAGAGCCCCAGCTTCCGCAGGGAATGTCCTTGGGTGCTTTAAAATTCAGTACGTTGGAAGTTGTATACAGTATGTACTCTTTTCAATTGTAGGTTTAAACTGTTTTAATTAAAAAACCTAGAAATAGACTGGCTTTCAGATAGCGTAAACAGAAAACTCTTTGTACAAATGCTTTTCGTAATTTAAAAAAACCCAACAGTCTAGCCCCATACTTTCCTGTATTTGGTCACTGCAAACGAAGGTACTGGTAGATTTTGACTTCAAAGAGTAACTGAAATTTTGGGAAGGAACAAAGTCATAAAATTCTTCTGGATTAAAAATATTCACAGCCGCACAAACAAGGAAATGGATTTTATAATTAATTCAGAGTTTGCTGGCAAGAGCAGTGTTGTAATGTGTTGTAATCTACTGATTAAATTCCAGTAAGAACACTGGCAGTGGTTTGCTTTATCAATATCAGTCCTTTAACAGGACCCGAAAGACCCTGAAATTCTGCATCTCAGAATAACCCCGTGGGTGGTCTGCGCTCATCCGAGCATCTAGTCACCGCGGGGCAACGTTTCCAGAGGGGTGAGTCTGTAGGAACAGGTTCTCTGTCATCCTTGGGTCCTGTTGGCTTCCTCTTCCTGTGTCCTCCAGTGTTGTGTTTTGGAAACACAGTACTTTAAAGAAAATCACCTTTGAGAAGTTCAGGCACTGAATGGGTGTTTGAAACCTTCCAGCAAAGCTTTTAATCCAGTAGGATTCTACTTCACAGAACGCTTTGCCATCTATCAGGCCATTGGTCATGGCTGTTAATTAAATGAAAATGCAAAATAAATCTACAGTGCAGAGATACAACATAGCCAATTAAATATTCCAGTACAAGGTGCTGATGATAAAAAGCGAATGTCACCAAGGACAACCTGCATGATGTCAGAATACAAATCCTAGCAGATGACAAAATGTACAATTCCCATCACAGGCCGGGAGGAAGAAAACCACTGACCCTGACCACTGTAGCCAGGCGCTGCTGGGCCGCAGCAGTAAGGACGCACGGGGTATGAATACAGGCCTGGCGACTTTTTGGGAGGAGAGTGAATGCAGTTTAAGTTGAAAGCCTTAAACTACACGCATCTTATTTTCTTGACTCCTGATACGCGAAAGTCGCCATTCCTGAGTGATAGAGTTTTTTGCCATACAAGCAAAGCATCATATTTTTTTAAAATGTGGTTGTTTTAGTATAAAAGAACAATATTAAAGAAAGCAAATGATAAGCAAGTGATGATGAGTGTTTGAAGTGACAGAAGGACTGTCAGTCCCCACTGTCTTTGTGAAGAGCTTTAATGGCCACGCTGCAAAGAGGGATGGCTTCTTGAAGTGGCTCTCTTCCTGGCAAGGTTAAACCAAGTGAATGGCAATAATTAAGCAGTTACAGCTAACTAAAGCAGCTTATAGACAGGCATTGTAATTTCATTAAAGATTTGGCAATTGGGGGCAATCTAAATAATACAAATGGACAGAGGTGAGTAATCTTAAATAAGTTTCATGAAATCAAAGAAAATATTTAATGAAGGTACATGCAAGAAACAACTTCATGAGCTATCCTGAGACAATAAAATTAATGAATATTTAGAATCTTATATATGTAAATAATTCCACCTTTTCTACCTATTCGAAAGGTTAATCTTTTTTCTTGAGAAATACAGTCTGATAAAATCTATACTTGAAAGAAAAACATGTTACTGTCTTAAGTTATATCTTTCAATAGTCCATGAAACTTGTGTCACTTAAAAACCCCTTTCTTACCATTAACGCTTTGGGTGCATAATTCATATTCCTCAGGTATGTATTTTAGCTTGGATTGCTAGTCGGTACCTTCTTTCTTCTTCTTAGCTTTTGATGGTATGTTTTGCTTTTTCTAGAAGTTAGGTGCTTAGGTGAGAGTTGTAGGCAGGCCTTTGTGTTCTTAAATGGGGAAAATGGAGCAGAGTTAAATTTTAGAATACTGTAGGATGCTGGACTTAGAAATTTCCATGGAAATTTATCCCTCTTTCTTTCCATAAATGCAGATAACATAACCTTGTCAAGACTCACCTGAACTAAATATTGACTAATGCCCTCCTTTAAACCAGTTTTGCATTCCTTAGATTTTAATGAAAGTGTAGTTTCTTGGCATGCAGCATATTAAAACCTATTTAGCAAAGTTCCAACTGACTACAAGCTCTTCTCCCCCTTCTTTCAAATGACTCCAAATACTATACATATATGTGCATATATATGTCTATGTATGTTACAAATAAATGTGTGTATAGGCCACCTGGGTCTTTAAAGCAGGGACATAGTGGATGTAGACTGAAAGTATAGTAGTAATACAGTAGTATCGGTCCTTAGGCGGTGTTATTACCACATTTACGTTCAGGCACAGCTATTACTATCACATCTCAGTATAGAGAGATCAGTCTTGTACTTTGTTCTCCCAACCCTGTATCCTTTCCTACACCTGCACAACGTTCTGGAGCTGAAGAAAAATCTTGTTGCCCACCATGAGCCAGTACTCCTCCTTCCTCGGCAGTCTTTCAGGTGAGAGGAGAGCTGTTGTGCTACCGAGGTCCCTGGAGGGAAGAAGTAAGGAGGAATGTTGAAGCACGGAGAGGGGGAGTAGAGGGAAAGACAGTGGGAAAGTTCAGGAAAGGGACCCCAACCTTTGGGACAGGGCAGAGCAAAATTAATGCTGCGTATGAACTGGTGTCACATTGCTGCTGTGAGGGGGAATTAAAACCTCAATGTGCTCAAACAACAACTTTGTGTCATTTCTGCAGAAATTGAGATGGGTTAGGATTGGGTGGAGGTTTGATGGCGGAAGGTGGGATTGCAGTAAATTCAGTGGAAATTATCAGCTCCCCCCCAAAAAAACCCCTATGGTAGAGGGATGAATGGGTAGATTTTTTTCACAAAGTTAGTAGGGGACAATATGCTTCAATGATTCTTGAAGCACTCCAATGGGGTTTTCACAAGATGGCTCAGGGAACCGGGGGAAGATACATGGATCCTCCTTGGAGAAGTCAGAAGAAAATTTTACACACCTGGGTTCCAGTACTCATCAAGTGACAATAAGGGTGGTTATTTTATGTCACTATTATTTCTTACTCTTCAGTGCAAAAAACAACTGAAAGATAAAACTACTCCAGGGTTTTATGTGGATGAAGAATGGCAGAATAACTCACCTGGTATTGTCCTCTTTGGTGGTAGTTTTTAAGCTGTTGGTTGACCTGTGGCTGGTGGCAAGTGATTGATATTCATCTGTGCATTTCTCTCCTTGTTTTGAAACCTTTTTTCCCCCCTAGTGTTCCCTTGGGAATAACACAACAACCTGCATAGCACTGCTCTGTCAGCAAAGGCTGTGTTCTACCTTCTACCGTATCTGAGTGCCACATGCCTTCAGTAGCAGTGAAAGAGTTAAATTTCAGGGTGCTGAAGGATGCTGGACTTCGAAAATTAAGCATGGACTATAATAATTATTGATACTCACCTGGTGAAAATATGTTCCCAGGACACAATTATTCCAGCACACAGAAACGTGACAGGACGCTCTGCTGCTGTGTCCTGTCGTTCCTGCCACGGACTTTTAGAAATAGATCCTCAGTGGGACTCGGTGACGTGCACAGCCCGGCGTGGCTGGGCCTGGCCTTTGCTCTGCTGGGATGTGCTCTCAGGTGAGGGGTGTAAAAGCTTATCAAATTATCGGGCACCTTCAGACCTTGCCTGGGGCTACCTGCTTGGAAACAGGAGTGGGTGTGCTGTGCCTGATTAGTGTCAATATTTTAAAACGAGGTGGATGTCAACGCAACAAAATGCAGATTCTTACCACAGTGTGAAGGGAAGCCTCTCCTAAAATAACGGACGGTGTCAAGGAGATCTCTACAAGAGGCTTGACTCGGGTTGCTTATAGTGTTTCAGTGTGTGATTGTGGCTGTTCTTGGAAAATGAATAGACCTTTCAGAATTCAGAGGACTATTTTCCTTTCCCTCCTGATCTGGCCTTCCTTTCTCCCCACGTACCCTGAGTCGTCAACTTTCCTTCTCCGCTCTGATCCTGGAAAGCATGAAGGCCGGGATTCGAGAATACTTTTTTTCCTCCATTAAAAATCGAAGGTAGGCAATGAAAAATAATTAGAAGATTTCAAGAAACAGCAAGGAAAAAAAGAAACAAAAAAAGAGAGTCACGAATCTCTTGCATGCAGACAGTGACAGCCCAAGGAAGACGATGGTTTCTGACTAAACGACACCCGCGTGAAATGCTTCAGCACTGCACACGGGTGTAATTCAGCAAGCGGCAGCAGCCCGCCCGCCCGCCCGCCGGTGCGCGCAGCTTCT
>Ga0065711_1031887_pt1 | contig 28492 bp, 13 predicted proteins | sample Hoacrofraction12_FD_59098 | JGI IMG/M metagenome (GOLD analysis project Ga0065711, IMG submission 59098) | Hoatzin crop microbial communities from Cojedes, Venezuela - Epithelial fraction 12 v2 (version 2) | ecosystem: Host-associated > Birds > Digestive system > Esophagus > Crop | place... | reverse complement strand
GGGGGGGGGGCATGCCTTGGTCCGCTTTTTTAAAAAACAAAGCCAAACAAAAACATCAACAAAAAGATTGATATGAACATAGCCTTGGGGACAGCAATATAAACTCTGCCTCTTGACTGACTAACTCCTGTGCCAGGAGAGAGACAGTGAAATCAGTGGGAGACCTGGGCATGGTCTGAGGGCATTACACAGCCCATGGACATTTTTTTGTTTTGACCTCTGCTTTACTTCTCCCTGCCTGCATGAATGCTGTTGAAACAAAAAGTGAAACCAGCCCAAAATACAAACCTTACATATACATGTTTTGAAAATGTTCCAGCTCTTGGTTCCATCTGTGCAAATCAAAACCCATGGTTGGATAATACACAAAACCTTATTAAAAAATACTAAGCTGAATTATATGCAAAATAGGGTTTCATTGTCTTTCATCTCATAAAGGCTAATAACTTTACAGATGACAACCTTCTTATCAAAAATAGTTTCTAATACAAATTGCCTTTGACTATATTTACAATGTCACTTTTAATCAAGTAAATTGTCAGGCTATTACACTTCTGCGATCTACATTACGCAAAAAATGTCATAAAAGGGAAGGATGTACAAGGGCTTTCAGCTTTATCTGGCCGGCCATTTCATAGCAATTACTACCTATTTAGTGAGCTTACCCTTGTGTTTTTAGAAAAATGCTAAATATTAATGTATGGGTTCCTCTGAAGGAGATACAATGCAGAAAACGCTTATCCCAACTACCAAGAACATTTGTCTTTGTAATTATGCTTACTTTTCTTACACCTATGCAATTAGTAAATCCAAGCTAAAAATAGTCACTTGAATGCCGATGTGGTCCCTGACGGTTCCTCTAATACTTCACTTTTAGGTGAGTTCAATGTTCCACTGGTTTGTAAGTTAACAGCTTTACTCAGTTTTTATCCCCGCAGGTGTGTTTTCACTCAGTGCACACGCTGTCGTCTACACGTGCACCTCCTGCAAGGACACGGGTGATACCAGCTGGGCTGTGCCCTGTTCTCAGGGTTCAGCTGACATCCTACAGCTCAGCCACACACTGGCATGTTCACTGTGGATTCTCCCTGGGCATGTGGAGACAGAGGTTTTCAAATACGGATGCAAGTATTTCCAGTTTGTGCTTTTTTGTTCGTGGTGCTATTTTTTCGTTTAAGCTCTGTACAGAAACAGCAAGCATTTAAAAGCAGAGTACTAGCACTGAGATTGAGTCTATCAAGGGCAGACAATGCCCATAGTCTCACAGACCTACCTCAGCCGCCTGCTCTGGCTCACGATACCTTTAGGAGATCGCACTGTCCAGACCCTCTGTCTGCAGATACTGCTGTTGCAGGCTTGGGCAGCGCATCAAGGACACACGAACTCTCTGCACAGTGAAAATGGAAAGTGTTCCACTTCTAGCTGAAAGGAGAAAGCACTGATGCAAAGTGCTGCTGGCCAAGTCACATCACTATATAGCCTTGGGGGCCCCAAGCTTTACCTCAACACTGGCTGGTGGAAGCAGAAGGGAAACACCACAATGTTTGCTGACCACCACAACAGCATGGCTGGATCCTCAGCTGGTGGAGATCATTGTAATTTCACTGGAAACAAAGGAGATGGCCTGATTTACACAAGCTGTGGAAGAGAAAATTCAGGAATAGTGAGTCCAGACCTTCACTGGCATTGTTTAAAAGATGAAATAGTTCTGAGATTAATGGAGCTAAAGTAATCTGGTTTGCATGTGTGGATCCTCTGATATCTGGAAAAAGGGAACTTATTAGCCATTTCCTCTCTCAGGAACTAACAGAGTTTCCTCCCAAAGGCCAGCTACCTATTTTCAAAAATAGGTACAGGAACTTTACAGAATTCCATTGCCAAATATAGCTGAAATCAGCTATTGAGTTTAAAAGTATTACTGAAGGACTGTCACACAAAAAGGCAATGCAGATGTGCACATTTTAGAAGCTGGTCTAAAAAATGGCATAAGCACTAAAATGTGTCAAGCCATTAAAAACATTATTCTTTCATCCCTGTTCATTCTTTCTTGCTCAAAAGACAGGTTCCTGCCACCTGAACAGAATTATTTCAGCTGTAGAACTCATACTCTCAAATTTAAGCTTGTGCTTAATATACCTCAAAGCCTGATAGATTATTGGCCTATGGAAAAGAGCACAACATAAATGCAAAGAACGAGGACAAGAGCCTAAACCTGAGGAAATCAGGGACAAATCTCAGTTAGTTCAAATGCATCAGAGGTCTCATTCCCAGGTTACGAGTCTCGAGCCTAGTTTTCAGAAATCTCTATTAAAAGATTTAGCCCCTTTTGACTTCTCAGAGCCAGGCGTACTGGAGCAGTTGGCCTTAACCTAGGATTTCACCCTTGAGATTAGGACAGCTTCAGGTAATCCTGTACTTTCAGACCTCCATGGGTTTTTGCTAATGGCAGTTAGCAGAAGGCAAGTGGCCAAAGGCTGCAAACACCCCTTGACACATGAAGGAAAGAACCCAGCATTTATACACAGTGTCATGAAGACTCTTGCAAAAGGCCTGGTTTATGATCCTTTGAAACAAACCTGGATGTCTGTTTGAAATAGTTCTTTTTAGGTACTTTTTACATGTGAACAAGTGGGCTTGAAAGGATATAGGAGAGGGACTTTCACTAAGAGCTGAGCAACGTCACTAGCTGGTTTCTTGATCCAGTGGCTGGGTCAAGGCAGTGGGGGAGGACTGCTGTAGAATTTGGCCTGACCTAAAGCAAATCATACTTTCCCACCAGATCTTAAAAAGACTTTCAAGTTGAACCCCAAATGAACTTAATGTTTTGTGGAACTTTTTACTTGGTCTTGTTTTACTTTGCTCTCAATGTTTCCTCAAAAGGAAAGTTCAGATGTCTTCGATTTTAAATGAACTGTTATGCCTTCATTCACATTTTCTTCTGGATGAAGCTTTCTGATTAATTCAGCACATATCTGGGTATAATTTTTGCCTACTCAGAAATTGTGTTTTGGTGGAAATAACTTTGTTGCTTGGCTGCAGCTTTGAATCATGTGTGACCTTAGCCCAATAGAAAGAAGCAACTCAAACCTGTAGGAAATCAAACCTCAGTAAGTATCGTAGGCAGTGATCAGAGGATCAGTGACAGTCCTGCCCTTGCTGACCAAATGATGCCAGTCCCACTGTATGGTCCCTCTCCTGCCCAACCACTCCTGCTGCCCTGTAGTAAGACAGACCAGAGAACCAACGTGTTAAATACTAACCTGGCACTAAGGAGAGGAACCTCTTCACAAAATGGTACTCATCCAAGAACATCCTGCCTTGCTTCCAAGGAGTGGAAAAGGGGAATTTCTTCCATACCCACTGAAGGCAAACTTTCAAAGCCAAGTTTGCAAAGGTCACTTCCTGTGCATAGCTGCTGTTCTCCTTCTGGCAGCTCTGGTCATAAATTGAGAGCTCTAAAATGAGGAAATAAAAGTTTTGATTATATGTACTAAATTTCTATGATATTTTTCATCTCTTTCGTATCACTGGGCTCTTTTTCCTGAAAACTGCCTCGTAAAAATAGTGGCCCTATCAAGTCTTTCGTATTATCTCCAAGACGTGCTGACTTGGCCCCATACCTTCCTGGTGACAGGACTGCAGCAACACCCAGCCCGATGCCCTGGCCCCATCCTGCCTCGAACCACCCTGCTGTCGTGTCAAACAGCCAAGCTCTTCTCTGTCAGGTCATGTCCTTTTTATTTAGTGCCCAGTTCTCCTCCGGTAACATCCCCTCTGTTGCTGGGGGTACAAGCGGCCACCATCATCTCCTTCAGCAGTCATTATGTGGAGGTCACCCACAAAAAGCTCTTAGAGCCTAGCTACAGGACTGCCAAAACAGACATGTCGCCACCTTTGTGTTCAGCCTGAAGAGGTTTTTTGTTGTTTTATTAAGGTCAGTGTTTCTCCCAGACCCCTGAACACCTATCCCAATGGCTGATGCAACTGCTTAACTGCTCTTTGTCACTCCTCCTCACCTTCCAAAAATCCAAGCACAACAAAAAAAAGCAGTAAAGATAAAGACTCTCTCTCCTTCTCCAGGTTCAGTTCACTGAGGAAGTAAATATCAAGACTCAGTTACACATTGTACTGGTCCCTGATGGTCTCTGATAGTCCCTGTGGCACACATCAGTTCTGGCCTCAGGAAAACTGGCTTATAGCTGCAGTTTTCCTACAAATTTCCTTTGGGCAAGTCCATTTATTTGTCAGTGTCTCAGTGTGCTGACAGCTGAGTAGGGAGAACAATTGCTTTTCCCATTCCCTTGCGCACGCAGATTTTAGCTCCCCAGGATGGTTGCACGCAGAGTCGCCTGAGCAGAGGCAGCAGCTGCCCTGATGCTTCAGGAGAACCAGCGTCCCACTCTTGCAAAGCCAAATGCTGTATTCCCATATTCTCTACATAATAAACAGTAAAAATAACAGTTGTCTGAATTCAAGAGCTAGAAAACACAGACAAGAAAGAGGAATAACGAATTTAAAACCCCACAATCCTAAAATTGTCTTATGCATTTAACTACCAAATGCTCAGGAATCTGAACTTCCACCCTTTCCAGGGAATAATTTTCATTTTTGATCACCCAACAATACTCTGAAAAAAAATTGCAGGTACAAACATTAAATACTAGCTTAATTAGAGTGTTAAAACTTATCTCATATATAAAAATATATACACATGCATACCCCAGCCTCTCACACATGTGAAGATTTTTCACACAGGTCAGGTGTGTTTTACTTCTATTGGTTTTTATAGAAAAAATACTTTCATCGATAAGAATCCTTCTTTGCTTATTGAGAAAAATACTCTGCAGAACAAATAAAATATGCCTTAAAATATGATCAAATACTATGAGAAATACAGTGTCAGTTTAGGAGTTGGATAGCCCCTTTTATTCCTAAATAGAATTTAGAACATTGAAAAAGAAAGGACAAAAGAATTAAGTTAGTGTATCTAATTTTCCTTTTCTTTAGGACAAAAATATTGCAGGGCTGATTTTCTCAAATCCCAAAAGAGTGAAAACTATTTTTCGCCTTTCTCAATGCAATTTTCATTCTTTTGATAAATTTGAAAGCTTTAATTTCTTTTTTCATTATAGTTCGAATTATAAACACAGACGTAAGCTTCCAGGGATTACACATTAAACAGACAAGCACACAAACCACATGTGGCTATTCCAAACAGTTTGTTAATGCACAGGGCAGATGGACAGCACTGCTGGTGTGGAGGTTGGCCAGCAGCTCCAACACGGCCGGTCACCTCCTCTTCTGCCCCTTGGCTCAGTGGACTCTGCAAATCTTCCATTTATAATTTCTCGAACTGAAAAAGAAGTGATTTTGAGTCCTTCCAGACAACACTGCTGATGCCATTCCTTTGCAGAGTTGTCCCTGTATGAGCTATCTGATGTACCAATACCTTAAACCCCAAAAGCTGGAAACCTACCTGCCCATCCAATTCTCTGGTTTGTCATTGCACCGAGCTCACAGTCCTGGTGCTTGTGCAGCAGAAAAATTTCTCCATCTCAAGGAAATTAAATTAGACCTTTTCACCCCCAAAAGTTTCTTAAGGATTGAAGGCAGACCTTGAACTACCATGCTAGAAAGCTTTCTTTTTGCCATATTGTAACTGCTGGCTATAATACTGGGCCTGACCTGAATCTTGTCAAAGCTCTTATTATTTTAGTATTATACCACAAAAAAACCACATTAGAAGTAACAGTAGAAATGTGCTGGCTTCTTCAGAGGCAAAGCCACTGGGCTTTCTAATGAGTTAGATTCCTGTCTTAAGGCCAAACCCTCAGTATTTGACTTGTGGGTCCTTTCAGCAAGGAGAGCTCAGGCACTGTCAAACAGTGCAAAGATGACCAGCTCCTTGAAGAACTGATAGTTCGGGAAATAAAGAAAAAAGGATGGCAACAGAGACCCACCACCATGGCAAGAGCTGCCCACTGTCACGCAGGAACTGGGCTGGCTTGCATGAGGGTAGAGGAGCGCTTCCAAGGCATCTTCGCTGACACACATTGCTGGCCAAATTTGCACTCTCTAAGAGTTCCTAGACTCCTCTTCACATCACGCATTTATAAATAAGGCTATATGAGAAACCATCTTTTTTAGCCCCAGAACATGTATGTTTTCCAATATTCTTTCCTTATTTGCAAGCAAACAGATCAATCTGTTTCACAGTCCTCCTCCTGTCTCCATCCAGTTGTCAGAAGGATGATCTCAGAATAAAGTGTGCCAAAAAACAGACAATATTTTTAGGGGAAAAAACAACGTGATTATAGAAATAGTCACGTGTGCTTGCCCCCCTTGAGCCTTTTAATTTACAAAAGTCTAATTAGGGAAGACTTAATGTATAGCATACATAAGGAAGCTGAAACTTCTAACAAAATACGCTCAGTACCGTTTTCTTCATGCTTCATTAATAAAGAACAAAATGTCTCTAGACTTTCTGTAACATATGCAGAGTGATTTCAAACCAGACTGAGATTCTTTTTAAATGAGGGTTATAATATACTCAAGCAATAACAATGCATTTTTTTATTGCTTTGCTTGTGAAGTTGTTTCCATGTTCTGCTAGGACAAAGTTATTTGTCATTTTTTGCAAAGTATAACTTGTTACTTTGATGGGTTTTAGGACCTTTCTATTTCAGCTATCAATTCAAGGTTGAGTGTAGCCTACAGCAGAGCTGAGCTTGGGGAATTGGAGTTCAAGAGGAAGACTTGTATTTTTCTATAGAAATTGTTCTTTTCATACAAATTCGAGACACAGGAAAACAAAGTTTTGATTCATCTTCTGAATAATATATAATGCGTAGGGATCTTTGTCATTAGATCACAGGAAAGCAAAAGGGATTTCTAGTTCTTCCACATTTGCTTATCTTGCTCAGACTACAAACAAAACAGTTTAATCATTGAATAGGTCTGAAACAAAGAACCTCCCAGAAACAAATGCAACCTTTATGATTTCTACCAAAGACTGTACAACAAAGCCAATGATGTGTCCTGTTTAGTCTTCAGATGCAAAAAACCCCACTGTTTTCATTGAATATTTGCATTGAAGAGCAGGGCTGGAGCAGTCTGGGCAAAAGAAAGGTCTGCCCTGATACTGATAAATGGGACAAGTATATCTGCAGAACTGAAAAATTTCCCTTTTCGTACCCATTTCCAGAAGGAATCAGATATAAGCAATTCCCGGGGTGATCTTTCACTGAACGCAATCTTTCTCTGTGTGGACAAAGGGGAATCAAAATGATCTCATGAGTATAAAATATTTGATAGTAAGACAATCTGGGGCAGAACATTTGTCCAGGAAATTAAAAAAAATTCAACTAGCTTTGAAAATGCATGCATGCTCCTACAGTGAGGTGTTAAATTGCATTATAAGTATTGAGACATCAACGTTTACCCATGTTTACAATTCAAATATAAGCATAGAGTGGAGAACTATGAAACTATTTAAAGGTGTCAGTGTCTGGATTTGTAAGCGGAGGTTTGTGTATCATTTGATAGCTATTCATTTCTTGTTAATGTTTATGGTAGCCTGACTTTCCATGTGATGCGGATCATATCTGATTGGTAAATGGCTCTGAATCAGTGTTTTGCAAATACAGAATATTTTCATATATGGCCAGTGAAACAAAAAGACTTCCTAGAGTGAACACGCTATTAAAATGCTAATAGACTGTATTTGAGAAAGTTTAGTCAGACCTCAGCAGGAAACATGGATACAGTTTACAAAGATCTAGTTATGTGTTTTTAACATAAAAGGGTTTCCCTTCACATGGTTCTGTAAGAATCTTTGGAAGACAGCCAGAATAATTTGATAAGACTGACGCAAATAAAGAAAAAAGAAAAATATATGGAGGGCTAGTGAGTTTAATTATGTTGAAATACAGACATAATTGTGAGAATGAAGTATGTGCCTTGAACAAGATGTGCTGGTGAGAAACACCACAGATACTGTCACAACATGTTTCTTTGCTTCGGAGATTTTGACCTAAAGATGCCTAAAGACAGGTCAGTCCTCCAAATTATTCTAGACAGAGGGACTGATCAGGTGGGATTTTTCCCATGACTGGAGAAGCAAAGATTAATGAAAGAAATAAGTGCACAGCTGTGATCAAAATGGGGCGGATCTGTACATGCAGACCTGTCACCACTATACATGAGAGAAGGCACAGCACTGAGCAGAGCTGAGATCAACTAAGGTCGCAAACAGAGGCGCTTGCTATATGTTGCACCATATGAGTGCCACCTTCCAGATGCCAAGGTGTGTGTTCAAGAACTGCTGTGAGCTGTACGTGAAGTTTAGAATGAGAAAATAAAGAGGAAAATCTTGATGTACCACTCAGTCCCTGGTGAATTCATGAGCAAAGCTGGCACTGGCTTCAGCGGCAGTGGCTGGGTTTGTTCCATATCGAATAATTGAATTGAATCAAAGATTGCAGGGTGAAAGGAAGCGAAGAATACAAGAAGCCTATAAAAACAGAGTCCAGATTTGCTGGAGAGCTGTAACATTCCAGAAATATAATTAAACTAACAGGTTAGGAGTGTTTGGGACTGAAATCTCTGTTTTTAAACATCCGCTGTTGCTTTATTTGTATATCAGAGTGGAAGATAGAGTTCACATGTTGAAAAATGCCAGAAGATTCCTTTTGTCTTCTTTTCGTCTTTTTTTTCCCCTCCCCTCGTTCTGAGCATCGAATAAACATAACATTAATTAGATTTTTTCTACTGGTCAGTAGGATGATGGGATTTGAACTTCTACATTAGGAAACAAATTCCTTGCTGAAAAAAAATTCTTATAGTCTGGTTCATACATCATCAACTCAACACAAATAAAATACACAAACAACTCACTGACAAATGGCCTGGGTATTCAAAGATATCTATGTCTCAGAAACATCTATTGAGCAGTTTGTATTTTTTTAATGTTTTGGCTCCACTTTTACCCTGAGATGTATGTATATCAATTATTTTATGCAAATGCCAGTACTATCCATTGCCATCAGCTTAACACATTTTCTCCATCTGGTTGAACTCCGTTCCATTGTAGGGAAAGTGCAAGATTTAAGACTTCTCCCAGTCACTTATAAGAAATAAATGGAGGAGAAAAATGAGATATTATTTAGCTCATGGATTTATTTTGCTTTCTTAAAACAAAATATTTCTGGATTCTACTTACTGGAAATCTGCTTGGTTAAGAAATACTTAAATGAAAACAACGTAGAGCTGTTTTGCTTTGTCGGATTTTTGTTGTTTAGGATTTTTAGAAAGGTTTACAGTGGAATTATAAAAACAAAACTAAACAGTAGTTTAGCATTTTGCAGAATCACAAGGAAGAACAAGATATTCTGATTAAGCAGGCTAAATCCCACAAACAAAGTGTAGCAGGAATTTTCTGATGAATGGTTTATTCCTAGAAAATGCTGATTGGCCATAAACCCCACTTTTTCTAGATATGTATTGGTAATGAGCAATTTTTGTGAGAAATATCCTCCCGCATAACCATCCTAACTGCTGCCTCCATGGCTTCTGGGTCTGAAGGACGTCCAGGACTGACGGCTGCAGACCTGTGATACCGCTTCAGTGCCACCCTGTCACAAGCTTAGATGAAGAGGGATGTCCCCATTTAGTTCTTGACCCTGTAGCATTCCTTGTGAGACCTCATCAGACCTCAATACACCCTCACCAAAACCACAACCCTTGAAGCTACCAGGTTCCTTCTGGGAGTCCACAAAGACAGGGCTTAGCTATTGCTTCTTGCAAAAGGGAAACAGCAATTGTGTGAATCCTAAGTGGAGTTAAGGACATGGGAAAGCCTAAATTTGCTAACAGTATTGGCTCAGAGCAGAGCTCCCTATTATCTTCTCTGGTGCAGGGCTGAGGAGTTGGCAGAGCTGCTAACCAAGCCCTGCTCAGCCGTGCTCACAAGCTTCCCCAGTTCTTATAGTCACAAAACCCCTTTCGTGTGTGGTGGCCAGGAGTGTCCATCCCATGATAGCCATGCTTTATCCTGCCACCACCCCCACAGGAAGGTTTTCCTATCTCTGTATATTCTTTTTTCCTCCTATCATTTTGGTGTAACTATTTCTCTTCGGGCAGGGGGAGAAAATAATAATTTAAAAATGCCGATTTGTCTTGTGTGGGCACCTGCAGAGACTAGCACAATGGAGCCCTGATCTCATCTGAGGCCTTAAGGCATATACTCCTCCAATGTAACCATCTCTTAGAAAACACACAACTAACAGACCAGAAAAAACCTAATTTTCTGCTTTCTTTCTATTTAAATATACTGCCAGTTCAAACGACAGGATCCTTTCATCATCTCCATGTCTTTCCTGTGTACAACCTTCCAGCGATTACAGATAGCAAAAAAGCTGAAGGTGTGCAGTTGTTTCAGCAACTGAAGCTCAAGCTCTCAGAGAGCTGGTGTCTCCGGCAGCTGGTTGAAATCAAAGTGAATGGCTGGAAAACCTTCCCCGAGGCTGGAAATCACAGTTTCCAGGACTCAAGTGTATGTGCTGCTGGTCAGCATCTTCAGCTCATACACAAGCCATGTACTTTTACGGAAATTTGTAAGCCTGAATGACAGTAAAATTATACAAGTACTTCCCCAACCTGCATATCAGTCTGTCTACTAAATTAATCCACTCAAATATCCTATAAACTTTCATTGGTAAAATTCACACAGTGGAATATTGATCTGAATTCTTATTTTGCAACAGGTTAGTTAATTTTTTTCAGTAGGCCTAAATTAAGCTGATATAACAGCACTATGAAGGTTCCCATTTCACTCAAATCACTATCATATTATCTGGGATATTATTTTTTCAATAATAGCTATACTGAACACAGAAAATATTAAGTACATCGTATTAACCAGAAGGCATTTCTTCAACCCAGATACTCCTTCTACAGTGAAAAACACTTAAGAAAGAGATCCAGTTAATTTTGTTGCTAAGATGTCAGCACATCTGCCATGTACGCATAGCAAATTTAAGTCTCAGTTTATACCTAGTAGGGTTTTTGGAATGTGTAGAATTACAGCAATTAATTACTGCTGTTTAAAGAATATGTAAAAAACTATTTTGACATATATGCTGGGTAGTTGTGAGTTAAACACATAGAAGGGAATAAGTAGTAGGCGGGAGTTTCAGATGGCTGATAAATAACAGAAGTGTAGCTATATGCAGTCTTTTAAAAATCAGACGATAGAGTACTGACTTGCACAAGAGATAGCAAGGGAAAAAGAGAAAAATTAACCTAATACTGCAAGACACAATCAATTAAGAAATGATTTAGTAAAATAATGCTGACTTCTTGTAGATAAGTCAGCCTCCTCATTGCATTCTAATGACAGTTTAAAAAAAAAACTAATTTCAATGATTCCTTTGCGTAAATATAACTCTCTGACACGTAATTTTTTTTTTCCTCTTTAGAGCACAGTCTGCCAGATAAGTCAAAAAGAAGATTAGCTTTTATTGGGGTCCAGATGCTGCCTAGAAGATGTCATGGTCGCAAGCAGCACACACACAACCTACCACTTTGTGCTGCTGAGGACGTAAAATCTGGATGTTCTGTTGTTTTCATGTTCCTTGTGAAAAGTCTAAGGTAAACTGGCTCTTACGCCTGCTAAGAAATGTTGGAAAACAAAGTGCATAATCTGTGTCCTCTCAGAGTAATAATACCTCACTAACAACTTCATGTTCACTGTTTTGAAAACAGCTTGGGGTTGTTTTGTGTTTGGGGGTGGTTTTTTTTTTGAGTTTTCAGTTCGTAAAGGCATTATCCTTTAGGAAAGAATTTGCTTTTTATATTTGGCTTTACACATTACTCTTTCAAGAAACTACGTTGTCCAAGAAAACAAGTATTTTTTCTCACTAGGTCACAAGAGGCCCCAGTTTACCTGAGACTGGATTTTATGTATCACCACTAAGCATTGCATAGGTCACAGAAAAAGCCACTTGTTAACACAGTTCAACTGTTAATCCTCATTCTACAAAGAAGGACAGAAAAGAGTTTCAGAGGCTGCTTCAGGTCGCACCAGGCAAATTATGTACTTGAGACCAGAACTGTATAATTTTTCTCTTGTGTTAAAAACAGTTCCTGTCTGGCCTGTTCCTTTCCAGTAGGGTACAGATGTGTTCAGCCCTTCTGAAAACAGGGATAAAACAAACCCTTTGATTTCAGCAAAAGAATTGTTCAGGCAGTTCACTGATGATCTGCTCTATTGTCACACAAAATGGCCCAACAGCATCCCTCTGCCAAGTTCAGACCAAGGTGACATGCCTTGGGTGACCCAGCCAGCTGAGGATCCCATACGCATAGTCCTGTGTGTGTACACACAAACACATTTATGTGAATATATAGAGAAAAATTTCAGTTAGAGCTGCAAGAGAGAAGTGCTACCTTTAAACGATTATTGGTTTTGTTAATATACTTCACTATATGTGAATTTATTACCTTTTTTCTAACTGCAGTTAAAGGTTTCTAGATGAAATCATAACCACTAACCACTGGTAACCAGGTTATGTTCACAAAGGAAAATAAAAGCTTCAGGATACATACTAGCTTCTGGACTACAATGTTTATAGAGCCTCCAGGATTTTGATCTGTGCACGTCCCTAATGCACCCAATGTCGAAAATCCAAAACAACTGCCAAAACTCACATTTGGCCCTGATTATTTCCTTGTTTATCACGGTTAGCATTCCCCAGATAAGAGATAATGTTGCAAGCTCAATAACCATAGAAAGTTTTGAAGACACTTAAAGAGAAACACAGCTATTTTCCTAAAACATGGTTCTAAGGCAAATTAGCGTAAAGCTTGGTAGATTTTAATTGATCAATGTACAGCCATTCTCAGCTCTCCCTTCTCAAAAATTCTACCTGATTTATATCCTAACTAGATAGATGAAAAATTGAAATGGTTCCTTCACATATGCATTCCTCTCTCATCTACTAAAACTGTATTTCAGCTGCCTTTTTATCTATTGCTGTAAAATAATCCTGAAATTCCACCAGTGATTTTTTTGCATCTAGTCACAAAGATCTCAACAGAAATGGAACTATCTTGTCCATTTTCTCCTAAACATATATAGAAATAGCAATTATTGTATTGCTGTTACAAGCTACCCCATGAGGACACCAGTAAGTCCATGGAACTTATTGCCACAAGACCTCACTTAGGCTGAAGAGCTTAGTAGGATTCAAACAGATCAGTGTTTTGTTTGCTGAACAAGAATTTACGGAGATAAACACCAAAAAAATTTTTGCTGGAGACAAAAAGTCAGTATACTTCACACCACGACACTACCACATAGTCTGGACTTAGAAGGAAATTGTGAAGCAAGGACAGAGTCATAAAGGTCCACTGTGAGCTTTTTCCTCTTTTCAAACCTTTCCCCCAGGCCTTTGCTAGCTCTTGGGTGGATTAGACAGTTGGTTGCTCTGCAAGAACAGAGCAGTCTCCAGATCCATGGAGAGCCTGATTGTTCATCATCACTCTTGGCACGGTGCATCTGGCATGTCTGCAGTTGGACAGCACTCTATAAACAGGTGAACCAGACATGTGAAAAGTTAATATTCTGCTGTTGTGACAATATAATTATCTCTAATAATAAAGGAAAACAGCTGCTTCAAATAGTCTTTCACTTAGAAAGTGTTTGGATCATTATACTTTGACTTTTATCATCTGTTTTTTGGATAAACTCCCAATGTGGTTTATGGTTCTGCAAAACGGTAACATCTCATTTTATGCATGACAGGCAGATGGGGTTTGCTGCAAGGCTTATTGATAGTAAAGCACGTAAGACTGTTCACGATACTTAACCGCAAGAAATACTGGAGATAACAAAATATTGCTTTCTCTCACTTTTTAAGACTCCTGTTATTTATTTTCAATGGTTTCAAGTTTTCTTTTTGTGAGCGTTCAGTATTATCACCTGGCAATCCCAAAACTTTGCCATCTTTTGTTTTGGTGCACGGAGAGAGAACAGCTGTTTTACAATTAGTTGAAAGCCAGTGGAGATGTAGTCCAGATTTCAGAAGAAGGTCTGTTTGCAGGAGATTTGTATGCCGTTCATTTCCCTCTCTCCCTGCCTCCCTCCCACCCCCAGCAATCATCTAATTGGATTTTCATGTCCAAATCCTGTTCTCTTAATCAAAAGGCAAACAAAATCAATCTTTTGAGTTCCCAGAATCCAAGTGAAGCGTTTAGTCCTAAAGCACTGAGAGACTTCTTGCACAAAGCTCTGTCAGAGACAGCTTACTGAATTGGTTAACCCTTGTCACTAAAAGCCGCAGTAATCATCTATGAGATCTGCTGCAGTAATGATAGTTTTTACGATATTAGGAAAGTTTTTATTTTCCCAAACTTTTGCAAAATCCATACAATTGACACAGGACAAATGGATGGGATTTTTTTTCAGTTGTTTCTTAAACTATTTGTTATCAAAATGTAAGGTTTTGGAAGCAGATACTTCAACTATGTGGTGACATTATGCAACATTTGACCTGCAAAGAAAAGCAAACAAATGCTAGATATTTACTCTGACAGATCAAATCCTTGAAATTGGAAGTTCGGCTCTGCTACCTGTCTTCCTCTGTAGTGATTTATATCTCAGGACACAGAGCGAGGGCTGGATGCTTTGCTGTGTTACTTTCCCTCAGCTACACCCTTCCAGCAGTGCAGAGATGCTGCACCTCTGTTCCAGGACCCTCTAGAGTGAAGCAGTAGCCGAGCCCCACCGTTTCCAGATTGGGAAGTCTGGGCCGATAACTGAAACTCCACCACCCAGCTGCTAGACCAGCTTTCTGAGGTGCTGGGGAGATTGGAATCCGCGTAGAAGATGCAGGGGCTTCTGGTCCCCTAATCCATCAGCCATGTAAAAAGAACACAAAAATGAATGAATCTTGCTCAGATTTTGTATTGAAAAGGCTATATGGAGCCTCATGAGACAGACGGAATTGCAATGCTCCAGAAGCAAAGGTAATTTTAAAGGCTGCACAATTTCCCACAGAACACATTTTACACCATCTATATGTGGACTGCAGTAAATAGCTGGAGAGCATTTTCCATGTAGGAAATGGAGACTTCTGGTAGTTAACCAGTGACAATGAACCTTCCCAGCTTAGCACAAAGCTAAAAAGTATTTAATGACGATTCACTGCAGATTCACAGTTTTCTCTGCACACAGCGCTGTTCTCCAGGACAGTCTGCACACCGGTGTGCAGCATCAACGCCAGAACAGTGTGAGCATCTGTTTCTTTCTTCCCTTTTCTGTATCTTCATCAAAGAAAGAAAACCTCTTGTTTTTAGCAACAAAATTAATTCCTTGTAAAAGTCCCTGGGAGTTTCTGGCATCCCAAGCGAAATGCCAACACTAGACATACGTGAGGGAGCACAAGCACTAGCAGCAGCCTGGGTGAATGAAGCCCATGGTGTGCTCTGCATCTGATTTATAGTCAGCATCCCTTAGCATTCAGAAATGGCCCAAAACACATGCTTTTGACTGGGGATATACCGCATACACATGGGTCATGCTTGGGAGCGCTTTGATCTCCTCCAGCTCTCTCCTCAGCGAGTGATGAGCACAGTTGAGCAGATCTCGTTTTAGGTCCTTCCCAGATTACAGTTACCAAGCCCACAGAACAAAGCAGACCAGGCAGACAGCAAGAGCACTGTCAGACGGGCATGAGTCCCGCACATCACCTGCTGCAGATTAGGGCAGCCCCGGGGCTGCTCTGGACTGTGCAGGTGGGCTCCAAGGTGATTGCTGGAGAGCCTACAGGGAGGTGAAGTGCTGCTATTCCGTGTTTATCCACTGCAGCTTATCCTTGCTTCATGCCTGCTGTACTGCCAAGTAGTGCATACAGTGAAGAGCATTTACCCCATAGCTGAGGTGGCTTTAATAATTAAGTTGGCAAAGCAAAGCTTTAGACTGGTGGACACAATATCTCATGGGAATGCTTCCCTAGGTCTCATATTTGATATAAAAGATATGATGTGGCACAGGAAAAGCCTTTAAAAAAATAGTGAGAAAACAAGGTAGCTATGACACATTATTCACCAGGCCTGCAAAATTCTGTGATAGCTGAAAAACAGCTCCATTTTACAATTTCATTGCTGTATTAAAAATCTGCATATCCATACTATGAGCTATGTCAATGCTGAAAAGGGAATAATGAGAGATTGTGCTATCCCTGGTGATGTTTAGTCAAAACAGTATACTGAATTTTAATATGAACAATTTCATGAAAATTATTCCTTGGGAAAGTAATCAGGCATATACACCATTGATGTTTTACCGAAATGTGTACTAGCAGCATAGAAAGTATGTTTCAACTTCCCCTTTCCTTCTCACGTGGAAGGAAACAAGGTGGTTTTTTTGTCCTTCCAAATCTTTGAATATTCAAGTTGCTTAACTGAAAATGCTTGGAAGGAACAGACAGCAAAGAAAAATCATTGTGTGTAGCTCTTCAAACAGGGGGAGCCTGGAAGAATGCAAAGGTAAATTTTCAAACCACTACCAGCTCCTCTTCTAGAGAGAAATACTTGTCTGCAACAGTGTCAGTGCTTCCGTTCTCCTCAAAAAGAACCTTACAAACACTGTCAGGAGCACAAACAATGAAAGCTACAATTTCACTTGTCTACTGCCATCAGCATACAGCATGAACTCTGTCCCACGCTATCCCCATTATTATGCAGGGAAGAAATTGAAAATTGCACAGTTCAAAGACTATAGCTGACGCGGATATGGAAACAATACAACACAGGCACTGCAGTTAACCACAGACCCCAAAACTTCGTTTAAGAACAGATAACCTCTATAAGTGAGTTCTATCCACAGCCCTGCATTTTCTCACAGTTGCTCCAACATGGACCTCCAGCAGCAAAGCTGAAAAAGAGAGCTGAAATCATACCTTCATATGGTTACCTTACAACAGGATCACCTTGCAATTGGAGACTCACCTGTACTGCAAATCCTAGAACCTATCTAGCTGGGATTTGAGGGGGCTCTGCTTTCCTTTGAATGTTTCTATCTGACTCATCCTGAGGCTGTACTGCCATCTGAGCAATGAAGAAAATAATCTCTTGGCAAGTATTTTTAGTTGCTTTTCCACAGTGGCTGCCAACATGCTGTCTTTCTCAGCTTTCTCATTGAAAGAATCACCAAAAAGGAAGATCTCTCTGTTATTCACTCCACCTCAATGGAGTGACCACCCGATGTTCGACTGCTCTCAGACCAACGCTTACTAACCCAAGCCAGAGCTACACTACACTTCACTGGGCGGAAGTTTCCTTTTTGTATCTGCAGGCTAGATCCAGCTCCAGTCACCCTAACCAGAAATCTCAGAGTCATAAAAAATACTTTTATCCTTAGCTGTGCCACAACAGAGTGTTTTCAAAGAAATCACAATGGTCTTTGGTTCTGCACACCAGCTGTGGCAAGATCCCTCCTCAACACAATGACCCCCGCCCCCCGCCGCGAGTAGACCTCTGTTCCCGGAGAGAAACCTCCAACCAGGACCCACCCAAGCAGCTTAGAGCTCCCTGTCCCAGTTTTTTCAGTGGGTTGTAGGACAGTTTGCTTGAGCAAAAGCAAAGGAAATGACCTTTCAAGAGAAACAAAGGGGAGTATACAGATAGCTTATGTCTCATGATAGACTCATAAAGTAGCTGTACTGAGCACCAGTGTTGACTGCTGGTTGCAGTTCACCATTACAAGATAGATTCCCAGCTGAAAAAACACAACTTGATCCCAACACAAATGTTTCACAATAATCTTTGCTGAGAAGTCACCGCATAGCTTTGGGAACCCTGTAAAATTCCTCCAGGGAAGAATCTCCCCCTGCTGCAGTGAAGCCAGTGTTTGTTCTAGCATTTATCACGTATCTAGCAGCTTTATAACCTTTTAAAATGTGCAATAGCTGGGCTTGTGACAAACTTCCTGATCTTTCTTTTACAGAAGACCTGTAATGTTTCCATCCATTATGCAAATTCAGATTGCAAAATAAGTTTCTCCAGGAGCTGCCTGAATAAATCCAGCAAGGCAAGTTCAGAAGCACCTCAAGCCAACAGAACAGGTCAATAAAAGGACAGGGATAGTCTAATCCATGAAGCTGCCTTTGTGATGCAAGGCAAACATGTAATTAAAGATATCAGTAGAAGATTTAAAGACTTATTTACGCAGTTATGTTATGAACTCTTTGGCGGGGGAATGTGGAGTTGGACCTGAAGAAGCAAAAATCACCAGAGACATAAAATCTTTGGTATATTTGATTGCATCTCAGAGACTATCTCTATAGAAAGACAGCAGACAGGTCTGCAGATTGTGTCTTGGTTTTGCCACTTGCACGTGGCAAGCGTGCAATTGCAAGGGGGGGTCCTGCTGCCTGGGGCAGGGGCACCACGCAGCGCAGGGCAGCAAGGGCAGTGCTAATGCGCGCGGGAGCATAGGTGGAGCAGCTGCTGAAAATATTTTAGTTCAGAAGCAAGGGAGGAGGCAGGACATGCAACAACTTGTAGTACTGGAAAACGCAGAGGCTTTTACTATAAAGAGCAACAGAAACTGAAAAGCCACCTCTGAACAGGAGCCAGTAGCTCGTGGATCTTCCTCTTTGGCAACTCCTTTGCATACATCAGCGTGGGAAAGCATTAATTATACCACAGCAAGCAATGTCTTCCAAATAACAAAGTCTGTGCAGTTTTCCCATACCGCTGTCAGCCTTCACCCTAGTCTTGCAGGCATTATTATATCCAACAACACACCTAGCATTTCAGCGGCAGCTGAGGGAAAGACCAACCTCACACTGAACGCAGCCCAGCAGCCCACTAAATGAAGGAGACAACTCCAGGCCTCCATTTAATATTCTTATTCCCACCAGGTGCCCTGCACTTCCAGCCTCTCACCCCAACCCTGAAATGAAATAAGCAGATACCATATCCCAGGTTTGCACCAGACTTATGGGTTTGCAACAAATATTGAGCACTTCACACCCTGAAGATGTGAAACCAAGCCCTACTCCAAATATTATTTGATGTTGAGTGACCCGTGTACTCCTAAGAGCAATTATCAGCTTTCTGCTCCTGCCAGCATCTCCCCTGACAATGTCCCAATACAAAATTTCGTCCTATTCCAAACAACTGTTGTTAAATAGGAAAAATCCAAGTAAAATAGAAATCTTAAAATCCACCATATAAACTGCAGATGAACCCTATAATCTAACCTTACGCCAGTGGAAAAGAAGTAGCAAGGGAAGAGAAAAGTTCGAAAGGCCACAGGTAGAAACAGATCCTAGCAACCTTTTAAGAGTTAGTTATCCAGATCCAAACTGAAATACATTTGTAGGACTTCTGGAGAATATGTATTTTTAAAATGTAATATGCAAAAGAAAACATAAAATGCTGATGGCTTGAAAGCATGTGTAGAGTGTGAAAGATAAAAGACTTGGAGACACTTCCATCCAACTGTCCAACAATTTCAGGGGCTGCTGTCTACAGAATGAGCCCTGATATAACCCAGACATAAATGAGATTTGAAAAGTGATAGCTGTGCATAAATATTATCTTAAAATAAAAATACACAAAGTAATCTGCATTCAAAACTCAGCACCTCTTGTTAGATCTCCCCTCAAAACACACCCAGTTTCATTTAAGTTTAGTGTGAGCATTTCTGCCCATTTTTCATTTTACATAAACAACATCCGGCTGGTGATAAGGTGCACTGGAACATGTGTTCTTGAGTGTTTATGTCCACAAACTGTTCTACATTAATTTAAAATATTGGTCTTGTTTTTCATCAGTCTTGACCTGGTTTACAGGGGTATAAATCAGAACAAATTAGATTTAGGTGGTAGTAAAAGCAGAACTATTTCAGTGGACATTAACTTTTAAAGCTTTTGCAGCTGACAATAGAGAAGAGTTCATAAGAACAATGCTAGGTCTTGGACACCTGATACAACATTACGACAACTTTACTGAATAGTTACACTGCTACACAAGCATGCAAAGAATAAATGAAAGAAGAGGGATATTTCAATGCCACACAAGCTCCTGGTCTGTTTCAAATGCAGCTTAAATATCTCTGTGTAAAAATAGACCACAATCAAGCCATTCCTCAGATGAAGACATGTATTTGCAGCATTCATTGACAAGCTGTGAGAGTCTGTTCTCCACTTGGTCACACATTTGGATGTTTTAAAAGGTTGGCTCATTATCAAGGCTGAGCACCACCCCATCTTCCAAACACACATTTGCTGCAGTAAAAAACTCCAATTTGCAAAAAATCGGATGAATTCAAAAGAGAGAGCAAAACAACCTGATTAATGGAATTGATGAAAAATATAAAAGCAATTATTCTTGTTAGTTGTTCCTGGTGAGAAAAATACTGCTATGTTATTCTAATACTCATTTCTAAGAATCAAAGATCCTTTTAGTAAATTGTATTAATGAAGTTTCAAACTATGGATTGCTAGCTCTGGCCTCAGAGTTCCCAATCTCAACAATTTGTTGATGCCTTTTCACCCACTCCTTGAGTACGTTCACAATACTGTCTCTGGGGTATGTGGTATCTGGCCTGCATCGTTGCTCAAGACCCTGTAAAATGAACGTATGGCCTTAGAGGACTCAATGAAATCAGTAATGATCTAAAATATCCATGGTGAAAACAATTTTTTACTTGGTATCATGGCTGAAACACATAACATAGCACATTGTGCAGATATGAAAATTAATTCTTGAAAAAAATCACGTAGTTTGCCCATGATCACACATAGAATTGGTTGCTTGAGAGCTAGTCCAACACCTTAGGAAAGCCAAAGACCAGAAGAAATCAGCCAGTGTCTACATACCCCGAAGATGTGATGAAGCGACATCTCCCTGTAAAACACTATTCTCCTTGATTACACATTTTGTTACAAGGACGCGTGGCAGGGCAGGGCTGAGGTTTGGATTGGTTTACCTCAAATAAATCAAACTGGTGCATTGTGTACCCTGCACACCCAGCTGCCTTCCTGGGTGCAAGCGCAAAAAATGAACAGAAGTCACTTGTGGGCTGGAAAGCAGAGAGCAAAATCAGGAGAAATAGGGGGAAGATTTTATTGCATGCAGCTTGGGAACAAGTTTTAAAAGCTGCTGAGAAAAAGGGTGGTAAAGTACAGGCTGAATGAAGAGACCAATATGATAGAGGCCTTCAAAAACTCAGGATGCAGATTAAAGGACTGAAAGGAACATTGAAATTTTATGATAGTAAAATCATGTACAGCATGAGAGAGGAGTGATGTTAAAATACACAGCAATATTTTCTGCAGTTTATTTATTAAAAATCATTTTTCAGAAATAATCATCTGCCTTCACAGCAACTGCTCTTCTCCAGAGAACAAATGTAGTCTATTAGTTTTCCTTTATGTATCCTGCATTGTTGTAACATTGAGCAATACTTCAATCTAATTCTTCTGACACACAGTTATGAAAAATGTTATTTTTAAACCTTAAAATATTTACACAGCTATTGAAACACACACAATTAAAGTTGGAATCAAATTGTCATTTATATGTGGTATACAGCAACAAATTTGTTAAATTCAATCAGTTAAAATAAAAGCGGCAATAAAGTATCACCATACAAGAACAACCCATTTTTGTCTGCATCCAGCTGTTTGTTTATTTATGTATTCATCTGCTTAATAAATTTTCACCAGCCTTGCAAATATGCACATTTTAATGACAATTTTTGGAGATGCAGCTTACGGGTATGGGGCAGGGGGTTAGGTCAAAGCTTTCTTCCCAGCCAGAACCCTGGTGTACTTAAGTCTCCACCTGTAGTAAATTGATTCACTTAGCCTTGGCTATACTAATATATTCCTGCTGAAATACCCTTCTTGGACTTGCACACCCAGCTTAGCATCTTAAAACCTGCTACAAAGAGCATTATATCACCCCGAGCTGGCTCAACGAAAGCCAGTTGCATCAACATCCAGGTCTGCAACGTGTTCACTACAGCAACTGCTACTGTGACGCTTATGCACGTGCTCAGGATGTTACACTTTTTTCCTGTCTAAAAGGCAGAAACCTGTTAGGTTCAATAACTACGGTTGCAAAATGCCTTTAATTATCAGATTCTGACCTGTGAGTGAAGCTCATAGTACGTGACGTATCACAGTATGGGATCAACAATATTAGGAATACTTCTTCTAATTACTAGTAATAGTTTGACAAGCTGATTAATTTAGTTCTTCTCACTTTAATTCATCTCTACTGCCTACACGAAACCCTGTTACATGCAAATTATGGAAACAGACTTGAGTGCCTACTTGCACCTAATCTTGTTCAACACTTTCGTTTCATTAGTGGATAAAAGCACTCTGCTACATTCAGTGCTCTGCTATATGCTCTATGAGTCTTTGGCTTAACCCTTTTAACATGATTAAAATAAACAAAGATCAACGCAGCCAGCATTCTTCAGAATGGCAGACACAAGCCTAATTATTATTGAAACTTCACAAAGGAAAAGAAAGCTAAAACTTTTCTCTTTTTTTTTCTTAACTTAGGCGAAAAAACTCTAAATGATTGTGATTAGTAAAGCCAATACTTTTAGACGTTGTCTAGGTTACCAGATTTATTGTCCCTTTTCAGCAGTCTTGGCCATTACTTAACTATTGGATTAATTGTATGCAGAACAAATCATCTACTATTTCATTTTATGACTCATTAAGCAAGTATAGCAGATAACCATTACTGCCTTTTGGTGTAAGAAGGTTTCAAAACTTATGCACTGCTAGTGATGCCAGAAGCAGGAAAAGCAAATACCTTGCTGTGTGCAAAGGTCAGAGTAAGCACTAATGGAATACTTATATGCCCCAGCAGTAAATTAAATCAGTTTTCTGAACCTTGTAAGAGGTATAAAGCCAAGGCAGGAGGCTGCAGGATGAAGAAACTGCTGTTCAGTTGCAGGTGGCTCTCGGTGACACTCTAATGTAGAGCACTGCTGACTGCAAAGCCTAGCCGAGCTGCCAAGAGACTTCATCACTGTAAGGAGGGATGCACTTCGGACAGAGTTGGTGCCAGCTAGGAACATGTCTGGATTTTGGGGACTCTGATGCCTGATGAAGGTAAAAAGGTTTTACTGAGAGAGACATATGTGGCACACTTTGGATGGGCAAAAAGGAGAGGAAGCAGCTCCTCTTTCCAGGATGGAAAGAGCACGTCTGTACTGTGAGAGTACGTGTCTATACTGTGAGTTTTTTTCTGGAGATCTCAAGCTCTCTCGCCCTCAGCCTGTGCTCTTCCTCAAACCCTTTAAATTCTTTGTAAAATCTCATGAGGTGCAACACCTTTCTCTGCTCCTCTGGCACGGGAGAGCTTTACAAATTGTTTAGGAAGCATCACTTCCAGTTCTGACCACACACTGCAGAGCCTTCTGCAGATATGGAGGGAAACAGGAAAAAAGCAGAGTGGGGAGTGAAGAAGATGGAAAAAGAAAAAGATGGAAAATGATTGTTTGTGTACTAATAAAACTCTTGTTTCTTTGGAAGTAGGGTGTGGATTTGTGCACTTTGGCATTCAAAGCAGAAGACCATTTAAACTAAATTACAGATGTGCCTTTTTGTCTCTGTTCTGGATTTCTCTTTTTTTTTTTCTTCTGGAGACTAAGTGCTTATATTGTTCTTTCTCAAGGAATTAATAATAATAATAACAGTAGTGATCAATGATAGTTGCATGCTGAATTCTCACTAATGTCAATAAAAGTATCTTTTACTGTAATACTCATATATTTGCTGCAATCTGACCTTTAAAGCTGTGAATAATGTCAATCAAAACATGTTAATTCCTCTTCATCGTTTTAATAACTGTTCTCAATATTGATCACATTTTAGTATGTTTCAACACTTATTCTATTAAAAATGTAGAATTTCCTTCCTCTCTCATTTTTAAAATGTCAAAAACGTGAACTTAAAGGGGACTATTCTGGTGAAACCTGCTGTCACAGATAAAACATTTTCAGGAGATGGGAACAGGCAGGTAAGACATGTGAGATGTCACCACAGAGCCCTTTAAGGCTCACTTAGTCCGGAAAAGCCTGTGCATGTGGGATTATTTCCCCCAGATTGGAATCTGGAAAATGGGAGAGTAGACCTTAAGGATTCACTAAGAAAAAATCAAAGTGCCCCTATGGAGACTGCAAAGGACAGCCTATAGCAAGGAAACCCACATTACAAAGGTGTTACAAATTCTTGGGAACGTGGGAGGGACTCCTTTGGGTTGGGTATAGGACAGAGAAAGGCAGAAGCTGGCAATTCCTTCGTGACTGTGTTTCTGCCACACCTCTCTACCTGCCTGGGTTCAAAGGTTGGATGCCAACCGAGCGATCCACAGCATCAGAGCAAGAGGAAAGCTAAAACACTGTGATCATCTTCTTTTACATGAATCTCGTTTTCTATGTCCTTCCTGCCTGGAGTTGTCATTTCTGATATAAAACTTCAGTGATTAAACAGCAGGGAGGCATCTGGCTTGTGTGGCATCAAGGTAACCCTAGGACTGAACAGATGAAGTCTTTGAAATGACTTACTGTCGGTGGTTACAGCATGTTCTAAGGACTTGCATTATGTTTGTGAGCCGTTTGGTTTAATCCTCTCCCTGATGAATGAGTTTTCCTAGATCCAGGACAAACTCCTCATTTTTCTTTTCCTTTTAATAGAACTCTACTGTGCAGCTCCTCCGGAGCTGGCATCTTGTAGGGCTGTTTTGTCATTACCCAAGTTGCTGTAATGTTCTCCTTTGAGTAAATGCTACATTTTTTTTCTTTTTCCCTTCCAATTTACTTTTCTCCCATCATTCTGTGTAGTTGCATTAGATGGGAAAGATGTCTCAGCTGTTTACCAAGAGAAAGGATTGCTTTATTGTGCTTAGGAATATAAACATTTCCTTGTTTCTTTGTTCTGCTATCTTTCCTCACTCAAAAGTAGGAAAACACATAACCTGAAAGCCTCCCATGTTTTGGAGACAGAACATATTTTTCAGGCTACCAGATACACACCAGGTAAATGGATCATCATCACTTTCCCATTAATTTCGATTACTGGAGAAGAGAAAAAAAAGAAACACCACAACTATAGACTGTCTGAAGGTCTCAGAGCAAGCCTTCCCCCTTGCACTTCAGTTCAAACCTTTACAACTTCATTAGTTACTGTTTACAAGATGTTCTATACTGAAAAAATCCCTAAAATTGCTCTTCCAATTATTAATTGCATGTTATATGTGTATTTGTTCATAAAGTACTCTTCTCCACCTTAACATCGCAGCAAAGCTCATTCATCACATCACAGCTTCTCACCCTTTCTTTGTTTGATACTACCCGAAGTAGTGTATCATGGAGGATACTGTATTTCCTCAGATATCTCCCCCCCCTTTTCTATTTCACCTCATTTAACATACTAAGTACATGCTAGGATTGCAAAAAGAAGAATTGCCATACATTACCATCTGAATGCAATGAGAACCCATTTTATGCTGCCTTAACTTTGGATTTCTAGTGCTTTGAATGCAACTAGGGTAAGCATTTTGCTTGACAATGGGATGCTATTATTAAGAAAATAACAGTTAATGGCCATATCTTCTTCTCTAAGAACTCTCAACTGCATTGAAACATGAGGCAAATCCGCTATTTTGCTATTCTAAATGAAAGCACCACTATAGGTGAGATGTTTTGATTGTGCAGCCAAGCCCTCTCCTTCACTCAGAATTTAACCTGCTCAAGTAAGTTAACTAATACATAACATTAATTTAGACATTTTTTATTATTGCAGACAATTATAGCTTCTTATCTGATGTATTTGCTAAACCTTCTAATTAACTCCCCTGGTGCTGCAGGTCATTTTAATTGACCTCACAAACATCTCAGGTTCCCAGTGACACCTCTGTTCCTGGAATTAGAGCATTGCAGGGCCTGACTAGAGGGTGGAAATCAGATGAAAGAGTCTGAAGTGGAATGGGCTGGCTGTAACAAGTAACTCAGACTGGTGAGGTTTGCAAGTGCCCTGTCTGCAGGCGAGCAAGCGTGAGGTGCCAATCACCACATGCTGATAACGAGCGTCAGGGGAGCAGCACTCTGTCACAACTTGAAGTTTGGTTTTCTACCATTATAATGATCCTGTGACAACTGCAAAATGTCCCAGGTGGCCAGAGCCTTACAACAACACATGAGCATTCATTGCTTGCTGAATTCATCGACCCTGGTGTTTCCACAAGACAGGGATATATACACTGAGTTAGTACTCAGTGGAGCAGGGCAAAGGACTCCCAGTGCTCACCCTAAAAAGATCTGGCATTAAACAGGCCAAATGAGGCTTCTCAGCAGGGAATGAACATGGATTGTCTATCAATCTGTCATGGCAAAAACAAGCTCCAAGCGGAGGCATTATTGCTCTTATGGACAAGGATGCACTGAGCTGCGTAGGAAGTGGGCTGCAAGAAATGTGTTAAATAAAATGACATGGGAGCAGCAAGAGAGGGGAGAGATGGAAATAAGAGCAGAGATGTTATTAAGGCAGACAGCCAAGTTAGCCTTGGAGCTACCAGCATATGTGTCAAATAGCTGGCTGGTCAAAGAGTTTTAGTCACTGTTCTCACAGTTCCTCATCAGCAGATCCTTACTAGAGTTGCTACATTAATTCCTTTCAATGTCTCCATGAGTTACCTTCTAAAATGTAACTTTGATACCTCTTCTTGTACACATTTTACCAGAGAAGTTTAAAACACAGAAGTTTCCAAGGGGTTAAAATATATGGCCCCTGTATTTTATTTTTCATCATGTGTGATAAAGTTTCACATCCGTGACATATTAAGTGAAAAGAAATCTTTTGTATTTTAAACTACTTCCAATGCCATCTGGAGCATTTTAACACTAGATGACTTGCTAGCAACCAGTATAAAAAACAAAATGCTTATAAGAAAGATACATGGCTACAAGTTGGCCTATTAGCATTCAGTGGTTTATTTTATAACTTTTGAAGATACCAGGCTCTGATCTGCATGCAGTTCCAATTAAAGTTAATCGGAATTATGTGAACATCCAGAGTTGTTATATGGCCCTTAAACTCTTGGTACAACTCTCATTGTCTACTACTCTAAATTTGTATAAGCAATTAATATCTCATTAATATCTCATTAGGAACTCATACGGTATGAGGGAGGAAAGAGCATCAGTGCCGCTATGGAAACTGTATTAGGTCACACATGAAAACTACTTTACTGGTTTCATCTTGTTTTGTATTTGTACATATAGAAAAAGAGAAAATTACAGAGATGCACAGTTTTGCAGAGATCAGTGTGACTGCTGGGGAGCAAGGCAGTTCTGCAGTTGCAGAGGGTGTTTCCAGCTAGACACAAGACATCTAGACAGGGATCAAAAAAAGCCCACTGAACTCCTCTGACAGCACAGCAAGCTCAAACCGTGTGTATTAATGTCTGCAATTGGTAAATCCTGGATTTTACTTGAAACAGTTGAGTAGTCCCATTGAAGTCAATTAAAGACCTATACTGCTGGCCTGTAGCCATCATCCCTTCACACTTACAGAAACCAAAATCACTTAGATTTGGGGTTGTTCTGTTACATTCAGTGAGCCACCAGACTAAACCCATAAGGATCTTCCATCCCACAGCCTGAAGCTCCTTCTGGTTACTCTGCAAGACTGGAAGCTCCCTCAACATCGTCACTCCTGATTCACTGTTGTTTTCATCCTCCAAACACCTAACTGAAAGAGAACTGGTGGCATGGGGGACAGTATTTTGATCATTTATATTTCTAAGTGTATGCACTGGATTTACAACAAATTGTACTAGAAAGTAGCAACCTTTGCAGGTACAGCAGAATACCAAAGCTGACACCAGACTCTGTCTCAAACATCAGATTTTCAAAATCTCCTGTACAAACAAACTACACCGTCCCAGTAGGAAGTTCAGTCATTGCTGGAGGAACTGGGCTTTTCACTGTGCTCTGTATTTAGGTAAGATCCGAAAAATTCATTCAGAACAATCTGAATCTGAGCTAGAGCACTGACATATGAACAGTGGCATCTGAAGATAAAAATCTTCAATCTGTCCCACCAAAGCTTTCCGTGAAAAGCCAAAATCCTCCGCAATACTCTATGATGCTGAGAAGCCTTGTTGCAGTTGCTACATAGAATGTTTTAAGGACCAGCAGGTGAAGGAGCATGTGAATGACTGACATAGAATCATAGGTTGGAAAAGATCTCGAAGATCATCAAGTCCAACCATCCACCCAACACCACCATGCCTAATAAACAATATCTCGAAGTGACATAGCTACACATTTTTTAAATATCTCCAGGGATGGTGACTCAACCACCTCCCTGGGCAGCCTGTTCCAATCTCTGACCACTCTTGCAGTAAAGAAATTTTTCCTAATATCTAATCTAAATCTCCCCTGATGCAA
>Ga0065711_1031886_pt1 | contig 28493 bp, 13 predicted proteins | sample Hoacrofraction12_FD_59098 | JGI IMG/M metagenome (GOLD analysis project Ga0065711, IMG submission 59098) | Hoatzin crop microbial communities from Cojedes, Venezuela - Epithelial fraction 12 v2 (version 2) | ecosystem: Host-associated > Birds > Digestive system > Esophagus > Crop | place... | reverse complement strand
ACAGGAAGTTCCGTCTGAACATGAGGAAGAACTTCTTCCCTCTGAGGGTGATGGAGCACTGGAACAGGCTGCCCAGGGAGGTTGTGGAGTCTCCTTCTCTGGAGATATTGAAGACCCGCCTGGACGCGGTCCTGTGCAACCTGTTGTAGGTGACCCTGCTTCGGCAGGAGGGTGGGACTAGATGACCCCCAGAGGTCCCTTCCAACCCCTACCATTCTGTGACAAAACAGTTTTTGTAAGTAGTTTATAATAGCTTTTGGGAGAGCACTTTTTACAGGGAACTGGGTTCGGAGGTGGGGAGAGTGGAACCGCACCACTTGGTGGTTGTATAACATGAACAATCTTTACTGAGCGGTAGAGATACAGTGGTTGGGTTGTGATTACTCTCCAGTCCAATTCAGACTGACACCACAGACCTGGGGGAACGGGATGCTCGCTCTGACAGCTTCATGTGTTAGTGCCCTGGCTAGAGGTTGTGCGCTGATGTGCAGAAGTTCCACGTGCCAGAAGTCAGTCAGTGGTGTTACCCCAGGAGGAGCTGTCGTTTTAACTGCCTGTGGCTTTCTAGATTACATTGCTGGTGTAAGGGCAAGACCAGGTTGGACAGGGCTCTGAGCAACCTGATCTAGTTAACGGTGTCCCTGCTCGCTGCAGGGGGGTTGGACTAGATGACCTCTAGGGGTCCCTTCCGACCCAAAACTTTCTATGATTCTATGATTCTAAGCTGCCAGTGGCCTTGGTGACTGCCTAGCCCCCAGGCTAATCCCTCTGACTAGCTCTATATGTAAGGCCGGTTAGTGGTGGTTCTGGGGTTTCGGTTCCCTTCTGGATTCCCATCTCAAGTGTGTTATGGAAATCGGAAGTTAACAGCAGTTACTAACAAAGTTGTCTGTTCCTCTTGTGTTTTTCCATCTCATAATGGGTTAATCTAGTCTCTTGCAGCCAGGCAGATGTGGTCAGGATCTCATTTTAGCAGTGCTTTTGGCTGGCGTTTAGCCTGTGACAAACCTGTACCACGACAAGGTGTATATTTAAATAATGATAGCATTAGATTATTAGCAGCATACATAAAAACTAGAAGTAAATATTTATTTAGACAAATATTTAACCTTAATCTTGGCCTCTTACTAATGGCACTATTCATTTTGTTGAAAAAGAATGCCTGCCAAACTTAATTTGCTAGTTTTAAATTATGCCTACTATGTCCCTGTTTCTCAAAGAAAACACCACAAAAGAGAAATCATGTTGGTGTGCAGATAGCTGGTGAACAGAAATCTTGATATTAACAGAGTTTGTTTTGGGGGTATTTTCTTGCTGTCATCCGGATCTCAATCAGTCTGTACTACAAGCTAGCACTTCTCGTTGAGAAATATGTTCTGAAAAGCAAACAAAATACTTTTCTATACTGAAGTGTTAGTCAGCATATAGCTCTGAAGAAGGCTGCCATAAAGAGTCATATTGGTTGAGTTTAATAGTTCATGCATTGTAAACGCTGAAATTGGATATGTCAGTGAAAGCTCCTCTTGGGCAGTTTTAGCTTGCATGACTGGCATTTACTCAGCAGATCACTATAGGTCCTGCTGATCTTCCCCTGGCAGCAGTTAAGTAACATTTTTATAACGGATACATTTTTTTTCTTATTTTTGTTACTATTCCTCCCCCCACCATGTATTAGGCATTAACATGCTTTCCTTGGAAACTGGAGCGTGCATTTCATCTCCTACTGCCTATTTCCATCTTCAGCAAATTTATTTCAGTGCCACTGCAAGGGAAAGCTATCTTGTGCTGCTCAGTGGTGTAATATTGCAGTGGGTAATATGGTTGAAGCTGCCATATTGTGCACTGGCAGAAACAGTAAAGAATGTGAAAGGATCTTACGTTTTTGTGAGAGAATTCTGCCTTCAAGGCACTCTGTATTCTGTAGCTGCCCTTGTCTGTTCAGAGGAGCTTAGCAGCAAAACGTAATCTTAAAACTCAGATGCCACCAGAGAAGGCAGCAGCTTTCTGATTTTTTCAAACTGGCATGATCTGGGGTGCAGCTCAGGCAGACCAGAGTGTGCCGAGCAGCTCTTCCTATGCTTGCCATTAACACACACCGTTCAGTTACAGTCTCTTCTGTGCAGCTGGATGGGACTCTCTAGTGATGATGCCGTGAAAAGTGTGTGCATGGGATGTTGGCTGTGTCATAATACGGACTTTTCAAGTGTACACTTACATTTTAAATTTGCTTTCAAATCATCCAGCACCCTAGTAGATACATTTGTGAAACAGTTTTGCTTCAGAGAGATTTTTTAATGTACCATGAGGTAAGAATGGACTACTGTTAGGAAAGTGACACCAGAACTAATTTGTAGGGTCAAGAAAAGAAGAAAACAGTGTGAGGAACGCTTTTGCTGTAGGATTACGCAACAGGGCTAGCTGGCACTTAACTGTTTTGAGCACAGTGAAAGCCATTATAGGCTTTAGAAATTATCAGTTTGGTCTTGTCCTTTAATACCAGGAGCCCTGCCAAGATATGCAGTATAGTAGTCAAAAAGCCAGAGTAGAGCCTTAGTTTTCCTCCTGTACTATTAACTATGGACGTCATAAGTTTGCTTTACTATTATTTCACAGCATGTACTGTAGTCTGTCCAATTTAGTGTCAGAGAAATGTTATTTGAGAGAGCTTTCTGAAAGCAGCCAGCAATTTGAGGACCAAACCTGAGAGAGATGACCACTCATGAATTGGTGTCTGATTTGGACCAGGAGTTCTGAAGCTGGATCTCCCCAGAGGGATCACAGCTTGGGTTTTTGGGCCTCAGCTTTTTAGGAGATGGTCTATGGTAGTACTTGTTGGGGGGGCGGAGGGGACTACTTCTGAGGTTAAGATGTCTTTTTGTAGTTTCAGACTCAAGTGAAGGAGGAAACAGTTTTAAATCACAAGAGATTTGTTTCCCATCCAGTGTTGTAAAGAAGATACCAATGCATGCATGCCCATGCAAATCAAAGTTTTAAGTATTTTTGCTGTGGTTGGAACGGATGGTGTTGAAGATGTGACAAACGAATCATTCTTTCCCTTCCGCATCCTGAAAAAAACAATGCCAAAACTTTGCATATGCAAAAAGCGAGACTTACAGGTTTTGTTCTGTAAGGTTTAAGTGTTCGCCAAGTTCTATCAGGTAATATAAGTCAGAATTTATCTCTTAACTTCATTTGTACAAGCATTATTCTCATTTAATTTTGCATTCCGAGAACTTTCGTAACTTAACACATAGCAAACTTCATCTTCACACGATCACATGTGCTTGTACTTAACCAGTGTCCATAAGTATTCGTCACCAACAGGGCTCTTCTCTAGCTTTTTTCTTAGGATAGGTAATGGTGCTGCCTGAAACATTGCTCTTCCCAGTCAGATCGGTATGCTGTCTCTGAAATAGGGGGCTAAATTTTCACACTGCTTACATAAATGCAGATTGTGCTACCTGTATTGACTTGTGGTTTGTAGATTTATGTAGCTCTCGAGTGTCAGAATTTTATTTCAACCATGCCACTTTTGATATGAAAGATGGTACAGAATGCTGAGCTCTGAGCTAGCAAGACAGCAAAGCTTTCAATAAGCTATTAGCATGGGTCTTCAGCGTTTTTGTAGTACTTCCTTCTCTCCCAGCAGCAGGAGATTGATCTCTCAGATTTAATAGTGAAATGTATGTTACATGTGGAATATTTTACTCAGAAATATTGCTTTTGAACATTGGGTCCTTCTGTCTAGGTTCTTTCTAGGCTGTGTTTGGACCTACTGAACTTGGAAGGATGACATGATTATCATATTACTGCTACTGTTACAGTGGAGATGTCACATAGGTCTGCTCTCAAAAGCCAAATCTTTGCTACTGGTTAAATATTCGAAGGTGTTGCAACAGTTCATAAATCCATTAAAAAAAATATGTTGAAGAGTGTTTAATATGCAGAAAAAGACCCAGTAACTGGGGCTGTTTAAAAAAAGTCGTCAGAGGAAGGAAAATGCAATACTGGAAACTTCTTTAACCTTCTCTTGTTTTAAGTGGAAGCATGGTCCTACAAAGCTTCTTGATTTGGAAGCAAATTTGCAGAAGTAATTGGCATATATGTGCCTATAAATAGCAATAAATAAATTTAAATGGCTATCTTCCAGCCTATATTTAGCAGTGGAGCAAGCGCAGAATACTCTTCCTCTGCCCTTTATTTCCTTTGAAATAGTGCTTTGCATGATAAGTTCCTCTCCGTAGATTGTTCTGTTAGCTTCCTCCCATCTGTATCTCCCTTTAGCCCTAGGCTGTTGAAAATGAGACAGTTTTTGAATGAATAATGTGTATGTGATGACTTTTTCATATGATTAAAGAAAGTGTGGGATGATATTTTGGTACTCTTCTATTTTTTTCCCTGCTCCACTAATGATGATATATAGACTGTAAGAGTTTCTAGGGAAGAAAGAAGAAATAATACAATTCCTGTTTGGCCCTGTTCATTGGTAGGAATCAATTCCTGTTTTGCTTTTTTGCATTTGGGCCCAAGTTTTCTCTTCTTAAGATGGTAACTGGTACCTGACTTAAAATTGATTCAATCTGAGGAATAACGCTACCTGTCCTTCTGTTAAATTAGAAGTATACTATAACTTGAGTATGTGGGAAGAAATGGAGCAAATGCAGTTAACATAAAAATCTTAAATTTTTAAGAGCTTAATATCCCTTAATTTGGTATCAGATTATGATTAATAGCAGTGGTATTTTGCTACTGAACTCAAATCTACTATTAATACTGTATGCACATTTTACAGAAGCTACCTTTCGGTAATATAGGCTGTGAAGATCTCTTACAGGATTTGTGGGTGTCCTTTAACATAAAGAAATGATCAGTTTTTTCAAAACTACCTGTAGTTCATGTTGTGTTTGCCCTTTCAGCTATTCAAGCAACTAATGATATGAAAGTTAGATGTTTAATGGAACAGGCTTTCATGGGTTTGAATTATTCAAAGCGTAATAAAAGAAAGCATCAGAAAGTGTGATGTTAAATAATGGATCAATTTCATACCACTGAAACCCTATGGACCTATTTTGAAGTTAATGAACATACTCAATTGTTTCACCCTTACCTGCCTAAAAGAAAAGTAAACAAGGAAAACCATGAACTGGCCTCAAAACCTTCCCTCAAAGAAATGCTTCCATTGACTCTAATGGAGTTAATGGCATGAGTAAAGCTAATTGTGTGAATTAAAGAATTAACAGTTCATCCTCTCAATTTGTGTGCTATCCAACTGAATGTTGAGAAAGGGATAGACACATAGGCAGCCAAAGCTTCAGACTAGTGAATTAAATACTTTAAAGTAGCTGGAAGCATTAGGGGTCTAACTAAAAAAAAAAACAAACTACCAAACAAAAGAAAAGCCAGAAAGAAAAGTTTGCTCTGTTCCAGCTGGAGAACATCTAGGGTGTTCTGTGACTGGGAAATGAATCCTACTTTTTTGTTTAATGGAAGTTCTTATTTGCATTTGATAGATGCAAGGGAGTACAGAATGTAATTTAAAGGTATTGATCAAGGCTTACTAAACTAAATCCTAAATGGGAGAAGCAAGCAAAGACTTCGAGATCCTTTAGCTATTGTGATGAAATCCTGATGTTTGTTTCCCCCCTGTTTGAACTACTGGGTTTGACTGAGAGAAAGGAGAGGGTCCTCCTGCATTGTGATACCGTGCTGGCTGGCAAGGCAGGATAGGCGGAGTGCAGTGTGATCTTCACCTTCACTTCAGCAAACCAAAGTAAAACAGGTACCTTTATTATTACATGGATGACATAGCAATTAGTTTGAAACTGGTTGTGGCAGCAGCCGGAGCACACATGTGTGTAGCTGCTGGTGAGGAAAGCTCCCCGGCATGCCGGCAGGCAGCTGGTACAGCCGTGGGATCTGTTGCTGGCCGTCGGCGCCTGGTCCGGTGCGGTGGCAGTGGGGGATGGCAGGTGGTCTGCGCCACGGGCGCTTTGCGCAGGGGCTTTTTTACAGGAGAGCTTTGACTAAAGCAGCAGTGGCATGAAGTTTGCAACCTGAATTAGAATTTATCCAGTGTGTTCAGAGAGACTTGAACTTAATTTAGGGATGGAGAGGGCAGTGGTAGAGAGTCATTACATTTTTAATGAGTAAAAATGATCAGACCCGTCACATTGTTCATCAGATCTGTGTCTAGTCTTTTTTTTTTTATACCTACTTCTTTCCCATTCTTCGTTTAAGATTTGTAGGCATACAAAGACATTTAGAATTATGGCTCTGCTGTGAACTTATTTGCTTATAGCTGAGCCAGGTAACTGGTGAGGTCAGAGAACTGATAGCAAGATATGACAACTTCAGCCTTTTAAGGAAATTAATTTATGGTGATCTTTAAAAACAAACAGTTCTGTTTCTGTGAAATAAGTAGGTCTTGGTTCAGTTACTGGTAAAGAAATGCAAACAGTACGTATCAAATAATTGAGCTGGAGTTTCTCCACACTAATACAGAGACCATGAACCAACTTGGGCGTTTAACAGAATAATAAGTGGGATTAGTCTTATTTATTTATTCGTTCTCTAAAGACATTTCGTGCACGGCAGGCGCAGGTACACTGGCAGAGTATCATGAAAAAGCTTCGGAGATGCGTCAAAGTTCAGAATTGATTTGCTGTATGTGTTGGACTTTCTACACTAGACAAGTCTTGGAGCAAAGTCTCCTTCAGCTATATATTTCTCTCAAGAACTATGGAGTACATTTGGTGATTGCTGAGTGTAACTGAAGTTTTTTGACTCTTTCTCTAACGTCTTGTGGTGAAATAATTCAGTGCAAATCCTGAGGGGGAGAGACATTCTTTCAAAACAAAGCAGTGAATGGTATTAGTTACAGAGGGACTGAAGGATAGCAATAACAGAACATAACTTCGATACATCAATAATAATGTGAGTTTCTCTTGCCATGCTTATCAACTTTAGATACAAGCTCATAGAAGAAAGTTTTTGATACACTGATTAAAAAAATAAAAACAGGTTTTGATTTTATGATGTTTTGAAAGAATGTGGTGGTAGGGTTCTGTGCACTCGTACGTGAACTGTTTGCTTAGAAATAGCACAATAGTATAATGAATGCCCTTTATTTGTGATAGCTTTGTATTTGAAAACCAACTAAGGAATAGGTCTATATTTGTAAAGTGTGTATATAGTCATGTATTTGTCTTGTGTTATCTGACAATTGATGCAGTTGAAATATATGCTGTTGGACTTCTTTGCAGCATGTCAAGCAAGCTATTAAAATGCACTTCAGCTTATAAATATCTTGGTAATAACGTTTCTGATTTCCTACTTTTGTGAAATACAATAGGCTAAGACTTTCTTTTTTAAAATACAATACCGTGTAGTAGTATTTGGAAATGAAAGTCATGATTGAAACAGTATTCTCAATGTCTTTCAATCTGTACTGCATAGCCTTTTTTTATAACTCCCAGCTTTCTTTTGGCACATAAGTACTGAGCCCATTCTGGGCTTCTCAACACATTTCCCACTGGTCCTCCACTGCACCTGCTGTGCTGCCATCAGCCATTAATGTTCAGATGAAGCCAACAGCCTGTTAGGATATGCCCGAGACATTCAGTAGTGCAGATGGTATGTTCTGTCTGCCTCTACCTGTAACATCTGGCAGCAGTCAGATGTGAGAAAGCCCAAATGAGAAGGAGGGAGGTATTTTTTTTTTAAGTTGAATTGAACAAACAATTTTCTTGGACAAATTATTGCAGATTGCTTGATATCATAAAGAAAAAAAAATACGTGTGAACTGGGGGCACAGTTAGTTTGCTTGATTGAATTAATTGAATGAATGCATATATTGTGTGGACTCACAGAATTTCTTGAAAATTGAATTGGAAGTTGGTTTAGAGCTTAACGGATTGCTGCTGAATTATCTAGGGAGTTTTCTCCTTAACCATCCCCAAGAATCTATCAAACTACGTATCAGGCAGATGGCTGTGAACTTGTTTTTCTACACTGTTACGAGTTTTGCCGTTGGTCTTGATGCAGTTTTAAATACGGTTTCTAATTGTATTTGGGCTTGTACAGGTAAGATTAGAATGGCATTGTTTCCTTCGAAATGACCTTGTTTTCGTTATGAAGAGCCTGACAAAAGGATGACTGACCGCCATCTGATCGCACAGCCAGTAGTCAAACTTCTTTCTTTATGAATCAAATGCTTTTTGTCATACCTTACCTTTTAAAAATTTTTAGTGTGCTAAAATGTGATATAGTATCCTTCACAAAGTTTGTATTGTGTGATAACCACAGCATGGTAAAAACTAAGTGCTCATGTGCAAAGGTGGAATCTGTGCCTCAGAGAACCAATAACCTGCATCATTCTTGATAATCTTCCGGGTTTTGGCTGGAAACAACTTTGCAGTCTTGATTTGATTAATTAATTGTTGCTATAAGAAATGCAAGTGCCTGAACACTGAAGAAAAAAAAAAAAACAAAAAAAACCCAAAAACCAAAAAACAAAAACAAAAAAACCCAAACCAAAACAAAACAAAAACCAAAACAGAAAGCTGGGGTAGAGGAAGAAGATGAGGGGCTTGGCTTCCAAGGTGGCTGTTGCTCCACAACTGACAGGGTATCAGTCCGCTCGTGAGAGATGGCGAATGATTGCTTTTGCATCACTTGTTTGCTCCCCCCACTGCCCCAGCTATTAAAATGTCTGTAGCTAGACCCATGACTTCTCTTGCTTTTTCTCTTCCTGTTCTCCCCCTGCTTCGCACTGGCAGTGAGGGGCAGTGAGCTCTGAGCATGGTGCTGGATAAGGTGGAAAGTCCCTTTGGCCAGTTTTGGTCACCTGTCCTGGCTGTGTCCTCTCCCAGCAACTTTCTCATCCCTGGTCTGCTTTCTGGGGGGGGGAGGGGGGTGTTGGGTAAAGAGAAAGCCTTGGTGCTATGTAAGCACTATTCAGCAATAGCCACAGCACTGTTGTGTCATCAACACTGTTTCAGCCACAAACCCAAAACACAGCACCATATGGGCTGCTGTGAAGAAAGTTAATTCCATTCCAGCCAGATCCAGTATAGATAGGAAAGCCTCTTCAGGTTAATTATAAATAAACAAATCTTGTATAGATTTAAAAAAGTTTTTCCTCTTATATGGACAAAATATGCTAGAATGTGCTAACTGTGGAGGAGAGATGGATAAGATTACAGTGGAGACAATAAAGCTGTAAAAAATGCATTTTATAAAGCACAAGAGAACTTAATAGATTTGGAAAATGGATCATGTCAGTCAATCTTAAGACTTGCTGGCATCCCAAAGGAGGAGGAGCAGAATAATATGCCTTCTCACCTACAACTGTTTCTGACAGTGCTAATGAGTGTGGAACAAAAAGTGAGAAGTACTTGCAGATTTCTGCTATCAAAACCAGTTCCTGGGCAAAGACCTCATCTTGTCACTTACAAAGGCCCTTTGCTTTCAGAATAAATAATACATACTTTTTAAACTTCATTTTTGTCAGGATCTGTGCAGAAGGATCTTGACAACACTAACATGAAATGCAGCAGCATTATTCACCTTTAAGCTTTGAAAAGCTGTTAGTAGAAAGGCATATTTTGTGTTAGCATTTATATTATCAAGTTAGGACAAAAAACGCTTGAAACTCCAACGTCCATTTGCTTCATTTTTGCAGTTAAGCTGCGAAGACTCTTTCTGAGGATGAAAAGTCAACAGGTAATTCTTCAGCCTTGTGGTACAAGAGGTATAGTTTTAATTAAAGATTCAGTAATAAAAATGAATCAGTATTCTGTGCCTTTTGCATCCTCAAAATAGTTTTCTTTGTTCACATTAGAGTTGTGGTTTACTGCCTTTTACATGTCCTGCTTACTCTGGAGTAAGAACCAGACTACTTTAGAAACAGTGGCAGGCTGTCACCTAAAGCAAAACATGCAGATAACTTGAGTTTTGAACTGCTGACCTGTTTACAGGTCTCGTTTTTCCTCTGTTCTCTCAATAACAAGCTTGAAAAATGGCTGTTATAACCTTACAGATGTTAAAAAGGGAAAATGAAAGTATATAAAGTAGGATAGTAGACCTCTTCCTGTCTGTGTAGCTGAATAGATTCAATTATTGTCAGTTAAGTAGAGGCTGGTGCTATTAAACTTACAAACCTGATGTTCCTCATCAAAGTTGAGTGTTTGCCATTCCTCTGGAAGAGTTTGTCAGACACCGGTTAAAACTGATGGAAAGAGTAAAACATCAAGCAGGTTTTTGGAAAGGAGAAACCAAGAAAAAAACAAAAAAATGCTTATGGTGGTGACTAATTATTTGTTTTCATTCTATTTCGTAAGCTGTAAACTCGCTAAGCCTTGAACAGGGCAATAACTGAGCAGTGATTTCCTCTGTGCAACAAATCCTTTGCTCCGTCTTCAGTGTTCTCATAGTAACGGGGATGGGCATTGAGAAGAAGGGGCACTTGCCCAGGTGTGCTGTTTTTGGCTTGAAGTGCCTGCTCGTTCGTACTCTTTAGTGCTTCCTGCCACAAAGGCAAGTTGTAGCAAAAGGAGTGAAGTCTTGGCATGCGTGCTTAGTAGAGGACAAACTGTAGATGGTTTGTAACAGCGCGGGAGGAGTGGGTTCAAAGCTGCCTGCGGCAATCAGCGTAGCTGTGTGCTGGAGCAGGTAGGTGACCTCTCCGGGCGGTCACCGTCAATGGAGGTTCGTCAGGGCAGGTCAGCGAGACAAACGTTTCTTGGGACTGGGTTAGGGGTACTTGGTGCTGCTGGGATGTGACTTCCCAGACATAATTTGAGTAGTCACATCCAACTGTAGATATCCATGTTGGATTGCAGTCTGATAATGCTTTACCATTTTGTATTTTAAGATGTGTTGTTTCAGGATGGCAGCTGTAGCCACTACAAAGGCAGGTCTTCAAGAAATGGCTGTCATGTAAAATATGCATACCTGCCACGTGCATACAAAATTATGAAGTAAAAATCTGCAGGCTGGTTATAGTTCCCTTCTATTACATTTTAAACCAAAGATTTCCTCATTCAGTTCATATTTTTTATTCTCCCCATGAACTGTGGTGATTTTTTTTTTTTAATGAGAAACGGCAATATAATTTGGCTGTGCAGAAAAATACAATATCTGCCAAATGATTGATCACTTTTGGCCTCTGAATCTTCTGGCAAGTATTTTGCAGTGCATTTAGGAGTATTTTTGAAGATATAAATAGGTCATCACAATCTGTGGCAATTAGCAGATAAGAAGAAATAACAATCAGTTCTATATACTTGATATGTAGTAAAGCTGGATTTTAAAACTGAAAGGAACACAAGATTTCCCTTTTCAGCACATGATTCAGTCCAACTGTGATGGAATGCAGGCAACAGTGAAGCTGATTTTGGGGGCTACAGTTTAATGATGCAGTGTAATATGATGACTTCCCCATGTTATTTACTATGTAAAGTAATGCCTTGCCTCTGAAGGGAAGGCATAGCTTATTATTTGTGTTATTATGAAATTGATGTCAATATGGTGCTTTAAAAAAACCCATCCTGTTTCTAACAGAGGACTGATTATTGTTTTATGTTTGGTATTGTTTGGTTTACAATGCCACCTGTCAAAGTGAAGGGTTTGGGATATCTATTTACATGTTTTCATTTAGGGACCGTTCTCCCAGAAAACTGTTCTCAATGAGAGAAGTTTGGGATTATGTATACCAGACCCATCACAGAATCACAGAATGTTAGGGGTTGGACGGGACCTCTGTGGGTCGTCTAGTCCAACCCCCCATGCAAGCCTTTCTTCAGGTCTAGAGTAGAAACAGTGACTTGAGCCTCCTGTTTCTGGAGATGAACTTGTCTTTCCTTAAAAGGCTCTTTCAGTCGTAGACCAAAAGAGGGGCTTCTGTGCTTGAAGGCCTGTTTATTGATCTACATTACATTAGCCGGTATTGCTCAGTTTTCTCTAAACCTTGCCTTACTTACACAATCATGACTCAGTAATGGCACTGATGGCATATTTCTGTGCATGTCTATCGATTAAAAAGCATGATGGTACTATTGCTTTTTCTTTACTGTTTTACTCTAGGAAAGATATATTTTTGTGTATATCAAGTATTTGTATGGTACAACAAAAGTAATTTTTTTAATATATATATAGCGCTTATATGCATACATAAGAGACAAGTATTTTTGATAGGGAAGCTTTCAAATAAATGGCTGTCCTGCTGAAGGAAATTTTTGTGGCATGCAGTAAGGTTGCCAGTTTCATCTGTTACAATAATGTGCCCCTCCACGAGTTAGCAAAAAGCAACATCAGAAGCTATGAACGGATTGCTTAATCATATGGTACTCAGTTATGTCATCTTACAGGGAAATATCAGGAGGAAAAATAGGCCCCATTTAAGGAGTTTCTGGTAGAATATGGTAAAATGCAAGACTCTATCAGGCAGAGGATTTATCCTTGACAGTAAAGCTGTAGCACTCTGGGAACTCAAGAACCGGGTCTGTGCTTTTGCCCAGAGGCTTTGGGAGTGCAAGGGTGGACTGTGCACATGTCCCGTGCCTGTTCTTACCATGCTCGTTTTCTTGAGGCATCACAAGTTTCAGTGTGCAGCTGATGAAGGATGCACATCACCTCTGGCACTGGGAACCATCATGCTGTTTGCTACATGAATATCACCGACTTTGTTGATTTACTTAGAGCAGTTTTGTGCGACTTTTAGCAAGAGTCTCATTTCCTAAATGTGGTAGTTCTCTGAAGTGGTGTAAGCCAGTACCTTGCTTTATCCCAAATTCATCATTCTAATGTCATCATGCAGTGAGAAGATGAAGCAGAATTCAAGCTTTGAGTTTACTGCTTTTTTTTGCCCGGTAATGAAATTTCTAATTAGCGTGTTCAAGATGCTAAAGAGAATGTAAGCATATTAACAACTCTCCAAATGTCAAAATGATTTTGCAGTTGTCACTGGTTGTTCACATTAGGGAAGTAAAGATGCTTTTTACTACTCAGTAAGTTTCTTACTGTCACAAAGTAGAGCGGAGAAATATTGATGAAGGACATCATTCAAATCTGCGAACCAGCAGGGGTTTGTGCTAAAGGCCATAGCTGTCTACAGCTGTTAAAAGCATCAGCTCATGACAATCGGTGCAAACACTGCTTGCTTCCAACAAGTTTATCTACAAAATGCATCTTAAGTTATGTATTAGAAGATAGATAGTAAAATAAACTTTAAAAGAAACCTCTTAATAACATTGCTACTGTTCTGAAAGAGGATGTACAAAATAGCACAAGTAATTTTACACAAGGAGCATAAATCCTAATTATATTACTGGACTTCCCTTAAATCAAGATAATCAAGTATTCAGGATGAGCTCAAGGTAGTTCACATGCTTGACCAAAGTCTTTTCAACCCCTAAAAGGTGTCTTGATCCAGAGAAATGTAGTTAGGAAAAACTAAGTCTAAAAAGTTTGCTTCCTAGAGGTGAACTGCATTGCAAATATGTTATTACACAATAGTGAAATTGTTATCTTAAAACATTGTGGAGATCTATCATTTAGAAATGAAAGAAGAGATCTGAATTTTTATTTTTTTTTTTTCAGGATACAACTTTCTGATTATTAGATTATTCTTCAACATTAGCCAGGAGCAAATTTCTGGTTTTAATACAATTGCAGCAACATAAATGCTGATAAAAGACTGAAGTAATCTGTGTAGCCAGAAGTGTTACAGATTCATGTATTAACATTGTGACTTCTTTGCAAGTCTGGAAAGTGAATATATACAGTACATAAAAAACGACAACAAAAAAGATAAACCCGAAAGATACATTTTGTTTTCATACTGGTAATCAGAATCAGTTCCTTTAGCAATCATTAACGTTTTCTTGAATTAAGGTAACTCTGTAACCTGCTGTAATTTTTAGTGTGATGTCTGAATTTTTATACATAGGAGCCTAACAAAGTATATTAGTGTTAACTGAGCCTGTTCAATCTCTCCACAAAAGGTGGCTAACAGGTAACTTACCTTTAAAAACCAAAATTGTTTAACTAAGGAGTTACTATCCAAACAGTACTAAAAATCTCATTACCTCAAGAGAAAATGTGGAAGAGAAAGATGGACTAGTCCACGGTCTTCTATCAGCTGGTATCTAGTTTAGTCCCATTACAGTTGGTGAATGCTGGTGGTGCAGTTTTTTCTGAGGGCCATCAACATGGAGGAAAAAAATTAATAGAGCATCTGCTGTTGATCTATTTGCATGTCTGATGTTGACTCGTAACACACAGTCATGTCTCAGCCATGGCTGGATGTTGGAAAAACATCCTTTAAATAAAGGATTTAAGCTTTCTGCTATCCTAGGACAAAATCTATTCACCGTTTCTTTTTGGCTAAAGTATTTTCTAGTGAATACACGGGCGTATTTCTAGTAATGTAAACTGGATAATTATAAAGCCTCTTGTACCAATAGCATCGCTGACTGTAAGAATGTCGGCTAATGGTGACAGAAATAGTCTGGCATTTGAGAGATAAGTGGGTAGATCCTTTCATGCTGTTCCAGCGACAACTGTTGAGAGAGTCTTGTCCCTCACCTAGCAAAGTGGTGACCTTCTGCCCTGCTGAGACAGCCAGCTGAACATACTTTGTCTTCTGTATACACAGTGGAGCAGCTTAAATCATCTCTAGTAAAATATTACCTTGAATCTGGTAATGCATAAATTCATCAATTAAGTCCAGAGTGAATAATCTCTAATATTACGGATTTCTGTACAGCTGCTGAGTGTGTGTGGATTGATCAGAGTAACATGTTTGAATAGTAGTAGTTATATGCCCTGGTTACAGAATCTGAAGATGGATAACTCTTTAGTAGCTTTCAGTCTGCTCTATGCATTAATCATCTTGCTACTTCAAAATTGGTACCTTTTTAAAATGGTATCAAAGGCTTTAATTTCTTCAAGTTACAGCTTGTTTACTGAAGTGTGGTCACAACAAAATGCATCAATTAAACTTTCAAATTCCACTACTATTTTTAAGTGGTCCTTGTTCCTAAGGACAAGAGTAATTTTCTGTTATTGAACTTTTAATCAATTCCATACAATGTTCTTAAACATAAATAATTATGACAGTGCTTATAGGGAGATCAACAAAGGATTTTGTGTAAAAGATTTTATCCATTTCAGTGGAGGCTGGAAACAACCCTCAATTTTCCTACATCGATTTTTAACTGGCTTCTTGAGCCTTGTTCAGGGGATGAATCAATGGGATGGCAGTGGCCTGACTTACTGTGTTGCAGTGAGTGATGGAGGTTCATAGCTGTCACTTGATATGCCCTAATACTTGGGCAGCGTGAGACTGATCTGAGGACTAGCTCTGTGTTATCTATTTGCTTGAAACCGATTTTCACTTGGTTGTCAAAGGTTTGACTGGGCATGCTGTAGCTAGTGATATGAAGGTAGAAACTGCTGTAAGTAGAACTAGATGTGCTCAATATTCTTTTCATTAAAGGAAGCTGAAATAAATTCCTTTAGAAATAAATAACAACAACAAAACCTAAACCAATCAAATCAACAACCAAAACACTTCAAGGTTTGCTATCCTGACGATAGGCAAAGAGAGCTCCTGGATGTCCTTTGTTGCTGGAAGATGCTTCCTGCTCTGCAAAGTCTTGTTACACTCATTCTCATATCGTTATATACTACTTTTGTGGAATCACATCTTATTACCCATTTGTTTCCTGAAATGCTGCATGTGGGATGTGCACGCTTGTTGTTTAATCCCTGATAGCTGGACGCCGTATCCTTTGGTGAGCAATTAGATTTTCACTTGGAAATGACATATAATTCAAAGCAGACTAGAATAAAATACAAATGAAGCTATTTGCAGCATCCAAAATAGATAATGTGGGTACTGATGGTTTTAGACTTTAGTGAAGAAAGAAGGGAAGCATTACTCCACAGAAGTAAAATCAGAAAGATTGCTCTCCCTGCACTTGCATTCCTCTGACCTCTTGAGCTGCTTCCCTAGCCCAGTCACCAGGGGCCTGAAGTGCTGGCATGCATCTCCCAGAGACAGCTGCTGGCTGTAAAACCTCCTGGGCTGCTTCAGGAACTCACTCAGTCTTCCTTGGGTTCAGTTTACGCTCTGTCTTCCTCCGAGGCTTTCTGATGTTATGATGCTTGAAACCCCTGATAGACAAAGGACCTGTGCCCTTCTGTGGAGGTGCAGATGCTGCTATACCAGACCAGAGGTTATGAACAGCAGTCTGATCTGTGAAGGAAACCTTTTGGCCTCTCCACCCACACTTACCACTTCGGTAGAAGTGTCCGCATTTATACTGATGAACATCCAGGAATGACGCAAATAGTTAGACAACATTAACAAAATCAGATTGTTACTATCTCTTGGCTGAGACCAAATGTAATGGTGGTTGGTAATATTGAGCACACCAGGTTTCGAAGGAGGAGTTTTGATCTCGGGGGGACAACATAACTTTCTCCACATAACATCAGTAGGAAGGCAGTTTTGCCTAAGTCCTCATTTGAAAATAAGTGAGATGTTTCACACTGAGTAGCAGTGCTGCAGTATTAATAACTTTAAAAGGTTGTAGAAGAAAGTCATGCAATGTACTCTTACCTTGCTTGTAATTTAATCAGTGAAGTTTTGAAAAGGCTTTTTTTTTTTTTTTTTAGTAGGTTAAGAATGTCTCCTAACAAAACTACATAGAAAAATTGCGAATATTGACAAAGCTGTTCTTTTCTATCACGTCAAAGATAAATTTCCAGTACTTCCTGGCAAGGACATGAAAGCAAGCAATCATCTATATGAACCATGTGTTTTGGAATACAGGTGCTATACTGGAAACACTTGAAAAAAAAATAGAATTTTCTCTTATAACTGTTCCTATTCCTATCCTAAAGCAATTTAGGAATAGCTTACTAGCAATTCCTAAATTGCTAGTAAGCTTGTGAGAAATATCCTGGATCTTCCAGTCCTTAAACAATATACTTTTCAATCTTAGATAGAAGTATATGTTGGAGAAGAGTAGGGATGAGGAAGAATTTGGAGGAACAGGTAATTTAATGCTGGCATGGAGGCAAGGCAGGGATTAGCAAAGTAGCAACGCTTTTGCTTTGCATTCTATTTTTGCCATACGCTTACTTTAATGTAAAGATATCTGCAAATATATAAACTGTTCAAAAATTATTTTAAGATGGAGATGTTCATCATATGAACTGCTTGCAAATAAACTTAATTTATTCTTTAGTATATTAATTCAGTCTTAATCACTGAATTCCACATGGCTGAGTTCAAAATGAGATCATGCATCCCTGCTCCTTCCCTAAATTTTAATTTCTTCTTAGTTTGCTTCAAAAACTAGGCTGCTTAGAAATACCCTACTTGACCTTTAAAACTACAGTGTCAGGGGAATTATGATAATTAGATGAAGCCATACATTTATTTGTCTAAAATGTCTGTATGAACATCGGAAGCCACATACGAGCAGTTTGTGAGAATGCTGTATCTTCACAGGCATGAGCTGCTGTTGCAAGCTTCGTCTTCATTCATGAATTAATAGTGCTATTACTGAAGATGTTTGCCGATTATCATGCCTGTTTTTCGTGGAAGTTGATTCTACTTTGACTCCTGAATTCTGAAAATAATTAGCTTTTCTTAGTTGGCTATGCCCTAGATTCCTTCTGCATAGTTCAGGCTTGGGAATAAACCTCTACCCAATAACTTACACATAGTCGGTTCCTCTTTCCCTCCCCTGATATCCACCACTGTGAGAATGTATTGTCCTTAATGATACACCATTTTTTTCAAATAAGGACCAATGTTCATCATTTGCTGAACAACATCTTCTGTAAAGATAATTACATTGCATGTTTTATACAGGAGAGCTACACCTACAGAACTATTTCAAATGGCAGCTGTTCTGCATTGTGTTTGGCACGTAATAGCTAGGTTACAGCCCCGTGAAACACCAGTAAAAAACAGCAGCTAACCAACAGACTATGTTAATACTTTGGAGCTGGCAGAAAAGTAGCAGTGTAGGTTGGTATACTTACTGTGACAACATATAGTAACTTCTGTGAAGAGCGAAGAACAGGGTTGGATGTTTTTTTTTTTCCTTTCTGTCAGTACAGAAGTAAACCAATAGAGAAAAATTAGTGTGCCTGATCCATTAATGCCATAGAAGCCATTTGCTAAGGGGTTTAGAATTTTCTACACATTTGCTAAATCTCAGACATGTAACTAGAGGGACCTAGGAGCATGACAGGAGCTAAAAAAAATACAGAATAGTTTTTTTTTTTTAAAAAAAAAGGCTTAAAAATGAAAAGCAGGATAATTAACGATATGGATAAAATACACATCTCGGTGTTCAATACAGTAGTTCGGTTTAAATAAATCAACAGTTTTGTGCATCTCTTCAGATTAAATGTAAAATGTGTTCCGGGAAGGACTGTCTCCTCCTTCAGTCTTAGCCTAATGAATTCTTCTTTGTTGAAGGGGTTACCGCAGATGATATGATGTATTGCTGGGCTGCAGTGATAATACTGGTTTTGCTTTAAAGAATTTTAACTTTGATAAATTGTGGAATAATATAAATGAGTAACAAACCAACAAAATATATTGTCTTAAATTGTCAGAGCTGACCAGTAAATTTATGCTTTAGTGTCTAGAGAGCTTCTTCAAATCACTTTCAAGGAAAGAATTCTTCCTTGGGTTGATTCATTTTAAATTCTCAAATTAGTTTAAAAAATAGGACTTCTCCAAAGACCTAGTCAAAATCAAAAATTTATACAGCTACAGAGCTTCGTAATGAAGGACTAGGGAGCAGTCAGTGCTTACGGAGTTATAGTCAAAGTTTTAAAATGCAGAAAATCCTAACAAGGATGTGTGTGGGTCTTTTGGCCTATCAATAGGCAGCTGGGTATCTTCTCTTAGTCTAAACTTTTCTTTGCGTGAATGGAAGAACCATGGATCCTCTTAACATAAATGTGCATAGGGAAGGTTGTGGAACGGTGATAAATACTTGTCCTAGAGAGAACCTTGGCCTGCGAACACAAGTGTGGGTGTGAGGGATAGAAATGAGCCAAGAACAGTTTCTGTAACCTTTTGATAATTCACTAGCTACCCAGCCTCATTAAAACGTTTAGGAAATGTGTGTAGATGGACTTGGTTATAGTTCTGGGTTGAAACGAGAATGAAAGGCAGAAGAAAAAAGTCAAATGCAACTAGATGAATGTGTAATCTAAAAGCTGGAGAGCAGTCAACTACGTTCACCCACATTATACTGCCCAATGAAAGACCTGCTAATTAGCTGCAATATTGAAGGCAAAGATCCTCTGGAGCAGGCTCAAAAATCTGCTCTCTGGTAGTAATGAAGAGTGGGTAGAGATACAAGTGGGCTGTTTATACTTGATCATGTATGCCGTGAGAGATGCTGTCATTTTTGTGCTCTCTTTGTAACTGAAAACCCCAGCAATTCAAGTCTAGGAATGCCATACGCTAGATCTAGGAAAGAGTGGAAATCTTTCCTTCTGTCTTAGTAAAGTTGAATTAAGGAAACTAGTAATACAGTTTCATCATTTCCCATAAATTTCTGAGTATACCTTCATGTTGGTCAAGCTCTTAAAAATACTTTATGTAACAGTCTTCGTGAGTTTGAATGTTTTATAAAAGAGGGCAGTTGAAATATAGAAAACCAAGCTGTGAGTTAAACTAGACATGATGTAAAGACTGCTGCAGAAACAGAAAGTAAAATGAAAAAATGACATGTTTTTGTGTGGTTCAAAAATGATTTCTTCTGTCCTCAGTCTACTCAGCTTCAGTTTCATTGCTACATTATCTGTTGCGGAATGTGAAGTCTTGGTGTGTTACTCGTGTTAGCAAGGATTTTCCTATCAGTAGAAGCAGACCACCGTCTTGAAGGGGAGTTCAGGGGCAGCTGTTGTCCTGCCGCTCCTCTGGAGATCTTTCCTCCCATCCCTGGAGGGGGATGGCAGCTGTTTGCAGAATAAACTCCCACAGAAGGTAAAAAAGTCCAATTATGACAGTAATTTTGACATAGCAAAAGTAATTATCTTTTTTTAATAAATCAAGTTATTTAGAAAGAAAATGCTGGCTGCATTTCTTAGGTAGGTTGCCTTTTGCATTGATGGCCTCTTTCCTTATTGCAAGCAGCATGTGGTTTATCAAACGGATCACCCCTGAGATACGAGCTGTGTTTGGAGTAGGATTTTGATTGCTTGTGGAAGAAACCTGCCAAACATTCCAGCATTGATCTTTGGGCTAATGTGAAGCTTGCTTGAGCCTGCCTGCCCTTTTTGATTGAACAGGTGGACGGAGCACACACAGCCTCTCCTATGCTGGGGTTGGAGTCTCTGAATTTTTTACAAATAATTATTGGTTGCATATAGAAAACAATCAAGTAAATAAAAAAAGCCCAACCCAAACACCCAACCAACCAACCTCAAAAAACCTTATAGCTTAAGAATGATTTAGACCAGCATAAGTCATCTTTGACTCATTGCACAACAGATAGGATACTGACACTGCCAAACTGTCTAAAGAGTTTAAAGAGCGTTCCCAAGACAGTTTTTAACATTAGCAAGACAGTTTGGGGCGGGGGGGAAGTATGAAGTCGGTTAGGGATGCATGACTAAGATTTGGTTTTGTAGGGTATGTGGGCAGCATATTGAAGAATGTCAGAAGTTCAAGACTTGCATGTGGTAATTAACTAAATCTTCCTTATTTGAATTACATAAACAACTGAGGCTTTAGGGTTTTCTCCAAGCAAAATGTTGACAGAATAGTTTTTCATAGCTCTTTCCCTGTGCTACTCAAATGCTATATTTTGAAGTCCTTTAGTCAGGTAAATCACTTTTTGGTCGCAGATCTGTGTTCAGTAGAATGTGAAACCAGCCCTTACAAAACGAAAGCTCCTGTCTCATGCTTATTTATTTAGACTTACTAAAAAGTGAATAAAAGGTTCTGTGTTTGGCAATTAGCTGAAAATGTTCCAGTTACAAGAGACATACCAGTTTTTAGGGATGTTAGGAGCGTTTTTCTTCTGTATGAGTCAGGGGGGAAAAAATGTTAGATGTGTGTTGAGACAATCTGGTTTTAAATATTTAGAAATGAAATATAAATAGATATAATTGAGAGCAAAATATGCTTATGATTGGGTTCATGTTAATGAATCATCAAATAGCAAAATGTACTGGATCAGGTGTAGCTATATATGTGTGTGTGTATATATATACATACATACTTTAGTGTATATTTGTGGAACTCATGCTATATATATATATGAAACCCAGAAAGACCTCTGAAGTACTAAAATATTCTGTAAATGATAGACTTTCCATATCTGAAGAAGTGGATTCTAAGTGTAACCTCACACTGATGGAGAGGTCACCACAGTCTGTAAACTTTGTACTGCAATTCATGAAGACCGTGAGTTGCTAAGGTGCGCTCAGAAGTTACCTGCTGCTGTTCTTACACAAGGCCAAAGAGGTGCCACCAGCAGCAGAACCGGGGTCAAGAAGACACAGCACTCCTGCGTGATGAATACTGCGGCTCTTCTGGCCTGAGCATGCTGCCTGAAGGACACGGAGGGCTTCCAGGAAGCTGTAAAAAAATGTTTGCCACCTCTTCCATAGGGTGCTGACTAGATGAGAAGCCAGCTCATCAAGTGCAGGGTGGGTGGAAGGACATGGAAGTAGGGTATGAGATCCTACTTTGCTTCTTTGGGAGCCTTCAAAGATACTACTAGTATCAAGTTCAGCTGAGGTAGTCTGAAGCAGCTGCAGCAAAACCCCGTCCTTTTGTGTACTAACCTTTTTAAAGGAATACTAGATTCTGGTTCCAGCTTCCTTGTTTTTCTCACAAAGAGTATGCTGGTCTGCAGATCGGATGCTTCGTTAGATCCTTATGGTGATGTTCAATTCACTTAGATTAAAGGCACCAGGTTGAACCTTTGAATTGGAGAATTTAGGTGACAAATCAGAAATATTTTTGCCTACGAGTTACATTGTGGTGTTAACTCTGAATACAGCAGTCTAAGTACTATCTTCTAAGGATAGTTTCAGGGAGAAATGATTCAGACTTATTTTCTGAATCATAATTCCTCTTCCTCCCCATAGTCTTAAAGGGCAAGATAAAACTGTAGCACTTGCAAACGGGATCTTTACAGGAACACTTTTTGCTTTTTTTCCCTCTTTTTAAATATCAGAAGTGTACCACTGAAAATACTTTTCAGATTAATACTTGGTTACACAAGCATTCTTCTAACTAGCTAACTCGTTAAAGTGTTTTCAGTTGTGGACACATCTTGTTCTCATTTACGCCTATTTGGATGTGCTGCTGACCTGTACCCCAACAGTTCTGCTGTTGCTCTCCTGCACTATCCAGCTGCCAAGAAAGGCCAAGGCACTGCACAGCTCTTGTCCTGTCAGGCGGTTTGGAAACACTGAGGCTTTCTGCTCTGTTTATTCACCTAGGTGAGTCCTTATAAGCACTGTATGTTCTGCTTGAGCACTCTTTCTGATATGCGCACTTGTTTCTCACCTCATTATCTATGCATGTTTTCTCTGTGATTTGTATCTAGGATGAATCACTGAATGTGCAAGGTGTGTTTCTTCTTCTTTGCCTCAGTAGCACCAACTAAATCTGCCATATTCTGTGTAATACTTCTAGATGTCTGGTATTTCTCTTATATGTGTAAAAATAACACAAAGTGATCTTAGAAATGTGACTGTTTTCTCTCCCTTGTCAATTTTTCAGTGCCTGTTAGAAAATGTGTTGTTGTTTCAGGGTTGGGTTTTTTAGATTCTGCTTAAAAAGTAAAGAGCAAGGAAGCAAGAAATGAAAATGATTGTCACCGGAAGTGTGTTTAACTTCAAGCTGTTTTGAGTGAAGGTTTTTATGGAGTAATGTGTTCTCACTCCTGGGGTGTACAGGCCTCTACATTTACTGAATTTAAACTGATAGCGTACAAAATCATGAGAAATCTGACTTGTTAATCCTTTAGTTCCTTTCAGAAGAGCTCTGTGCTGTTAGGGCAAATCAGTGCTGCTGCTCTGTCCCGTGCTGGGGCTTTCCAGCCACTGCTTTTAAACAGTCCTCTTCATTCCAAGGGATTGAAAGGCTTTCTGCTACGAGCTTATCTCCCTGTGCCTTGTTCCAAGGGCAAGGCTGATGTGTTTTAGAAATTAATGGACTTCTTGAAGAGTTCAATCCCTAAGCATCTTCTGAATGAACACGGCACTGCATATGCTACCCTAAGCATGTATATTTATTTGACTATGGTCATTTTGAGAATTTCTAAAATGGCTAGGGTTTCCTATGCTTCATAAATAAAACATGTGATTCTACATACACAAGCTGTGCCGGGTATGTCAGCGCTGTGCTTTTGGGACTACAGTATGGTTTCTGCTTCTGCAATTCAAACCTTTCATAAAGACAAAGGAATGGAGAAGAGAGACAATACTGGCATCAGCAACCCTTCAAAAAAGGTGGCTGGATTTGCCTCCTGTGTTTAGGACTGTATGTGAAGCAAATCTATATCAATTTCTAAGTGCTGCTTTATTTCCAGCTCTGATTCCACTCTGTAGAAGCTGGGGTATGCATTAGAAGTGGAACAATCAACTTCCTGTTCCAGTGCACATACAGTTCTTAGTAGAAATCTCAAATTAAAAATTGGCCTCTGCTTTGTGGTTTTCATTCATTTGCTCTGAGATTAATGCTGCAATTGTGATTTACTAATCAGAAAAACATTTGCTTTTTACACATTTTGTTAAGGAGTGCCTCCTTCCTGCCCTTTATGCCCGGGGTTCGTGTTTCAGGACACAGTACGGTAGAAAGGTAGAAAGATTTTAAATGCAAGTGTTCAATATCTTCGTGATGTTTGTTGTAGAACACTGAAGCTTGGTGGCTGAAAGTGAGATCAAATTCCTGTAGAGGATTCTGTAACCTATTGGAGCGGCTGCTGAGCAAGTGCCTGAGGTAGCCTGCCCCATGCCCCTTGCTCCTGCGCAGCCACAGCTTTTCCTCAGGCTTCATGCAAGGCAAGGGAGCGGCAGTCCATTGAGTTTTCAGATTAGATGTCTATATGGCAATGTTTAAGTAATTCAATTTATTTCTCTGGCCATGCTGTTGCAACATGATTTTTTTTCAGGCTAGATGGAGTAACCGCAAAGTGTCTGGAGAGCAAGAGGAACGTGCTGCCTCTTCCTTAGGCAGATGTGGCACTTCGGTGAGCTTCCCTGCAGGCTGCGGGCGCTCTGGTAAGGACAGCTAAGTGCTTGCATTCTGGGAGAGGCTTGTGTCCAGATTTTGACATAAAATGGGAATAAAGGGGAAAATCAACATTTCTGCCTGCTTGTGTTCAAAAACGAGAAGAGCTACAACGGTTTAATTAGGGTAGGTAAGTTTGTTTTGTTGTGGTCCTGCAATTAGCATAATTGCATAAACACCCAAAAGATAACCTTAAATGTTTGCTCAAATGCTTAAACAAGTATGTCTTGAAGTGCACTGCCAACTGGCTCCTCTTGGACAGATATCCCCTGAAATCTTAGGCTAACTTTGACTGCATTTGTGACAACTGATTCTGTGGACTTAGTCACATGAACTACTTATCCCTAACCTCAGAAATGTATATTCTGATGAATTATTTCTAATAGAAGGCATACGACAGGAAATAGGAGTGATATACTTGTCATGCAAAGTGCTTTTTAAAAAAAAAAAGAAAAGCAGGGAGACAAAAGAGCTGTCTTGCATTTATTTCACTCCACAGGTTCGCATTAGCAGAGACTTGGGAAAGTAGTTCAAGAAACGTGTTTGTGCAATGAAGGCTGTTACCATAGCTGGCTGGGGGGGGCTGAGCTATTGCTGACTTGTTAAGCAGCTTTTACTCTTCAAAAGCCAAAGCTGTGTGGAGCCTTTGAGAGCAGAATCCTAATGAGGTTGCTACACTTGTGCTTTTTTCCCTCCTGTCAATCTGAAATCTTTGTAACATGTTGTGATCTACTGAGAGATGAATTTAAACTGTGAAAGACGGATGGGGCAAAGGCATGGGTCTGGGTGCTCTTTCTGGCTCCCTCACGGCCCTGTCGCACCAGTGGGTCAAGCAGAGGCATTGCCTGGCCTTGAGACCATTTCCACCGGCACCATTTCAGAGAACGAGGCGTTTAGCTGGTGCTGTACGGGTGAAGGATGATGCTGTGGATTTGTGGATGTAGAAATTCCAGTATTGGTATGACACTGACAATAAAAATTAATCTGCAAAATGCATCAAATTAGTCTGGAAAACATTGAATATGTACATTTATTGCTTGGGGAAATGAGAAATCCGTCATATTTTTGGCATCAGTGTATCATTCTGATCATAGAATTTCTATGGTTTTCTGAGTTGCAAATTGTAGTTACAGATTTTTATATGCCTCTCAAGCTAGTTGAGGTATTGTAAAGGCCTTAATTTTTTTGTACGTTTGCTACTATCATCAGGATCTATAGTGGCTGTACAACTTGGAAGCATTGGTAGTGCAGGGAAAGGTAGGAAGTAGGACACTTACAGATGCTGCTTTCTAGGGAAGCAGAGAAACCATTTTTTGACTTGTGTATAGTTTCTTTGCTCTGAAAGACAAGAAAAATTTCAGGCTGTCCTGGAATATTCATGGACTGGAAGCAGAGAAACCATTTTTTGACTTGTGTATAGTTTCTTTGCTCTGAAAGACAAGAAAAATTTCAGGCTGTCCTGGAATATTCATGGACTATGGTATGACTTGCTGGATGGATGCTGTGATAGAACTGGAAATCAAGGTCTGCCCATCAGCAAGTACCACCATAACTCCCTCTGCTTCGCTGCAGCGGCTTGCATGTGGACTGGGATAGATAACATTTATTTTGGTTGATGCAACAATCAGGTAGCTAGTGCCACAGGTGGTACTTATCGTCCTGCTGTACGGGGGAAGTAGGTTCAAACATGATAGTTTTGCAAACTAGATTTAGAGATCCTACAATCTTCAAATATAGGCAGGTGAAGTTTGTGATGGAGTAAACTGTACAAGAGCTAATGTCTGGAAAGACATTCGAGCAAATGGTAACGCTAGCTTTCAATATAAATAGGAACAATCTGATCATGTTAGTGAAGGAATTTCGGTAATAGGCGTCAGGTGCTCACACGCAAATAGAAGCGTCAGTTCTCATTGAAGCCTTATGTGAGTAAGCTTGTCAAATATTTAATTGCTTTATGGGTATGATAACTAAGGAAGCTCTGGTTTTATTTTGGAAGGTCATCTAGTAAAGTATCACAGTTACGTGCCAGCCGATATACAGAAACTGTACAGAGGAAAACAGACTGAACTGCTACCTTAAGAGCATTGTGTAGACAATATTTTTTAGGTTTCTAGCTAGAGCCTTACATAACCCTACCTTTTATTAAAAAAAAAAAAAAAAATCCATTTAAGAGGATTCCTCTATATATCTGAAAAGTAGCCTGCATTCCAGAATTTAATAGGATTATGCTATTGATTCCATCTTTACAATGGTAGCTAGTATTTGGTACTTGTGAACTGCAGACTATTATGTGACTGAACACAAGGGAAGAGGGATTATTTTGTAAAAGAATAAGCAGCTTTCCCTTAAACTGCCCTGAACCAAACATATATACCTGGTTTGGTCTCTGTTAGTAGAAGCCGACTAACAAAACACCAGTGGCAGCACCTTCTAAAACCAGGTATCTTCTTACAATCACTTGCTCAGTCTCCAAGCAGAAGGTAATCAAACCTCCTGTGAGCTGGTATCTGTTGCTGTAATGCAGCTGTTCACAGTTTCTCCAGAAAATTCCACCTATGTGTCTTTAACCAAACAAAAGCTTCTAAAAAGTTTTCTGGAAACCAATGTCATATACTGATACTAATGGTTCTCCTGGCAATAGGAGGTACTTTCTGCTGTTTCTGTACTTAATGGAGTACATGCCCAATTGAAATATTGTTTCCATAAAAATGTATGTTTTGGAAAAGTGACTCTTCCTAACTGAGAAAATAGTTTTATGTACTAAGTCATTTCCTTACATGCCAGCACTATTTTTTTGTTACTACTGTATTAGTGACCATAGTCACTCCTTCGTGTTTGCAAAATCAATTGGCCTCTGAACTCTGGTACCCTTCACAGTGACAAGTTTTTCTATAGAATGGAATTTGTAAGATTTTGAGAAAATAATCTGGTTTCTTTTTGAAATGAGTTTTATATGGAGGAATCATCTTTTTCCCCAGTTCCTCTTCCCCCTTTTCTCTATTGAAATGCCTTTATCTCTCTCTTTAGTAGTGTGAGTCTACCAAGCTGTTGCTTTCCCTTAGTTTTATGTGGCTCTGCTTCCAGAAAGGGGATGGCCAGCTGTGAAAACACCAGTACAGCAGAGCTGCATAGAACTTGTTAAGGATGAATCCCAGCAAAGTGCTGAGATCCCAGAAAACAGAGATTATATGTCTCTGGGATAAACTTTGAATTTGCAGTCTTCTGTGACTGAACAGGTTATGCTGAAATATATTAGAGAAACAGTTGTAATGTCATCTCTGCCTCCCCTTGTTGGGGTAGGTGGCAACAAGTTGCTTTTCTGTGGAACAATTCTCTATTTGCCTTATCTTTTTTTGTTAGTAAGTAAGTGAGGATGCAGACAGAGAGAGAGAGAAAGAAAGAGACCTTCAGTACCTTACACTTTAATCCTTTGCGCTCAATCAGCTTTATGTTTCTGAAGGCTGGAGATGATAGTGGGTTTCAAGCTTCCAAGAAATGAAGCAGAAAAAAAACAAAAAAGCTGAGTAAGAAGAGTACAACAAAACAGGCGAAGAGCAAACCCCTGTCCCCCTAGCTTTGTCTGAATGGGTTTCCCTCCCCTGGCTAGTGCGTGTTGTTGTCAGTGAACTACTGTATTACATGGAGCACAGCTTGCTGACAAGCCGTGTATGTTCAGCCTGGCTCCGTTTGAATCTGAACCAACTTAATACCAATAGAGGTTTCTAGACCTGAGGCATAAGGGTTGTGATCCTTTGTTTAGTTTGGCTTTTCGCTTGTTGTCAAATAATACCGGTTTTTCTCTTCTTCGCTTTGGATCTATCATGTCCTCATTCAGAACAAAAGGTGGTAATATGAGGTGAAAGTAAAAACAAGTCAGTGACCTTTGTTGTGGATGGTAGCGATTAAAGCCGTGTGAGATGGGAATGCTTCTGCAAATCTCACTAGAGGAATCATTTCTTCTTTGAAATGAAATTAACATAGATGAGAAATTCCTATCTTTTGTGCTATTTTATTCAATTAGTATTTGAGGTACTTTTAAAATTGGAGACCCTTCACTGAGTAACCTTAACTGTAGCTGGCTTGTCAGTGCCATTTGTTGAATATATGTATTAGAAGAATGCTAGAAAACTCTAACAATACTCCATTAATTGCACAGTAGTGGGGACAGCACTTCTGCTTTTTTTTTTTTTTTTTT
>Ga0065711_1031884_pt1 | contig 28495 bp, 15 predicted proteins | sample Hoacrofraction12_FD_59098 | JGI IMG/M metagenome (GOLD analysis project Ga0065711, IMG submission 59098) | Hoatzin crop microbial communities from Cojedes, Venezuela - Epithelial fraction 12 v2 (version 2) | ecosystem: Host-associated > Birds > Digestive system > Esophagus > Crop | place... | reverse complement strand
AATGTGAGAGATACAACTCTGCAGACATCAAGGTCAGTGAAGAAGGAGGGGGGAGGAGGTGCTCGAGATGTCAGAGCAGAGACTCTTCCCTTGCAACTTGTGATGAAGACCATGGTGAGGCAGGCTGTCCCCCTGCAGTCCATGGAGTTCCACAGTGGAGCAGATATCCACCTGTAGCCCATGGAAGGGACTCCAGGCTGGAGCAGGTGGATGCCTGAAGGAGGCTATGACCCTGTGGAGAGCCTGTGCTGGAGCAGGCTCCTGCCAGGACCTGTGGATCCGTGGAGGGAGGAGCCCACGCCAGAGCAGCTTTGCTGGCAGGGCTTGTGACCCTGTGGGGACCCACGCTGGAGCAGCCTGTTCCTGAAGGACTGCAGCCCATGGGAAGGACTCACATTGGAGAAGTTTGTGGAGAACTGTCTCCCATGAGAGGAACCTTCACGCTGGAGCAGAGGAAGAGTGTGAGGAGTCTTCCCCCCGAGGGACAAGGAGCATCAGAGACAATGTCTGATGAACTGACCATAACCCCCATTCCCCATCCCCCTGCACTGCTCAGGGGCAGGAGGTAGAGAAATGGGAGTGAAGCTGAGCCTGGGAAGAAGGGAGGTGTGGGGGGAAGGTGTTTTAAGATCTAGTTTTAGTTCTCATTATCCTGCTCTGATTTGATTGGTGATGAAATAAACTCCCTTTTCTCCCCAAGTTCAGTCTGTTTTTCCCATGACAGTAATTGGTGAGTGATCTCTCCCTGTGCTTGTCTCGACCCTCGAGCCTTTCATCATATTTCCTCTCCCCTGTCCAGCTGAGAAGGGGGAGCGATAGAGTGATTTTGGTGGGCACCTGGCATTTATCCAGGCCAAACCAAAACAGTACCACATGTGACTTTGCATTTATACAGGTGCACCTGGCTGCAACTGAAGGGCCATTTTGGTGAGAGATGGAATGTCTCATTTATATCATCGATATAAATTACGTCTTGACTTTTACATGAGTGGTAGAAAAGAAACACACTCCACTTGCGTTGACGTTCTTGTTGTGTGCATAAAGGAAGACCTGTCCTTCTTACCCATATACATTTTCTGTAAGGACATAATGACCTTATTCAGTATTCATAAAGAACAGAGTGGCTTGATAAAGAGAGGCAGTTAGAGAATTATACACAGCTTAAATCACTGATTTTTGTGATGGAAATTGTACGTTTTTTTCTTCATTAAAAAGAAATGCTATTAATGGTTTATAATGTTTATAATAGATAGCATCAGCTGAATCTTGTTCCAATCCATTGCATGCTCTTTTAACGTGACCTGCAATACGTATTATGCAAAAATCTGCCTGGGCTTTCCAATGCTAAGTGCAAATTTCCAATGTAAATATGAAGCTTTGTCAAGCTGAATTAAGCTCCTTAGGTTATATATGAGGAAGGGTTTTGTTGGCTTGTTGGGATTTTTTTATTTTTTTGCAAGGCGCAGGGATGGAGGAAACACTAAATAGAAGTAAGATGGTATGCTGCAGCTCAGAAGGATTAGATCTTGAATTAGAATGTTGCATTGAATCTAAAGACTTAAGTCAAATCACTGCGCAGCATTTGTCTTTTCCAGTCAGCGATCCCTAGAAACTCTTTGGGGGAGCCAGCTGTGCTCTCAGCAAATTTATTTCTAACAAGACAGGGGTGTCACTTCAAAACTTTTGGGTGTGCCAGCAGTACTAAGAGGACATCAAATTTCAGACATGCTGGTTTGTATGAAACTAAGCCACAATGCTATCTCAGATTGCTTTCTCTTTTACCCAATTGCTTTATTTTGTATGTGTTTTGCTTCAACTTTGTTTATCAGATGTTACTTCTGATTTAATATCATCACAGCAATATAAAGCTTCTGGACAATTTATTTAAGTAGCTTTTGGGCAATTATACTGCTTATTGCGTTTGAAAATTGAGCAGTCTCAGGCCAGGTTTACCTCTGTTGAAGCTTATTTAATTTCTAACCACTAGTGATACTACAGAATACATCTCTGGAAGTGATGCAAAAAGAGCGATTGGTACCCCCACCCCTCGAGATTAAAAAGAGCTATTTGTTTACTAGAGTACTAAAGAAAGAGTTTACTAGAGCAAAATGCCTGTTGTGAAAATCTTCAGAACATTATTCAGAGATGATCCATACAGACAGTGAAATACCTTAATAGAGTCGTTGCACATCTGAAGTGCGTAGGTACTCTCCTATTTATACTCCGAGACATGGTATTTCCAGCAACTTTTGGAATTAAGTATTCCAAGCGGTGGGTGTCCTATGACACATGCACAATAAAATCTTAATTGTCCTAATACAGTGCTTTTAGGAATTTCTAATTGTCATAGTCTGGATTGGGAGTTACTCTCCTAGAAAAAGAGTTCTTTTTGCGTTGTGGGGGTTTTCATCCATGCCTATTCAATATTTTTCAGCATTTCTTCTCTTGCTAATAGCTGATGCAGACCAGCCAAAGAAACTTGTGCCTGGCTTTGATTTTTACCCCTCAGAATGTAGTCGGTGGCTTTACAGTGCCTGGTTTGTAGTTGTGTTCACCACTGGTGACCGAGGGCATCAGGACCTGAAATTTCATTTTGAACGCTGTTTTGTCATCATGCAAGTAGTTCAGTCACTGCTACATTGCCAGAAGTACTAGATTTTGTTAGGAAGCTCATCTGTTGATTCAGAATAATGTCAGTGTTTGTGAATAAAACTATGTGGATGGAAAAAGCTACATTTAAAGGACCCCAAAGATTTAGACATTTAGGTAATTGCTATCTAATTATTATAGCCTTGTTAATGTGATCAGGAAAGAGAGGAAGGAACATAAAGTACTTTGAGCTAGCAGATGAGAAATATAGATCCCGTAGTACAGGCTAGCTACAGTATTTCATTTTTTGCAATGTGCGTATGGTTAACAGCTTAAAACACTGGATGCTGTCTTTGATTATAACAGTGCTGAACTTTATCTGCAAAATTGAAACCTCTGATTTTCTAGTACATTGGTAAATGAAACCTAAGCACATGTAATCTGTAAAAATAAATGTAATTACTTTAGCAAATGTATTACAGCTGGCCAGGTTTAATGTTAAGATACCTGTTTCTTATAGCTGACTAGTGTCAGAAGACAGAGATGATGGCTTGATCTGTGCTATGCAGACAGAATGGAGGAGAAAAATGATTGCCTTGCATTCTTCTGCGTGTACATTAAAGTGAATTAAACTGAGTTGCAGTCCTGACCTTTGACATTTCTTCCCCACTATTTTCTTCTGTTTAAAGTATCTTGGTGAAAGTAGCTTTTTAATTTCAAAAGCTCTGGTAAAACTGTAGTGAAGTGGACTGCTTCAAAATTGAACACTTGATAAAATCTTCAAGAACATGTAAGATATTTGAAAGCTGTCACCGGTCTCTTTCAAGGTGGTAGTGTGCTAGAGCAGGAGATGGGCCTCTGTAGCAGTCCGTTTCTGGTGCTGCTTTGGTCTTGCTTTAGCAGACTCTTTGGCCTTGTCTTGTTTACTTATCTATAAAACACATATTTCAGGTTCCTAGAGTAGCACGGGGGAAAGGGCTGACTGCAGCAAAGCATTTCAGGGTTGCTCAGTGATTGCTACAGTGATAATGACAAGCTCATGAAAGGCTGTGGAAGACCTCTCTCTGGTCAGACCACTGCTGCTTGCCTTGGTGTAGCTCCCTTCATTATTCTCCAGATTCTCCCCACAAACTTTGGTGTCATTTCCTATTGTGGGAAGCACCTTATTCATCTGCTACAAAAGTGTAGTTATTTCCTGATAGTTATTTTCCCTATAGTTATTTCCTGAACTGGAAATTTCAACAGCTAGGAATCTTGTTTTTCACAGGAATGTTGTGACTCGAGACTTAATTAGTGTCTACAAAGTGGTCCTTTAATGAAAGAGGTCCCTTAATGAAAGGTGCCCTGGAAGTGATAAGTGCATTGTGATATTGTTAACTAAAGTGATGTCCACAAGAACTAGTGGCTTAAATAAGGCTATCGTCAACTGCTAAGCTTTTTCTGTTCCTGCTTTTTGATCTCTCAGGGTTCTAATTCCTCCTTTTCAGCAGTCTTAAATTCCCCTTTGTAAAGAATTTGTGTTGCTGAAGGGATGTTGACCAACTGATTTCGGGTCACCAATCCAAACAATTGGAGCAAATTATTAGGTTTACAATTTCAGTATCAATTTAGAGGACTGTTTTTTTTTTTTTTTTTTTGAATTGCTTACTCTGAGAGGCTTAACATTTAGAAATTACTGCATTGAGTAGGTAGTGTAGGCTACAGGACAAAACTACGAAATAACTAGTAGTTAGTCCATTGATTAAAGTATTCCCTCCACCTTAGAAAAACAATATCAGATTTAGAACAGTCAAGGACCTTGGCATCACAGCCAGCCCAGCTGAGGTGCGATGGCTACAGGAAGAGAGGGCTCAGAGGGACATCCTGTGCGTTGCAGACCACTGCAAGTAGCAGCTGCGATCTCAGCGTTCGTACTCCTGTGGACAGATGTGTAATTGTCCCTCAGCACTGCCTCAGGAGTGGGAAACGTCGTTCCTGGTGTGTGGTCTGTACCATGTGTGCAAGGAGGAGCAGCTAGTCCTACCCCTGCAGTTGTTCTTGCCCTGAGGCGGTTTTTGTGGCAGTAATGTAAGCAAGGACAGTCGGTAGGGGTGTCCCAGCTTGTGCTGGGGCCACATCGGCTCCTATGTCTCTGATTCAGGGGTGCGTAAGTTGCTGCGTCTCTGTCTTTGCTCCGGTCTTGGCTCTGGGACCAGATGAACTTGGCTTCTGGTGTGTTTGAGTTGAGGCGTGTGGCTTGTCCCTCTTCAGGCTACTTGGTCAGGAGTTAGCACAGACAGAGTACCCGTGGGACCTTTAAAAGACAGCCTCATTCTTGTACTCACATACCCTAGTCTTCCCAAGCACCGTTTTCCTCCTGTGAAATGCTACTGGGAGTGTTTTGTGGAGTTAGTAGCAACTCGGTATCTTGATTTTAACCCCTCTGCCTCTCAGGCAGTGTCTGGAAAGAAAAGCTGCAGTGGAGGCCTAAACTTTGTGGGTGTGGGGCTTTTTGTTTTGCTTTGGGGTGTCTTTTTTTAAAAAAAAAAAAAAGTAGTTTTTTTGTAATGCAGACATTACATGGGCAAAATTCCTGCTTTGAATGATGCCCAGGGTACTCTGTGTTGTATGTGGCCCCTAATGCCAAGCAACTTGTAGCTTGAGATTGGTTTTGTTTGCTTGCAAAAGAAAATTAATATATCATGATGGGCAATGCATGGCACAGAAGTCCCTTGAAAACCTTAAGGAATTTTGGCTACCTTTCAGAAATGGTAGAGTTAAGTCAATAAAACGCTCAGTAGAGATTGTATGTCCCCAAAGATATTTTATCTTGACAGGTTATATACTATTGAAAGCTGCAGCCGTGAGTTGAAGCCAAGTTAGGAAAAAGACACTTCTGTTACAGGGCTGCATTTGATGGGAATCTGAGGAGGGTAAGGGAGAGAGGAGTGTAGGCTCTGAGAACGCCAAATGCAGAACGGTTCTCTGAGCTGGACTCCTGGGTTGTAACTCCCCTGGCATCAGTTGGTCTTTACTGATTTATATCTCCTGGGCATCTGTTTTTTTTTTTATTTTACCCAAACCTAATTACTCTGGATGCATGAAAGGGTGGGGTTTAAGCGAAGTTATATTGATGGGTAGTAGCTTGGAGTCTAAGTATTAAAGTTTTTCTAGCTGGTATCATTTGCCATTAAAAAAAAAAAAGGACAAATGGGGTAATGTCTAGTCTCCAAGACCTCTGCCTGAACCAAATCCATACTCTGTTACTCTGCACTGATACAGCTTTATTGCAGTTTGCTCATCAAAGATCTTGTTTTCATGCACATGTATGACTGGAAAGAATAGACTTTCTGGGTAGGAGACAGAGTTACTGGAGTTCTGTGACATTAAAATAGATATTTTATTACCCTTTGGGTCCTCCTATCTGAAAGGAACATGAAGAATTCATTCTAATAGGAGGGAGAATAAATCTAGCTCTTAGTGGTACCTGTTGGATGAAGCTCAATATATGTAGTCTTACTATTCCATGATTATAACTCTTTGCATGTATAGAGACAAAAAAGTGGTGTCTTTAGCAACAAATTTCCCAATCTATTTTTTCTTGTATCTAGCCTGCAAGTTAGTAATTTGAAGACTAGCACTTCTTTCCCAGGGAGGGATGGGAAGGAGTATAAAGGGTGTAGTCTGGCACTGAATGTTGTGTTTATTGATAGGAAAGTGTTTGTTTTTGCTTGTGTCTCTTTTTTGGGAGGTGGAATTCACTTTGCAGGTACTATAGGGAGTATAGTATATGCTTTGCAGGCAGGACAGAATGTGTTTGGGCTACAACAGCTTACTGTCAAAGGTAGGGAAGAGTAACTCTGAAGTGAATTTGGATGCTACCTTAGACCCACTTAGCAGAAAATGAAGTGTTTCTGGGTTGAAATAGTGAAAGAATTACAGGGGATTTACATTCTTGTCTCAGTCATCCTATATGAGCATTGGCAAGACTTTTAAGCAGGGAGTTTGAAAAGTCTGATTTTAAGTGAGACTGTGCTCCTGAAACTGCTTAGTGCTTTAGCAAATCTTTAGTATTTTAGATCATGTAAGAAGACACAGTGGAGCACTGATGGTTGGTGACTTCTTTCTCTTGTCCCCTCAGAAGCCTGACTTCTAAAAGACCTCGAGCATGTTTACCGTAATGAGGAGCTGTGATGTGAATGTTTATCAAGCTGAATGCCTTAAAGACAAGTATGACCATATATCACATAGCAGTATGTACTGTCCCAAAGCCTTACAGGGTTATGTGGAAAAGTTTGTATTCAAAAATGAATCAAATGGTCTTTACACATGTAGGCTGAATTGGTTTTTCTTCATAGAAATACCTTGAGAAGATGCCCTTTTGCATTGCTACTATTGAAAGAGATATTTTTGGCTGTTATACTTTGATTTAAAAAAAAAAAAAAGTTGGAGGGATGTTTATTTCTCCCTACTTAGATGTTCTGTCTCTGAGGCTATGAACAGTGCTTTAAGCTGATAAGGGATGCAGTTGAAAATGTGGTTGTGGCTGCAGCGTGGAGGCAGGTGTTTAGAGTTATAAACCTTCCAGGGCCAGCACTTCAGCTGTCATAAGATGCCAATAGATGTTAGTGGCTCTGCAATAGAAATCTAGTGCTTGGTAGAAATCCCTGTATTTTCAGTTCTTTTGCGTTTTCATTCAAAGTTATCTTGTGATTTATATATATGGAGGATCTTGGTCTCTTTGGACATCCACTGGGGAGAAAGGCTAGAAGTTAAAGTGCCTTCTCTATCCATTGCAAGTTTCCTATCAAGTGACCCAAAGAATTGTTGAAGTGCATATATCTGTGTTTTCTCCTCCCTGCTTCCCTGCCTTGGCTATGTATGTTGGGCTGATAGAAGGTTTTGTCTTTCCCTGGAAATCCTCCTTTTTACACTTAGGTTTAGTCAAATAAATGATATTTGCTGGGAGGCATGTTGGGGGGAAGTCTGCACATAAATTGAGGTTGACCACTGTTCATTTATTTTTCCCCTATGGAAGAGGAGAAAGCACTATGTGTGATTTGGAATGTATCTGAATTAAATACAACACATATCCATTCACTTTTTGGGGACAAGGGGGTATCCAAAGCTCATGCTGAGATTACTTACAGGCAGATTTTAACATGATACGAAGCTGTTAGCTTCCTCCACTCTCCCGAAACTCAATTAGTGCCGTGTGGTGTGCTCTCTCTGTGTCTTGAGATAAGTACCAGATAACCTTCTCCCTTTCAATGTTTTCGCAGTAAAGAATTACTTTATTGAACCTTCACTGATTTTTCTTTTTTTCCTTCTGATGACTCTAGATCTTGAAAAATGTTTCATAATTAGTGCATTAAATATTTAAAAACTAATAGATAGTAAAACATACAAGGAGCTTGTAATTATGTACTGCTTTTGAATTATGTTCCTGACCTCTACTTGCATGGCTCCTTGTTAGAGAGACATCTGCTGAATGAGAATATATGATCTGAAGTTCTGGGGACTGAATGGCACAGTATGATGCAGGATTGTAAGGTCAGATCCAGCTGATATCGGAAATTACCAAAAGTTGTTGCTGTCTGACAGCTCCACAGTGATTTAAGGCATGCAAAGCAATATATTCCAGCCGTGTTCCAGAAATGCTTTTCAGTTGAGTTCTTAGGACATATTCTTCCATTACGCCCATTTATAGTCATTCTAATCATTAGTAAATTATAGCTCAGGATTTAGTTTTGTCTTTAGGGAAACATAATGAAATCTACATTGCTTAGACTCTGCCATAACTTTTCCTAAATAGAGGACTTCACCTTCAGGTCTGTCTATCCAGCATCTTTCGTCAACACTGACTTCACTTGGTTTGTCATGCTGCAGTAACCTCTGCAGCATGCATGCTCAATGAGGTTGTCTTCAACACTGTGTTGAAAGAGTGAAACCTGTAGTGCTATGAAACAGCAATATAAAGTCAGGCAGATCCCCTAGAGAGAAAAGGGTTTATTACAATGCATATACTTAAATGGACATGGCTACGGTTGCATAGGACATGACTGGCCTCTTTCCTCTTGAAGCAACTCACTGATTTTTGTTTTCACAGTGCCATTTATACGGATATATCTAAATGCAGAACTTTCCATTGCTGGGCTAAATTTTGCACTCAGCTAAAAGTGTTCAAATAGCGCCCGAGGCTTTAATTTCTTCACGTTTTTTCTTCTCCCTAGTTGCTGAGAAATTGCCCGATGGTGACTAGCAGGGTAAAAGAAATCTAAAGCAAAAAGGCTGCAGTGAACGACTGATACATGATTGGCACAGATTTTTAAACATGAAAATTGCCACTACAAGACTGCTGAAGGTAGTTCTGTTGTTCGTGAAAAGTCTACTAAAATCATGAACCAGTTTAAGTGAAGTGGCATTTTGGGTGTGGAGCCGGGGTTTGTCAGAAGTCACACTTCACCAAAAGCAGGTATTTTTATTTGCTTTCACTGGTAGAAATCCAGATGCATGTTTTAAAACTCAGTTCACTCTGGAGCTGTACTCAAATAAGAAAAGACAGAATATCGGTCCAGATAGGGATGCTTAAATCACGAGGCCGTATCTTCATTTCTCTGCTTTTGCTTCAGTTTATTCTCCCTTTGAAATCCTGGCCACCCAAGAAAGTTTCTGAATGTTGTGATCTGGAACATTCTCTTAGAAAAGTACCTGCGAAGTTATTTTGCATTGCTGGTTCATTTCAGTCCTTCCTAGGGTTTTTAGCTTTGTAATTCTTTCTGCAATGATTCTTGATGTTGGCAAGCCGAGGCAGTAATAAAAAGCGGCAGCTAGTCTTTTGCTCAGTACTTGGTTGTCCTGTATCCTCTGATTTCCCTCATGGCAGAACATACTAATAGTATGGTAGCCTGGTGCTCAGCATGATCATTCATATCATGTTTCTTTAAAAAAAAAATAATTCAATGGAAGCTTGCTTATGAGAAATGCTGGATGCGCAGTGTTGAAATGAAATTCGTTTTCTTTCTAGAAGAAGATAGCCTAAACAGAAGCTTTTATCAGAATTCCCTCCTTCCTTGAAAGAGCCCAGCCGTTAGGAAGAAGGAAGGGATGTGTGCAGACTTGACACGCATGCAATAGCTGGCCTTTTTAATGCAGACTGTCAGTAGGGCTGCTCATTTCTAACAACTATAGTTGTTTTCCTGGTCGAGTGAAAAACTCAGGGTCATGTCTAAGCAAATCGTGTTCCATTGGCACAAAGCATCATCAGGTGTCATGAGGCAGATTAGAAAAAATAAATTTACAAATCTTTCCAGCCATTTAGCCCTTGACTGTTATTGTAAAAAGACGAAAGATACTCAAAATACACATTCCATTGGGTTTCTTTTTCCAGATCTGAAAAAACAAATAGTCTGTCTAAAGCCTCTCTAATGGAAAATGATTCCCAAGGGTATAGAGATCATCTGGTTCTTTTCCAGTAACTAAAAAGTTAACATTGAAACAGGAAGTGCATATAAATATCTACTCAGCAAATACACTACACATTTATATAGTTATGAGTGTAGAGGTTAAGAGTGTGCAGTTGGCACTGGGAACGCTCCACGTTCTTCAGGCTTCCAGTTTCATTATTGTGTTTGAAACCTTAGGGAAAAATATGCGTACTTATCAAATATTTGCATTTATACACCCTCTGGCAAATAAATTGCCAGAATGATATTTTAAAGATTTCATTGAGCTTACTTGGTGGTAACGGAAATTCTGTGGTCTGCCTTGTCCCATACCTACAACTTTTGGGGCTTGCTTGATTGTCACTTTTTAAATTTCCAAAATAATACATTAGAAAAAGAAAAATTGTTCATACACTGGAACTAGAAGAGGATCAACCTCCTTACCATGTCCCTTGGTGAGAAAGGTTTTTACAGAGTGGAGGAAGAAGTGGACCTTGGAAGCTTTGTACAGAAAATCAATGGTGGGATATATTCCAAGGTCAACAAAATATACTGTGGATCTACTTCTGTAAGCCGTAACTCCCATAAACACTCTTTTCCGATATGAAAAGTACCACAACTCCTGTGGGATTATTCAGGTGAAATGGGTTAACAGGGTAGGGCTGGCTCTTTCTGATAGTAGTTCTGGTTAGTAACCTTAAAGCAGATGCTGCCCCTGGAATTTAGACGTGATTTTGGGGAACATGTATCAGACATGCTAGTCTTTCTTGAACAGTTATTATGATAATACACCAGAACTGGAAACTTCAGGAAAAAGTGAAATGAGGAGCAAAAGTTAAGGAGAGCTACTATTGGGAGATACTACAGCTGCTACTACTTATAATTCAGATAAAAAGCATAGATGATACTGGGATTGGGATGGTGGGGGGATAGCGAGCAGTGATGAAGATAAGGCAGCTGTACAGTGCAATCTATATCACTCAATAAAGTGAGTCTGTTCAGATAAATTGTTGTAATGCAGCCAAAAGCAAAAGCATATATCCAGGAACAAGAAAAACAGAAGAAGGGATTGTATCTTCTGTGTATGAACAATATAAAAGACTCTAATAAAAATCAAATCTTGGTACCTCCTCGGGGAGAGATATTGGCTACTAAGAGGCTCTATGATTCTAGCAGAGTAAATCCCATATAATAACTGGAATCTGAAGCCAGCCAAGTAAATTAGACACACATTTTTACACGCAGGGTGATGAACCACTGGATCAACAAGGTTTGATTGATACTTCATTTCTTGGTGCCATTAACAAAATGTGACATCTACTTTATGTTGCATTGTCCCACATTTTGTTGTCTTCTTTATTTCAGTTCAGTAGTCCCCTGAAGTGTGCTGTGTGAAAACTGATTTTGGAGTTACGTGTGCACTAGGGTCATGAGTCCTGCCAGACAAGTTGGAATCTTTCTGATCATGCCTGGAGTGTGAGTGTGCTAGAACATGAGTGTTCAGCTAGTTCAATTAGAACTTTCTTGTAGTGATTAATAAACTGCGCTAAAGGTCTGGAGGAGTTCTCACAGGAAAGCTGTCCAGAGACATCTGGACAGACAAAAGAAACGCACAAAATGCCAGCACATGGAAGATAAAGATTTCTTACAGAAGCAATCTGAGGACTGATATTGGCCTGTTGCAAAACAGCTTAGAGTTCCTGTGCATTCGGGAACTAGAGATTGGGAGCAATCACCAAGGAAAGCAAGAGAGACACCCACTGAATGGGTGCTTTCATGGAGGTTTTTAGACTGGAATTTATTGCAGGTTTAACCATCACATTAATGACTCAGTAATGTAAATTAGAGAAAGATAACGTGGTGTGAGATGTGCTGCTCTGCTGCATTTCCAGAACTGAGTGTAAGCCATTTTCATGACTATTAATGATAGAAAACTTGAACTACAGAATGCTTCAGTAGACAGCAGGTACCTCAGTGACATAATAGAACAAGAAAAGGTTATTTAATACTTACTTTAATCTACAGTTGATACAGAATGGAATGAATTTACTTTGAGCTATCTGAGCCCTTTCATATTAACTTTGCTTTTAGAGTTTTAGGAATAAAGTATTACTATTTTGCATTATGTACTTATCACCAGACTCAATTAGTGACTGGTGATTAACAGCTCTATAGCACAAAGCAAGCATGACTTAAAAAACAAAACCAACCCCATTACTTTTAGAATCTTTATATAAAGCCTAAATTTTCTGTAGAAATCAGCTTCTTTTTGTAGGTTTTTGTCATGTGTGATATGGTCAGAAAATGGGGGATGTGTGGAAGGAAGGCTAATTCTGCTGTGTAGCCCCTATTCCAGATAATAAGGAAGGTTGCAAAGAAAAGCTGCTATTAATGAGAATCAGCGAAGTTTGTTGTGTGTGTTGTTTTTTTTTTAAGTTTATATTCATACTCCTGAGTAGGGCTAAGAGAAAAGAAATGTGACAAATGGCAGTGGAATGTAGCAAGAGTGTTGAATTTGGGAGGGAACGTGAGGAATAACTGAAGACAGCATTGGATCTGCAGTTTTGGGAGAGAGGAAGGGAGGGCAAAGCTGCCAGTAGTGATAGAGAATCACAGAAACAAGAAAGATAGGGGCAGTTTTTAAAGAATCAGTCTGAAATAATGCCATGTAAAAGAGGATAGGAAGGAAGAAACAGAAGATGAGCAGGTGATTGGAATGAAAGTTATGGAGTTATTCCATCTGGTGAAAAATACATTTTTCATATTTAGCATGGACATTTCACATATCTGATGGTAAAAAGTGATTGAGTGGAACACCCCCTCCCCCCCCACCCCCCATGTCTTAATGGACCAAAAGCAAGTAATAACACTTCTCAGACCTGGAAAAGTATAGTCCAAGACATTTCTATGATGTTCGATATAGGTTTTCATATAAATTCCCTGCCCTCTAAAGGTTTTAAATGATTATACACACTATCTTTCTATTCATCATCAGTCTTTTGGTAATGTAGGTTTCTGCCTTGAACTTTTCCGAAAGCTCCAGTTGATGGCTAGTGCGTTATACCTGCATGCTTTGGCAGGAGCAGAGGCAATTACACATATTTTTAAAGTCTAGGACAGCATTTGCCTAGTGGAGCGAGTCAGTATTTCAATGTCAGAATCTCCTTTGCTATCAACTACCCAGTTACAGCTTGAGTGTGACAGAGTGGGCTTGCATTGCAATATCATCTCCAGTTCCTGTTTGATGATAGCTTGCACACACGAGAAGTTGGCACACACAGGCTGTCAATGACAGAAGCCGTCCTTACACATCCTTGGCATGACAGAGCTGATTCTCTGTTCAGCATTACCTGTTACGGCATGCTTGGTAGATGTAAACAGCATTAGGACTTGCTGTTTTCTGTGACAGGTCTGGTTGTAGTTCCAGTGTTTGTGCAAGCTCAGAAAAAATTTGTTGGTGAAAACACTCTCTCTACAAAACGTGAGGGCTTCCAGCTTTTTCTTTCCTTGAAAAGTACTAAAAGATGTACAGGCTAAAATGTTTTATTGACCTCTGTGTATCTGGGCCAGGACAGAAGGTGGATCTGCCATCACGTGAGATTTCAGAAGTAAGTTTTCATCAAAGCAGTTTTTGGTTAGCTTGAGACAGACCATCCCATGTGTTACGTAGAATTTATCATCTTTGCATCTTCAGAATTTTTGCTTCTTTACCCAAGAATTTGATGAGGCTTGACTTCTCCATAGGACTCTGCAATCTATTTTTAAATTTTTCTCTTGTGACTTGAAGCTATATTTTGAAATGAGTGTTTGTGTAGGTTTCTCTGTTGCATCTTTCATAGCCTTTTCTTGAAGTCTCCCTGTAAATGTCAGGCACTTCACCGGTTCTGTGACTTCGTGTACTTTCATGCAGGGCTGGTGACCTGGGATGTTCTAGAAGTCTGCATATATCTTGTCATTGCTAGTTGTGCTTTGGAATGGGCCTGTTCCTATGTAATGCAGACAGATGACAGGGAGTGATTTCAACCTTGTTCCATGGCATTCCTCTGCCTAAACTTGCCTTGTTTGTTTTGCCGGCTGTTGGATTTGACAATGCCAGTGTCCCAGGAACAAGAACAAGGGGAATACTAGCCCTCTGTGACCATTGGTTGGATAATGTGTTTCTAAAGAAATTTCTGGCTGCTTCAAGTATGTTATTCTCTTGACCTCTTTGCAAGACCTATCACTTTGTTGAAACATGTAATGTGTTCAGCGTTCTGTTTGGCCATCTTGCTGTAAAATGTCTGTGAGGATTTTTATCAAGATCATTCATGTTGAATTCATTGCATTTGTCCTCATTCATGTGGTTTCAGTGGGACTACCTGAGTAGTAACAGTGTGATAAGATCCATCTGATCAGCACTGCTTGGGTTTGTGGTCACTCTCGGCATTTTACACAAAGCTTTGATGTCTGTGTGCTCTTTTTGAATCTTAGATAGCTGCATGAGTTTAACCAGCTATTACTCAGTTGTACTCTGTCAAATTCTCCCTGTTCTCTTCCTGTATTGCCAAGCAATACATATAATTTTGTTGTATCTTCCAGTTTATGTAGTGTGTCTGGGTCTATGTGTTATATTACATTTTAGTATATATTACAGATATATCATATTATAGATCTTTCCAAGCTTGTAATCTGGCGGAAATGGTGGTTTGTTGGGTTGGATATGATGGAGATTGATCATGTGAGGTAGCATTTGTTCCTATAGATTGTCAGTCAGATTTGGCAGAGTTGTCTCAAGCTGAAGTAGTGGGCAAAGATTTGCTGGACCTGGACTGACTGACACAGTGGTATCTCCAATATTTAATGTACATTTAAGAGGTGAAATGGAGAAAGCAGTAAGTGCAAAAGACATTTCTCTCTGCTGTGGTGGTTTTCAGTGCACATAGGAACTGTACTTGATGCGCACTGGAATTAAGCCTGGATTAAAATTTGGACACTAACTGCAGTCCACATGTGTGGAAAAAAAAAAAGAAATAAATTCCTTCTTGATAGCTGATTTTTGCAGAAATGCCTTTTGGTTGAAATACTACATGCATTTTACAAAGTTCATGTACCTCTACAGTTTATTTTAAAAGATCTGAATTTATTTGGTGTAGATTTATTTCAATTATCTAATCAGAAGCAGACACATAACTTCTTAGGCTGTCAGAGGTATTGAGGAATGTATGACAAACTTCAAAGGAATGCATAAGATCTTGCTACACATCTTACCATATATTTTTATAGAAAAGAGTTAATTAAATTTTCTCTTTATGCCCAGAAATTACTTTTAAGCTAAATTAAGTATGTGGGGTTGTAAGGCTTTTGAGTGTTCTCTTTTTCTGCTTTAGCTTTGTGACTGACTGAATATCCAGTTTATCTGGATCAAAGAAGTAATAAGCAAAGTGGTATCCTTAGGCCAGTTATCAGCTGAAAACGATCTTAACTGTCACGTATCCAAGTTTTAAAGCACATACTCAACTAAATGGATTAAGCAATGGGGACTATGTGTAATACTGTTTACTTGCAATGAAGAAACTTCCAGGGGGAAAGAAGTGCTGTTTCCTAGTGCATGTTTCTGCAGGCAGGAGTTCGCTGGGGAACAAAAGGACTGCACCACCTTTGTTAGTCCTGCCTGGTGTGGCATGTGGTCCCAGTCAGATGAGACATGAGTTTCCTTGTTACAGTACAGCTTTCTTTCCTGACTCCAAACTGGGAATGCAGCTTATTTGTGGGTTAATTCCTGTGAAGACTTAATTTATGTTCCCTCTCTGGGAGGGAAGAAAAAAAAGAGCTCTAGTTATCAGAATATACAGCATTCAAGAATGTTTGCAGGGATGATATTTCATGTTATTAGTCTCAGCAATTTAGATACGAACATGTACTTTCCTATGAAAGACAAGGCACTGTGTCTTAATATTAATACCTGACACAGAGTAACCCTGTGTGATAAAGTACCTAGATAGCTCAACAAGGGGTGAATTAGAAATGCCTGGGAAGATATATGATGCCATTAGTGAAACATACAGATTTATGTGTAACATTAACATTTCTAGGGCGGTAGAAGCAGAATTGTACTACTAAAGCTGCAATAACAAAAAGATCTCAGAGAAAGTGTTATCTAAAGGGTAAAGTACTACCTACGGTTTGGCAGACCTACCATTCGCTTCAAATTTTCCTGTGTATCCTCTGGCAAATGACTAGGATTCAAATTTGTGGAATCTATGGCTGATAGCCATTATGGTAGTGGTATTTGAGGCATGACTGAACACAACGTTGGGGTGCCCTTTCCTGATGCTTAATTATCTCAGCACCTCATGGGAATGCCTATGTACAGCGTGGGGGAGAGTTAAGCACAAAGGATGGCCCCGAGGAACAGGACTGGTCAACAGCAAGAACCAAGCATAGAGGTCTTCTGAAGTCCACTTTCTGAGCTCTGCTGCACCAGTGCCAGGAAACAGATGAGTGCTACCTCTGTGCTAGTTGACTTTGTGTCATGCTTCATCTCTAGTGGGTGTGGGATCAGAGAGATGAGAGTTGCTTCGTCCTCTCTGGCTGAACCTTTTGCTGTTTTATATTGACCACTGCTACTGTGAACTACTTATGTATTTTGTCATGCCCAGTCGGGCTCTGTTCTGCATTCACATAGAGTGGGTCAGCAGTGATGCATCCTCATTCAGCCATGGGGCAATCCTCTACCTGCTGCCAAGAGGCAGGTTTCATTGTCATGTATTCGTTATAATATAGAGGTGTGTAACCACACTCCACAGCCCTGGAGTTTGAAAATGTTCTCTTTCCTGTTGGGAATTTCTTGCGGTACAAAGTGAATTCAGTTGATCAATAACTTATTTTTGAAAAGATAACTTTTCTACAATGCAGAAAAGGAGTTAATGATCTAAGGTTGTAGTTCTTACATGTTGAGAACCAGTGTGAAAGTCAGCAGTCAGTCTGTATTGTCTTAATTGCAGGGAAGGAAGAAAAACTGTCATGGTGCCATGAATATGGAAATTGAGGAATAACTTTCCAAGCAGAGAAAGCAGGTTTCTCTTGAGCAGATCATCAGTGTGTAATAAACTGAGATGTAATTATCTATTGAAAGTGGGTTTTCCTCCTCTTTGAATCAACTGTTAACATTTATATGTAAAGAAAAGTTCTGCTGTGGTTAAGGTAAGGCAGTTTAGTTTTGATGCAAGGTCTTGGTCATTTGGGGAAAGTAGGTGCTATGGTAGGTGTGCAGCATATTGAAGAGCTTTGTTGAAACAGTCAGTAAATGTCCTCAGAAATTTGGGGCTGGAATTTTCCAAAGGCTGAAAAAAAAAAGCTCTTATAACAAGAAAGAATAATCTTCTGGCATTCAAATATTGTTCTTTTACATTTGGTGAAATGTCATTAATAATACATTACATGTAAAAGCACTTTTCTTCTAAAAGGTCTCCAACATTTTTACAAAAGTGAATTTTGTGCCAAACCTCATTGAAAGTATCATTCAGATTACACAGAAGAGACTGAAGTATAGTGAGCCTGAGGATTTTGTCTTAATTTACATGTGAAATGGGAAATGGAAAACTAGAAACCTGATTTAGGCTGGTAGGCTAGTTACATGACAAACTTTTGAGTTTTTCTCTGTCAGCTGGGAAAAAACCCTAACATACGCATCTGCTGCATACAGAAAGGGTACAGAGCAGTTGACAAATAGCATTTCTGAATGCTGACTTTGCACATTTCTGATGCATTTCTCTTTTTTTATGAGGAAAGTTGACCAGAAACAACTCCATAGTGCATAACCCCTTATTGTTTAGGGGTTTGAAAGTTCCATTTTATTGTTCATGGTAGAATTTTTTTTAATCTTGTAGTTTAAAATGGAACAAAACTTCACTTTTATGATGTGTAAGCATATATTTTACATTTATTTTCATAACTTCTAATGTAAAGAATCTCTCCAAGGAGCTGTAGTTGGGTTATTAGAGCTGGAGTCTGAGGCTCCATGAAGCAGGGAAGCCCTTTAGCTCCGTTCCACAGCATAGAAGATCCTGGCTGCTTTACAGAAACAAAGATGTAAGGGTGTAATTTGGCACCATTCAGTAGTCGCAGGATGAGGGGCCTGATGGTAGGTCTTCAGTGAATTTTGGATCAGGTCATGAAATAGTTTGCCTATGACACTTCACAGAATTTAGATTTAAAAATAGTTTTTATTGGAGATCAAACCTTATATATTAAAAGAGAAACCCTTCAAAAATATGGTTGGATTAAGTGTTTGTGATTGCTTTAAACCCAAGAAATTAAACTATCCTCGTGACTTCTGAGAAAAGTGAGTTTGCATGTAAGAAACAAGCGCTGACGTTTTGGCCCTGTTGAAATAGATGATGAAGCTTCTCTCCTATCCAGTTGTAGTCCATTCTCAGATTTGGCAGTCTCCCTGATTTTTGGCTGTCGACTGTTTCTAGCAATAATCTTTGGCCGTAATGCACCAGCTTTCTGGATGTCTTGTACCCTAGGCTACTAGATGTCTGTAAATCCTGTACAAATGTTTAGCTGCATAAACGCAGAGCATTTCCATTTCACATCCTAGTAAGCCTGATGCTTCAGATTGATACCAGTTGAATGCAGTGTCAACCAGTGCAGTAGTAGACAGTAATTCTAACGCAGAAACATTTCAGACCCACTTCTTTTGACTTGTCATTGTTAGCAGATTTGAGAACTCTGCACAGCAATTGTGATGGTTTAATCAAAAGTCACCATTCTTCTGCAGTAAAATGCACCAGCTGAACAAGACCCCCATAAAAATCTTGACCTCACCAGAATGAGTGTGCGTGCATAATTTAAAGCTCCTGAACAGTCTTGTTAAATTCACATTTTATACTGTCGCAGTCAGTCATGGGATGTAAAACAATAGTCTGGCTCTTGCGATAGGTCAAAGGTCTGTTTGCTGCTTCATATTTCTCTTTACTTAATTTGGCAAGTGGACACTCTTTCTGTCAAAGAGAAGAGGCCAAAACAAAGGGCAGGTTGTTTTCCAAGTTATTTTTGAAATGCTTTGGTTCTTGGATGTCTCATTAGGATATTTTAGATGTGGCTGTCATTACCCTGGAAAACAAATGCCGTTACAGCAGCTTAACATAGGCAGCCAAAATCTTTAAAAGTTTTTGAAAAAATTCATCTGCACATACTCAGTTTTTGTTCAACTGCACAAAACGGCAAGTCACTAATTATAAGCTTAACAGAGGAGTGATGTCTTCTCCCTTACGTATCAGTTTTTAACCAAAACACGACTTTTGAACTAAAACTAAAAAGTGTGTCCTTTAAACAGCTAAAGATGTGGTCTACTGTGTTCTCCTTTCTCTTGTCCTCACACACATCTGTACACCTCTTTCTATGTCAGAAGTCTGTTTCTATGCTTGGGTTATTTCCTCTCTTATGTGTATATCTAATAAACCAAATAATGACGAGACGTGTACTATGCTTATTGGACATTCACAGAAGACAGGGATTGAATTCTGTGGGAGCTTGACATGCAGGAGCTGGCCCACCGTCATAAGCTGGGTTGTGTGCTTCCCCCACCACCTAGTGATGAGGAGTGTTTCCTCTGGGTGGAAGCATCTTATTTATTGTAAATCTCGTTAGTGTTGTCAAGACCCTAGTGGAAGAAGCTACTGTGAGCTCAGGTCTGTCTGATGCATGCAACTTGGATCGTTGGGTGACCATTGAGCAACATCATTGTATTTGGAGGAGGAGACTTTCAACAGCTCATTAGCTTCTTTTTTTTATGCTGGTTCTCAAAAGTCAGCCTGGGATTATTCATGACTTGTCACAGATCTGACAACGTAGTCCCTTCCTGCGTTTTAAAGGAAACGTTGTTCTTTGAATACATTGTTCCATAGACTTTTTTTTTTCCTCAGTATTTCTAGAATGTTTTGCTTGCTTTCTCACCCTTTGGCATAAAAACATGAAACTGAAAAACTCTAATCAGAATTATTTGTTGGGGAACTGACAAAGCAACAATTTATTCAAGATATTATATCACACTCTTAGTCCCAAAGCAAGTGTTGTTACAGTGAATATCTTGCGGTTTACAAAATTTCCTATATACTGATGCCAGTTTACCTCACTTAGGACTCTGGTAGGTCATATTTCATGGACTCAGGTTGTCTACCTACAGAGAACAAACAGTTATTTTCAATAACTTTCCACCCTATGCAGCTGTAAGATGTTAAATAGCTTCCTTATTATTAGTTTTTAAAGACATTTTTAAAAGATAACTTTCTTTTATTGTGTAAAGTGACGCTAAGATCAGGCTGTCAGATGTTACTTTTTCTGTGTTGATCTCAGAGTTCTGTACAGAGCAGATTGGCACTGTTTTCCCTTTTTGTCAGTCTGAGAAACTGAAGCACAAAAAAGAAAAATTACTCCTGCGACAGCACCAGACTGGAGTTGGTGCCAGCCAAGTCCTTTGTCCACTATTGTCACGCTGTGCTTTGAGGGGCACTAATATAACAGTCCAACTAGCATCAAACATGCTACTAAAAGCATTGAAATATTATTCATCAAGGAAATGGAAGGGATATGAAAACAGGAAAAATTCTTTTTACAACAGTCCATGGTGTCATAGAGCCATAGCAAATGACACATCTCGTGAAAATTCCAGCAAAGGGCAGAATTAGATTAACTTTTTAAGAGATTCAACTAATAGCGTAACTTGTGCTGTCACATGCCATTTTAGCATGCACAAGTCAGTCGGACAACTATGTTATTTTAACCCACATTCAACATGCCTATCAGTAAATCTGCACAAAGGGCCCCATATCCATATCTTGTGCAGCGCTATCATTAAATCTCTTTTTTTGCTACTGCCTGGAATTTCATTATGAACCATTAGTTGATGTAATACTAAACCTTACAGAATCTTAAACACGTCTTAAAAATCTGTGGAATAAAGTGGACTCCTACCAAATAAAAAATGCAGTACCAACAAAAAATACTGCATCATTTTCAAATGTCCTGTTCCAGTTTTTTCCCAAACATGCGTCAAGTAAAATGTCTCAAAATAAACTTGCTTCAGTAGATCTGTTTTCCAAAATATGTTTCTCTTTTCTTCCCTTCTGTGTTCCTGAGACACTATCTGCTGTTTCATTTAAATACAAAGTGTCTGTTATGTGCTGCCCTTTTTTGCATGAAGAGTGTTTGAGCTGCTTCTGGTTGCTGTAGGAGCCTGCCTTTGGATTTTTCCTGGAATTGTGGGATTCTATGAGAGAGACTTTCTCACCTTTTTATTCTGAGATCTCCCAATGTTTCATTAATAAGTTGTGAGAACCATACCTGTCTGAAGTGAACAGAATGAAATTTGGTCCTTGGTTCATAAAGGAGGGTATGATTTACACTGTAGCTACTGGTAAAAAGACGACAAGCTTTAAACTCTAAAGATGTACTTTTATTTGTATGGGGAGCGATTCAGGGATGTTTTGGATGCTCTGTGAAATGTTTAACTGACACAGAAATTGTGCTTCTGTCAGAAACAGGAGCAAAAATTGAAGGGTGTGCTTTGAAAGCAGCAGCTCTTCAGCATCCAAACAAGCAAAGAACTGCCTGCTTTGGGTTTTTAGCCTATAGAAAGGCATGTGCATGTGTGTTTCTGGAAGTGCTATGAAAGCTATTCTGCTGGAGCTGGTATTTAGCATTGAACCAGTGCTGGCTAGAGGTTGGAAAGCGGGATGGGGTGTACGTCCGGAGTGCAGCATGCTCAGGGGGTGTCACGGTCCTGCCGACTGTGGGGACACACTGCCCCATGGGCCTGCATTGTACTGTGCAAGGATGTGACAAAGGATGGATCAGAGGGCAAAGGAGTGTGTCCTACACGCTCGTGTATATGCTTCCCTGCTAGGATTAATCAGGAGCTATGCTTAGGAAAAATGACTCGCTGCTGGCTCCCTTACCGCAAGGCGTGGGAAGGAGCGGTTTCAGCCAGAGTGTGAACATCCGTTAATGCTCTGTCTTCAGTGTGCTCGTTGCCATATCTGCTTGTCTAGATGTCCTCCTCGCTCTGGAGCAACAAGTTGTAAGGCTTTGCCATCAGCTGGCTTATCTTGGGACATGCTTTTAGCTTTAGATGTGTGCCTTTGACAGCCCTGTGACAGCGTTATGCCTTCATGTTGCTGACACATCCTTCAGTCCCATGCAACTCTCAGCCTGTCCTGAAGCTATGCTGGGTGCCTGTTGTCAACACAACAGTTGTTAAAATTGAATATTTGATGCTCAGTGAATTCCCCACATGTAGAACTGTAATTGTCCTACCGATGCCAGTAACGTGACACTTGCTTTAAACATCTTATATTTTTATGAACAAAGGCTAAATTTCAGCACAGTAGCAAAGTCTCAGTCTAAGCAAAATGCTGATTGGATTGTATTTTATTCTTAATATCAGCATAGGTTGAAACTCCAGAGAATAAGCTAAGAAAATGAGGGGTGAAGTAGAAATTGTGGGTGTTTTATAATAGACTGCTAGTGGTCATTTTAAATGTGTAGGGAGCACTCCTTAGGTCTGCCAAAGTGTACCAAAGTAGGAATACCCCCAGGGAGCGGAGCTAAAGTGTGGATTCATTCAGCATGGTGTGACCAGGTGCTAGAGACGCTTCAGAGCCGATGATGCTTCAAATTCCACTCTTCCTTGGTAAGCCTGATAACAAATTTGTCAAAAACAGCTTTTCAGATTTAAACAACAAAAGCAAACAAAACTTCCCTTCCACAAAGCCCTGTCTCTTCAGAATTTTCTTTTCTTTGAGCTATAAATTCACTGCTGATATTGGCTTAGGAATTGGCTGGCTGCCCAATACAGTTGTCCCACAAAAATGTGCAGAATCTCTATCTTTTGGTCTCCTATAAAGAAAAACATGGAAAAAAAATGTCAGGGGAAAAATGTGTAAAATGAGACATGACCTTCTTTGGAGTAAATACATGCAAAACTTAAAGGATTCTCAAAAAAGCCATTCTTTTCTAAGATGTAAATATTTCTGCTGATGATTGATACCAGAAATGACAGAGGCAGTAGGATAGATGGGTGAGTGTTGGGAGTTTTAACCAAAAATGTCTGATCAGAGATTTTAAAACTGGATTCTGCCTACACGTGCAACATTCATGCATATACCGTGTTTTGTAGGCTGACAAAGAAACAACAGATAACCTGCATTGGTTTTTTTTTTTTTCCCCTGTTGTATAATTGAAGATCACATATAGAGTAGTCAGTAAGGTTATGGTTAACTGCTTTTTCACATCAGTGGTGAAAAATACTGTGAAAAAAATAAGTGCTACTCTCATTCAACTAACAGGCAAAACTGCTTTAGGTCTCTTGAATGTTGTTAGGGGAGATATTAAAGGACTTCTTTTAACAGGTAAGAAAAAAGTGTAAAAGAAGATCCCTTGCTGTGGCAGGCAGAATTACTGTTTTGCCATTTTAACTATGTCCCCTTATCCAGTCATACATATAAATATGCATATATAAAGCTTGTGAAAAATATCTTAAGGGAGATTTTCAAAAGCACATGAGAAGTCTATAAGCTGCAACCTATTATGCCTTTCTGTCACATTTCTGTCTTTAGCTGTAGGAGTTGGGAATCTACATCTGAGGATGACTACCCTATTGAATATTTTGGATATGGTTGTGTATATGCGTGATTCTGCACAGTGTGTTTCTTGCTATTAGGACATCAAAGAGGAGGTACTGTCTGTGATGGGTAGTGGTTTTCATGTTGTCTCTTCATGTGACCATAAGTGGAAGATGGTGTTGCTGATTGCACTGAAAGATATTTTTGCTATTTGTCTCCTCTAAAACCTCTGCAGCCCTGATTCACTTGGGTCGTGATGTCTTGTGATCTCAGGAGCTGAAAAAAACAGGCCAAGTAATCCATGGGAGCTTCTGCAGCTAGAATTGCTGGAAATCGGGATAATTCAGCACATATAATGCTTTCCTCTGAATCAATGCCATACCTGATATGGTTTCAGTGAGTTGCTTGGCTGCTGTTCACACCTCCTACTTTAATAGCCCTGAGCCAGGGCTCCGAAGTAGTTCAGAAATTGAAGTTTGATTTCTATAGATATTTAAATGTTTGTGCCATAATGGGGGGAGTTGCCCTCAGCATTTTGGCCAAATGAAACTTCAAAGGGTGTGGTATTTCATGGGTGTGACAATGAAGTTAGACATTATTTTTCCTTATTTAGATTATAGAAAACAGGATCGAGTCCCTTCCAGGAGAATGGAAGTAGGTAGTCCTCGGTGCCATCGCTTTTGTTCGCTAATGTAGTCTCTACTACTTAAGTGTTCCCATGTTTAATACCACGGAAAAAGCCCACCAGGATTGCCCTGCTGTGAAAGACTGTGGTGCCTCAACCCAATTTCTAATCGACTTATAACATCCTGACACTCTTACGTACTGATGCGGGAAGAGACTGGTCCATAGGCCCCCATCTTTGTAAAATGGGATGGGTGCAAAGCCCTGCAGCTCATCTTCCTCGGAGCTCAGGCCTGATTCTACAGCTGCACTCACACTGCCTTGGTTGACCTGATGTCAAATAAGCAGCAGTGTAACAGTAAACGAGATCTCATGCTCGTTCATGTCACCAAAATGGCCTAAACCATTAAAAAATTGTGCTCTGGGTTCATCTGCACAACTTACAGATGTACAAGTTTTAAGGACTAGCTCATAAAACTTATGAGTTTCTTTACCATTAATTTTTATTTTGAGGAAGGGGAGAGATATACAATGTGTACTTGGTTGCTTTGCTTGACTTACAAAAAATTATGGTGCTATACCATGTTTACACAAAGCTTGTTCCAATATGCAAAAGCAACCCACAGAATCCATCTTGCTTATTGTAGTGGTCAAGTTAAATTGAAGGGAAGGAATTTCTCAAAAATATTTGACTAATGTCTTGCGATCTATGCTGTAGTGACTTTATTTTCTGAAAAAGATAATTTCCCCCTTTCTACAGAGAACAGAATTTCACCATGGAAAAAAGCGTTAGAAAAACATGCTCTGGTTTGCCCATAAAAATATAGATGGTGTGTTTCTCTGTTTCAAAATAGCTATCTGTAGCTATAAAATTATGAAAGAAAGAGAGGACTGGCAACCTGAAGAAGAGAAAGATTATGTTTCCACAGTTGTTTGGGTTTGGTATCTGTGCCTCTGTTTCCCCAACCTGGTCACTAGATGTAAGTAAATATAATGATGAGATGATCTATACAAAAGATTAAAGAAATAATAAGGTAAATTCATTTGTATCACACTTTGGCCTCCTTTAGGAAAGAAGTGCAAGATAATTTAGTCTCAACTTTTCTTTAGGTATGGCATCCAGAGATTGCTTGAGTATCAAGCAAATAGCTTAATTTTACACAATCTTTTTACTTGTTGGTGTCCCTTGACTTTGGTATTTTGCAGGCTATATAGTATAAAACAGTGTAAAAGTATATTGATAAGTGGATAAAACACTCCTCTGGCTCAAATCCTGCCTAGTCATTAGTGTTCACTCATTTGTAGTCTTTCGTTTCTTAGATGTTTGATTATTGTTTCCTTATGGGAGACAATTCAGATTTTGATAGCTTTGAGGGCACAAATACAGATTTTACGTATGGAAAATGTCAATACAGTTAGGAAATAAATTGTGTAAAATATATTAATTAATTTTGTTTCACTGAGGAATTCTTGAAGAGATGTGGCATAATGGATTTTTTTTTTTTGGTACTGTGCTTTGGACTACAGAATAAAACTAGCCCAGGAAAGAAAAACATGTCCTTGTTCAGGTGTATGTGTGTGCATGTATGTTTTGGCTCTGTCTTAACAAATATGTGCCTAACTTTAAGTAGGTGAGTAATCTTGTTTGGTTGGTGAGGAGCATGCTTAAGTACCTTGTGAATGTGAGCACTTAATAATGACTTGATGTTAAGGTATCACAGGAAAGAAGGCTAGGTGAAAGCCTTCGAATGGAAATGAGATGATGTTCTGATTAAGACTAATGTCCACCTTTGGAGCTTTATCTCTGAAATATCTCAGCGGTCAGGAATTAAATGCTGTTTAACTCTACTGTATTGCACCTTTGAATTTTTACTTTCTTCATCATACGTAAATGATAGTGTATTTCTTTTTTCCACAGCTACAGTAAGTTGTGTAGGGTGAGCAGTGTAAAAGCTGAATTCCTGCTTGAGAGAACTGGATCACCTCATGTAGCTATGTAACTCCTGAATGGCAGGTCAGTCATTGGATTTTAATAATGACTGGAGCAGCTTTGTGTTTGATGCAAGGATAGATCTAGCTTTTTCTGTGGATTATAACATTCAACACCTATGGACTTTAAAGGGAGTTTTATTGAGGATGAGATAGTCCAGAAACCTGGACCTCTGCAACGTTCAGAGGGAATCTGTATTCCTTTCACCAGATCTCCTGGATTTGACAAACCTCGGAAAAAGCGGATGTCTTCAGCACTTACTGTGATGCAGTCTTATGAAGGTCCAGAGTAGAGTTTCCTGTAGGAACTGCCACCTCAGCTGGACACCTGTGACTTTCCATCTTGGTAGTTCTTAGGCCAGTAAAGGTGGTGCTTGTTTTTGTAAAGCAATGGGGTACAAGTTGTGTTTACCCATGGTGGAGCACAGTATTGTATGTGCTGTGGAGACTTTGACTCCCTGATCATCCCATTGCATGATGTCTTCATAAGACCTCATTTGGCAGGCAGTATAAAATTAAAACAAGGCCCTCAAAATTCCCTAAGACAGGCAACCCCCTCCTCAACACTACTGCTTAGGAATTTAGAAGAAATGATGCAAAAATGCAGTGCCATTTGCAAAAGCATGATATATTTTTCCAGAGCTTTGTTACATCTCTTGCTCAAACCAGTTAGTCTAATGAATACTCTTTAAACACATCTGCTGATTGTGTTGGTTAGGTGCAGAACATGGAAGATAAACTGTTTATTTGTCCAGTTAAAGGCTGATTGTGAAGCCAGCTGATTTCTGAGATCTTTCTTCACCTGGTTTAACAGATAAATAAAATTTCTCTGGAAGTTGTGATACCAGCCTTTTGTCTTTTAAGTGTATAGACATTTGGTAGTTTTGTCTTTTCGCTGACTCTGTCGATTGAAGGGGATGGGAGCCACCAGAACCTCCCAGCAGTTTCCCTTACTTACACCTTATCTTACTCCAAGTGGAATATATCTGAGTCTATTCTCCCAAGAACTCCCTCCAGCTGTCCTGCTGAGGCATTGCTGAGAGGCAATTTTCATTCTCACCACACACTGCCCAGCTGTTCTCGTTTATCCTGGCTATTACTAGGAGGTGGCTGTTCTATCACTGTAAAAGTCGCAAGGTGGCTAAGTACATGTGAAGGCAGACAAACCACCTGTCGCTGAAAACTGGGTAAATGCATTCGAGCAGCTATGCAGAAATAGCCATATGTTTTTGCATCTTTGTCTGGAGGCAGCCAGCAATCAAGGACCCATGCTGGTCTACAGCCAAGACAAATAGGGAATTCCCTCAGATATTTTTTGTGAAGTGAATCATGGGGGCATAATCAGGTTTGGCTCCATATTAATCAATGCAGTTTGGCTATTAAAATTCTCAGTTCTGTGGCTGATGTTTCCCAGGCTGTTCTCAGGATAGCATTACTCTGTGATTGGGATACAGTCATGGCAGCAAGATCAGGTGAATGGAGCAGTTTTCCCTGCAAGTGGAAGCAACTCTTTTACCTTAACGGAACTTTGGATGCATAGTGCAGTCTGCCCTTTCTCGCTTGGGATTTTCTTCTTCCTCTCGGAGGAGTCATGGAAAAAAGAAAAGGAGCTGCAAGACAGCTTAGTTAGTGGTGTAATAGCACCTAGTAACTGCAGTGAGGATCAAGATCTGGTCTGCTTTCTAGATCATCCTTACTGTAAAGTCCTTCTGCCTTTGGTGTCCTCTTCATTCCCACCCATAAACACATCTGTCTTTCCAGTGCCTGTGATAACTGTTTGGTTACTCAAAGACTCCCTTGGGACCTGAAGAGGCAGCATCTTCCAGGCTCAGGGGCATCGTAACTGGTGAGATATGCTATTAATGCTTTTATATATATATATATGTAAGTTTTCTCTGAAGGTATTTTCTGTTCAGTTGAGACAATTGCTGTCACAAGCAGCACTTCAGTGTTAGCTTAGCTTCCTTTGAAACTCAAGGTCTGGGGTGGAAAGAGGCCATTCTGGGTGGTCAGTATTCAGCTTAGTTTAACACATTGGGAAGATAGTTTATGCTAGTCTTTGACTGGACAAACTGTCAGAAATTGCATGGGTATTTGGGGGGGGTCTTACAGAATCACAGGATAGTCGGGGTTGGAAGGGACCTCTGTGGGTCATCCAGTCCAACCCCCCTACCAAAGCAGGGTCACCTACAGCAGGCCGCACAGGACCTTGTCCAGGCGGGTCTTGAATATCTCCAGAGAAGGAGACTCCACAACCTCCCT
>Ga0065711_1031885_pt1 | contig 28498 bp, 20 predicted proteins | sample Hoacrofraction12_FD_59098 | JGI IMG/M metagenome (GOLD analysis project Ga0065711, IMG submission 59098) | Hoatzin crop microbial communities from Cojedes, Venezuela - Epithelial fraction 12 v2 (version 2) | ecosystem: Host-associated > Birds > Digestive system > Esophagus > Crop | place... | reverse complement strand
TCCGCCCCTCGCTGACGGCTTCGCCTCGCCGCCCCCCCACGCCGTTCCCGCCGCAGGTGAGTGTCCGCTCCGCCGCCGGGCGGGGCTCTGCGTGCGCCAGCGCTGCCGAACGGAGGGAGAGCGCCCGCCGGGAGGGCGGCGGTGGCCGCGGGCAGCCCCCGCTGTGCTGGCTTCGCGAGCAGCGATCGGCTCGTGGGGTTGCGTTCCTGTCGTTACCGATGTTAGTTCATTAGTTACTAGTTGTGATTTTATTGCGGCCTGGATACTGCTCATCTCGTGGAATAATCGGGTTTGGGGGGAGCCAGCACTGATGGTTCTGGGTCTGATTTGTTCTCTTTCAGTAATGGAATAAAAGTGCGTGTAGCAAAGTGTAATTTATATCACTTGTCTCTTCAGTGCTTTCAAATGATGAGTCGCCTTTCAATGAACTGATAAAAAGGGCAATTTTTTTGTGTTCACCGTCAGGTAAAATACAAGTTTTTGTTATGCAGAACAGTACTAAACCCTTTAGGTTTAGTAGGTGGTACTTATGGTGTATATTGCAACTTGCTTTTTTGTTAATGCTAATGAAATCACCCTACATTTTGCATTTTCTCATATGCTGAAGTTGCAGCATATATAGTACTTACTAACCACAACACTTCTCTGCATCAGCTTTTGATGAGGAGTTGCACCTGCGTTGTAAAGGTCTCCTTTAGACTGCCAGTTTCATACATAGCTACCTACACGCTTTGTTACTTTTCATTGCAGCGGAGGCTGGTCACAGTGGTGTGAATCGGTTTGTGCGTTTATTAGTGTTGATCTCGCTTGGTAAAACTTCACCAGGTGCCTGAAGCATTCTTGAAATTGTATTTAGTTTAAGGTCTTGTGGCTCATATAAAATTAGAAAATCCTAAACACTAGAATCCGTGACTATGACTAGAAGCTTCCAAGCTGTGATTTTGGTGCCAGATGATCCTGATGTTGAAACTACTTTCATGTTTAGAAGATGAACTGTGTCATAAGGGGCCTCAATCGGTTTTCCCTTTTTGATGCACTCAGTTCTTAAGCCATATTGCTTCTGTATTTTTGACAAGTCAAAATCAAGCAGAGATTAATATTTTAATGGCTATAAAGTCACATTCACAATTCCCTAAGAGAAGTGTAAGGTTTTTTAAGATCTTGTGTTTCCCTGTACTGTTAGTTAGGTTGCTAGCATGGCTTCTCTGAAATAAGGATTTGAAGAGACTGGATAATTTACTGCTTATGAGGTTATAGTTTTGGTTCTTAAGGATCTCCCTGTTGCTTCTCTCCTCCCTTCTTTCCAATCACCACCAATATCTACGATTGCATTAAGTAACAAGGAGACAGACACATTGGAAAGAGCTATTAGCAAAAATGTGAAAAAGCCTGTATACTAGATGGATTGCTTCTTAACTGTTCTTCTTCCTCATCTGTAAAAAGTGCATTTTTTAGAATGTACACATCTGTACAAAGCAGGAGGAATGTGAATCTCTAGTTTCGTGCTTTTGCTCTTAAAGGCAAGTAACAGCAAGCAGTTTGCACTTTATTTACTCACCTAGTGTGAAGTACTGCAAAACAATCAAAACATAGTGGAGAGCAATGCAGATTTTTAAAAAATTGGACATTCATTTGTTCTGTTTCCCTATTTACTTCCCTGCATGCATATCTCCTCAACCACAGTGACCACCCCTTCTTCCCTGGTTTTCTTGTAAACTCTGAAATTTACCTCTAGCACAAATGGTGGAGGCAGAATGGTTAGGGAGGGTAATAACCCATATGGGTATAATAAATCCAGTTTACTGTTATATACAGTATATAAGCCGGAGAACTTTATGCGAGCACAGAAGATAGATAGCTTCATGGTCTTGCTTTGTTTATTGCTTGCTTAGTTTCAGGGTCAGTTACTTTGATACAGGAAATGATTAAAATGGAGAACAAGTTTTTAAGGAGTTGTTTCAATTGACAGCTCCCTGAAAGAGTCTTTGAGTATGATTTCATTTGTTCCATCCTTCAAGCAGTTTCTAACATTCTGTTCTCCCCAGGTGATTCTCTGCGTATTTCCTGAACAGCGCTGCGGTAGATGGTACTGTCTTTTTCAGTTGTAGAAAGTAACAGCTGTGAATCTTGGAAATGGCATACAGTTAGTTGGTGTGTGTATGTTGCTTAATCGCTGGACTGTGAACTGTGAAGGTTATTTTTTTGCAGGTTTATAAATAACTAAATTTTCAAGAAGTTTTTATTATACATTATATAAAATGGATAACCAGGCATTATTTTCTTTCGTTTTGAAGCTTTGTAACTTAGACACCTTTGTCCTTTCATACTGGTTTCTGCGAGCAGTGCTGAGTACAGGCAGCTGGGAGAGTTGTTTTTTGTGTTGCTGTTGAGATATCCAGTGTCCTGCCAGCCTGGCAGCTGAACTGGCTGACTGCTCCTAGGATGCAGGCTGGCTTAAAAAAACCAAAATCCTTTCCAAGCCTTTGAGTCTTGAGTGCGGATATAAAAAAGGCAGACACCATTCTTCTCTTTGCTAACAATTTCTCTTTCTATCCATTTCTCTTTCTAACCTAGGTCACCCAGTTCAGTTCTACAGCATGAACAGGCCTGCATCTCGACACACCCCCCCAACAATAGGGGGATCTTTGCCATATCGGCGTCCTCCTTCGATCACATCACAGACAAGCCTTCAGAACCAGATGAACGGAGGACCATTTTATAACCAGAACCCAGGTAGGAAAGTTTTTCTGCTCTGTTGAATTCAACACAGTGGTGAATGGAGTGGCATTCAGATCTCTGAAATCTTATGTTCTGTCCCCATTGCAGATCTTGCAGTTAGTCTCAGGTAGCTTCCAGTGTGTTGCTGGTAGCCATGCTAAAGCTGCAGTCCAAGCACAGAGTGTTCAGCTTCCCTTATGGCAAGCAGCTTGAAACAATACTGGCTTTCTTGCCACATGAATTAGTTTTAATCTCACTGTCCCTGTTAGACAAGCTTTAATCTTTTACTACACCGTGTGTCGTGTATCTTTTTTGGTGTGGAATGAGTATTTGATTTTGCACTAGAACACTGATTCTTCATTAATCAGTCTTTTATGCTTTTTCCTTCTGATTAATGGACAGTTCAAGAAATTGCACTTGTTATACAAGGCATTAGACACCTTAGAGACATGAGTGGTGTTTGGTATTGGATGCAAGGGAGCTCTGTCATCTGCTAAGTCCACAGGTGATGTTATTTTAATCAGAGAATCATAGAGTGGTTTGGAAGGGACCTTATAGACCATCTGGTTCCAACCCCCTGCCATGGGCAGGGACACCTTCCACCAGACCAGAGTTCTCAAAGCCTCATCCAACGTGGCCTTGAACACTTCCAGGGAGAGGGCAGCCGCAGCTTCTCTGGGAAACCTGTGCCAGTGCCTCACCACCCTCAGAGTAAAGCACTTCTTTCCATATCCAATCTAAATCTACCCTCTTTCAGTTTAAAGCCATTACCCCTTGTCCTATCACTCCAAGTTCTTGTAAAAAGTCCCTCTCCAGCTTTCTTGTAAGCCCCCTTTAATTATTGGAAGGCTGCAATAACGTCTTCCCGCAGCCTTCTCTTCTCTAGGCTGAACAGTCCAAACTCTCTCAGCTTTTCCTCACAGGAGAGGTGCTCCAGCCCTCTCTGATCATTGTTGTGTCCCTCCTCTGGCCCTGCTCCAACAGCTCCATGTCTCTCTTGTGCTGAGGGCTCCAGAGCTGGACGGAGGACTCCAGGTGGGCTCTCACCAGAGCAGAGCGGAGGGGCAGAATCCCCTCCCTCACCCTGCTAGCCACGCTGCTTCTGATGCAGCCCAGGATGCGGCTGGCCTTTGTGTGCACATTGTCGGGTCATGTTCAGCTTCTTCTCATCAACCAGCACCCACAAGTCCTTCTCAGCAGGGCTACTCTCAATCCGTTCTCCACTCATCTTATATTTGGGTTTGGGATTGCTTCAACCCATGTCCAGGACCTAATACTTGGCCTCATGAGGTTTGCACAGGCCCACCTCTCAAACCTGTCAAGGTCCTTCTGGATGCCATCCCTTCCTCCAGTGTGCTGACCACACCACACAGCTTGGTGTCATTGGCAAACTTGCTGAGGATGTGCTCAATCCCACTGTCCCCGTCACTGACAAAGATGTTAAACAGCACTGGTCCCCTCACTGATCCCTGAGGAACACCACTCGTCACTGGTCTCCACCTGAACATCAAGCCATTGACTGCAGTTCTTTGAGTGTGACCATTGGTCCATCCATCAAATACATGTCTTTAGTGACAAGGATGTCACGCGTGACAGTGTGAAATGCTTTGCTCCAGTCCAGGTGGGACCATGGATGATGTGTCTTAAAAAGCAGGGTGAGATACCAACAAGGAGTGGCATGTCCTGTGTGTCAGGCAGAGTGCAGTAGCCTTTTATTAAAGGAGTCTTTTTCCCTATGCTTCTGATGTAACATGAAGGTTTTGATACCAGAGTAGAGGAGACTTTATTTTGACAAAGCTCCAGAAAGATGCAGGGGACTTACTGAAGGTTCCTTGTTAGGCAATGCCCTCTTACCAGCAAGACTGAATGTTGACTTGCAGCCACTACAGTGTGTTTATGTTTTGTGGTTGTTGTCATGGTGGTTTTTGGTGTGTTTTTTATTAATTGAACACTGAACTTGGAACTAGGCCAAGTGCTGGAATCTGCATTTAATAGATTTGAACAGGTTCAAATATTACTGCTTGTGAGCTACCCTGCAAAGAGATGTGTGTGCTAAATGTGAGAAGGACATTTATGAATGTCCTTCTGGGGACAGGGTTGTGGAGGAGCTTGTATAACTAAATTGCAGCCCAGTTGCCTGAAATATGTGGTGTTTGTTAAGCACGTTATATGCATATTGAAAGCTGGAGGGGAACAGGCAAGAAGGAAATGGTAATAGCAATAAAAGAAACCTTTCAGGGTTACCTTGGCAGTAAAGAGGGTTTTCAGTATATCCAAAGAGTTTCTGACAACGGTTGCGCATTTCTGCTTTAGCGAAGGGAGAATTCTCTGCAAGCTGCCATTGCATTGTTAATAGGTAATCATAGAAGATGCCAAATAGACTTTAAGTAAGTTACATAACCACAGTTCAGTCTGTGTACCCAAAAAGATGATGATGATTAAGATAATTACTTACTTGAGATGTAAATCACAAACAAAATACTTCAATTATACTGGCATACTTGATACAACATAAATAAGCACTTGTAGTAAGAGACTTTTTTAAATACACCTAGCAGAATACAGAATTTAGTAGCTTTGCGGTTATACTAAACCAAGTTTTTTTTGGCCTGTACCTTGAAAGGAGAAGATGCTCAAGCATGCATAATTGATGAAGACCCTAAGAATGGAGGGACTGCTGTGTCTGTAAGGAGCGGGGTTAGTAGTGACAGGACAGGGGCCGCAATTGCTTCTCAGCATTCCTGAAGAGGGGGAGAAAATGCAAACTTCAGAGGTGAAAAAGAGACTGTGCAACAGGCAGAGGAGTGTGCCAGCTGTAGCTTGTTCTTCTTTGCAGGCTGTTTGGCAACAAAGCAGTACATTTTTTTCACTTCCATTTTTTAGTATGGCGGCCCTGTTCTTTTGAATGACACTTGTAAAATAATTTCTCCACTTCATGGTGAGACCTTTTTAACAACTGAAAAGAAAATATTAAGAAATGCGGACCCTGAATGATCCCAGCATGTCTGTCCCAAAGCCACTCTTGCCAGCTGTGCCACCTAACAAGTGTTTGAACTTTGCAGCCTTAGATACCAATATCTAAGCAGTATAGAGCTCAGCACAGGCTAAAAACCCCGTGGAAGAAACGGCGCAAGTCCTGAGGTGACGGTCTGCACTGCACACTGTTGTATGGCGGAATTCTTCCCAGGCTGAAGCAATCTAGTGGAAGGTGCTCTTGAGCATTTCTGAATTAATTCACAGCAACTGTATAGATGAACTCTTACTCTACCAATGGTCTGTATGGAAGGAGGCTGTGAGGGAACATTTAAGCTGGTGTTCTTCTCATCTTTTGAGGCGGCAGAGATACAGTAAAGTTCTTCTGATGCACTTTATAAACAAAGTCATTATTAATAAATATTTATCAGCTCCTAAAGGTCAAAACTAGCTTAGAGTCATTATATGTCATATAGAGACAGTATAATATGATAGTTGCTGCACTGTGCATAGACTGAAGCACAAACAAAATGGTTAAGATAAACACGGAATGATGTCAGCTAGTGTAAGCTTCACCATTTTGATTAAACTACACAACCCAAACTAAGGGATTTTTTTTTGTATTTGCTTGGAGTGCTTGTGTAGAGTGGTTTATTTTTCTGTCTGGAAAGCCTCATTATTTCTTTCAGAGAAATATAGATAGCACATGAACAAAGTACACTGAAGGGACCTAGGCAGCTGAAGCTAGTCTCATATGATAGATATGAATTGTATGAATCTGTATGACATTGAACAGAGGAGACATTTTGAAACTGAATATTTTTGTAGCATATAGAATTAAAAAGGCAAGGAATGCTGAATTCATGAATATTACTGCATTTCAATGGGACTTCAAGATTCCTTTTCTTGCTTTGAAAAAATGCAAGCCCAAATTTGTTTCCAGCTACTGTGGTTACACTTGAAGGAGTAAATACTCTCAGAAGTCACATCATTCAAGTCAAAGAAGCTGTAATTACAAATGTATTTCATTTTTTCTGAAGAAATATCAATTAAATGGTGAGATAATTGAGCTTGCTTTCTATGGAGGTACAAGGATATTTTTACATCAGAAAGGATGGTTGCTCTATTGTTTTTTTTTTTGTTTGGGGTTTGTGGTTGTGAAAGGAATGTGAATTTGAGTGACAGAAGAAATTCAGAGCACTTCAGATAATAGTTACTGAAATAAGCAAACAGAAGAAATTTTGAGACATAAATTTTAAATGCCCTGGAGTTCTTCTCATTTGCTATGATGATGCGAATTAGTTCTGAAAAATACTACATCATATCTGACAGTTTTCTTACTGGCTCTGGAATTAATCTGAAATTTATTTAGTTCTGTTCTGCAAGCTAAATAAATGTACTGGTACATGAATTGTAGACCTCTTTCCCTCATTCATTTGGACATGACTAAATGTTTTTATATGCCACTACTAACAAAATTATTTAGTTTTGCTTTCCTGAGGTGTGCTTTCTGAAAAATAATCTTGTAACTTGCTTAAAGAATATTACTGCATTACTCTTGCAAAGTGATACTAAAACTAGATAAAATTAGTTAACTATTTTTTTTAATTTAACTAGATAACTGAAACTTTCATTCCTGGCTTAAACCCCAGTTCAGCAGCAGCACAGTGCAGTTTATTCTGCCAGTAAGGTCAGAAGTCCCGTGTTTTCCAAGTATGCTCAGTTCTCAAAGATGTCTTTTTCTGTTTTGTCTAAAATAACTATCTTATTTGGTAGGGGTTTTTTGGCCTGCATCTTGGAGACAACTGGTTGTATCTGTTTTCATTACTAAGGATTCTTGGATGCTGTTACAGAAGTCACCTCTATAAATATCAATTCAATCTGAAAGGTGGAGGATTATGTCAAGAGAGTCCTTTTGATATATTTGTTAGTTAGGTCTGTTCATAAAGAAATATACTTCAGCATGGATTCTTAACCTTATGGAAAAGGGTTGGGTTGGAAATTTTAAAAAGAGAGAAATCTCCTTGAAGTAAGGATTAGGAATATGCTTAAACCACCTGAGCCATTTTTCTTTGAATGTCAGCCTTTTGTCCCAGGTCCTTGGCAGATTGCTACACTGTCTGAGTGGTGATGATGTCTACTTTCCTGTTTGCTGCTTTGTTGTGTGTCTAACTGAATGCTTCTCTCTTTTTAATTTCTGTGGCAGCATCCCTTGCTCCTCCTCCCCCCTCCATCCTACAGGTAACTCCACAGTTACCGCTAATGGGATTTGTGGCCAGAGTTCAAGAAAACAGTAAGTTTGCTGCTCCGTTGTGCTGTGATTTATTACTGGATGTGGCTTTTGTTCTGAGTGGATGGAAGATTTGTCTGTATATAGTCAGAATTCTGCCTTCACTACTGCCTCTGCAAGTTTGTCTGAAATTGTGAAGGGAGGGAAGAGGAAACAATTTTATTGGAGGAACCTGATCCTGCCTTCTCTGAATGTTATTGTGTCTAGTGTATTTCCACAAGTGCTAACTATTGGTGCAACTAAATGGGATAGGGAGTGATACTTCAGCCTGCTACTATGGTTCTAGAGACGTTTTCATAGTTATACTACTGCTTATTTTCAGTTTCAGATACTCCTCCCCCACCACCACCTGTGGATGAGACAGTGTTTGATGAATCTCCACCTCCACCCCCACCTCCAGAGGATTACGAGGAGGAGGAAGCAGCTGTGGTGGAGTACAGTGATCCATATGCTGAGGAGGACCCTCCTTGGGCACCAAGGACCTACTTAGAAAAGGGTAGGTTTAGAGCTGGTAGAGATCATAGAATGCTTTGGGTTGGAAGGGACCTTTAAAGCTCATCTAGCCCAACACCCCTGCAGTGAGCAGAGACATCTTCAACTAGACCAGGTCGCTCAGAGCCCCGTCCAACCTGGCCTTGAATGTTTCCAGGGATGGGGCATCTACCACCTCTCTGGGAAACCTGTGGCAGTGTTTCACCACCCTCACTGTAAAAAATTTCTTCCTTATATCCAGTCTGCAACAGGCCCTGCGAAAAAGTTGTCCCCATCTTTCCTTTGAGGGGGAACAAAAAAGTAAAAAATAACATGGAAGGGGCACTTTCTGCCAAGTCCAGCCCAAAGGAAATATTACTGTTCCTGAAGGAGATGGAGGAATATGTGGAAGGCTTTTTGCTATTCCCCCACCCTCCGTCTTGCTGGTGTGTTTAGTGCAAGGAGTATCCAGGCTTTGCTGACAAGCTGAGACCATTTGTCAAACAAAGTGGCTGACGTACAGGGTGTTTCCATGACTTGCTTTATCTTTTGACCTTTCCGTACCCCTGATTGACAGTAAGTGTCGCTATTATTCTGTTGAGCACACAGACTTGGTGTTTGATTAAAAGCTTGCTTCAGCTTACTTGTGTCAGGGAAGCTTATTTCCATGAGGGAGAATAGGGAATAGAGGGATCTCATATACAAAGTACTCTTCTTGCTATGCAGTTGGGAGGTTATTCCTGATTATTGATGCTAGTTACCTGGCTTCACAAAACCAGGTTTTGGAGTGGAGTTCCTGGTGTTGCATTTCTTTCTTTGGGGGACGATGGCAAACTTCTTGAGGTTGGGACCAGTACATGTCACTTCATCCACTACTGGATGTGCTACATTATTTAATGAACTCCCTCCTGTCAGGCAGTTCTGAGAGTGCACAATATCTGCTCACTTTCATTGTGGTTGATGTATTTTCTGCTTGATGAAGATTGCAGGCATGTTACTTTTTGAGAGGAGAGTGAGTCTCAAGATTTTTCTCTGTATTTTTCCAGGCATAAGACACTCTTTAGCCTAATTCTACATTCGTATCACTGTTTTGTTATGTTTCTGTTATTCCTGCCACCTGGCCCTCAGCAAATCCTTAGTGGCATTTCAGCTAGGAGCAAAAGAGAAGAAAGAGCACCCTGATGCGCATTGCCTGTTCATAGTATCTCATGTGCATGCAAAGAGGGGGGAGGTGTTTGTGGGGAAGAGAAGCCACGAAATCATGTGGCACATGGCCTGGGAAAACAACTTTCTATTTGAAGAAATAATGACATTTGAATTATAGCATACTGTTCTGATCTGCTTTTTCATCTGAATTCTGTGAGGTTGTGAACTAAAATAATTTATATAGGTGCATATATATGCACAGATCTGTTCCATCTCAGCAGGCAGTCCAGGCACTTGTAGTTTGATATTTACAGGGAGAAACACGTGGGATAGCAAAACTGTAACGGGAGATAAGCTGGAGAAAGTCAGGCTTTTAGTAAGAACATTTTTCCTGTAGAAAAGCAAAAGTATACAAAACTAAACATTCTCTCATATTGATGTAGAGTCCAATGCAAAAAACATAATTTTGATCCGTATTTTGAAAACTAGATGACTAAAACATCTAAAAAGTTGGTCTGTTCTCAGAAACACCCACGAAAGTAATAAGAAATTAAAGTGCTTACAGCGTAGGAAGAATTGTTAAATAGTAGTTTTACAATACCAGAAAAAATGAGATATTGACGTAAGTGTGGATTCTGTTGTAGTTGCATGAATAGCCCTACTGATCTTCCGCCCAGGTCTTGAGATTTGACTGCTTTGCTGGAGTTGGGAGAGAAGTGCTTGGCTGTGACTTTTTTTTGTAGCAAACAAGCTTTAAAGTTAAAGAAAAGCCCCATGCTGAAAGAGGACGTTCATACTCAATGCAAATACTTAGCCTGCTGTGAACTAGTTATGCTTTGTCTTCTGCAAAAGAATTATTCCTATAGCAACTCCTTAAGTTCCTGTAAACAGTATTCCATGCCACATGATTGAAAGCGGATACAACTGATGGAAGGAAATGGCTGTTGAAACACTGTTACCCCCAATGAGTAGAGTAGCAATTCCTAGGATTTGTGCTTGTTCTTTTGGTATGACTATTCACTATTTAAGTTCATATGAAAGCATTTCTAATATGATTAGTGCAGATAACCTTTGCAGAAGTGAGAATGTAGAAGCTGGGACACCAAGAAAGGGTCAAATACAGAGGGTTGCTACGTATTGAGATGGGATTCAGTATGATGCTGTTCTGTAGAGGGGGTCATGCAGTGTGGGAGGTATATTTAACATTGAGACATGCTCTAACCTACAGCTGAGGAAGGAAGTGATAGCAGATCCATTCTGAACAGATGGAGAAACTCTTAGGTAGGATGCAGTTACTGGGGAAGTTGAACTTGGGGATGCTACCACATGGCTGTAATGGCAACAGCCAACCAGCAGCGGCCAGGAACGCACACTGGACTTTCCATTGAGCTGTGTGTCTGGGTGTGTGGCGTGAAAAGGTAGGAAAATGTCCCAGCTTTGCAAATCGGGTGAACAAAATGGGTAGCCAGAAGGAAAAATTGCCCTCATTCCACACAGAGAAAGTGTGTGGTCACCGCCATGAGGTGTCAGCTGGATAAGCAGTCTGGCCTATGTTTGTGGTCAGTTTGATGTAACAGAGTTCAGCCAAACTCTGTGTAATTGTCAGAGAACCAAAGATCACTGACTGGAATAATATCAATTTAAATGAATATTTTTCATATCTGCATTGAAATGTGTTCAGCTAGAAACTGGGAGCAGTCGTGGCTCGGTCGCACAGGGAAGGAGCCCACCTCCTGAGTCGATACTGCTGCCTCCTGGTGCAGCTGGAGCCATTTTGCAGTACTTGCTTGGGCTCCTGGTAACTCGTGGTACGTGTGACAAGCTGACAGCGTGAACTGGTGGGACTACAGACAGAAGGATTAAACAGTCCTTTAGAGAGAGGAACGTTGCTAGTACGAAAGTGACAGGCAGGAGGAAGCAAGAGTGATGTAAACACAAAACCAGGCTTCAGCTAATTTTGTGAGAGGCTTAACAAGAAGCAAATTTTCATCACAAACTTAGGTAAGAGTTTCCTATGTGTGGTCATGAAATAATGAAACCATTCAGTATCAGAAGGGACTAGAGTACACTCAAAAATGAGGAAGAAAGGAGTTGGAAGTTACTGTGATCCTTGGATTATTATTGTCAAGAGTGTGAAGAACAGCAGCACAGTGACTCTAGGAAGAAATGTTTTAAAGTGAACAGGTACAGAAGTTAAAAAGGAATTTTGAAGGACTTAATTTCAATGTATCACGTGCTCATATAATGACTTCTGGTTTTCAAGTTAAAGATTTACTCATGTCTCCACTTGTGTTTTGCTTCCTTAGAATGATATGTTTAAAACTAGTTAGAATGAGTTACTTAACAACTGTGCTGGCACAAGTGTAGAGCCAGCAACATGTGTTTTTTAAATATGCTCTGGTCAAATGATACAAATCTCCTGTTTGGGAGATTTATTTAGGAAAAAAAAATCTCTGTACATACTCTGATTCTCCATTGGGATTGATTTGTATATTTTACTTTATAATCTCTTCAGGATCCAGGTTTCTCTAGTAAATATTTGTAGCGATTCCTTTGCTCCCTCAAAAGGAAATGACCTCTTTTTCTTTAGAAAAGAATGATGAGTTTAGTAGGACACTGTGCTCATGAACACATGCTGTTAATTTTTTCACCTTGCTTTGGTTTACAGTATCTTCCCTTCTATCGTCAGTACAAGATTTTCGGATTCTGTTTCAATGTTTTTGTTTTCCATTTTGATTCAATGGCAGCACTGCACGTTTTGTTGCCAAGTGCTGAAAGCGGTGATCGGTGCTATTTGTTAAAGTATTCAGAGTCCGGCATAGCTAGTTTTCCGTATGGAACACATACTGCTAGGACTGAGAATGGAAGAACATATCAGATTGATGTCTATTTTCTGCCATTTCAGGACAGTGCTCTCTCTAATATTTGCCAGCGCTTTATCCAATTTCTTTGACTTTCCTAACAGCTTTTGTGCCTTCAGTAAAATACTCTGCAGCTGTAAGAAAAATGCCCTGATGTAGTAGGCACACATTTTGTTTCAGAGAATTGCCTTACTTCTTCCTAGCTCCAAACTGGGATTTGCCCTCCTTGTCACTGTATACCCTGGGAGTGACTTCTAGCTACTGGGACTGCACATACGCATTGTACAGATTTTACAGCTAAGGTAGATGGCAGTCTGGGATGTTAGCATTGGCTCATTCTTCCTGTGATCCGAAGAGAGGTCTTACTGCTCTCCCTCGTCCGTGTTTTCCTGCTGACTGTTAGTTGTGCAGAGGTCTGGTGTAGCACATACATCTAATACATGGATCTTGCAGTAGGTTTGAGTGGTTGTAGCCATGGGGAGTTACATCCACTTCCTCGTGTCATTCCACACCAAAAGTTTATCATACATTTGTAAACTTTTCCTATGGTGGGTCTGGAAATTGTAGGGATAGAAGAGTTAAAGTAGTCCCGGCTCTCGTGCTTCAAAGTCTGAGCTCTGATGAAAGGGGTTGGAAGAAGCTGCCCCTCTCAGCAGGTCATTCTGCACACACAGAGGTGCCGCAGTGCAGTTCTCTGAGATTGCCTTGAATGTGGAGAACTTTGTACAAGGTAGGTTGATCTTCCTCCTCCTCCCTGTACGTCTCCTAACAGTCACGCTCTGTTCTTTCCTAGTGGTGGCGATCTATGACTACACGAAGGACAAAGAAGATGAGCTCTCATTTCAGGAAGGTGCCATCATTTATGTCATCAAGAAAAATGATGACGGCTGGTATGAGGGGGTCATGAATGGCGTCACGGGGCTCTTCCCAGGGAACTATGTGGAGTCAATCATGCATTACTCGGAGTGAAGACTAGAGGACAGAACACTGCATCTCCTGCTGCAGGAGCTGTCAGGGCTTCCCAGATCTCCACCAGCCTCTGGGGGCCCATCCAGTATAACTGAATGAAGGATAATTGTAACAACCACTCTTTTGGTTTTATTTCTTTTTTTCCCCCTCATTATAAAACAATAGTGATTTGTTTGAACAAATGGCTCTTCTGGCTGCCAGCAGAGGCTATCCTGAACCGTCTGATGTTGAATTTAGCTGACCCATTCATATGTAACAAACTCATTGAGTAGCTGATGCTTCACTCGAATTCTGACTTCTGACAGGCTTTGGGATCTGTCTCAGGAATCCTGTGTGCCCTCGTGGTCCTACCCTTGGCAGCAGCACCTGGCGCTTGGGATGTCCTGGATGCTTGCGGTGAAGGGTTACTGGCCAGTGGACGTCCCTCCTGTTTCTACACTACACTCCGTGCAGCTGGAAGAACAGTCGTGTGCTAGCAAACACTGGGATTTCTGCACAGAGCTCTTCCTGTAACTGACTGCCAGATAGCTGGGCACCTCTTTAGCGTAAACACTTCTGCAGCTGCTCTGCACACGTAGGCTGACACAGGGGCACACGGAGCTGGCGTTCAGTCACTCACCTTTCAGTTTAGACAATTAAGGTGGCTGCAGCCCAGAGGACCCCCACCCCATTTCCTCATCTTCTGAATGCCACAGATTTGTTTTGTGTTCTGCACTGATGTAAATGTGCTCCTCTCCGCAGCGAGCTACTCACCACGGGTGCTGTCGGTTTAAACAGAACGCACAGCTGCCGTTGACGGTGGAGGCAAAACAAAGTTTACAGGTCCTCCTGGGGTCAGAGGATAAACTCTAGGGGCTGTGATCTGAGGTTCAAATCTACTCACGCCTGCTTGCACTAGAGAAACTTACCCCCAACTTCAGTCTTGTGCACAATATTACCATAAAATCCAATCAGGTATTGTAAATTGGCTATTTTGTACTTGATGACTAGATTTGCATATGTACTGTGAGAGCCCTGTGCAGAGGCAGGACAAACGGCAATTGTCGTCTTCGTGTCTGTTGCCAAAATCTCTTCAGTGGAAGTAAAAAGGGCTGTTGTGTGTACTGGTTTCCCATGGAAATCCAAGCAGTAACTAGTAGTAGTCCTAGCTCTTCCCCCAGCCCTCTCCATTGTTTATTATAACGAAATAGATATTTTGAGCTGTACTGGTGGATCTGGGGTGGAGTAATACCAAGTGAAGGCTCTGTAGCCCCTTGTGTTGATAGTTTGCTTTTTCATCTAGTCTCGGTCAAAATGCTGCTCAGTGATTCTGCCTAGCAGATCAGTGTAAGGCGGTGGCTGTACTATTCTGCCCTTAGGAAGGACTAACTGTGATCTTTGGGTAAGCCTCCTGTTGTGGTCCTGTTAGCCTGGAGATTGAGCTGACTGCTGTACCATGAGAGCCTCCTGGGCCAGGGCATCTTGGTGAACAACCTGAGTGTCACCTGGCCAAATTCCAGCTGGTACCAGCAGCAGCTTGTCGAAGGCGAGACAGTTCTGCAGGTGTCTCTGAGACCTGTGTGTAAAACAGAGCAGCGCACAAGAGAGCGCTGCCAGGGCTGGGTTTGTGATGGTGTTGGCCACGATACAGCTAGTTGACCCAGTCCCCTTGCTTGGTAATTAGTGCAATATCAGGATGGAGGTGTGGGCCTGGTGCACACCTGGGCAGGGAGGCACCATGGGTGCTCAGGGGGAAAGAAAGAGGAAACAAACAGGGGAGGTGTGTTTGTGGGGCATGGATGGATGCGATCACCTGCTGTGAGCTTGCAGAAGACTGCGGTAACTCCTGTGACAGTGCGTGAGGAGCTAGTTTGGTTGAAGCCTACAGGAGGTACAACTTTGAAGAAACTGGTGAGAAGATGGAGGTTGCTTTCTCCCCTGCTGAATTGACAGCCGTGTAGCCAAGACACTGTTGTCTTCTTTCTGAAAGCTGACGGTGTTATTGTTTGGGATGAGTGTTAGCCAAAAGAGATACCCTTCTGCCTTCCTGTGTGAAAACTTGTGTCTTGCAGGAAGACTAACAGAAGCCACCATGTTCAGTTCCCTCAGCCCATCCTTTCGCTGGGAGCAAGCCTGGAAATGCCAGCTGCGCAGTCACTGGAATGACTGTTTGTAGTGGCATAGGGCAGGACTACTTTTTGCGCAGCAAGGTGGTGGGTGCAGCCTGGCTAGCGGCCCTGGTGACTGACCAGCGGTACTGCACAAGCCTTTGGTGCTCACAGGGGGGCTGTGTTTTCCCGGCCTGTTGGAGCTTTCCTGGTTTCCCTTGCCCTGGTTGCATTCATGGTAAAGACTGAGCACACGGTGCTGAAATGCATCAAGTTATGGCCCTTAGTGAGTTTGTAAATGAGAGCTGAACCTGATCTCCTTCTATGACCAGGTGACCCGCCTAGTGGATGAAGGAGAGGCTGTGGATGTTGTCTACCTGGACTTTCGTAAGGCCTTTGACACTGTTCCCCACAGCATCCTCCTGGAGAAACTGGCTGCCCATGGTTTGGATGGGTGTACTCTTCACTGGATAAAGAACTGGCTGAATGGCCGAGCGCAGAGAGTGGTGGTGAATGGAATTAAATCCCGCTGGTGGCCGGTCACGAGTGGTGTCCCTCAGGGCTCAGTTTTGGGTCTGGTCTTGTTTAATATCTTTATCAGTGATCTGGATGAGGGGATTGAATGCTCCCTCAGAAAGAGGTATGACACCAAGTTGGGCAGCAGTGTCGGTCTGCTTGAGCGTAGGAAGGCTCTGCAGACGGATGTGGACAGGCTGGATCGATGGGCCGAGGCCAACTCTTTGAGTTTCATCAAGGCCAAATGTCGGGTCCTGCACTATGGTCACAGCAACCCCATGCAACGCTACAGGCTTGGGGGGGAGTGGCTGGAAAGCTGCCTGGTGGAAAAGGACCTTGGGGTGCTGGTCGACAGCCAGCTGAACATGAGCCAGCAGTGTGCCCAGGTGGCCAAGAAGGCCAACGGCATCCTGGCTTGGATCAGGAATAGTGTGGCCAGCAGGAGTAGGGAGGTGATCGTTCCCCTGTACTCGGCGCTGGTGAGGCTGCACCTTGAGCACTGTGTTCAGCTTTGGGTACCTCACTACAAGAAGGACATTGAGGTGCTGGAGCGTGTCCAGAGCAGGGCAATGAGGCTGGTGAGGGGTCTGGAGAACAAGTCTTAGGAGGAGCGGCAGAGGGAGCTGGGGCTGTTTAGTCTGGAGAAGAGGAGGCTGAGGGGGGGGACCTTATTGGTCTCTGCAACTGCCTGAAAGGAGGTTGTAGTGAGGCAGGTGTTGGTCTCTTCTCCCAAGTAACTAGTGATAGGACGAGAGGCAATGGCCTCAAATTGCATCAGGGAAGGTTTAGATTGGATATTAGGAAAATATTTTTTACTGAAAGAGTGGTCAGGCATTGGAACAGGCTGCCCAGGGAGGTGGTGGAGTCCCCATCCCTGGAGGCGTTCAAAAAACATGCAGATGTGGCACTTCAGGACATGGTTTAGTAGGCATGGTGGTGTTGGGTGGATGGTTGGACTTGATGATCTTAGAGGTCTTTTCCAACCTATGATTCTATGATTCTCTCTCCCTGTGCACCCGTGCTCCAGCTGGGAGGTCACGCGTTAGTGAAATCTGTATAAGAGCACATGCTTGAATACTTCTGACAGGTGGGCGGTGATAATGTGGTGCTTCCACCATGTGTGATTGATGCACCCCCCTGTCCTTAGCCTTCATTCAGGTGGTTGGTCATCTTGCACATTTTCTGTCTTGTGAGAGCAGAGTGGTGTGAACGCTGGGATGTGCTGAATGCTTGCTGGAGCTCAGCATGGAAGATGAGGCTGCAAAACCTTGGAAGTGGAATGTGTGAAGCTCCTGAAAGAACTGGCTCTGGTGTGATGGGCCAGGGGTTAGTCTGGTCCCTTGCTGAGAGCATATGGAATTGTTTATCCTGCAGGAGCTGCTGTGGATGGAATTTTTGGGTCACCTCCTGCTGGTTTTATGCTTTATTATGCAGTACTAATGTAAAGAAATCTGTTGAGTTTTATGCATATTTTCTATTTTGTACAGATTTTAATTCTGTGGATTGTTTGGGGATGATGCTATGTAATGGTCATAGACCAGGCCAAGGTAAACAGGCTTTGTATATTAATGTTACATAGATTGCGTGTGAGCAAAGTCAGTGAGGGTTGTGTTTCCAGTTTTGTCCCTTGTACTTCTCCTCCTCCAAAACCTTCTCCCCCGCCCCTTTTTAATTTACACATTTACTTTAAAAGGGGATGGAGAACGGAGGGCGGGGGAGAAACACCTCAGTATTTCAAACGGGTGCAGAACATCTCTGCCCTGAGTCCTGCCGCCGCAGCTGAAGGTGCTCAGCACCACCCGCTGTCGCATCAGAAGTGGGTGTACATGCAGGAGAGAGGTGGGGGCAGGAGATGCTCCAGAGGAGCCCAAAGGGTCTGATGCAGCCAAATGCATGTGCTTCTCCCCTCGTGAGAGCTGCCGCGGCGCACAGCAGTCGGCCGGCAGCCCCGGCCCTGCGCTCTGCTGTGCTGTGTCAGATTCCTGCCTTGCTCTGGGGACAGAGCTGTCCGCTGCAGCTGCCTCTCCGCCGTGGGCCTGCTGGAGAGCGGCTCTGTCCCCACATACTGCCCAAGCAGGTTATTTTGGTGCCTTCATTCCAGCCTGAGAGAGATGGCCGAGGTTGCATGTTGTCTCACCTATATTTTTTTTTCCACCTCCCTCTTTTCTCTTTTGCTCCCTCCTTCCCGCCATGATGGAGTCATGTTCTTTGTTTCTCTCCCCGGCGATCGCAGCAGAGGGCTGAGAGGGGCAGGCGAGGCAAGCAGCACCTTCTGTGCTGGAGCACCCCGATGGTGTGCCCATGCCCACTGTCTGGAGTGGGCACCAGGGAGCTGAGGCAATGCCTGGAGACTCGCTGGCCTGACGGGTGAGACGCGGGCGGGCAGCGAGGTGCTGAGGAGCCACTGCTCTCACGGGAGGCCACGGGGTGCGGCAGAGCCACGGGGCTGAGGGCAGATCTTGGTGGGTGTTACCAGCAGCTGATGCCGTGTTCCTTGGCCTTGATGTGTCCTTGCACTTGGTGAGAAGAGGAACAAGTTCAATGGGTTGTTCCTGAAAGCGGTTGGAGATTGCTGCTGGTTTGAACCACAGCTCCCCACAGTACCATTGGGCGCCTGGAAGGCTTAGACCCGCTAGTTCTTGCTGGAGCAGTTTGTTTTCCTTTCACAGCTCCTGGGCATTTTCTTTCTTTGCTGCTGAGGGTTCTTGGTGACAGCCAAAGTTGACATTTGCAGGGATGCAGCTTCTGAAAGGTGGCACTTTTCTCTGGCGTGTTTCAGTTTCTCATGAGCAGAAAGTGAGGCGGCAGGAGGGCTGGTGCTCCTGTGGTGGCAGAGGGTGGGCTGCCTGCCCGGGCTGCGCGCCTGCCCGTGACGCCAGGGGCAGGAGGGCTGCGCGCTGACGCAAACGGTAGAGCTTCTGTGGCCTGTCCCCCCGGCGCTTGATGGCGACTTCGTGCTGCGCCCTTCCCAGCCAGCTCCGCCACATCCTAGCAGGTGCTGCAGAGCTGCCTCTGCTGGAAATGAGCGCTCTTTTTATTAGTTCTGTCTCTGGGCTTCAGGCATAAAGCAAAAGCAAAACTTCCATGTTTTCCTTTCTGGAAAGGATGGGACTTTATGCAAGTTAGTAAAGTGGGAGCATTTACAGGGCTTCTCCTCCCAGAGGTGGGACAGGCCACCCTGCGAAAGAAACGGCAGCTGTGTTCTCGGCAGGGCAGCTTGTTGGGACACTGCTGGAAAGGCCATGGTGCCGTGCCTCCTCCTGGGAGCAGTACTTGCGTTGGGAGCATGGAGTCACTGATGGAGCACTGCGGCATTGCAGGGAGCATTGCAAACCCCACGCAGAGACATCAGTTCCTGCGCTGGCAACAGTGGCAGGAGAAGTGTACAGCACTATTGCGTTCCCTAAGGCCTGTCTTCACAGCCCTCATCTCTAGCGCAGATGGTGGTGTACGCTGAGCACCAGCAGGCAGGTGATGGGCTAGCGCTTATGGGGTGCCACGGGCAAGAATTTGCTGCGCTTACCGGTGCATTCACCTTCCTCACCTTTTGGCATCTCTCAGAGACACTGCCGCATTGTGTGGATAAAGTGGTATTACACAGAGGTCAGACCAGTGCAAGAGGGGCACACTCTGTGGTTGGGCTGCCCCCCAGGAGCTGAAGTCAGTGTGTAGTAACAGTCCTGTTGATCTGCTTTTGATTTTGAAACTGCCAGAATAGCGAGACCCCCACCTCCTGTCCATGGGAGGGCTGCTGAAAGCTTGATGCAGCGAAGATTTGCCAACTGCTGTTACAAAGACTAATTCACAGACCTAATTCACATGGTTGCTGCTGCTTTCATTCAAAAAAACCCACCTGTGTTTGTGCAATCTCCTGCCCCTGCAGGAAGTGTTTTTTTTTCTTTGGTACTCCAAACATATTAATTTTATTAGCACCTTTGCTTATTACAAGAAGTATTACAGAACAGTAAAGTCAGCAGCAGCCTGTCCCCAGCATCCTGCTGAGCACCAGCGTGGTGACTGCTGAAATGTGTGCAGTACCTTTGCTCCCGTTTCTCTTAAAACCTCAGAAGAATCCTACCACTGTTGACTGAGGAGGAAGAGCTGTGTACAAATTCATTTCCATTACAGCGCCTTGCTAAAGTGCTGACACGTCTGAGATTTTTTTGTAAAGAACAAGTGCTTCTTTTCACATTTGAAAAAGTGTCTTTTGCAACTTGCATGGACAAGTAGTTTCTATGAATTCTCTGGAAATGTCAGTGTCTAACATGGATTTTGTCCATGCACTTTTTCTGCAAGCAGATCCCCCACCCCCACCCTGTTTGCGGTCAGAGGAGAAGCAGCACGCTGTGCTTTTGCTGCTGGCACTGCCGACGCAGTGGAGGAGTGCAGAGCCCACTGTCAGTGACCAAGCCTGCAGGACTCTGGGGAGCTGTGCGCCGCCAGTAACGTTTTATTGTGTGTGCCATTTGAACCACCTTCCAGTGAGTGCAAAACCCAATTTTTAAATTTTTTTAATTGTACTTGGAATTAACTGTTGCTGTGTACTAAACCCTCTTGTTACGAGCCCTAAATAAAAAGAACAAAGCACACACCCTGTGTTCCGTGAGCGTGCCCTGCTGCATCACGTTCCTTGACTTTGGCTACAGCCTGTCCAACACGGCGAGGACAGGGCCAGTTGCGCCTGCGGGAGCCCCGTCCCAGAGCAGCTCTGAGCACAGCACTACCCACAGCAAAGGCACCATCACCACTGGTGCAGCGCCTCAAATCTCTCAAATCAGTGGTGCGGGGCCAGCCTGCAAGCACACCCCAGGAGGGGGCGAGCCGAGCTGAACCCCCTCCGCAGCAGCACTTCCCAGCCGTCGGCTGTGCAGGACCCTGCCTGCCTGAGGGAGGAGGCAGATGGAAAAGGTGAGCCTTCACACTGGGTCCTCGTTAGACTGGTGTGCACCGTGTGACTGGTACAGCCAGCTCTGACCCACGGGAAAGGACTGTGCAAAGGAACAAAAAGCAGTTTTATGGAGAGTGAGCATATAAATGGTAACCGGTAGGCCCTCGGATACCTGATCCCTGCAGAGGGGAACCACCGATGTCCTGAGAACACAGTGTGGGTTCTGAACCCGAGAAAAAGGAAAACGGCAAGACAGAGGATTAAAACAGATTATTAAATTTAACTACATCTTTATTGAATTGTGCATATTCCATTGTATAATGATCTATATTGGGTACTCTATAATGTAGTATTTCTTTTGTCCTCTCCCATGCTTAAAAAAGTATATTTATACATATATTTATATATATTTATAATATGGCAAAGCTCCCCCTAACCTGAAGCTATCAGTCTAAAAGAGCTTTGATTTTTCTTTTTGGAAAGGGAAGAAGAGGGGAGGCAATCCCATTGAAAGATAAAATGTGCAATTTTCTTTTTAAAGCAGTAAACATGAATGTATTTACAGCACTCGGCACAAGTTTGCTGCACAGACAAACTATCATTGCAATGACACTTTTTTCTTACATTTGCATCCCTAGCATTATACAGAATATCACCACTGGCTGCTAACAATTGCTGTAAGCCCTAAAACAAACTGCTGCTCCAGTAAATTTCTGGTCCACTGCAGTCCCCTAGAAGGAGACCTAAGATTTGCAATTACAACTCCTGACAAAGCATTTCGTTTTACTTTCAGAAGTACAAGCTCCATAGCGCTGCACCGAATCGGCAGCAGGGAGCCCTGGGCCCAGGTTCATTTGCCAAACGGTCCCTGGCCCCTGCCCCTCGCAGCTGGGCGCTCCGCTGGCAGCCGTGGCTGCAGGCCAGAGGTGCGCAGCCTCCAGCAGCAGCAGCCCTGCTCTGGCCAAACAGCTGCGGCAGAGCGGCAGCACTCAGCGCCCGGCAGCTTCGCCTCTGGAGAGGCTGGGGCAGGCACCTCTGCGCAGCACCTGGACTTTAGCTCTGAATGCATCTTTGGTGCCTTGGGAACCGTGGGACGAAACCACTAGAGGGGTGGTTCAGTTCCCGAGTCTCCTCAGACAAGTTGCCGCGAAGCACTGAATAAGGGAGGGCTTCAAAATCTGTAACTCAAGTCCCTTCTCGCTCATTTCCCTCACTAAATCCCTGCCATGGGGGATTGTTCCTGTAGCACTAGTTCCTGTTCCTCCTTCCAAATGCTCTAGCTCTCGGCACCAAAGCTCCACACTTCTGATGAACAGAGCTGACCCAGTCCCTGCCCTGCCGAGTGCCTCAGAGCACCAAACAGCCATCAACCCAAAGCGCTGTTTTTCCCGTTAGTGGCAATTACTTTAATTTACAGTGTGCGGGACAAGCAGGTGTTGTCACCTCACTTGCAGTTTAGTGTCTTAAACATTTCAAAACTAGACAAAGCCCGTGACTCACTGGAGCACAGGTTAGTGAGTGCTGACCCCTGCAACATAATGCTGCTTTTGTCAGTCTTCATGGGCGGTTTTTTTAAATTGAAGAAGAAAAAATTCAGAAAGGAAAATTACACAGCTTCAGACAAACCTACCATTCCAAAAGAAAAGCTTAAAACCCATCAGCACATGACGAAACCATCTAGGAGCACCAATCCCTGTAGTATTAAATCCTCTCTGGTTTGGAGTCCACCCCAACTGTGTGAGGGAATGCGAAGCATCTCGACTCCCCCCACCTCCAAATGAGGAGCACTGTTTGAAAAAGTATGTAACGCACACCCAGCAATGAAAAAGGGACAAAAACCCCCCAAAACAAATGCACGCACATGTTCTGGCTGCATCCTCACTACCTTCTGTCAGGCATTTATATTGCTTTCCTGGAGCGCAACTGACCTCTAACAGGACTCTGTATTTGTAGTAATACTCGTAAGTAAGACCCACTTATAATCTTTGAAAAGAAACAAATTTCCCTGCAGTGGTACCACTGAAGTACAATTTAGTTCTATACAGTTTTCTGTAATATGCATAAATTGTCTCTTTTGCCCTTCTGCTGTTGAAACGGCACTTTAGGTTCCTGTAACTGTGGGAAAAATAATTTTAGCTCAGAAAACTGGCCACACTTTACCTCTGAGCCGATTTGAGTTACCTGGTTGCCTAAGGGCACAGAAAGAAGAAATCAGAAAACCTTTACATGTGCAAGTCCAGAACAGTAAATCTTAAAATGCACTTGTTGAAGAAACTGCTCGCTCTCCCCCCAGACCTGAAACCAAAGCGATCCAGGGAGCCTGGCTTTGCTTCCCTGCTGTCAGTCACTGCTGCCCTGCAGGAAGCTGCAGAGCAGGTTCAGGAGAGGAGCTCTTTGGCTTTGAGGTTGTGCACCAAGTCAGAGCAAGCAGTGGTGGTTTGCCACAGGAGAAAACCACGGCACAGGGTGAAGCAGGAGCTTTCCTCTTCCACAGAAAGTAACAGGGTTATTTTATTGAGAGCCTTGTGCCTAACCTCCCCCAAGCACAGGTTCTGAAAGCTTAGACAGGAGCCCTGGCCTATCCCCCTCAAACATGTTGCCTATGGTTTGTTTAGAACCTGTGGTTTTTCATTTTTTTAAAGGATTTCTTCTCTTAGTGCTGCTCTAAATCTTAGTTTTCCGTTCCAAAGCAACTCCCGAGACCCCACATTAGAATGAAAGCGCTGGAGAAGACCAGCTCCCTGCTTTCTGCACCTGTGCTGCAGGCACAGAGAAACCTGGCTGAGCAGGAGGACCCTGCTGCTCCCAGAGGTGGATGCTACCGCTGCTTGGCCGAGGAAATGACCACCAGATGGGGACCAGGGTAACAAATGCAGCGGTCAGGCTCTCAGCTGCCCCTGCAGCAGCGGGGCGTTTCCCCAGCACCCACCCTAACAACTGTCAAGGCCACACACTTCATCAGGTAACAACCGTACTCTCAGTATTTTAGGATCAAAGCAGCTGCTGTCTTTGCGTCCAGAGCATGAAAGCTCAGCTCTCCCCTGTTCCTTTTCATAGCGCTGAAAGGATGACAGCCCGTGTTTGTAGCAGGAAGCTTCTTGCTGTGTGTCTGAGATCTGGCCCCTTTGTCTTCTGATGTAAATAAATATAATGGTGGAATTATGAGACCCGTGCACATGGGGAAAAAATAACTTACTTGCAAATAAGGCATAAATACTGACTGTCACAAAACCAGTACACATACTGGAGAAGCAAGTTACAGTAGGGGTTCTCTTAAGCTGAAAAGGCAGCCAGGCTGTCTGAACCACCCTGCAGCCAAATTCCAGTGCTCAGCTGAGAGAAAGCAAGCTGCCGCCACTTGCTGTATTTCTGTATCCCTCCTGGCGTAGGAAGTAAGGAGGAATACGGGGTGCCACCTTTGCTGACTCTCAAGTCTTTTTGCTGCAAACTTAAAGAGCTAAACTTGTGTCTCCCAACAAGCCGCGCAGCGTCCCGCAGTAGGGAGCGTGGATTCATCGTCTAGCGAGAGAGACTGGGCAAATGAGCCTGGGCGCAGGAAAACGCGAACAAAGCTCAAATGCCTCTGACGGAATTGCACTCAGAACACTGCGCTGCCGAGCCCCAAGCCCAGAGGTACCCGCACTGACTGAACCAAAGAGAAGGGACTGGAGCTGACACACACCAGCGGAGCTGTCTTGGGGGAAAGAAGAACAGACGGGGCAAGCGGGATTCCCTGCCGGCTCCCCCGTGGGAGCACCGGACGCACCAGCCCCGGTGCACCTTGCCAGGGCGCAGGACGTCGTCTCCGCTCGCCTGTCTCCAGTGACGTCTGGGGAGTGACGCCTCCAGCCGCGCTCCCGTGGCTGCGGGTGGGTGCGAGCCCCCAGGGCGGCACAGCACCGCGCTGCAGGAGGGCCCACGGCGCCAGTTACGCACCCATGAACCGCAGCGTAGCGTAACAACCCTCCTCTGAAGCTCTTCACCAGCTACACCGAGCGTGCTTAAAATCAACAATGCAAATGCTTTTAAGGACACTTTATAAGCACAAAAATAGTAGAAATAAAACTGTGAACGATCTGAAAGATACAAAAAAGTGCCTTTCAATAGCAGTGCTTTACAAATGCACACAATGGTATTATACTCTTATTGCTCAAAAAAACTAGTCTGAAATATTAAAACAATTTCCAGAGGTGCTGAAACAGATTTTTAAAAAATCATATGAAACAGGTCAGCAGAGACAGCACCATTAATTTTTCTCTTTTCATGATGCACTTATTTAAAACTATATAGTTATAGATGTGTCATTTTCCCCCTCTAATTAGCAAAGCTTTTTTCCTATTCATAAATTATTCACAAAGATATTTACTATTTGGACTTTTAAAAAAGCACTTTATAAAAAAAAATAGGGAATGTGGGACACTGTCATAATATTTCTTAAATCTATCAGCCTGAATCACTCTAATGAGAGATTCGTTTACATCTTCCTTACATGCTCGAGGATACCGTCAGCTCGGGCTGCCTCCCTTGCTTCATTCTTTGGGGGAAGGAAAGCATATTGCATTTCATTTGGAGAAAAGGTAAGCAAACTGTAGACTCCTCTGCCACCGAGCCATGACAGTATCCCCACGGTGACGAGGGAAGTCGCAACACCCGAGGATGGGGTAGGTACAGTCCGAGCACTTCAGTTCCTTCCCAAAGGCTGCGTACCGCTGCCCTGCAACGAGCAGCACGATACACACCACCACGTACGCGAACGACACTGCCTTATCGCAACGCCCAGACGCGCGGGCAAGACCGCACTACCAAGCTACGCAAGTACAAGAAAAAGGACTCTGGTACTTGATCGGGTGATTGGCTGCGACTCGGTGGCAAACAAAAAAACCAAAGCAAATACGATAGTCTATTTCCTATGCATAAGGGCCCTTAAATTAAATTATTAGCACATGTTATTGCCTCTCAAGGTTGGGGTTTTTTTTCCAGTCTTCTCCCTTGACTGCTAGAAGTGCAACTTTGTAATTAACAGGTTTATGCATTGGTCACAGCGTCTCTGGCGGCTCAAAGAAATGAGAGGGAATTCCCGCTGTGCTTGGCCTGAAATTTCCACACCCTTCTCTCTTTCCAGCAGGGAAAGTTTCCCGACAGTTTCCAATGAACTACAAACAATACTTTCTTTACAGGTTTCCGGACGCTTGTTTTCGTAAAGATAACACATCCTGCCAGGCACAGGTGAGACCTACGCTGTGCATGTCTGCGGAAGAACACAACGCGCTCTGCACAAACCTACCTGTTCGTTCAGGGAAAGAACTGCACGTACAAGCCATGTATCGGCGCGGGTCAGCCGTGGGGTCGCCACCGGCTGCAGGAGTCCTGGCAGCTTTCAGCAGGGGTTGACACAAATGTATTCATCTTGAGCCACGGAAACAAACGATCAAGCCTACTATAAAGTCAGAATGCATAATGGATTGGAATAATGTATATTTATCCTACTTACTGCATGGACAAATAACTTTGAAATAATTTGTAGCAATGTATATTTTTAAACTATTTGGAAGGGAGGGGGAGGCTCTTTATAGTATAAATATATTTCACTCCAGCCCACTATATATAAAATCTATTTTCTTCCTCAGAACATACTCGTTTTCAGTAGTATTACGACCAGAATGTTTTGGTATGTTGCATCTGTCCTTCTCAATCAGTGGACAAGGTACAGTTACTGGCAGAACACCTCAGCTCTGCGCCGTTTACCCACCGCAAACTGCCACCAGGCTTGGAGGGGGGTGTTTGTGTTTTGGGGTTTTTGTCCTTCGTTGCTTTAAAGTGCCCCCTCCATCTTCATCTTTGTGGTAAGATCTGACCAGTTACAGAGTCTGATTCCAGATAATATAGTGACCGAAACAATAAATACGGTTCTACAAAAACATTCTGGTTATCTTCTATAATTGCGACGAAATATATCACAATATATTATATACCTACACTTATAATACATGCACAAACATGTCTCACGTGGACAGACACTACAAAAAAATTCTCTCCCCCCCCTCCCCTAAATGCAGAAAAAGTAAGAAAACGGGGTTTTGGTCCAATCCACAAGAACGGTAAAAGAAACTGGAAGGGTACGTCAATGCCTTGCTACCCACCTTTCCCAATAAAGTATCAACACCCCAAGCCCCCGGCCTTCTCGGCCTAGCCGTGAGGAGAAGGTCTTTACGTTCAGCCTCAGCTGCAGTTGGAGGTCACCTCCTTTGGTGGGGCGACCACTCGCGTCCCCACATCCTCCCCAGGTGGCTGGCCGGTCACGGAGTGGCCCGCAAGTCACAGAGAGCACCGGCCCCTGGTCGCTGACTACCAGTCCCGCGACAGCTTGGTGTTCTGATCCCTTTTGGGAGGCGCTGGGGGTGGCCCCCGCCGTAACGTTGCATAGCCGGATATATGACCGCCCCCGAAGCTGCTCATCTTCTGCTGGTCAGCCAGCAGCTCCGGCGGCGGCGGCGGCAGGGCCATGTCATCCATGGTGGCTGCGGGCTCTGTTCTGGACATCCGCGCGGAGGAGAGGGAGCCATGCCGGGTGATGGACTTCCGCTGCAGTGTCCGGTTGAGGTCTGCCAGGAATCCCGGCTGAACGCTAAGGCTGGACTTGGGCGAAGTGGGCACTTGAGGGCCAGCTGAGCCCGCTGGCTCTGCGACCTCCACCTGCGTCAGCCGAGTGCTGTCATTCCGCTTGGGACGTGTGGGTGGCGGGGCTTTTTTCACAGATGGTTTTGACCACACTTGAGGCTGGGGATTGACAACAGCGACTTTCGGGGAGGTGCTGCCTGAAAACACGGATGGGATCTCAACTGGCGGGAGAGGAAGGTCTATTTCAGGTGGTGGTGGTGGGAAGTCCGAATCAGACGGTGGCGAAGGGAATTCGACCACGGGTTCTTTCCCAGACAGACCCAGAGCCGGCGCCTTGGCTGGGATCCCTCCTTGCGGAAGAACAATGGGCAGGCTCACCCCGGAAAGGTTGAGCTTTCCCGGCTTCGGAGGGGCTGCAGGAGGCGACGACTCCTTGGAAGGAGACCCCGACGGCTCTGGCGGGTGTGCAAATTTGCTGACCAGGCGGTCCACGGAAGGTCTCTTGGACTCATGGTACTCGGTGGAGCTGGAGGACTTGATGCTGGAGTTGCGCTGAGGTGTCGGAGGCGGTTTCTTCCCTCCGGGGCTTGACGTCTTGCCGGTCTTTTTGCCCGGAGACCCCGATTTGTCAGGGGGGGGAGAACCTGCAGAGGAAGCCGGGGAAGGAGGTGGAGGAGGAAACACTAAGCTGCTCTCTGGGGGAGGAGGGGGGAAGTCTGGCGAGGGAGCGGCAGAGGGCTGCCATTTGGGCTTCGCCTTCACGGCCGGCGGTGACTGAGGAGCCCCGCTCAGCGGAAGGGGCTTCAGAGGCGGCGGCTCGGCGGCGGGTGGGGCGGGAGGAGGCGGGAACTGGCTGAGGATCTGCTTCACCACCGACGGCACCGGGGACTGAGGGGACGGAGGAGGCTTCGCGGAGAAGCCCTGCTGCTTTGGGAGCGCGGGCGGGGCGGCGGGCGGCGGG
>Ga0065711_1031883_pt1 | contig 28499 bp, 14 predicted proteins | sample Hoacrofraction12_FD_59098 | JGI IMG/M metagenome (GOLD analysis project Ga0065711, IMG submission 59098) | Hoatzin crop microbial communities from Cojedes, Venezuela - Epithelial fraction 12 v2 (version 2) | ecosystem: Host-associated > Birds > Digestive system > Esophagus > Crop | place... | reverse complement strand
CTTGCTGAGGGTACACTCTAACTCTTCATCCAGGTCATTGATGAAGAAGTTGAAGAAGACTGGGCCCAGTACTGACCCCTGGGGGACATCACTAGTTACCAGCTTCCAACTAGACTCAGCGCCGCTGATGACAACCCTCTGAGTTCTGCCATTCAGCCAGTTCTCAGTCCACCTCACTGACCACTCATCCAGCCCTTACTTCCTGAGCTTCCCTAGGAGAATGTTATGGGAGACAGTGTCGAAAGCCTTGCTGAAGTTGAGGTAGACAACATCCACTGCTCTCCCCCACACTGAACACAGAATTCTTCCACAGATCATAAAAGAGGTGATGATTTACTGCATGTATAATATCAGATTTTGAACAGAGAATACTTACTGTTTTTAACAGAGAAGACACTGAGTAATTTAATGAGAAGTGTTTGTTTTTAGCAAGCTATTTAGATCATTATACCTCTAGGACATGGACTTAAATCCTCTAACAAATAAAGCAAGGCATTCTTCAAACTACAGAAGTAAATAGCACATGGGAAGAAATTTATGAGTACTTTATGTCAAGCCTGGCCTGTTTCCAGGCAGGAGGTATTTGCGGATCTTTGACACCAGTGACAGCATCCAGTCCACATTCTGCTTAACTATTTGGAGACTTACAGATTGAAAAGTCAGTTATTCTGGTCAATGATATTTTTCTGCATGACAGCCTTGATTGGCAAAGACATTTCTGTCCATGATACCAAACAAATTCCTATCCTTCCAGAAAGAATAGTGTTGTCAATAAAATGTGGTTTTGCAAAATCTCAGTCCCAGAAATCTCACAGAAGCATAAGCTATCGAATCATTTATCAAAGGAATCTATCACGGACAGTGGGAAATAGTAAGAATAATTTTTTATTCTCATTTTTGTCAATATCACCTTGCAAAGTAGTATAATCATTGGCCACTTCCCTTCCCTACGTATAAGCATTCTACAAAATATAACAGTAAGATCTTTAAATAGAATCCACCACTTAAGTAGTTTTGCTTACTGTGGCTGGAAAGACTGATAAAACAGGCTTAACTACAGCACCTGCAAATGAAATCTGGCATGCTATATATTTACACGCCATTCTCTGGCTTTATTTTATTTCAGTTGGATTTGATTCTGTCCTGAGGAACAGAAAATGGATCTCTAATAAACGCCCCAAGAGAGTATGTCCAGTTCTCTCAAGCACTGACTGACTGTTTTAGGAGTGAATTCCACACAAAACTGACAGGTACAACATGGCACCTATAAGGCCCTTTCTGAAGCCACAGTTAGTGGTCAGATGGGGAGGCCTCTAAAATGGCACTGTCTCTATTTTTGCTACTGATTCCTACGCAATATCTGACGTTATCTCCTACATCTTCTGTATCTAAGGTTCAGGATAAGCGAAACTGTGTGGTTCCTCTCTTTGTGGCAACCAAGTAACTATCTTTCAACCACAGCAGATCAGTTACTTGTTACAGTTCTTGTAATGATGTTCTGCCAGCTTCTGCCCGCTCTGATGGTTTATTCAAACGTTTTCCTTTTACCTTTGAGTATTTTAAAGCAAGAAGAGTGTAAGACAAAATATTTTACTACAGGAAACAGCAGTCTCCTAGCTTAAACATCTGCGAGGAGAGTGATATCCCTTGCAGCTCCACAACATGAACTACGGTAGCAACTTGCAGAGTGATGTTGACTTCTTTCTCCTCATTCAGACACCTCTGGGTCTTGATGACTTAGTGTGGTGTGCTACATTTTACCACTAAACTAATTTTAGTTGAATACAGTTGGATTTTTAGGTTTTTGAGGAAGAAGAATCTTCAGTCCAGGCACTTGAATTAGCTCTGTCTTAAGCAAAAAAATGCACAGACTATCTCCAACCTTGCCAGAAATCAGCTGGACAGGATGAGTTTCATCTCACCTAGTTTAATACAGTTGTTTAATGAAGCTGTTTTAATCTAAATTGGTCATACGCGTTCACTTTACAGTAAACAAATGGAAAGAGATACCTCCAAAAGACAACTCACTCCATTTTTAAACAGGTTATACGATTCAGTCATTAGAAAGTGCTGATGATTCTGTAAGTCCTAAAAGAGCCTTTTCCAGAAATATGGAAACTGTGAGAGATATTAAGATTCATCTGCCCTGACGCAAATATCTATATTTGAACTGATCACACTAGTTTATACTTGTAGAATCAACATGGAGAACTTGGCATTTTGAAGCACAATTCCTCCTAAATGATATCGCAAAACATGTTGCTGTGTAAATGCATTTTCCCCTCCAGTGACCTGAAATGAAGTCTGGACACCTAGCTCAGATATGGACGTCCAAATCACTGATACCTAAATTTGACCAAAATTAAATTCCACCCAAATTACAAAATAACTCAGACCTGTTATGAGAGCAACACCAAACCAGTTTACATTCATCATTTAAGGAAAAATATTGACTACTTACAAGAAAACTGTCAGAAAAAGGTAAATTCTGTTACAGAAATAGAGAATGAAACCATATTGTGGGAAAGACATTTTATTCTATATAGTAACTATGCTGACTAACAAGCATTACTTTTATTAGTTGAACAAAACTACAGTGTTCATCCAAGACTATTACAAATTGTCTCTGAAACAAATAATCTGGATCTCTAAAAATACCTGATTCTGCAGAATTTCTGAAAGATTGAAAAAATACATATAATGTGATAATATATTAAAAAAAATTATAAAAAGCTCATTCATATAACTTGTGCTACCCTGATACTGATTACAGGCAAAATGATGCAGTATTTCTGGAAAAATGAAATCAGAATTTTCTTAAAAGGTGCAGAATAAAAGCATAATTAATTCCAAGAAACACGACTTTGTGGAAAATAGGTCTTCTTGGCAATGTTGCTATTTTTTAACAAGACCACAAGATCTTTTAGTTGATAAACATAAATGAGACAAGAACCGAAAATCTCTGCATTATTAATTCAGACAAGAACAAGTGTTATTTGAAGTAAAAATGGAGTAAACACCTCTGTTGGATCACTAAGATTAACTTGGTTCTTTAAGATCCTGTGTTGTGACTGTGTTTATTAGAACAAAAGACAAAATCATTCCTGATATAATTTGCAGATGACATAAAATTGGTGGAGATACCAATAATGATGTGGTGAGTCCCATCACATAGCTAATCTGGATCTTTTGGTAATATGCAGTTGTTTGCACAGCCTAAGACAAAATACAGCTGTGAAATGCAGGGCCAGAGGAATATAAGACAAATAATGCAGTATCTTGAACTAAATGGATACTGAGGGACCGAGGAATATTGGCATACAGAGAGCTGAGATAAGACTGCTTTTATGACAGTGCTGTTATAAAGAATAAACCAGTCCTTGGGAGCATATCAAGAATTCATGCACCCATCTACAAAACCAGTGAAACCGATATTAAAATCCTGTGCTATCTTTTTAAGGAGCACACAAGAAAGTTAGAAAGGATTCAGAAAACAGCAACAAGATCACATCAGATCTGTAACCCATGCTTTACACTGAGAGATATACAAAGTTCAGCCCAAATTAAGGAAGAGAAGTTAATAGATGACATGACCATAAGTAATATATTTCCACAGGGTTTTCCATATTTTTACAGCTTTAACTGCAGATGAATAGTGAATCCTACGTCTCCTGAATTCCTCAGATTTTAAAGAGTATATAAGGTTGTAGGACATTTGCACCAAGTTGTCACAGTAACTCACTACAGACTAAGTACACTCATTACCAGTGCATTAACAGTTTGTTTTCTCATGCATAATGCACTTACAACAGAATTCCAAACACCTGAAAATGGTGGTAGAAGTACAGAATCTTCAAAGCTGCCTGTACAGATTTTCCAGGCAAAAAACGTGCCCAAGAAATTTCTTACCCTGCACTAAATGAGTAAGAGATGCCTGACAGTAAGTGGCAAAAAACAAGCTTGAGTGAATGGAAGCTAATAGTAGGCTACACTATATCAGAAATAAGGTACACATTTTGCAGCACTGAGGCTAATAATCACTGAAGTAACTTAGCTAAAAAATACCATGAATCCTTCAAAATTTGAAGCTTTTCATTCCAGAAAGGAAATCTCTTTTTAAGATACACTATAGATGAGGAAAAAAAAAAGCTAAAAGCGTAGGGATGGGGTCAGGAAGGCCAAGGCGTGGCTGGACCTGAAATTGGCAAGGGATGCAAAGAATAACAAGAAGGGCTTCTACAGGTATGTCAGCCAGAAAAAGAAGATGAAAGAAAGTATTTCCCCCCGATGAACAAGAATGGCGACCTATTATCAACGGACAAGGGGAAGGCTGAGGTATTCAACAATTTTTTTGCCTCAGTCTTCACAGACAACCTCTCTCGCACATCTCTCGAGTAGATGAGAACCAGGGGGGTAAAGCTCCTCCCACAGTAAGGGAAGATCAGGTTCATGACCACCTGAGGAACCTGAATGTGCATAAGTCTACTGGACCTGATGAGATGCATCCCAGAGTCCAGAAGAAATTGGCTCATGTCATTGCCAAACCACTCTCCATGATACTTGAAAGGTCATGGCAGTCAGGCGAAGTCCCTGGTGACTGGAAGAAGGGAAACATTGTGCCTACCCACTTTTTAAAAAGGGTAGGAAGGAGCACCCTGGAGACTATTGACCTGTCAGCCTTACCTCTGTGCCTGGGAAGATCATGGAACAGGTCCTCCTAGAAGCTCTGCTAAGGCACATGGAGGACAGGGAGATGATTTGAGACAGCCAGCATGGCTTCACCAAGGGCAAGTCCTGCCTGACCAACCATGTGGCTTTCTACAATGGAGTGACTACATCAGTGGACAAGGGAAGAGCTACATGTGTCATCTATCTGGACTTCTGTAAGGCCTTTGACACCGTCCCCCACAACATCCTTCTCTCTGAATTGGAGAGAGATAGATTTGATCGGTGGACTATTCAGCGGATGGGGAATTGGTTGGGTGGTTGCCTCCAGAGGGTAGTGGTCAACATCTCAATGTCAGATGGAGATCAGTGATAAGTGGTGTTCCTCAGGGGTCTGTATTGGGACTAGTGCTGTTTGATATAGAATATCTTCATAAATGACACAGCGAGATCAAGTGCACCCTCAGCAAGTTTGCAGACGACAGCAAGCTGAGTGATACAGTTGACAGGCCAGAAGGACGGGATGTCATCCAAAGAGACCTGGAGAAGCTGAAGAGATGGGCCTGTGTGAACCTCATGAGGTTCAACAAGGCCAAGTGCAAGATCCTGCACATGCGTTGGGGCAACAGGCTGGGGGATGAGGGGATTGAGAGCAGCCCTGCCAAGAAGGACTTGGGGGTACTGCTGGATGAAAAGCTGGGCATGAGCTGGCAATATGCGCTTGCAGCCCAGAAAGTCAACCGTCTCCTGGGCTACATCAAGAGTGTGGCCAGCAGCTTGAGGGAGGTGATTCGGCCACTATGCTCTGGGGAGATCCCACCTGGAGTCCTGCGTCCAGCTCTGGAGCCCTCAGCATAAGAAGGACATGGAGCTGTTGGAGCGCATCCAGAGGAGGGTGACAAAAATGATCCGAGGGCTGGAGCATCTCTCTTACGGGGACAGGCTGAGAAAGCTGGGGTTGTTCAGCGTGGAGAAGAGAAGGCTGCAGGGAGGCCTTATTGTGGCTTTTCAGTACTTAAAGGGGGCCTGTAGGAAAGATGGGGAAAATCTATTTAGCAAGGCCTGTTATGAAAGGACAAGGAGTAATGGCTTTAAACTAAAAGGGGACAGATTTAGACAGGATATAAGGAAGAAATTTTTTACAAGAAGTGTGGTGAAACACTGGAACAGATTGCACAGAGAAGTAGTGGAGGCCCCATCGCTGGAAACATTCAAGGCCAGGTTGGACATGGCTCTGAGCAACCTGATCTAGGTGAAGATGTCCCTGCTCGCTGCAGGGGGGTTGGGCTAGATGACCTCTAATAGTCCCTTACAACCCAAAGCGTTCTATGATTCATTCTATGAAAAGTGCCAATGCAAAAATTACTAGGCAAAAGTTGATGCCAAGTATATTGCAGCTATTAACACTAGATTACCACTGGCTTTTAAAAGCTCCCTGTATAAATCCTGTATAGATCCTTTACGAATATCAAAATGCTTCCAAAATGTTTTACATATATCTGAATGCTTACATACTTTTCAATGGAATTGTATCTCATTGCTTTTCATAAAACAGATTCCTGTCTTTGCTTTGTATTTTTTTCTGTTTCTTGTTTAGTGGTATAATTTGACAGAAGTTTGCAATACAAATTTGGAAGTTCTTAGAAGTGATATGAATGAGGCTATAACATGAACTGAAACTACCTTTCTTCCAGGTAAAGAGAGAAATGTTTCTTTGTAAGAAGATCATAGGAAGGGAAAAAAACCCATGACTTTGCCTGTGTAAGGACAACAACAACTACAGTAACACCTGACAAAATAACTTGTGAAATGTCATCTCTAGAAGTCGCATTTAATGTTGGTAACCTATGAGAGATTTTACATGTATATACAAGAGTAAGCATGTTATGACGAAGTATGTAGATCTAGGTAACGTAACTCATCAATTCCAGAAATTTAATTTACTATACAAGGAATGACATTTATCCTATATCAGCTATGTGCAAGTTTTGCTACTAATCACAAAGTTTACAAATAAATACAGGGTTTAAGGTTGAGGGGTGAAATGGATATAATTCAAGAACCTGAAATTCTCCCCTGCAAAGTGCCATGTTTTCTCTGCAGTGTTCAACAGTGACAGAAATTTCTGCTTCAACCACTGCCAAAGACAGAGAAACAAGACAAGAGATCAATCAGGTAGAGGTTACTCTGTGCAGATGACAGTAACACATTGTCTCAATATTTCAAGCACAAAGAAAACAAGCAAGACATTTTAAGTCATCACTCTTTCTGCATGTCGTATTGACAGGCAGTTAAGGACTAAGGTCACAATACCTGATTAAACTAATTTTATTCATACTTTTCTCCTTCTAATCTCATCCCACGTTGAAGAAGCAAATTTATTTTCTTTATGCCTTTTTATCATTGGCAAATGTTTAGTTATCAGCAGGGTTGATTTTTCTTTCATAGTGTAGAAATATCTCATGAAAATAATCTGTACGAAAATCACCTTGTCCAGTCACTTTTTATCAACTGAGATAATTAGGATCAATTTGTGACTGTAAATATTGTTTTATGAACTTCACTCTATTTGGTTACACTTTCTTCTAGTTGATTAGACTGCATTTTTCTGAGTATTATGCTTCAATATTAACTGAAGATTATATAGAAATATTAAAATGATGGAGTTCTGATAAAATGTTGAGATGCTGCAATTATGCAATACATATATGCCACAAGTATAAAACAGCTAATAAACAGAAAAGCCACATCATCTTAAGTCTTACAGCCTATAAAAATATATAATTATTTTCAAGAATGCCTGAAGTACGTGTTCTTGCTTTTAGACACTTGGCAAATCTATTAACGTTCCCTCATGTGAGTGCAAATATTTTCAGCTCCATGTTTTTTCCATATTCTCATTTTGGAGATCACATCCTTTGATTATAAATAAAATGTGTAACTTCATCTTACTTGAGTCATGCCCAGTGCCTCAGCTAACTTCAACAGAGAACAGAATCTGAGAAAGGCAACCATTACAGATCCTATACGTGCTGAAGTTTAGAAGACTTACATGCTTTCTTTGTAGAAGCAGTGCAGAGGTGACGGAAAACCAAAATACTTCTTATGTTTGTTTCTCCACACTCTCAGTGCAATGGAAGTTTTCTATTTTTTCTAGCTCTTCGGCAGAGACGGCAGAGTAACTTACCACTAGACAGATTCTAGACTCCCAAGAGGCTCAAGAATCACCTAAGCCATCATTTCCTTACTAAGAATTAATTAAATCATTATAAATAATTTAATATTTGAATACTTATTAATTAAATAAATAGAAATTACTGGACTTCCAAGAACTTACCTGGAAAAACAAGCTGATCATTCCCCTACTTTTCTCAGCCGTGACTGGTCCTTCTCTTCTGAAGCAGATGTAATGTAGTGCCATTGCTAGTGAACTACTTTTTCATTATGATTAAGTTTAAGACTTAATCACTTTTATGTTAGAAATGAATGATAGGAGGATTCCACTGAAGTTACAGAAACTCTAAGCTATGGTTTATCACACGCTATTTCACAAAACTTTTCTGAATAATGTCAGGCTTACCTTTGGATTGAGGATTGTTTTAAAAGTCTTTATGAAATACAAAGTGCATGCCTGCTATACTGCAGCAGTGATTCCTTCAAACAATAATGAACAGCTCTGCAAGCAGTTTGCTGTTAAATGGCTTTGTGAACCCTTCACATTTGCTCAGCACATTCTTTTGCAAAGTCTAGGAGACTTATTCAATTGACCAAGATGTTGCTTGGTAGCAGTCTGATCATTTGATTCTTACTGGGAAGATTAAAACTAGAGCATTTCATCGTTGTAGTCAATTTCTACCACAGTGAGTCAAGAGAGCAAAGGCAAAGAAGAAAAGACCTAATCTGAAATTCGCATTAGCACAATTGCTAATCAGATGCAGCTTCTGATAAAATCCCACATTAAAACTTTTTGCTTTAGATATCACAGGCAAGAAGAAAGCACAGCTCAGCACAGTATTAAAAAACTACTTCAAACCTCTTGTGGTTCAAAAAAAGCCCCAACAAGGCCCAAATGCAAATGCTACTAGTTAAACTTTCTACGAATTTTAATTATTAAGTGCTGGTATAATAATGTTTAAATTAAATTAAATTAAAAGCAGACTATGAACAGATTGATCAAAGTGGTGTAAGAGTCATTTCCAGAACTTCACGTCTACAGATATGTATGACATTTAAGCTTCATCTCTACTAATAAATGAAACATGGCTGTGAGTCTCCTTTGTCACTGAAGACAACGAACATGGGATAACCTACATCCACTCCAAACCAGCATGCTGCCTGCCAGCAGCAGATGTTCTTGACCCACACTAGCTGCAGCACTATGCACAGGAAGGTTTTTGGTGCTGTGCAAGATGGCATGGTTAACAAGCAACCAAGGGACCGTTCTGACAATTAAACATCATAGACAGTCAATTCCAGAACAGAGGCACGGGCCCTGATGTTCCTTGATTGCTTTATTAATAACAACACAGCTTCACGTTTCATAAACTTAAAGTTCTTAGCTGGGACTTGGATGGAGCACAGGTGAAGACTGACAAGTGGAAAACCATTAGTAAACCTGCAATGATGATGAATCCAGTGAAACTGCTATAGTACCTTTAACTTAGACCACACAATATTTAAAAGTCCAGCCCCTGACTTTGGAAAGATGATCCACAGGAACAGCAGTAAGTGACTAAGCACCCACACAAATGGTGGGGCTAGGTGTAAACCGCTAAACTGTACAATGATTTAATATTTAATGCTCTAATACTTTATTAGTACTGATTAGATGAGTTCTGCTGTACAACCGGCAAAATGTAACTTCTCTTGAGTAAATGCTGGAAAATCCTGAACACAGAAATATTTTGGAGTTCCCATCTTCTGTAGAGTTTCAGTGCCTTAGTCAGAAGTTTGTATTAAGTATAACTACTTACTTGCAATAAGTAGTTGCCACTTACTCTCCGTAACCAAAAAACACTTTCTGAAATTCAGAATCAAACTCTTTAAGCCTTAAAATGTCACCAGTGGTGGTTGTAGCAGTGTACAAAACCTTTACCTTGTTCAGGGAAGAAGCAGTGTAGCATTAACTCCGTGTGTTGAAGCAAGTAAGAAGCTTATATCTTCAAATTCTTAGATTTCATTTTCAAGGAAAAGGAGATTTTTTAATGTGTAAACAAATTATATTTGGGGTGACTGGTCATTTCTTATTTGGGAGACAATGCATTATATTTCTAATTCTCATTTCAGAGAAGTGTCCACTAAGAGAGAAAAGAACATGCGTAGCTTACCCAACAAAATTAGTTATTCACAGGACACACAGAGGATATAGTTGGTAGGATGAAACATCATTCATTTAGTGAATAATAGATAATATTATATCAATATACCAAATAAATCAAAGCATGAGATTAGCAATCCAAATGCATTCTAATTTGCCATCTTGGTTTTTTTTAAATAATAAGCATCTTCTGACCTCTAACATCATAAAGAGAGAAGTCATGCTTTGACAGATTTTGTTACAGAACAGTATCTTGTTAGTTCACAATAATATCTGGCTCAACAATTATGAGCACCTACAACACTGCAAACTGGCACACAAATGCAAAAGAAAGTATCATTCACAACAACGATTCTTCGAAATTTTTTGAAGTATACTTTAGTTTGAAGCATTTATGAAAAAAAATACATTAATGTAGTATGTACTGTGTAAGTAGTCTACAGAATGCTTGTAAATAAAAAACATCTTTGTAACATGACCTATCTCTATCATATTCTGGTTTTAAAATCTTTAGCCAAATATATGAACTGCAAGTTATTGTAAGTGTGACTGACTTCCATGTAAATTCATTAAATTATTCCTCAAATGAATACAGCAACATTAAAGAAGATAAATTTAATTCTAAATTTTTAAAATGTATCCTTTAATAATTATACATATTTTAAAATCATAAATATTTTTCCTGATTACATCCTGTTTTAAAGAAACGTAGTTCAGTTTTAACTTACACTGAAATTTCCCAATGAGCATGTAGCAAATATAATGACACTTAAACTGAAAGAAAATTAAATTCATTTTTTCAGTGTAGTTCTCACAAGTGTGATACTTACAGGAAAATAATGATTTTTCCACTCAGAGGAACACAAATGGCATCTTGATTCCATTTAATCTCGTAACAGCCTGGTTGGCTCCAGTCCTTTTCTATCATAACGGAAGGGGTTGTGGACTATCTAATTTACTATTAAATGCAACACTTCTGTCTTCCTTTCCTTTTCTTGCACATTTACTGCTAAAATGTTTTTCCATCTTAAGATATTCATATAAAGATGCTGGGGAGACCCTTGACTCTGCTTTATGCTCTGGAAAATGCTTTTTTAGAGAGAAAAAAAAGCCTTTGTTGAAATGCTCCCCTTGTTGCTGATGTAAGGACTGAATACAATAATTAGACTCTCCTGCTTTTCCAATGAAAGAGTTTTATGAGCTTTCAGGGATATTGCCCAGATCACCAAGATGTTTAAGTTCAACATCTGGCATGTGATCCTTCCCATAAAGCTGTGCTGACAAAAATGATCCTTCACCTTAGAATAAATTATCCTCTCCCAGTAACAAACTAATGGGGTTCTTTGTTTATTATATTCTGTTTTGCAAGAAAAATACATGAGATCTGTATCAGACTACACATTTTACCTTTATTTAAGGCAAAGATATGGATCCAAACAAAATCTGCATGATTATGAAAACAAGTTATCCTTGTTAAAACCCCCAATAGAAAATTAGTTCATAGTATTAATACTTAAAATTACTGTATTTCAATATGTAAGCTAACAATCGTATTTTAAGGAAAACATAGCCCCAGCTTATGAAGCTGTTGCTTTTTGGTTTTCTACAGGTTTATTAGAAAATCACATTATATTTGATACAACAGGTAAAATCATTTTCCAGTGAGGCTGATGACAAAATCTTCATTAATTTCTTACTCCTAACATTTGGAGAGGCAAAGAAAAAGTGGGGAGGGGCGAGTGAAAAGTCCCGTCACTTTTTTGGATGGAGCTTCAGAAAAAGAACAGAGCTTCAAGGAACAGAAAGTACAAATACAAGGGAGATCCGCTGTCTAAGACTTGGGTGCTCAATGATAAAACAGAATGTCAGGTCTTTCTCCCCTCGTTATTTCTGTTTGTTTTTCTTTAAAAAGAACAGTGATGTTTTTTACTGAAAAAAAGAAAGATTAAGATTTCTGCTTTCAACAAAGCAGTTTAAACTGCATCTTAATAGACTGAGTTATCTCCTTGCTACTTTCACTTTACCAATGCTACTTTGAAGGTGCAAGGGATCAGACACACCTCTTTCATACTTTTTGGTATCTTGTACCCACACAGCAAAAAAGATGAGGCAGTCCCAAGTCACTACATACACTTCCGAAATTAACCTTCTCAACTCCCTAAGGCAACCTGCATTTAATCTTCTCTCAGGACCAGAGTAAATGCATTAGGGGCTGTAGAACTTGAGTTGCAAGTAGGGGCTGTGCACAATATTGGATCTGACTCCACAAACAAATTTAAGGGATTATTTCCACAAGTCATACCTCAGCCCATATTTCAATATGAAAATCCAAAAGTATTCATCAATACCAACTCAAATTAAATATTAACAAATCCTCCAGATTGTAATTTTAATTTACAAAATTATCCAAAAGATTCTTGTTGACAAATACTAGCAACATGCCAGTGCAAGATGTTGCATACCTTGTTACAAGAATAGACTAGACTCGGCTAGAGTTTACTAGATCTTGCATGCTTGTCTTTCAAAATAGAAAGCAAAAATGTCTGGGTTTTGGAGAAAAGGTAATATAGTGCCGCTAACTAAAAAAAAGGTTATTCTGTTGGATATATTAACTACAAATCCCTAATGGAAAATAATTTTTTATAGCACTTAAAGAATTATATAATGAATATTCAAAATTTTCTTTTGTATCTCATGACAATTAAATTTCTATCCAAAATTACTAAATAAAAAAGCACCTATTAATCATTATCTGTAAGAAAGAACTCTGTTAAGTTATCATAGCTTGGGATATTTATTTTCTTGTCTTTAAATAGTTGAGTTTAAAAGAACACCATTACCTGAATTTTACCCTTATTCTACTTAAAGTTTATGTAATTTTACGACCTAGATCAAATACAGGAAATAAATGCATCCGCTTATAATACTATATGGACAGGATCAGAAGAAAGATCCAGCTAGACCAACATGTTGTGTGAAGTGGTGGAATAGATCGCTATTGAAACTCATACAATAGAGCAGTCACTCTCCCGAGTACTTTACCAGTTTCCAACCATTTGAGACTGGAAGTCCTCCTTAGCCAGAGACAGCAACTTTGCATTTACCAGTGAACTACTCTGTGGAACTGAACTGACGTAAAATTTTTGCAACCACTCCATCCTGATGCCAATAGTGTCACAGTTTATGTGTTGTGAGAAGAACCAACTTCTAAGCAGCGCATTTGATGACCCCCAGTTCTTATACTGGAGGAGAGAGTGAAAAATTGATCTCTGTTTATTCTCTCCACGCCACTCAGAATTTTAGACATCTCTATCATACTCTTCCTTGTCAATTCATTTTCTAGGCCAAAGGGTCATTATTAAAGACTACTCCAGAACCAGTTTGTCATTCCTCATACAGATGCCTTTGTGCGTCTGTGACTACCTTGTTTCTCCCTCTGAACAATTCTACAGCCTACAGTATCCATTCTGAGATGGACAGAAAACAGCTGAAAGCTTTTCAAAATGCAAGCCTACTATGGCTTTCTGCTTTAGTATCCTAATGCTCGGTTTTCTTCTTTGTTTTGTTTCCAGTGTTTTTTCCCCCCTTTCTGAGCATTCTATTTTTTTGACCACTATGAGGCACTGAACTGACATACTCATAGAGCTAACGTCAACGCAACACCTCAGCACTGAGTGGAAACATCCAGAGCCACTATTTTTTACATGAAATGCGTTTTTTCTTTTTCCATAATGTCATTAAACATCCACTGAGTGTCATCTGGCCTTCTAACTTGCAGCTGCTCTACCTCTCAAAAGATACCTCTGCATCCCCGCACAGTTGGTCCTTTTTTTTACTACCCTGAAACATTTAGTATCATACGCAAACTTTGTCATTTTACTATCCTCTTTACAGATTACTCAGAAATATGAAGAACTATATCCCAACACATATTAATCTACAACTCCACTGGTGACCTCCTTCCACTTTGAGAATGCAGTATTTGTTTTTATCCCCCACTCCTTATCAGTTAATCAATTATTTATACATACAAGAACCTGCATCTTACTTATGACTGAGTTACTTGTCAAAAGTCTTTTGGATATCCAAGATATCCACTGTATCTCCTCTATCCAGTTAGCTGCTGATTGCTTCCGAAAACTACAATATAGATGAAGAATGACCTCTCTTTATAAATCCATGTTGACTCTCCCCCCACATTACTCATGCATGTATTCACTAACTCTGTTCTTTACTACAGCATCTACTGATTTGCCCAGTAAATCCTTTCTCAGACGAAAAGTATCTCCAAACCCTAAGCTGAATGGAAAAGATTGTGGAAGACTCTAAATATACAGAAAACTTTCCAAGCTCAGCAGTATGATACATGGTTCCCTATGTAACAGAAATTATATTACCTCTGGTGGCACACAGAACAAGTTGAAAATCAAAAGTGTGAGTAAATCCTATTATGGAGCCAATACGTTCTTACACGTACCCTTCATACAATTACATGAAACTTTACAACACATAATTCAAGTACACACATTCTTCTTGCATTTATTTGTAAAAACACCCCAACCAAACAACAAAACTACCAGAAAGACCCTAAAACAACAGTCTAGAGAAACAATAAAATATTAAATATAGCAGCACAGTGCTAGTACGTGCTACTCATTTTAGTAGCACAGTGTTAAGCATTTCTATGAAAATGTCCAGGATTCTCTTTATATTTCCGCGTAAAGTGTTTATTTCTTCAAAGTGTTCTGCATTGCACTGATAACTCCATATATTGTTTGACGCACGGCTCGTTACCTAAGTTGCTCTTAATGAATTCCCTTAGGGCAGCTATAACCTGTGCGCCCATATTAAAACAACAGACTAACTTCTTTTCAAACTAAAAGGTTGAAATCGCAAATCAATCTATAAATAACATGGTATTTTACACTGAGAAACCTCAGGACATTTTAAATTTTAATGTTTTCTCCATCTTTTATATTAACAGACTCTCAGCTGCAGTTTTGTCAGAAAATCACAATATCTGATTCAGTACAAAGACATGGAGAATTGTTTCTCACATGTTATTTTATATCGTTCTAAAATATATATCAGTACTTGATCATACTTTCATTAACAGGTAACAGCAGCCAGCTTCCCAGAACAGGAGTATCCTATAAATCACTGAAAAATATTGCAATGCATTTCCATCAGAAGACAAGTGTGTTGAAGACTGAAAACAGAAATCAACAAGAGTTTTCAATTCTGGTATTGATTTCCTTATAGCTCCTCAAACTCCTCTTGATTAAACCTTAATAGAAAAACAAAGTTCCCCTTTCTTCTGATTCAACACCTAAAAGTCCTCGTATTTTTTATCAAATTTCATATTATTTTCAACCACAGTCTGCCACCTCCCCCCCACCCTCCTTCCTCTGCAATGTTTTCCAGAAAGCTACACTACTTTGTGTCTCATGCTAACAGCAGCTGGGTCACACTATCACCAGTTTCAGAAATCCTGTCTCAGTCCAAATTCATTCCCACAGTAACTAGAAAATACTGTAATAAATGTAACTTGTCAGACTTCATTGAGCAGATGTCCATTAACATGCAGCATCAGTTATGTTTATATCTTCTGTTATAAATAAGAACACTCATACTATGATATTTTCACATGAATGAATGCCTTTTAACCTATAAAAAAATAAGACAGATTAATTTTGAGCTAACAAGCTAATTCCTGATTGCCACTATCATCTCATCTTCAAGCACTGCTTGCTTTTACTGTGCAAATTTGACTATCATCTCAGGAAAAATGTTTTCTGAAAATAATAAAGATTTTGTTAATAGTCTCATTAGTCCTCTCTGGGAACAACTGATGTGATCTCTAAACAATAAAACTTTGAGCTAAAATATACTTTGTTTAAAAGGGACAGAATAAAAAATAGAAATGTACTGAAACACCTAAGAGTCTATCTTATAGGAAAGATCTAAGGTAAAGAGTTAGGATTTGTGTATAACAGTAAGCAACCTTTTATACCAACTGCCAACACTGCACAGTCAAAGCCAACAAAACACGTACACACAGAATATATGTGTACCCAAACCCAAGTGAGACCTTCTTGCACATACATCCTGTACATATATATCCTATGTAACGTTAGGTTTTTCCCTCCTGTTTGGCCGTAATAATTATTAGCTAGTCTCTGAGACTTCTGTTAACTGATAAATGAAATGAATCTCCATGAACAGCCAAACCACAGTCACTTTTAGCATATACAGTATTTCAGAAGAAAGAGAAAGATGCCAGATGCCAGAGAGAAACTTTTTTAGTTATTAACAAGTATTCATTAACCATTGTAAAGACAAATGGTCTATGGCTTTGAATACCTAATAAATTCTCCCCAGACATGTGAAGTAAAAACGTACATACACCATTGAAGGTATGAACCTTACAAAACTATTATTCTTTGTGTGAACAGGACTCCTGAGGTACAAGCAATTAGGTTACTATAAACAGCCTAAAAATTTAAAATAAGTTTCAAAAAAACACATACATAAAAAAGTATGTTATCAGAGATATCAATCAGCTTATGATCCAAATTGTTTCTAAATCATCCTGTATCTGACAAATAAATACTCGATATCAGAAACTACATAAGGAAATTACTATAAGAATGTTTTACAGACAAATATCACTCTGTTATACAATATTCTCCTTGGAGATTTAAGATGTCAGAAGATAAAGGGATCTAGCAAGATTGTAATGAAAATAAAAGATCATATTTTCCCAAAGGAATTAGAACAGCATTGCAAATTAATAAATAGAAGACATTAATACTCCTTACAAAAGAAAGACTTCTTAATTTACTATGATGTATGCATAAATGCCTTTCATTTAGACTGTTGAAAGGAAGACGAGCAATAGTTAAGGGCAAAGGCTATACTTTCATTTCAATAAAACAAAGTGTAAATGAATGGGAATTAGATGAATGTATTAAATGCAGACAGAATATATTCTTTGGAGAAAAACTTGCAATAGGGATCTAAAAAGGAGAGCCATCCCTCATTTGCAATTTCTGTCAGCTTCACACACTGTCATTTGTCACAAATGCCTATTTCTCATGTCGTATCCAGCAGTTTCTAACACCCTTGCCGAGTTTCAGCATCCGTGCGGGGACAGGAACGACTCTCACACATTGATGCAATGCACAGTCAGTTCCCTTTATTGCTCCGCTTGCATGGTTATATACATTTTTCATATCTGTACACGCGATCATGCTTATTCGGATAGCCTACAGACATAAATCACGCACTGTTCACGCGCCCTACATTCCCCTATGATTGGTAACTATGCACTAACACCAATAGCAACAGACCACCTCCACGTCCTTGAACACATCTTGTTTTTGCTAACCCACATCATGTGCACTATCAGAACTTTCTCAACTGTTATTCTTAGCTGCCCTTTCCAGCGGCCTGTTCAGTTATGCTAACTGTTTTGCTTAAGCGGCCTAGTCATGCTAACTCTCAAGCTACATCAACCCCAACACACCCTGTTTGATTATCTCAGCCTCAGAACAGGGACTAGTCATTTGCCCACTGACCTAATGGCCCTATCTGCTTCTCTCCATGGACTGAACAAGTAAAGCCACCGTGTTTAAATTCACAATTGCTCTCTACAACTACCTGAAAGGAGGTTGTAGTGAGGCAGGTGTTGGTCTCTTCTCCTAAGTAACTAGCAATACAACAAGAGGAAATAGTCTCAAGTTGTGCCAGGGGAGATTTAGATTGGATATTAGGAAAAATTTCTTTACTGAAAGAGTGGTCAGGCATTGGAACAGGCTGCCCAGGAAAGTGGTGGAGTCACCGTCCCTGGAGGTGTTCAAAAAATGTGTAGATGTGGCACTTCCGGGAATGGTGGTGTTGGGCTGGACTTGATTATCTTAGAGGTCCTTTCCAACATTAATGATTCTATGATTCTATAATTTACATGACCAGAGTTGTGAAAAACGATTCTGAGGCAAAGGATATGTCCACACAGGACTCCACACAGCAATTTGAGCATGCTTTGCCTACAGACTGAGCCCACATATACACGGCACAAGCTGGCTTCTGTCTAAAAGCTGTTCAACTGCCTGTGTAGCCTCTGACCAGGGCTACCCTTCCTTGCACTCCAGATTTGTCCTTATGTCAAAATTCTTGACTTCCAACTTCATTCCTCGCAAGATCCCTAGTCTATATTCTTCTCCATTGCCCCCATGAAATACAAAAAACAAGTAGTGTTTCTTCACCTTTCACCTACCACTGTTGATGAAAATTCCAGGAACAGGGATACCAACATTTCCTTTATACCTCAGAGGTGCCAGAATTTGTGCCTACCTATTTTCAGTGTAAAAAGTCCTGGAGATTCTCTGCATACCTCTCTTCATCTGATGTGGGACACGCAGGCCTTCCTCTTTCCTCACACCCATGAGAAAAAAGAATGCGGGTCCCATTTTTCTGCTAGTTCCTCTTCAAATAAGTTGGAAATACTAGGAAAAAATAGGGAATTCTCCCCATTCTCTTACCACTGGAAGAAGATGGATGGATTTCAAGGGCGATTCATCTCTCAGGTCAGGAAGGGGTGATGTCATTATTGTCCCTAATGGCAGTGAAAGGACACCATCATCTCATCTTGTATTCATCTTGAATGCACAAAGCTCACAACTAGTCTTCCATAAACCCATACAGTCTCTGTGTTTTCAGAGAGCTGAATACTTCTTTATTATACGAAAAAATGCAGTTCATTGGACTTGGGATGATAATTTTGTTTGTATGTAACTTAGCTGGGTTGGTTTTTCAACTTTCTGCCTTTGACTTTTTATTAGTGTCAATTCTACTTTGCATATTTCCTGAATCAGTAGAGTAACATTATCTGTACATTGCAGGTATTGTTCCTTGTAACTTCTCCAAAAGCTCCACTGAGCAGCAGATGAAAGCTTCAAGATTTTGGGACAAAAACACCATAGGTGACACTGCAGAGGAAGAAGTGCAGTTACCCCTCACCACACTCAGCTAATCATGGAAGGAAAAATCGTAATATGAGATGTGGTAACAAATATCACAGGCAGGGCCAGGAAAAAGCCCAGGTATATACAAACATGTATTAATAAAAGTGTAGTAGAAGTATGGAGAAAATTTGACTTCTGTATATGGCACTATGGTGATTTATATCACAAAATCATACATAATTTACACTACTAAAACTATCTGATTACTGGATAAAGTGTTTTACAATAAGGCACTTAGGAGAATTGCTTAGCTTACTGAAACTATTCTTGAGAATTATATAATTGCATTCATATGGATAAAATGCTGGATATTAAAGGGGTCTTTAACCTAACAGAAAAGATGTTCACATGCAGTGTGATTACCTACTGGATCAAATTATCACAGAAAACAATGGGGTCATTTTCTCCTGACAACTTCAAACCAAAATCAGGTATCTCTCTGGAAAACAGTTTTAGTTAAATTTTACTTATTAAACTCAATACAGATGTAAAAACATAATGTTTGACTAGATGATCTGCTGATACATCTTAGCCAAAGATTTTATCACAGAACAGACAAGGCTCCAGCTCTCAAAAACTACAAGTACGGAATTATATGAACAGGTCTGTGGGAGAATAATATGCTCTTCTCACAGGCAGCTGGTGGAAGTGATGGTGACTCTCCAAAACTTCCAGCTGGTCATCAAAAAGTACAAATTAGCTACACGCCACACAGTTATGCATTCGTACTATAGTGCAGTAAGACATCCAAACTGGCTTAGAGAGTAGTGTCCATACATGTCTTAAAACATCTGGATTTCTGGAGAAACAGTAATGGGCACAAGAGGAATAATTCAGCCTTGCAGGCTTGACCTCATTTAGCATGTGTTTCCTTTCAAATTCACAGTCCAGAAGCTGTACATTAACACTACAGCTATAAGTGAATGAACGCTTGCAGTTATTACAACAGAAAATGGAAATTTCCTTCCTCGTTCTTATTACATTTAATCCATCTTGTAAGATTTCTTTTAATGTTGCTTTTCTCATATGTTGATATTTTATTCCCACAGGATTTTAACACAATAAAAGGAGGTTCTGTATATTTTTAAATTATTCAAGGAATAACCTGTGATTTGAAGGGCAGTTCTAAAATCAATTTCTGCAATGTGAGCGAATTTATGTACTACAGAGTAAGACTAACAAAGTCAGTATTCTAGATTCCACATTTTTAATGTGCATTACTAAAAGCTGCATATAGCCAAATGACTAGGGGGGAAAACAACTTTAACAGAAATGAAAAACAGAATGCATCTGTTTAGGTGAGATTTTAAGTGGAAAAGGAAAGCATGTAGTAACTGCAAGAAACTGGATTATCCTGATCTAATAAAAAAGCATTTAAAGAAATACATTAAAAAATGTCAGCCACAAAATGCAGTAAGGATAAAAAAAATGGGTCAGGTTCTCTCTCTATTCATACTCATCACCATAGCGTATAAGCAATTTCTAGCTCCTCACAATTTCTGATACCTACTACCAACTTTTTTATTTGGGCCTCTCTACCTCTACTCCTTTACATTTAGCAAAACTTGCAACCTGTTTATAGTATTAAGAGCACAGAGATTGCCATGAATTGGCTTTTTATTGATTTATGAGACTCCACCTATCACCGCTACAGTGTAAAGTCCCTTTTATTTGATCTACAAAGATACAGGCAAATGCCATGCAACTGTTCCCAGGTATATTACTAAGCTATTCAGCATCATAATAACTGCAATCACGAGTGCAATTACATACTATGCACAACAGACATTTCTTCTTCCCTCACTGGCAACAATACTCCCAATGTGAAGAAAAAAATTTATGCCCAGATGTATCTTGTGTGATCCCTCTCATTTGATTTTAGATGCTGCCAGTGTAGACAACTACATTTGGGCTACTCATTTTAGACCCTGCAGAATCAACTCACAGAGACAAGCATCCCAGTTCGCCTCTAGCTCACCTCTAGGTGACTGGAACTGAGCCTTTTGGGGAGAAGGGGGGAGGCATGTTGGAAATTGATGTTAAAGTCAACCTCATGTGTTTGACAAGTTCCAGCTGTCATTCTGAAAAAAAGGTATTCACAGTAAGATATTTCTTCCTCTTTAGTAGATACTTCAAATACAGATCTTTATAGAAAAACAGAAAGCTCTTACACGCTAGACTGAAAGTATAGCCATGAAAAATGTGCCAATATCACTTGATCTTCCACTTTTTATATATCAAGAAGTTCTCCAAAAAGCTCGGTAAGTTCAGACATAAAAAATTCAGAGTGAGCTGATCTCACATTAAATTGGGGTTGGGGTGCCTGAAAGAAGACCAGAGCCACTTCAGACTGCCTCCATACCAATGCAAGAAGAGAGGCATCCTGGAGAGTAGGTCAGCTTTGGGTGGTCTGTACTACCTCTGAAGCACAGGCTCTACGTACCGATTAGCTGGGGAACCCTACGGCACCAGCACTTCATTCTCATTTTGTGTTCAAAACGTCTGAAGGTGTGTCACGGCCAGCTGCGGTGCCTTTTCATAGCATATATCAGATCATTCTGTCTTACGACAATAAAGTCTGAGGATCGTGGTGGGTGAAGACAGCCAAATTTACCAGAGTCTCATCCATATGGCCTTTACGGATTAGTCTCTGTGATGAACATTTTCAGAGAGCACAAGGTGGCATAAGCAAAAACATTACCAGAGAAAATACTAATGCTCAGGCCACACAAGTAAATAGTAGCTTCAATCTTCCTCCCAGGCTATGTGTGTGCAGATGTAGCTCAAACTAAAGCTAGGGAGGATGAATATGAGCTTAAACCACAGTATTTCCACCCTGGGTGAGAGTATCCAGGTGCTGATGGCATGGCCATGGTGTGATGTCACCTCTCTGTGACCACTTATGAGGCTGTGTATGAGCTGCACCTCTTCCTTACTGAGAACTGTCAACATAAATATACCCATGTGCTCTCTAGATGAATTATTTTTGTTGGAAAGCCTGTAGATTTCCCATTTTATTCAATTGCTACCATTTTGTTTGCAAAAAGCTGGGAGCTGGTGCATTGGCAAGCAGCAAAGACTTTTCTTGGTTGGAACAACAGATATCTAGCAGGACCTGCCACATTTGGATCAAAAAAGAAATTGACAACAGCAGCTAATATAAACATTTACCTATCTGTTTCCCTCACTTTTAAAATCTCTCTAGAAATAGGCTTGCCTATGCCACATTTTGTGGGATACTTGCTCCCCTGGTAAAAAAGAAAAAAGAAAAAAAAAAAAGACATCTTTCACACTCCCAATTTATTAAAAACGCTATCTTATGAAAACAATGACACTAAAGACAAGCAGGCTCAGGGTACAACATTACTAAGAACTATTACAAATCTGCTGAGAGATAGCCACATGACGCAATATACTTTGACGAAGAACGACATATGCATGTATGCTTATTTACTGATAAAACAAAAATACCAGAAATCTTTTATATCCTGATGGAAAAAGTGAAGATACTTAACATATATCTGTTCAAAAGCTTCAGCTGTCCAAAAGTTCTCAGCAGTGAATGTATGGAGTATATGTAAACCAAGATTTGGATTGGAAAGACTTAAAGGAAAAAAAAACCGTATAAAACAGAAATAAAGTCAAAGCAAAGAATTTCTGGTACTCAAGCTAATTTCTAAACATATGTTTACTTATAAGCTAATTCCCATTTCTGAGATTTTGCTAGTCAGCTACAGGAGTAAGGAAACATTTTTCTTTCTCCTTTGATTCATAACTGTCTTCTGAATTATTACTTATCACCTTAAACCTAAATATTTATATTGGGTAAACCAGATGTCTATTACCTTTAAGTTGAGATAGATGCTAAACTTCAAAATTTTATTTTCTTTAGATGAATGAAACTTTGAGGGATAGAAGAAATACTTTAAATGAAATATTGGTCAGAACTTCCGTTGCTGTAACTTCAATACACCTTAGCACTCCTCCCAAGTTTAAGTTCTGAGAATTTCAGTTCAGTCCAGAAATTCCATAGTAACTTACAAATCTAATTTACAGATCACTCACATTTTATACTAGAATAATTGCTGTCTATAAATAACACTATATTTTCAGTCTGCACTGTACAGAACCTACATGACAAATTCGCAAACAAATCCTTATGAAGTAGAATACAGTTCAGATGCATTTTACTTTACATTTACTTGGTTATAAATATCCAATGTGAATTATACTATACTACAGACAAATTATGCCAGGATTTTTTTATTATTTTTTAATTAAACACATTTTAGTGTGAATTACACAAAGCACTTGAAGTGGAAAGTCTACTCTACTACTTCCCTTCCCTGAACTTAAAGTAGCCCGTTTTCACTTACAGTAAAACAGACGTGGTAATAATTGCTTCTTGGAATGAATGTAACTATCTATTCTAATAAGAAAGACTGCAAAAACAGAAGTTACAACAGACATGTAATCATAGCTGCCTTTTAATTATGAGCACTGGAAGCAGCTCAAAAGCACTGTGACTTAGGCTACGGTTTCACAAGTCTTTGGCAGCAGTACCAGACAGACACACAACTGTTTGCACAGCTGCTCCATGAAGCAGATCAGGGAAAGTATCCAATTTAAATATAATACAGAAGGAAAAACTATCCAGAGTCAGTCTCCCACTCTAGTTCACAAAGCAGCCACAAAAGTGGTTTGGCTACCACGAAGAGTGGAGGACACAGAACGTGCTGTCAAAGAGGCAGGAATATGAAGCAAGGAATAGGAATACCTTGAAGTTCATATTGATGCTAAAAATAAATAAATAGAAAATTTAAAAGAGCTTTATGAATATCCGTGATCAAAACTGGTATTAAACTGAAAAATTGCCAGTCAAAGCTATCCCATCCTGTTTCAACAGAATACTGTTCCTCAGCATAAATAATTCTGATATGTATCAATGAAAATAAAGTGGGGCAAGTCAAACAAGACAAAACTGGGTACTTTTGTTAAAAGACATCTCCGATACTCAGCTGGCTTACAAGCCTTTGAATGCAGTTTATCCTTCCAATACCACAGATACAAGGTAAGAAGGTATTATACACAAGTATGGAAACTGAAAATAAAAGCCATGCTCACAGAATGATGAAGCTCATACTGACTTAATGTAGGACCCTAAATTAAATAAGGAGGTCAGGATTGCAGTGCACCCCAGGAAGCCAACAGAGAGAAGCAGATTCCTAACCAAATCAGCTGAACCTCTATTTGCACAAGGACCCTGAACACAGATGTTAGAAACCAAAATATTTAAAGATCGTGAATATGTCTCTTCACACTCAAATTCACAATGGCAACCCAATTCCTACTGAAGTCAATGGCAATGATACCTCAATTCACATTGTCTACCTTCAGGTACCAACTGAGGCACTGAAGTAGGAGAAGCAGCAGCAGGCTAATCTCACTCTGCAAGCACCTTCCACTGCTGACTACAAAGGAGCCCTGGAAAGCTAGGCTCCTAACTGAGGCGTCCCAGTCAAGCAGAAGGAAGCAGAGCTTTGATACCTTTGTGGATGTAGTCCAGCCACTCAAATGCACTCCACTTAAGTACAGGCAGTAAGGAGTCTCCTGGCCCTAGGCTCTTTCTGTTGTTAACACAGCAAGGTATCTCCAGGAGCCTGACTTCGGTGCACTGCGTTATTCTTTCTTTCCGCACACTCTGAGTTAAAGTGCCTAATTTAGGACAGAATTACTGTCAGCAAATTTTCTAAATCTTATAATCACTAAGTGTGAGTGGAAAACAGTAAGAAATATGTACTTTTCAATGGCAAATTCATATGACTTGCCTCAGAAAAGCCTTTCAGCACGTCCTCAACAGATAAATTAATTATCTCTTAGTGGTTCCACTACTCAGCTGTCTTGAATGACGCAGTGCCAAATCACCACACTATCAAACTAATTTCAGCAAGGCATACCCTCCACTTACCACCTCATAGCCCAAAAAATATAAACCCTAGACTTCAAGTCTTCACACATTCAATGTATTAACAGGAGGGTAGGACAAATACCTATATTTTCTATGAGAATTTATAAAAAATAAAAAAGATGTAACCTGAACGCAATCGTGTATGTTGCAAAAACTCTTGCTTTTTCTGTACCAGAAGAAACAATATAAATTCAAGTTTGCTGGATTATTGTGCTTGTAGGTTCAGAGCTACAGTAGGAAAAACTGTTTAGTTGTAAAATGTTCCCCAAACTACTTTTCCTTCAGACTAATATTGCAGGCATTCAGAGCAAATAGTTTTAACTTATGAAGCAAATGTAACCACAATGGGGATTTTTATTCTTCTCAAAAGAGAAGTATTAGAGAAACTATATTTATAAACCATTACATGCATTACATTACATCTTTCATGGTTATTCTTAAGAGAGCTTTAAGTGAAAAATTTACAAAGAACAGAGAATATTGGTTTTCACTTTCATGTATTTATAAGTGTGAAGGAAAGGGTCAAAGGCAAGAATAGAATTTCTCACAATACTTCCCTTGTGAGCAACAGCTGAGAAGTCTGGAAAGCAAACTAATTGCTTAACTTCCACATTACCAACAAAGCTGTCCTTTGAAAGCGCAGTTAAAATCTTGGTCACCTGTTACGTTTGATCAAGTTAGTTTTGACTGAAATGTTCTCACCGTCTAAAAAGAGACCTCTTTATTTTTTTTATAGAGCTTCAGAGACACCTAAGAAAATGCTGTTGCTTTTGACTTTTAAACCTTTTTCAGAGAGGATGCAGGAAAAGGCAACCATTAGTACTGCCATCAGAACAACCAAATGATGAAACAAAATGGTGTCTACTTAGAAAATAACAGTACATTAAAACAACAAATGTACATTTATTATGCTATTTTGAGTTTCTGATACTTTAACACTAAAGATCAAGAGCATGTGATTCTATCGCTACATATGGAATGTCAAACAGAATTCATCTTTCAAGTCTTGATCCACATCAAGGCGTTGCGAAACACTCCCCTTGACAGGATGTGAATCTGGCTTCTAGGTATTTTAATGAGCAACAATATCTGGAAAATTTCCAAATACCTGACTGGGTATTAGCTCATCTGTGCAAGTCTAACTCTGACATCAAATCTCTCTTTGCAGGAATCAAAATACATTCCAATAATTACAGGCCTTTGACTGCTGGCATCTTCATGTGGCAAAACAACTGTAACATCAGCAAAGACCCTAAAATGATGCCACTATGTCATATATCTACTTGTTCTTACTTGGGAAGCCAGATTCCCGCATGCATTCCAGTAAACATATAAACAAAGACATATATTTTTTCATACCTGCCAAGTAAAGAATAGCTTATTCTCCCAGTCTCATTGCATTCAGCTAATTTCTAAACAGCAGTGTTAAAAACGCTATTGGTTCCCCTGCCATCAACACTACTGCCAATGAAGTCTGCTTAAAAGCAAAATGAATGGGATTCAGCTACCTAACCATAAACATACCATGTGCCACTGGAAGAGCCACAGAGTACCTGTGATAGCCAGGAAGACGTGGCACGGGATCCACAGCAGACTTGCACTTCACCAGAAGAGCCCCTGACACCAGGTAAGAGGTTCCAGGTCACCAAATGTAGTATTAGATGTTTGCACTTAGGAAACTAAATCATCAAAACTGGTTAATTTGTCTAATACACAGAACAGAATAGCTTTGCTTTTAATATTGCTGATTTTAATCTCAGCGTCAAATGAAAGCATTGACTAAAAACAGCCAAAATAAAAATAGATGTAGAAAAGAAAGTTCTGAGCAAAGAAGGTATACCACATAGACAGGAAATGAGCATGAGCAAGAGAATGAAGTATTCAACTTCAAGTAGTACAACTGATATCAAAAAAAAAGAAAGTAAGTAAAAAAAGAACCAGGACTCCTCGAGCTGGCTATGAACTTTTATCTTTTCGTGACTGGATGTGTCTTTGTTCCTGCCCATTTGTTTCTGCTGAGGAACTCAGCATATCTACCAAAGGTGTTATCAAGGATTCTCTCTGACCTGAGAGTGACTACCACCTGTGTTTCCTGGGCAATATAATGGGGTCTATCTTTGCAATAGATTTATTTTCTGAAATTGGTGTAAAGATGATGCAGACAGACCACAGTCTCTTTTTGAAAAAAAAAAAACCAAAAAACTTTTTGATAGAAACAAAGGAAAACTATTAAAAGAAAAGGTCTGTACACACACTGTAGCATTCTCCTGAAGTTAGATATGCCGGAGCTTCCGAGGACAATATTTGAGAATGGAGTTTAATCTTCTTCTCTGAAGAACACACTCCTCCCTCCAGCTTAGCAATAAGCCTTTCAATCACTTTTTACCTTACTGTTCAAGCTCTCCTATTTGCAGGGCCCTGGCTTTGTCTCTAGCCAAGCCAGTTGTCTGTGGCCTCCTCAGGCAAGGAAGAAGACGATACCTGTGCTGTATAAAGACAGAAAAAAGTAGCAGTAGAATAGATCTGGATCTCCATGGTTTTAAAATACCTAACACCTAAAGCATTGCCTGTTGTCTTGAAGGTGTATTAAAACCAACAGAACTGGATTAACTCTTCATACTCATCACTCAGAGGAAAAGCAATAAAACGATTAAAGTATACATAAGTACTAATTAAAAAAAAACCACCGTTCTTCTAAATTGCAAATTAAGGGATAAGTGGTCTGTTTACCTCGAAGAAATCTTACCGTTCCTATGACCATCACCACCTCCTTCTCATACACTAACCTTCCTTGTCATGTTTCTACCTGCCCATGGGCCACACAGACCTTTCCTTAACACATTTTATACAATAAACCACAACCACAGCAGTGTTCTCCCAAAATGACAGCTGATGTGGGTCTCTGTCCTGTGGTTTCTGAAGCTTATGATACTCAGATTCCCCCACAAATTTCCTTTTACAAAATTCACTTGTCTTACACTGAACTAAGTGCAACCCATACTTAGTTGTAGGTCTGTTCTGAAGAGCTAGTGCCAGGACCAGGGATACACTGATCTGCTCTCAAGGATTCTTGCACATACAGTGCCATGCTAAGAAAAACTCTGCACTCAAAAGGCAACCCAGTAGGGTAATTTGACTCATTTAGCACTACTACAGTCAATTTATGACTCTGTTTCTTTTTAATGAACACAGTAACTTCAGTTATCATTACAAGCCATCGCAAGAATCCTACATTGCTAAAGCCTATCAGAAGACCGCGCAATGGTAAAGATGGACCGCAGAATCACAGAATCACAGAATCACAGAATAGTAGGGGTTGGAAGGGACCTCTGTGGGTCATCTAGTCCAACCCCCCTGCCAAAGCAGGGTCACCTACAGTACGCTGCACAGGATCTTGTCCAGGCGGGTCTTGAATATCTCCAGAGAAGGAGAGTCCACAACCTCCCTGGGCAGCCTGTTCCAGTGCTCCGTCACCCTCAGAGGGAAGAAGTTCTTCCTCATGTTCAGACGGAACTTCCTGTGC
>Ga0065711_1031882_pt1 | contig 28500 bp, 15 predicted proteins | sample Hoacrofraction12_FD_59098 | JGI IMG/M metagenome (GOLD analysis project Ga0065711, IMG submission 59098) | Hoatzin crop microbial communities from Cojedes, Venezuela - Epithelial fraction 12 v2 (version 2) | ecosystem: Host-associated > Birds > Digestive system > Esophagus > Crop | place... | reverse complement strand
GAGACGGAATGGGGGCAGTAAGTCGCTTCCCAGTGGTTCAACTGTCATCTTCTGGCTAGATGCTACTGACCATACTTAGTCAGCGTAGTCATTCAAACCCTTCACGGAACTGTGGAGTCATAGAAAATTTATAATAGAAGTTAAAGACCATCTGTCCCTTTCATGTTTGTAACCTCAGAGTGCTTTCTTTCACTTGTGAACAAATAGTTCTGGCTATTAGCACTTCTCTGTTGGCAACTCCATGTTGCATTCAGGCATGTGGTTTTGGCTTCCATTTTTTAAAAGGACTAAAAACCGGTAGTGATGCTTTTGGGCTATCTTATGGATTGCTTACCTTTGCATGCTCGGTAAGGGCAAGCATATTTACCACTAGAAGGATCCTGCATGAAGGACAGCAAGGAAACATTTTAGTTCATTGAGCAATCCTGCTGTCATTTCAAGAAACAACGGCTTCTATTTATGCAGAGCTCTAAAGTTCAGCTGTGCTGCTGAACGCTAATCTTGCTCACTGGAGGTGAGATGCGTCTTTTATTTTTAACCTTAGTGATTGCTTGGCAGCAAGTGCGAGTGAAGTTAATCTTCAAGGCCTGATTTAAGAAGTCTCTTGGCATTCTTGTATTAGAAGAACCTTTCACAAGCATCTTGGCTAACTGTGGGTAAGCCTGTTGTGTTGGTTGTTACTGTGTCTCTTTGAGCGTTGCTCCCACAATGTCAGAGAGGTGACATAAGGACAGACTCTTAGGTAATGTAGCACACAATGGCAATTCTATTGCTTTAAAGCTAGTAGAAAGAAAAACTAGTAAAACCTGCTGGTTAAATGTCCAATGCAAATTGAACAATGCATGAAACTAACTCTGGCGGTTTCAACTAATGACCTGTCTCGAGTGTGTGGAGTATCGGGTAGAGGTGTGTGCCTGTGTGCTTGTAACTGTTGTTTACAAACAGCTACTCTGCTTACTTATATTTGTTTGTTTGTTTTAGCTACAGCTTCAAATTGGTACACTGTATTGAAATTTGTCTGTTATAAATTGCATTTTAAATTAAGACACCAAATAAGTTTCATTTCAAACTAGTTCTTGTTTCAGGCACTTTTTGCTTTCTTCCCTAGATCACTACTGCCAAGTGGCATTATGATGATGTCCTCATCTTTCTTGCATAAAAATAGAATTGTGAATTGGCTGCTTGAAATATGACAAAAAAAGTGAAGATTTCAGTTGTTCTTTGGCTTTCTAAATGTTTGTTCTTGGTCTTAAAATCCACTTGCTCAACTTCTTCATTGGCCTTCCTGTGTAATGTTGTTAAAACTTGGCTTCATTCTCATGGGGTGACAGTCCTGTGGCTCTTGTGTTTACCGAGTAAACATCTGTGGCCATTTTATATGCAACTTCTCAGATGGAGGTTGCTGACCCTGTAGTGGAATTAGCAGGAAGGTGGGCATACCATCTGCTCTGCTGTCATGTTGTAGACTTACCTTCTTGGGTGATTAAAGCGTGTGCCATACTGAACTCGGGCAACTGAGCTATCATTTAGTTCTGCAAAGTCTGTTACCTGCTCATTAGCAGCTGGCTCCTCTGGGGATTGCCAGGCAGCTGAGGGGATATAATGTTACAAACTGCTGCAGCAAAATTAACTATAGCACATTTGTCAGAGCTGAGAATTATCTTGCAGTGATCATATGTAAATGAGATTAGTCCCTGAAAAGGAGTATATTATTTATCGGCTTTTTTGCAGGTGATGTTTTATTACAAGAATGTCAATATCAGTCCCCCGTATTATATTTTTACTTTGCATTATGACAAAGTTCTACATCTTTTACTGGGCACTAAAATTCCAATCTAATTATGCACCTTGGCAAGGTATAACTTGTTAGATGGCTTATCTTATTGTTATGTGTTAGTCACAGCGAAGTACTTAGATGCTGCAGTAATAGAATGACGCCAAGTGATCAGTATGAAGTGAATAGGTTCTCGTTCAAAGTGGTTCTGAAGCCTCAGCTGAGTGCTAATTCATTCTGATGGTTTCTGGCACTCCGATTTCAACAAATTTAATTAGTCTTTGGTATCTAGAGTTAATTTGACCACGAATCCTTTTTGCAGCGTTGTAAGTGTAAAATATAGTTACTTTTATGAGCAGAAAGCATAGGTTATGGTTTTCTGGGAGAATTACCCGTTTCTGACTGCTGTGATGGAGTGAGTGGTGTTTAACTCTGTCTGGTCTTAATTCCTTATACAAGGAAAGGCACAGACCCATTGCTAGCAGTGATTGTGAACATGTGAATTTAAGCAAGCAAAACATAGTTACTGTGTGCACTATTGCCATCCTTGCAGCCTGTCTAAAGTTAGTTGCTGCCTGAGCTCTGCTTGCTTGCTACTACCTGAGCAGCTGTACCTGTGCTTAGCGTCCTAGTTCTAGTGAAACCTAGCCCGGATGATTGAGCTAGGGTATGAGCTTCATACACACAAAAAGCTGATTAATTATAGAGTGCCTGTGATAAGTAGTTTATTTGTAAATAGTATTAACAGCCCAGTATTTGCAACTTTGTAAAAATAAAAATAATTTATAAAAAAATCACTGTGCTTTTATGAATTTAGTGTTTTATGGAGCTCACATTCTGTCATCTTTCAAAGTTGTGTTTAACTTGTGTAAGGATATGAAAATATCCTAACACAAGATGAGAATTCATTGTCTGGCAGTTTAGAAGTCGATATAATTGATCCTGTGGGAGTTTGGGTGCATATAAAAGTAGCTGTCATGGCTGCTTGGTAGCTTTTGAGCACGCTCGTCTTCCAGCCAACCATTACGCTCTTCTTTTGAACTTCAGTTTAGTTATACAAACTGTTTGTCTTTCAGAGCCAACATATAATCAGCCAGACCGAACCAACAAGAGGCAGACTGTTTGAGAAGGCTCCCAGCATCTCATGAACGAACTAACGGAACTCGATAATGCTGGTTCTCCAGAGCCAGGCCTACGACTCAGAAAAGGACACATGTCTGACACTGCAACAACACAGGCAGCCTTTGAAGAGAACAGCTCTGAGCAGAGGCTTCTTTTAGTGGAGCCACCTCTGTCTTCTGACCAGGAAAGTGTAAGTTATATGGTTATCTGTTAGGTTTGCTAGGAAGAAAAAGTTTTGACGTAAGTGCTTCAGTGCTTGAAAAAAGTTCCAGAAATGTGAACCATGAGTCTGCACCCTCTTTATTCCTGCTAAATAATTGTAATAAAACCATGAAGGTGTCAGAAATATTCAGCTGAATGTATGGGAACTTGGGTGACAACATGGGGCATTAAGTGTAAGTTAACCAGCTTCGTATTTTTTATTCCTTCCTGAAATAAATGGGACTCATGCTGGTTTGTTCTCTGCGGAGACGATGCTCGTATCGAAACCTTTTTGCTCTGTAACTTCCAATTAATGATAAGTGAAAAGAGAAGGTCTGTTGGCTAATGTAGTCTGAGCCTTGGCTAATTGCTATCATCTTAGACATTAGGACAGAAAAATCTGGTTTGCAAGCATTCTTGTTGGAAGAATGGCCATACTGAATTAGACGAAACATCCACAGCGCGCAGTATCCTGTCTCGGGACCGCAGCCAGTAACAGACTCGCAACGAAGAGTACGAGGGTGGGGAGGCGTGTTGTGTTACTTCCCTAGGACACTCTGCCAGCCGTTAGCAATTGGTGGCTCACAGATGTCCTGAGCCAGTAGCAATGTTTTTGAATTTTTGTTGCATGAGCCTTCGTAAACTTTAGCAGCCACAACATCCCGCAGAAGGGCATTCCACAGCTTAATTAGGTGTTGTACAAAGGTAATGGCCAAGCGTTGGACAAAAGTACCTTCTGGTTAAAGAGCTTCAGAACTGCAATTAATGCTTCTCCCGGGGTATATACGGATGGGTATCAGCACAGTGAAGTGAAAGAGGCAATAATCTTGGGCTCACTATTAAATTTATTGTGGCTTAATGAGTTTACTGTATCAGCTCAGTTAAAGCAGCTGCATGGTTTTAGGCAGCAGCAAAAACGTGCTGATGCTACTTAATGCAGCTTTCAATGCAGGAGAATTGGGCTGTTGCTGTAATTGCTTTTGCCACAGATTCTGGGTGTGGGCATGGACCACTATCATGGTTCAGCTGACATGAGAACCTGTTGTAGGCTGTCTTGACTTAGTTTGAGCCCTTAGGGAATTTAGTTTCAAGTGATCTTGTAATGAGAAGTCAGAACAGGTATTTGTGGCTAATAAGCCGAGCCAATGCATTATAAGTAGCATGCTGCTGTAACTTCTGTAGGACATTCTCAGTATCGTGATAACAGGGAATACGCAGCCTTCGCATTCTGTGGAAAGTTATAAAGCGTTTATATGAGGTGCAGAGTGTTAGCTGATAGCTGAATTTACTAAGGTTAGAAAAAAGAAGAGTTGTGCTAGCAGATATTTTGAACATATGTATGTTTATCTGACAGCGTGTTTGGGATCACCCTTTTTTGAAGGCTGTTTCTTAGCATGTGTTAGGACTATTTTTTTTGTTTGCTTTCATCCTTATGACAAAAGTGTTTCTTTTGTATTGGCTCACTACAAGTATGTAGCTTTCTTGTATTTGATGTTGTCTCTCTTTCCCAGTCTCCTAAAATGCTCCCACAGAAATCTTGCTGTTTGGGCCTTGCTGTTCTGTCTTGAACTGCATCACTTTCTCTGCCTTATGTGGCCTCCTGCTTGTTTGACTTTTTTCTGCCTAAACTTTCATTCCTGTCCTCTGTGATTTCTGGTTTTTAATACTGTGATATATTTAAATTTTTTTTTTCTTCTTAAAAGGTTGAACAATTGATGCTTCAGATGAAGCATCCCAAAACACTCTGCTGTCGGAGGTACCAAAATTATTTTGCCAAATGACCTTTATTAAGTGACATACCGTAATATTATAAATAATCTGTGAAAAAAATTAGACTTTATGTCTTCCTCTGTCTGGTACAAGCCACAGCACAGCTGTTAATCAAATGCCAGCTAGGATTCACTTTTTTGCTCTACTGTACATTCCGGCTACGTGAAAGTGCCTCAGTGGTGATGTCTTATTAGTTCAAAATTATGATTTTCCTCTGGTTTTGAGGAAGCCATTGTTTAGTTAACAGTAATATGAAGTTATTGTTCTTCCTTAGGTGGCAGCAATACTTGGGCACACAAGTTAAGCATAGCCTGATAAAAGGACTCGAGTGATACCTGCTGCATTATTTTTCTGGTAGCTACATGCAGCCACTTTGAAGCCCACAGTAACAACCAAGGAATTCCTATGTTGGAGAAGGAAAGTGGATGAGAGCTATATACTGTCTGGATGGTAGCACAACCATGGTCATTTAATATGCTTTTAAATGCTTCTACAAGCTAATCATATTGACTTTCTTGAATATCATAATATGCATGCATTCTAATAGATATGATACTTCTGCAAAATTTACTGGGCCTAAGACTTGAGGTATTAATGTAAAAAATACGTATATTTTTATGCTGTGATAATATTGCATTGTTTACTTTTCCTGCTGCCTCCCATTAGCCTAGTTATATCATTGCAGTTCCTTTATTTATATAAAATCTGCACGAAACTCTCCTCCACAAGATTCCTTTCCTTATGCCTACTTGTATATCCACTTTCTACTCCACCTGGAGGAGGAGGCAATCTGAGCTCTCAAGAGGTGGTGGTTGCTTTTGATGGATTAGTTTAATGGTCTTTTCTAAGGAGGTGTGTGGAAGCAGACCAATGCATTGTTCAGAATTATTTTCCATCTCCGTCACAGCTTGCGTTATAGACTACTTCTAATTTAGATGGGCCAAAATACTGTTCCTGTGTAGAAATAAAGGATGTTCATGGAAAAAATATGGGTAGTATTAAGAAATCGCATTTAGTCCTGAAATTTTTTTTTTCTGAGGCCCTTGTCCCTGGCACCAGTAACCTACCCTAGGTGATTGCATAGCTGTGAACTAACTACATTTAAGATCCTACTTTCCATAAATTGTGGTATTCACCGAATCCATGTAGCAAAGATTTACTAGCTGTATTGAGCGTGCTTATCCAAAATAATAATAAAACAGTTGCATCCTTCTGCCAGTTTTATAATGATGCTTATAAGAAGATACAGATCATGTAAAAGCAATGTCCTTTTACACCTGAACCTCTCAGTCTTATTTTATTTCATAACTCTGGGTTCTCTCCTAGAGTGCCTATGTGTTCATAGATTATCCCCTCTTCCAAGTATCTGTTCCAAAGAACAGACACACATCTTGCTGTCGTGTTTAAACGTGCAGTTAGTGCAGTGGCAGAGGACTGGTGTACCTTCTGTGACGTTCAGAAATAGTGACCATTTATCTGAATGTAAAGGATGTCAGGGTGAGAAAAGAATGACGTGAGCAGCATAATTCTTCTGTTTCAGCAGTTTAAACTTGCTTCCTTGCCCCAGTTTACATGTGCTGTGTACGAGCTGGTAAGGCATTTTTTGGCAGGTGCTGCCCTCCTGTATATAGCGTGCTGGATTGCCTAGCCTTTGGGACATAGTCTTTTCTCCTGTCCTAGTGTTTCTGTGTCTCAGCTGCCTTTGTAATTCGAGCATTGACAGTTCTTAAGGAAGTCTCTCTTTCTGTGGCTTTAAGCTGACACCATTAAACGCATGTGACTTCCGATAACCTGATGAATGGGCTCTTTATGCAGCCCTAAAACCTATGCTTGACTCTTTTCTTTTATACTTTAACCTGTCAATGACAGGGGGCAAACAAAAGAACCATTTTCTTTGCATTTCTTCCAATCATCAGGCTTTCGTGTTCCTGACTGATGATTCCTTTCACACAGTTGAGCTGTGTAGTGCAGTCGTTCTGTGTGGCACCCACATGCGCCCATGAAGTGGAGAGCTGTTGCTCTGAAGTATTTGATGACTTGTAGTAAGGATTTGGGAGGAGGTGTGCGTGGCCCGAGGGTCATCTGAATGGGCAGAAGACGTGGGCAAATACTCATCTGGATTGCTTCTCAGGAAGCATGGGTTTTGACTTCAAGTGGAACTTACTTGACCTCTGACACATTTCATAATACCTGCACGTAGCTACAAGGGTCTTTCTAGAGCATAAATACCAAAGTGACTTGAAGGAGGAAGGCAGAGGATGTAACAGATGTTCAGGTACAGAAGAAAAGTTTTAGAATAATTGGAAGGTGAACAAATGGCACAAGATTTTTAACTTGAATCGTAGAACTTAGTCAAAGCCTTTTCTGTTAGAGAAACGTGTAGATACTGTCTACAAGAGTAGACCACAAAAATAGTTTTTACATGCACCCTTCTGTAAATAACAATTCATAGAATTGTCAACTCGTCTTTATGGTCTGTGCTGTCTGACTGAAAAAGATTTACGTAAAGTCTTACAGGCCAAAGGTAGACAATTGAGTCTTAAGACTAGTCTTTCTGGGGCTGATATTCATATATTTTGATCACCTTAAATTTTTTCCTTTATAGATTTATTTACAAGTTTCTTGCTCAGTTTGAAACCGTTTAGCTTTGTTTTTTGTCTAGCATTTTACTGTTGTTACTTGGGGTTATGATGAAAAACTTAGTGTTTGCTTTTGTATTTGCCTTCTTCCTGCCTTGTATTACAGGTTTTGTTGGTAGAGGTGGTTTTCTGTGCAGGGGAGAGGCCTGGCATAACAGAATTTGAGGTCCCACCAAAACATGTTTGCTTTTGTTTTAAAGCAGATTATCTTCAAAATTTGTTTTTCTGTAGACTCCATCACCTCTTCCTTTCCTCCAGTTTTGCAGCTATTGAGAAAGAATGTTATTTCTTTGAAAGCATGTGAATTGGCACTTCAGATCAAAAGATCTTGACATCTTAACATCTGAATTTCTCCTTCACTAGCTGTTCTAAGCACTAGAAGTATTGCGTGTTTTACTCAGACTGCTAGTCACTGAAGTGCTTGAATCTAGTACCTTTCCCTACAAATGTGCTTTATTTTTTGTACAGCAAAGCATTTTTTGACACAGAGAGGAGAATATCTCCAAGTATTCCCACTTAAACAGTATGAAGACGTGCGGTACATCTATGGAGATAGTTTCCAGGCTCCACAGACTTGGGTTGGTTGGATGCTGATGTCTCCTTCAGTGACAGTTGATGTGCCTGGTTTATTACCAGGCTTGTAGCGCTGGAGTAGACGCTGTTCTGCGCAGAAGCCCCGTAACATGTGTGAGATGGCCGTGTCTCTGTGTCTGCCCTGTCTCACAGAAGACTCTCATGTGAAATCACAAGCAAGTTGTGATAGGTTATGGCTTGTGGAGTTGCGGCTGGGTTCGACTGTCTCCTTTTAGTCTGGAGAGTCTTGGCTCTGAGCGGGGAAGCGTTGGTACTCTGCTGAGTTTGCTGCCTGCCAGCTGGTTTTGTAACTGTCGCTTGCTGTGCTGTGTGTTGAAACTGGGAGAGGGAGGGAGTAGCTTTGTTTATAATTCACTGGCACAGCTGTTTCCCTGGGCAAGGGTTGGATTCCACAGTTTTTGCCTTTGTTCTCCTGGAGATCGTATCTGCCTGGTTGGGGCAGCAGTGGGGGACGTGAGGGCCTTTCACAGTGATTTCAGAAAAATAGTGTTGTACTGGGGGGTTAACTTGTGTCTTCCTCCAGCTGTTTTAGATTGATTGGCTCTGCTCATATGTTACGTTCAGCAGTACACTGTCAGTCTCTCTTTGTTTGTTTTTTTTAACAGAGCATTTTTTCCATAAGCCCAGCATGCTGGTTTTCTGCTGTCAGGATGAACAATGACAGAGAAGCACAAAATGGCACGTGAGAATCTTCTGTAGCCGAAGCGATTTCTGCAGGCTGTTCCCCAGAGCATACTGACGAGCACGTGTGGGCATTGAGGTCTTTGGTCCTTGTCAAGTACTGGGCGCTGACAGAAAATCGGTAGTTGCTACTGCTTAGAGATTCAACAAACCCTTTTCATCTGAAGATACTTAACTAGGGAGCTAGTTCTAATAAAGGTGTCTTAGCAAGGTTGCTGAAGCCAAAGTGTGACTTTGTCCTAGGACTGTTTGCTAAATGAGTGTTAAATGTTAGTGCTTGTTTTAATGAGTGCCAGCAAGCAGTCACCCATGACCCAGTTATATAAAACTGTTTCCAAGTGCTATACTACATGGACTGTAGCTTTTATAAGAAGGTCACTTACAAAGGAAAAATACTCAACTCCAGGAACCTTCAAGTACTTAACATTTTGACCAATAGGCTGAAAGGGTCTTTGGCACAGCGCTAATGAAATATTTTTTTTTGGTCCCTTGGCAGCAAAACCAGCTTTGCACACCCTGCTTAGAGGGTGAATGTTAGTTAGCCTTTTGGAAACTGTGGTGTGTCTATGTTTACCAGCCTGTCAGATGAAGAGAGAATGTAAACTCTAAATGACGAAGCTGTTATTTTAAAATAATTTGGTATGTGCAGAAGTTAGGGGAAGTCAGAGAAAGTTTTAAGATGCTGTGCTTTTCCAGTTAATTACGTACAGTCCAAAGAACAGAAGCTGATGAAATTCTGAAGGCAGTGGGCTTTTAGGAGAAAGGGCATGGCATGGCACCACCTATTGCTGCTTTCCCCTTACGAAAGACTGGTTGATAAAAGGTCATTTGACAGAATGGGTACAGAGGAGTTGCTGAAAAAAACAGTCTGGCTAGCTGAAAAGGATGTTATGGTACTGTGGTTAGAAAAATAGCATTTTTATATTGTAGCCTTGAACATATCTTGGCCATCCTGCTGAATGCTCTCGAGTTACTGAATCCGGCATGCTGCCCCAAGAGACGTTAAATGACTAGAATGTCATGTTAAACACTATAAATCATTCATCTGATGAGATCAAGATAAAGAAGAGCAAGAACTCCAAGTTCGTGTCTAGACTTTGTGACTTCAGTTTAATATGGAGGATAAAAGTGGTATTGTAAATGCAGCAACATATGTTTTCTAACTTGTATTTTAAGAAGAGGATTGTGTGTAAGTACCGAGTCATATAACATGCAACGACTCAGTGTTAATCAAGACATTGCTTTTTCTGAAGTATCTTGCATGTGTCAGTGATGTGTTAGTACAGAGACAGAGTTCTGTCAGGACACAGATCAAGAAGAGAGTGGGGGAGTGTCTATCAGCAGCTGAAGGAAGCAACTAGAACATTAGCACAGATTCAGACTGCATCATGCTTTAATTCCTGTGATGGTAACTTTAGGGTACTGGTGACAACTTGATGGTGAATTGGCGTCACAAACAGTTGAGCTTTGAGACATGGGACTTCAGTAACTCCAGAACTTAATACTACATAGGTATGTGCACAGTCAGTTAGGCCCTTGAGTAACTTGAGTGATGACTCTGTCCAAGAAACGTACCCTAACACAGAAGAGTTCTGCACTTTCTGGGGTTTTGGAGACTTGTATTGCAGTTACTAGTGTTACTGGTTAATGTGTGCACTTCTGGTTCTGCATCAAATACCATACATGCAACCAGTGAAAACTGTCAAATTTCTGAAAGTGCAGTCCTGAAAGCTGCTGGAAGTTTTGAGAATACAGCAGCCTACTGAAGTGATCCTTAGTTTAACTTTCCTCAGTCCATGCCTAGCTGGGTTCTTAGGCTTCCTTCTATCTGATGAACACTACAAAAAAGGGAACTGGAGATCATTTGGCATCCAGCTGGTGTACGTTGAGAAGAAACTTGGGCTCAAACATGATCCTCAGAAAGTACTCTGTAGTGGATCTCAGTACAATGGGAGCTGATGCTCCCTTTGTTTCTGTTGCACTAGGTTGAGCTGCTTAAATAACTTGGTTATCTGAACCAACTTTATTACCTAATAGGAAGCTTACCTAGCAAAAAGGTGAGTAATATCTGCCAGATTAGTGTTGAATCAGCTAATCAACCCAAGGATCAGAGGGGTGCCAAAAGCAGTGTAAAGGTAGATGGGGGTGAGGGAGAAGAGGACCACTTTTGGCAGAGTAAGCTTCTTAGGTGGCTTCATTCAAGTCTGACTTACATTTCAGTTTTCACACTCTACTGAACAGAGATTGTTGATGGTTTTTAGCAAAATTGCTGTCTGAAGTGGTGAACAAGAGCTTGCTTGTCACCTGTGCAGATAGTAGTCATGTGCAAACTCTCCAACTTTCTAGAAATCTTTAAACTGACATCAAGAAACTACACTTTTACCACATGAAGTCCCAGAGAACACAACTTTCTCAAATGTGGGACAAGGGTTTCTGGAATATTTTTCTACAGGTGTGACTTGACTTCTGACAGACTTTTCCTTAGGAAGGGCATTAATTAACAGTGTGTCTGTTAACAGAGTTGAGAGTCATAGTATAAAAACTGTTAATCTATATGAGAAGGACAAGCAGTTGTAGTAGACAGAAGTATATTGCATTTACTAGAGCAAGTTTTACTGCAGTTTTGGCTGTAACAGGGTCTTTGGCTATGTGATCTGACTTTTTTGGACTGTATTCAGGCAACAAATTCTTGTACTAAATGTAAACTCTTTTTAAACTTTTGTGCCACTGCTATAAGAGTGAGATTTTAATGTTAAAATAAACTTAATTAATGATGGGCACTGTGCAGTTGGGCTCTTGGGTTTCTTGCTCTTGTTTGCTCTGGTGCTCTAAGTCTTAGTTTTGGCATTAAACCTTTTCTATCCCTACCAAAGCATACTCTGAAGTTCTTGTTTAGAAGGTGATCTGTCACTGGAAGTGTGTTGCCTGGAACTCTGTACCAAGTGGTATGATCAAGTCTTATTTCTACCTCTTTCTTTTACCTTGTTGTCTATCACGGTTGTCACAAAAGAATCTGGAAAACTTGCCAAAGTGAGTATGGATAAACCATTAAAACTCTTTCCTTCTGGCCATTGTCACTTGTCCTTCAAATTTAGTTTATTCTCTGGTACCATTGTTCAACTTGGGATGCATTTATAATTCTGTTGTAGAATTGTCATCTCATTAGGTATCTGTACTATGTTTGTTGGTAACTATAACACGCTATGAATTTGCAAGGGAAGCAGGATTAAAATTGGAAGGATTGTTTGGTATTTCCAGAGAATTAAGTGTCCAGACCCTCTAGAGTGCAAGTACGCAGACGCTGTGATTTCTGGTTTGTATGGGGACTGATTCTACGCATTGCTGCCTGTGTGCAGCAGCAGAACGACGGCTGATGATTGCAACAGGTTTGCTGGTTACAAGTGAATGAAGGTTTTTATTTCAAGATATTCTAAAATGCTCTAAAGATGTCACAGAATTATTTAGTCAAAATTTGAGGCTGCTTTTAAAAGAAATTGAGTAAATTAAATCATGCGTAAGAACATTTGAAACATTAGCCAAGTGAAAATCCTTTTGGCCAATGATTAGAAAGTATGAAGGTAAAAATTATTCTGGAAGCACTTGGTTTGGGATGTATCATACCACGTTAAAAGTGGGAGTATTTGAGCTTTGTTCTGGGCTCTGATTTCTTGCATGGTCTTCAGCAAGTGGGATTATTTACCCAAGGTGTTCCCTGTTTTAAAATGTGATTCTGTGGGCAGAAGGTAGAAATAGTTGAAAACAGGTCCTAAAGCGTATGCCTGCTTATGTTACGTTCTAGAAATAGTCTTGAATTTTTGATATGATCAGCCAAATAAGAGAAAATGTGGTTATCCTAAGATACGAAGGAACTTGTCACAGTGGAAACTTTACAGTGTGCCTTCTGAACAGAAAAGTGGTGGTTTTTCCCTTCGGTCGTTGTCTGAAGAATTGAAGGTCAATAGGCTCCTGCAGATTTCCAAATGAAAACTGGCATTGCACTCCAACTACAGATTTCCAGGTTCCAAGAAGCACAGTTGACTCTTATTTCTAATGGGATGTTGTGGGAAGGAGTCAAGAGAGGGTGGATGTTCTAGAACAGACCTCATTTTGCCGCCTTAGCAAGAAAAGGAGTAAGAAGCTGAGCTCTAGCATTTTTTTTCCTTGAATGCTACTTTTGCAGTTTAAGGGCAGGAAGGAGATAGTAAAATCAATTCCATTTTCTGACAGTAATCTGGACTGTATATAATGATATGAATTCTTTTTATCACTAAGAGAAGCACAGTAATGATTTGTTTGTAGGCACATTGCCAAAATGCAGAGATTTTGGATTAGTTCATAAATAGCTGTGTTCTTCAAGCTTTACAGTCTGTTCAAATTTAAACCTTCCCATCATTCTAGAAATGGGAGTATGTGGAGAGGGGGAAATGAACATTTTTTGGCTTTGAATCACCGGGCAGACTGCAATGAATACAGGCTTTGATTCCATAAGGGACCTTTTTTCCTTCAGTCCACCCAGTTTTGTAAATTGAGGATTACTGACTTGTTCACCCATTGCAGCTGGTTGTCATGTGGTGCTGGGGGAGGTAATTCTAGGGTAGCTAAAAGGCATAGCAGTGCTTCTATGTTTCTGTGACCTTGAGTTAATTATTTATAATGTTGAAAACCAAGAATACTACCCAGAGAGGTCCATTAGTAGAAAAAGCCAGTAAAATTGATAGTGCGGGAAATAATGTCAATGAATGTTGAGTCAGAAGGAAACCAAATTTGTTTTTTATTAATATGCTTTCTGGTCCAACAGGACGTGTGCCTGGTTTAGAAAGGTATTAAACCTATTTACATCTTGGTGTTGCCTGATGCCTTTCTCAATAGCATTAATGGGATAATCTAGGCAGTGAGAGTGTATTTAATAATGTCTTATACTGCTCTAGTATCTGCCTAGAGCTGATCAATACTTATATCAATCATCTGCTGTAAAATACAAAATCGTTGCCCAGACTTGCTGAGAGAGGGGTATTGACTGGAGTGATAGATGAAGGCGAGTAGACAGGGGGACATGGATCATGTACAAAGATTCATTTAGTCAAGTTGTCCTAGCGTGGACAAATGCGAGGTCATACATAAAATGCAAAGAATGTATACTACGTATTATGTAGCAGAGATCTGCCTTCTGGCTAAGCAAAACTGGGTAAAGAACTATGTGGTGGGGGGACCGCTTCAAAAGATGAAGCTTCAGTGACTACTGCAAGCCTTGGGTACAAAAGCAAGTATTAGCATGTCATTTCTCTCTCTCAAAAAAAAACCAAAACAAAACCCAAAAACCCAAACATATTGAAGAATCTAGATAGCTCATTGTAGGTCTGAAGAATTCTCCCTTTGTTTATTAAAAAAATGAAAGTTTTAAGCAGCTTGTTCAGTTAGCCTGTTGATGGAAATAGTTAATAAGGCCTTACTCAAAGGGGAGCGCTGTAATGTGGGACAAATGCACAGCCAGATCTGATCGCTGACTCGAAGTTCAGGACATTAACCTGAACATTACTGGTAATGCATAAATCAAGTAAGTGAGGTTGTATATTAGATTCCCAGTCACTTTGGATGGCATTATCAATAAGTAATCTCGATTTTAAAGAAGAGGGAGAAGTGTTGTGGCTCGTAACACAGAGGAGACCAGTCTCCATACAGGTTGTGGGGCTTTCTTGGCTTGGTCACGAGGTGTGTGGCAGCTGTCTGCGTCAAGCCTGAAGGGTATAAAAGGCTCATTCACTCTTTTGTAGCTTTCTCAGACTAGTTTACCTTGGAAGCTGGAGTACTGAATGGAGTCTCTGACGGGTCATGAGCACTGTAGTAAGCAAATGGGAATGTAGAACTCTTGTGGGTCCCCCCACTTTGCTTTTTTCCTAAATGGAGGTTGGAGTGTATCGTAATACATAGATCATGTGAGAAGTGAACACAGGGTAGTAAACTACCAAAGCTAGTGACTCATTCCCATAAAGTTATTAGTGATATGTACCAGCTGAGTATCCAGGCTCAGTGGGGCTTCTTTCGTTTTTGTTTTCATAATTCCATTGGTACACCTTGTGGATATGGATGTTTCTCTTTGAGTTTTGCATAGAACTTTTATGTCTGTTACTGCTTTTCTTTGATAACTAGACTTTGTTTAGCTGGCAAAAGTTTCATACTAGTTTCTGAAATACCTTGAAAGTCAAACAAATGAGTAAATGTCCATTACTGGATTATGAGCTGAACAGAAGTGTCAGTTCAACAGAACAGATCTTCAGATCGAAACTAAGAAATGAGATGAAGTATTTATAACAAGGTAAATGTATTTCTTTTCTTGGCTTGCCTTTTATTATCCTAAAATGCCAGATATGTTACAGAGGCATTAAGACAAGCATGGTGACATTGAAACATAAAATAGGAAGTAATCCTTCCACAGAGGTGGGTAGGCTACAAGCCTCAGGCTCCATATCTGGGCTTTAATGAAGCATAGCTCGCAGAAGAACACTGCTTTCTTCCAAACCTGGTGAAAACGTGCACAATAGATTAGACATGTGAGTTGTTCTCAGATACCTAAGAATGCAATATTTTTTTTTGCTGGTTATTTTTAATTCCTTCCTCAATGCAGTACAAGGAAAGAAGACTTCGTGATTTGCCAAGGCATCAAGTCATAGTTTTGTATGGAAAACAATGTTACCTTTCTCTGTTCATCTTTCTCTATTTTTCCTCCCCCCCCCAGTGTTCTGAGGACAGTAAACACAATGAGGAGTCATCTCAAGAAGACGAAGGGTTTATGGGTATGTCGCCTCTTCTACAAGCCCACCATGCTATGGAGAGAATGGAAGAATTTGTGTGTAAGGTAAGAGCATGTGGAAACTGCTGAAACAGTTTCCTTTCTTAGGAAGCTCCAGTGGGCAAAAGACTGTACCTGCAGCAGCAGCGCTACTAATGAGAGGGAGAGCAGGTACACACCGTCCCTGAACGGGCATCTCTTAGTATAACTAGTAATACTGCAGCTTCTCAAGATCTCAGTCTGTCATAAATGAATAAATTGTCAAGCGTGGAACAATAGGGATTACAAGTGAGACTCTAAAGCTCATCGTGCAACTGAGGACTCTCTCTTGAGGAACACTTGTGAGTGCAAAGCAGAATAAAAGCCTTCTGCTTCCAGTGTTTCTGGTTCAAGGCACTTTCATTTACAAAGTCATTTTTTTCCAGGTTTCTTCGACTTGCAAATATTTTACTTTTCCAGCACCATTTGCATGCATTGTAGAATAAGCTTTGTCCCTTACTTGAAAACTGGCTGTATTAAAACGATATTGAAGAAAATCCGTTGTAGATTTTGTAATTGCTGACCTTAGCTCAATTTTTGCTACTTTTTAAAGCCATGGGGCCGTATCAGTCTCTGGCCCTCCTTTCTTTGTGAAAGGAGTGCGGCCCCATTTTATACACTTGTTCATGCTGGTGTTATGAACTGTTCTTTGATGTTTTTACAGAGGGACCCTGGTGACTTGGCCGCCTTTTGTGTGGGGGTTGTTTTGGTGGGTTTTTCTTTCTTGGAGTTTGTTTTTATTTTTTATTTTTTTTTACTGTGCCTGTTTTCCCCTTTATAGATGTTCTGCAGGGTGCATTTTGTAAAACTTAATTCCATCCTGCTGTTCCTACCTCAATTCAAATTTTTGGTTTGTGAAGTAAACCAGTTAATTTTCTTGTTCAATGTATTTAAGAACCTGGTCTTTAACTGGGTTGGTTATTCTGATTAGTTTTGTTTTGCTTCTGCGAAGGAGTGTGGAGAATTGATTAAAAAACTCTGGGATCTTATTGAAACCAAGATAAGAATGTAGCTTTTTAAACTTAGTGTTTCAGGATTCTTCAGGCTCGCTCCTGTATCGCTAGCCAGACGACAAATCCAAGGAACACTGCAGAAATGACCCCGGTATATAAAGCAATTCCCTGATACCCTCTGCTTGGCAGTGCTGCTTCTGAAGCCAGACTGAAGACTACATGTATCTCATGTTAACGAAGCAGCACTAAGAACACCTGTGCGTGCTTTTTTTTCGTTTGGAACCAGCTGCAAGAATAGATGTGTGCACATACACACGCTCTCTCCCTTTAAAGAAGAAATCTGATGGAATTGAGAGTCATGGATCTGTTGCCTTAACTGATCTGTCACCGTTTGTTTTGGGAGTGTGGGAGCGTTTTTTTTTCAACCTGGATAAGGGATTGGACACTTCTCATAGCTCTCTTGCTGCTTCATGCTTTCTGGCCCATGTTAATGCTGACGGGTAGCTTTCTTGCTAGACTACCCCAAATGCTAGCAGGCTGACAGTCAGACTGGCTTGTATTTGGAAGAACAGACTTCTACCTGCGAGAGAACTAGGTGTAGCCTTCTTCAGTTAAATGGAAAGGATGATCTGTGAAAATAACCCAACATGGGAATGAATTCAGTGCATTAGCAGTGAAAAAGCCCAACAGCTTTCCCGTTCAGTGAAATGCTGAAATATATCTTTCTCTGGTGGTGCAGCTCAACTTCATAATGATTCTGTTTTGAATAGGGAACAGTGACTTAAGCACCGTATTTCAAGCGTAAAGCCTTTTCCCCGGAGATGTCCTATCAACCCTTTTCGGTTTAGTGTACTCACAGATTAATACTTTTACTAATACGCGTTTTCTGACGTTTACCATGCATCAGTGGAACTAAATTCCCTGCATTTAAGTGAAATCTTCTAACTTCTAGGTGTGGGAGGGCCGATGGAGAGTCATTCCCCATGATGTTCTACCTGACTGGCTGAAGGACAATGACTACCTGTTGCATGGACACAGACCACCCATGCCTTCCTTCCGGGCTTGTTTCAAGAGTATCTTCAGAATACATACAGAGACTGGTAACATCTGGACACATCTTCTAGGTATTTTCAGTTTGCTCTAATGCTAATTGGTTTCGTTGCTCTCTTTCTTTAAGAGCAAGATAGAAGGGGGTGTGGGATGGTCAGCACGATTGTTCCGTTAGTAACTTGTTAAATTAACAGTTTGCTATCCCTCCCCTAATTTTATCCCAGCAGGGTTGGATGGGACTTCCTTAATTATGGCATTCAATACGAAGGAATGAATTAAAAATTTCCTGATAGTTGATAAGTTACTAGTAGATATTCTGTATTCCCAGGTCTTTAGGTGTTAATTGAGATCACATTTCTTGCCACAGGAGCACACTCAAGTTGCACCTTATATGAGTGGTTTTTAGCTTGCCAGGAGCCTTGAAGGGAAGGGATTTCTTTGAACTGTGCCCTTCTTTTTTCTACATGTTGCAGCAGGTTTTTTTCATTGTTCTGGAATGGTCTAATGAGTTCTCAGGCGTCTTGCAAAACATTTGAAAATACAGAGTTCATGCAAGTCTGTGTTGCATCAGTATGAGCCAGAAATGGGGTTGGAATGCGTAATGAAGCAGGGCAGTACTTTATTCTGCACGTGTACCGCTGGTTGTCGTGCGGCTCCTTTGTTTGGTGCGTTGAAATCATGCTCTTGGAAGAAAAGCTTTCAGTGTGCGCGAACTTGACACGTTTCCACCTTACTGTTTTCTCAGGATGTGTGTTCTTCCTTTGTCTGGGAATCTTCTACATGTTTCGGCCAAACATGTCCTTTGTAGCACCCGTGCAGGAGAAAGTGGTTGTTGGATTGTTCTTCTTGGGAGCCATACTCTGCCTCTCCTTCTCATGGCTCTTCCACACAGTTTATTGCCACTCAGAAGGTGTTTCCCGGCTCTTCTCCAAGTAAGTGCCTAGACGAGAGGGTAGGCCAAATAGGAAACAAGTGGGAAAACAGGGTTGGGATTTATGCCTGGAGCCCCGCTGTAGGAGTTGTTCATTGCATGACTGCATGTACTTTGGAACAGAGTTGAGCAGAGATTCAGTGCAGCTTCTTCTAATTGGTGGTTGTTTCAGCATGACTTTTTCTGCTCTTGTTTTAATCTTAAAACTCCTTTGTTTTCTGCTGTTTGGCAGGCATGTGCATGCGTCTTGCTGCTGTAACATACCTAGAGCTCAGTTGCAGGGCTTGAATTTTTAATGTCACTTCTTGTCATCTCAACTGTTCTCAGTAACTTTGAATCTTAGTGTAAGACAGCTCCACAATGTGTATGAAGATGTCTTGGTCTTTTGGATTTACTATGTGTCCTTTTTGGGTGGCTGCTAAATATCTCATATTTCCTAATATTACTCAGCCTAGGATTGTGTAATCTACAAGACCACCTCTAAAGTAACCCAGCAATTAAAATCCTCTACTGAAAAATTAACTCCATCTTTTGTAGGAGCATTTTGTAAGGGTGTGGTAAGAAGCCATGGCTGTAGGAATTCCTTTTCTTCCCTGGTGTATAGAAAAACCGCGTGGTTGAAAAACTGCGACATTATTCCCCAGTGGTCACTTAAGCTGATGCCTAACTCGCTCGTGCTGCTCGGATGCTAAAGTGTTTGTGTTGGCTGTGCTCTCATAACATACTGTGTGCACTTTTTTGTGCTCAGAGGACTCGTGTGGCTTCTTTTCCTCATCTGAAGCTTAAATCTGAGTTTCTTTCAAAAAGCTTTGGTCTAAAGGCTGCTGTATGTGTTGCTGATCGCTGTCCAGAAAAGGCCTTACTAGCAGCCTTATCAAGGTAATCCATTACTGTAGGAGGGCATTGCTGGAGAGTTGCCGTCAGGAAGCAGGTTGCAATAGTGAGAATAACTTCATTTTGCAGTAAGAAGCAGGCAGGTGGTCTGCTAAAGAAGAGAGTGTTGGTATGGGGACTTCCAAAGGTTCACATTTCTTATCAAACTGGTTTTTTGTTTCCTTCTAGGCTAGACTATTCTGGCATTGCACTTCTCATAATGGGCAGCTTTGTACCATGGCTGTACTATTCCTTCTATTGCAACCCTCAGCCTTGCTTCATCTACTTGATTGTGATTTGTGTCCTGGGCATCGCAGCCATAATTGTCTCACAGTGGGACATGTTTGCAACCCCTGAATACCGGGGTGTAAGGGCAGGTAAGACCTGAAGCTAACTGTTTTGCTTCTTGACTGCCTTTTCTCCTTCCTACTTGCCACTTGGAAAAAACATCTTGGGAAGACTTAAGAGAGCTTAATTTTAGAGAGAGCTAATATTCTTGGATTGGGAGCTTGATGGATTTTCTTTCAGCATTGATTATGGTGAACTGGATGCATAGATAAGGGCTTGTGCGTGCCTGGAAGGGTATTTCTGAAATGGACAGTACCACATGCAGCAGGAAAGGTAGTGCAAAGTGTTTCTAGCTGTATCTAACAACTTTGCTCTTGCAAAAACTGACTGATGGCTTGGTGTGTGTATATGTATATACCTTGTACTGTTTGCTTTGTTTTTGTAAGACTAGGCTCAGACACTAGCAAATCGTTGAAGGATTGAATTAATCTGAGTGATTTGCCTAGATAAAATACATATTAAAGACAAAAAGCCTAGTTTTTCTCTTCATGTGATCAAAAGAACAAAAAACAGATCTGGTTTCACATTCTGAGGTAGGAAGAAAGAGAAAGCTTTAGGGGGCAGCTATGGAATCTGAACACAGCTGGCCGAATAGTAATATTTCATGTTACTTGACCTGCACATGCTGTCTCCAGGAAATCTAGATTTCCTGGAGAAGCTGTGAGTGTACCTTCAGAGAGTTCAGCCTTCCAACCTTAAAATCTGTGGCTGGAACCTGATTATTCCCCCCATGCTCGCTTTTTTTACAAGATTTCTGTACTTGCTGCTAAAATCTAAATGAATAAACCGTGTTCTCATATATGGCAGATCAGATGAGCCTTAAATGCTAGTTTTCTGTTTCCTAGGACTACTTGTGTGTAGCGTATGACAAGTGATCCCTTTGTCACCTCTCTTTATTGTCTTGCTCTTGAGAGTATAGTAAAGTGAGACGTGGTTCGTGTAGTCTCAGTGCCCTCTGCAGCCCGAGACCTGTAACTGGCTTAAGGCACATTAAAGCTGGCAGACATAGGCATTAAATGAAGTATTTCAGTATCTGCTGGAACATATAACTAGCTTCTGGTATATGAAGGAAGTCGGTGCATTCTATACCTTCTTGTCCAATAAAGCTCTCTTGGGGACGTCCAGCTTCAAGAGTTGTCACTTTTCTGCTGCTTTGGCAAATACTAAGTTGTCCCTCCGTAGCATTTGTGTTTTCATTGTCTCCCTTTACTGCCACTGTGCTCAAATCTGACTCTCCCACATTTTTTTTGCCTCTCAGGAGTATTTCTAGGTCTGGGTCTTAGTGGGGTTATTCCCACCCTGCACTTTGTCATCTCTGAGGGGCTCCTGAAAGCAGCCACAATGGGGCAGATAGGCTGGCTGGCACTCATGGCATGCCTGTACATCACTGGTGCTGCACTATACGCTGCCCGCATCCCGGAGAGATTCTTCCCTGGCAAGTGTGACATCTGGGTGAGTCTACAGAATGACTGGATGAGGAGACCAAGATGAAAGCTGGTTCCCCTTGAGGCTGGAGGATGTTGTGTCAGTGTTTTCTTATTGCAAGTATCAAGCTGCTGCACCAGAAACATACGGTCTTAAGGGGCCAAACAACTGTGGGCTCTTTGAGCCTGCTTACCTGGTGCCTCTCTTGCTGGCTGGTCTGAGGTAACTGCCGGTGTGCAATTTCACCCCAGCACATCTGCTAGATAGCTTTAATAGTAAGCAACTTTGCAACCCTTTTTGTGTGTGTCGAGGATCCTGCGGACACACGTCTTACCTTGCTTCTGTGCAGAGTAGCGCGTGGTTATTTCTCTGACGTTCCGTGTGTTCTCCGGGATCTTCACCGTGTCTGGATCCTCACCTTGTGCGGCCAGGGGAAATGCTGGATAGAGTTGGTAGACTTTGGAGGGCATTTGTTGATTGACCGGCTGGTTAAGATGACTGAAGGAAAGGGTGGAGGGGGTGTGTGAGGAATTTGATTATTTTGCTAATGACAGGAGAGGGATGGGCTTTTAATACCCAAGTGGGAGAACTTTGCAGCTTGTGGTTTGAGGTACTGCTACGTGTTACTGTGTACTTCAGCTGAACGTGTGGCTTTTTTGGAGACAGGGTGGCACCAGAAGCCAGAGCACCCCGTCTGAACAGAAGTGTTTTCTCTTCCGCAGTTCCACTCCCATCAGCTGTTTCACGTCTTTGTAGTGGCTGGTGCTTTCGTGCACTTCCACGGGGTGTCGAACCTCCAGGAGTTCCGTTTCATGGTCGGCGGCGGCTGCACGGAGGAAGATGGGATGCAGTAACACCAGCCTTCAGCCCAAGTTCGTAACCAAAACAGTACCGCAGGCGCGGTTGAAGCAGACAGGCTAGCAAAATGAATACCTAAGAAGAATCCAAGTTTCAGCTGATGGGGCATGGAGCTTCATGGGGATTCTGACTAACCGAGATAAATTCTATACCTCAAGCAATGGAATGAATCAATTTGAAGACCAGGAAATTCTGAAACCCTAATTTATTCTTGGGATCTACATATTAAACTACAGAGGACCCTTCCAAATCGGCTTCTGTTCAATGCCATATTTATTTGTAGAAGTGGGGAGGGATAGCTTAGCAGTTTGATTTTTTTTTTTTAAAGAAAAAAAAAAATCAAGGTTAAATTTATATCCTCTTGGAGGGTTTGGGAGTTGATTTTAGATGCTCTTTTGGGAGAAAAACAAATTGTAAATAAGATTTCTAACTTTCTGTTTAAATAAAATTTATATAAATGTTTTAAACAATGGGTGGGGGGAAAAGGGTTTTTGTAAAGAATGCAACATGCAAGTACCACACACTGTTTCAATTTTGCACAAAATAAATGATTGCAGGAGGACCAGGTAAAATTCCCAGGAGTGAAGCATGTCGGCCCTGTGGATTTTCCTGGTGGCTAGCATGCCCTGGGCAGTGGGGGGTCCTGGGCAGCACCTGGAGTAGGTTCAGTCCACGTACACAAGGGTCGTGAAGGCTGGAGTAATCATGTTGTCATGCGGGTCACAGTGTTAGTAAGGTTATTTACTGGAGTAACTCGAAAGACACGTCTGCGCCCTGCCCGAGCGTGTGGGACGGCTGCCTGCCAAGCTGGCGTGGCCTGTACGGTTTTGGGTAGCGGATCTTGCAGGGAGTTGGTTCGGCTCTCCTGTGAGCTGGTGTGTGGTGGGATAACTGCACAGGACGTGGCGAACGGTCCGACTCCATCCGTGCCTGCCTGTGCCCGAAGGCCCCTTCTGAGTAGGTGGTTGCCATTTGCGGGCCTGCCCTGTTTTGTCGGAACAAATGATGGGAACGCACTTGTCAAAAGGTGGTTGAGCATGTGAGGGGAGACAGAGGTGGAGTTAAGATGGACTGGAAGGAGGAAGCTGTGTGCTCCAGGACTTGGAGTTAACAATTACTGCAGACCTCAAGCACGTTACCTTCTCGTGTGTCAGGCTCCATATGCCAAGGGAGTTTGCAGGTTTTTTCTTTTTAGGAGGAAAAAATCCACAATTGGCCCAATGCTGTTCCATTTTTATTTTATTTTTTTTTTCCTTAGGTCTGCTTCCCATCTGTGCTTTAGCAATGGGACCGCTGGTATTTCTTAAACCTAAAACTACGAGTTCCGTTGGATTGATGTGGAGCAGACGCACCTCCTATATAAGGGGAGGTGTATACCCTTCTCTTGTGTAATTGATGTAGCTTGATCTTTGGAGCCTGGTCAGGAGCTGGAGTGAAGGAGAATCTTTGGAGTCGTAAGATGAAACTTGAACGTTTTGTTTGTTATGGCACAGGTATTGCTTGGAGTGTTCAGTTGGAAATTCCGAGCGCTTACCTCTCTCATAGATGAGTTAAACAGCTCAGAAAATTGTATTTCACAAGGAAGGAAGGTAAAGGGTGGTTTTTGTTGTGTGTGGGTGTTTGTTTTCTGGAGGGGTTTTGTTGGTGGGTTTGTTTTTTTTTTTTGACTCCTGCAAGCTCGAGTTTTCATCCTTCAAGAGAAAGATGTGGATTGCAAAGATCTTCTGTACCCTGGATATCACGGACTGTGTTTTGGGGAGTTACTTTGCCTAATGGAGTCAAGCAGCAGCAGAATGCCTTCCGAAAGTTGACTGGATGTTAAGGCTTCACCGCTTGAATGGAGTCTTTGTAAAGCCTCTGAGAGCAAGGTCAGCTGCAGAAAGAGGTGCTGCAGCGGAGTCTGTGAGTGTAGAGGGACATGTTCTCAGTAGGATAGCTACACTGGATGCCTGTAGGGCTAGAAGAAGTTTATCACATGTCTCCGTGGTACTACAATGAAGTAAAGAGCAGTATTAACTTGGATGTGAGAGCTAATAGCACTGGCATCCCTGACAAAAATGTGGAGTTGCCTGGCAGGAGGTATACTGGTGTCTGAGCGAAGCGTGGTACGTATCAGAATCGGAGCTGTCCGTCAGCGCCGCGGGGCACCTCTGCAATAGTGCCAGCAGAAGTGGCAGTCTGCAGCCGGGATCGTCCCACGGTCACGCTTCGAAGGGTGATTCTAACCTGGTCCTGCGCAGCACAGAACTATTACAAAATCACAGTACTCCACCTGCTATTCTTAACCCAGTCAGCCTCTCCGTTCGAGGATTTTGTGTGTTTCATTAAAAACCACCTAGCTGTGCACTTTTCTGTAGCTCTTGCTGAGAACTCTTCCCAGGTTGGCACCTGAATGCCTTACTCTCAGCAGTCAGAGGCTTGCTTGCTCTGTGTGCAGGTTATTGCCATAGAATAGTTAGGACCTACGGCTTCTTTCCTTCCCCATTAAATAGTGGCCTTGTTCAGTATATTTCTTTTTAAAAATTGCTTACTGTTCAAAGCAATGAAGCACATTCTGGGGTTTTGATGGTCGGGGACTCTGGTGATGGTTCCATATAAGATGGGATCTTATTACTTGCTGTATTCTTAACTTCTGCTAATAAAAGAACCAAATGAAATATTTTCTCGTTTGGGTCTTTCTGTGCTGTGTGAGAAGCTTGAAAGCGTCACTCTCCCTTTTCCTTCCCAGCGCTTCACAGGGAAAAGCCTTCTGCTGATGCAGAAACCAAACCGATGCCTAAAGGCTAGTTTACGTGCGGTTGAAGCGGTGCTTGCTGTATGCGTCTTCGAGCAAAACCCAGTTCCTGTGACTGAAACATCAGTTCTGCGGCGTGGCACCCTCTTGAAGTCTGTAATTCACATCAGGTATGTGCCTGGTCTTGCCAGAAGATTTCAAGACTATTTAACGTGTATCGAGATTGCAGCAGACAAAGGTGTCCATGGACCATGCTGCCTTTCACTTACAGTGCCAGTCTCAAGGGGAATCTGTTTTTTCCAAAGTCTAGCCTTGATGCCCGCGGGAGCTGCCAGTTGCAGTGCAGGGCAGATACTGGTGTGAGTCCTAAGAATTCCCCTGTGCACTGTTACTCGGAACTTGCAGAGAATGAGGAGCCTGGGACAACACATTTTCCTGTCCCATGTCTGCTTTTTATTGACCTCTGCCATGTTTGAGAAGTAACTTGAGGTGTTGCTGTGAAGTTTCATCTTTTGTTTTGGAAAGCTCAGTTGAACCCGTGCTGTAGAGTGAAGGCATAAAGCCACGGGGTGGTCTTGGGGCTGGCCAGCCTGTGTCAGGTCTCCCTCTCCATCCCCCCAGCCTCCGTCTGCACCCAGGCTAGCTCTGATTTCAGCGGTCAACTGGTTTCTGCATGTTTAGGCACACTAATAGTGCCTTGGTGGCTTAGTTTTTCAGTTCCTGGTCTTGTAGATTTGAGAGCAGACTGCACGTGTGCTGTCCCCTTCCTCGCTCCAAGGCTTAAAAGGGCTTTCTCTTACCACTGGGTGCCGGGGGGTAATGGGTGGACAGGGGAAAGGAACAAACTAGCCAAGGACTCAACCTGGTTGGAGTGTGGTGAGAGGAGCAGAAACACTGATTTATGGGCAGTGTTGGAAAGCCAAAGGTGAAGCACTGGGCCGTGAGAGCTTGTGAGGAAGGAAAGGGGCAGGAGGGATCGAGGACGTGAAGAGCAAGAGCTGGGGTAGAAAGAGAGTGGGTGCTGGAGATCTTGGTTGTCGTGGGCGAATTTTTAGGTGAATTGAGATTGGGAAGAGATGTTTAGGAGGCCTGGACTCAAATTCCTGGTGTAGAGAAAATGCCTCCCAGCTTGTCCCCAAGTAAGGAACTGATATCTCCTCCTGGTATGCAGGCTTAGGGGTGGGAAGGGGTCAGGTTTGGCTGCAGGGGGAACAGGGCCGGTGGTGACCGGAGCAGCCCTGCGCCTGGCTTGGGGCCTTCTGCTCCTTCATGGCCATTCCTCAGCTGTCAGCAAACATCTGTGAACCGCCTGGGCGAGATACGACTGACCCACCCCTTGTGTTGGCTCACACTGCGTCTGGGCATCTGCAGCTGGGCTGTAGATGGGTGGCTTGACTCGGGGTGCAGGCATTGCAGTGACTTTGGAGAGAGCCATCTCCAGTAAATGACCTGTGGCAGCTTGAGGTCTCGGGGTGGATTTTTTTTCTTTAAATGCAAAGCAAGTTCAAGGAGCGGGGAGAAGGTCGGCATCAGATTACACAGGAATTACATTAAAAAAAGCTGCCGTGTTTGAAAATGAAGTGACATTTAGAAGTTGCCTGCGCTGGCTAAAATTGTACGTCCTACCTCTGCTGCCTGCCTGCGGCCGAGCTTTGCTCTCTCCCACGAATCCCTTGCTTCACCCGCTGCAAAGAGTGGACTTAGCCCAAGTGTGGACTGAAGTGCTGCAGTCAAGGTGAGTGTCTAAGGCCATTGCCTGACTTTTCAAGTAGCTGGAAATAAATTAAGCGTGTGATTAGGACGGAGTTTGGTTTCAGTGAAGCTATTAGAAGCTTGCCTACAAAACTGAGTTCTTTGTTTTCCCCTCTTTTTTTTCCCCTGGCTCCTGTGTGGCTTCGAGCCACTTGTTTGAACCAAACGCTCCTGCTGGTCAGTGCTTCTGGATTTGTCTGGAGTGCCCAAGCCGAAGTCCTCCAGGCTGGTTTCCAGGAGTGCTGAGCGCTGATGTGCTTTGAATGAAGTTTCCTGAAAGGGTCAGCTCCCTGGAGAAGATGTGTGTTAATTGCTAGGTCTGTATTGCTCTGTATGAAGAAGGAATAGCAGCCCTGAGCTCGTGGCAACACCGATGGCCTCACGCCTGATCATCTTCAGCTATTCTAACAGCCAGCAACGTGGCAGAAGTGCATGAGGAAGCCCTCGGCCTGGCATCACCTGGGCAGCGCTGCGGTTCAGCTGCCGCTCCCGGCCCCTTGTTCGCCGTCAGAAGGTAGGCTCCTCACGGGGGGGGCAGGATGCGAGCCTGGCGCTCCCGCGTGTGCCCGAGGGGACGGTTTGCCTGCTCGGTCTCAATCACAGAATCACAGAATGGTCGGGGTTGGAAGGGACCTCTGTGGGTCACCCAGTCCAATCCTCCTGCTGAAGCAGAGTCACCTACAGCAGGCTGCACAGGACCTTGTCAGGACCTCAATGCTGGCGTTTCCAGGAGCTTCGCCTTTGCCCTTCTCGCCTCTAGTGAAATTCACGTTGGAGTAGCAGAGCTATTTCTGCTCCTGAGCTCAGAGCTGTTTGCACTGGAGATTCGCAATGATCCCGCTAATTAGCAGCTTCCTCTCTGCCGTGGTACAGCTGGGCGCGGCGGCTCCTCGCAGACGGCATAAAAACCGAACCGGTCTCCTCGTAAACAAGACGGGAAAATCACGGGCCTGGCTGGGTTCCCAGAGCAACGATGCGTTTCCCGAACGGAGGCAAACGACACCCGCACCAGCTCCAGCAGCCACCTTTCACTTTCATCTCCCACCGTGCCAAACCTCTGCGCGCGGTCCGAGGTTTCGCCTTGGCGCTGGCTGGGGCCGAGCTCCCCTGCCCTGCTGAAGTTGTCCTCTGTGGCGGGGATGGCAGCTGCTGCGGGGAAGGGGGAAGCGGGAGGCTCCTGCCTGGGGAAAGGCCGGGTGCTGGGGCTCCTAAAACTGGAGGCGGCGGCAGCGAGTGGAGCAGGAGGAGCTGATGGAGCTCTCTCTGGGGCCCGCGAGGTGCGTGCTGACAAAGCGTGCTCGGGCGGGGCGTTACGGCCCGTGTCACGCACTGGTGACGAGCCGCGTCGCTGCGGCTGATGTCACGGGCGGCGATGGCAGCGGTGACGACAGCGGCCTTCGCTGGCTGAGGGACTGGGGGTGCAAAGGCTCCTTCCACGAGCATCAGGGGCCCTGCAGCCGGGGCGGGGATGGGCCCCGGGGTGCCGCGGGGTGCGGGAGCTCGCCAGCGCCCAGGGGCGACGGGCGCAGCAGCTCCCTCCAGCCGGCCGTGGGACTTCGGTGTTCCTTCCCCGCTTGCTTTCGAAAAACTGGTTTGTGCACGAGTGCGTGGCACGTCTGGCTGCCCTCGGCCCCCCTCACCTGCGAGCAGAGGCCTGCGAGAGCGCCGCGATTCTGCGCAGAGAGCACCGGTGGGCTTGGAAAAAGCATCCTGGAAAACGCTCCGAGGAGCTCGAGAGGTGCACGTGAAACTAAGCAGGACTGTGGTACCAGTCCTTTGCCGTGGCAGAATCACAGAATCACAGAATGGTCGGGGTTGGAAGGGACCTCTGTGGGTCATCCAGTCCAACCCCCTGCCCAAGCAGGGTCACCTACAGCAGGGGGCACAGCACCGCGGCCAGGCGGGGCTGGAATATCTCCAGAGAAGGAGACTCCACAACCTCCCTGGGCAGCCTGGGCCAGGGCTCCGT
>Ga0065711_1004325_pt1 | contig 28501 bp, 16 predicted proteins | sample Hoacrofraction12_FD_59098 | JGI IMG/M metagenome (GOLD analysis project Ga0065711, IMG submission 59098) | Hoatzin crop microbial communities from Cojedes, Venezuela - Epithelial fraction 12 v2 (version 2) | ecosystem: Host-associated > Birds > Digestive system > Esophagus > Crop | place... | reverse complement strand
ACAGCAGGCTGCACAGGACCTTGTCCAGGTGGGTCTTGAATATCTCCAGAGAAGAAGACTCCACAACCTCCCTGGGCAGCCTGTTCCAGTGCTCCGTCACCCTCAGAGGGAAGAAGTTCTTCCTCATGTTTAGACAGAACTTCCTGTGCCTCAGTTTGTGCCCATTGCCCCTTGTCCTGTCACTGGGCGCCACTGGAAAGAGCTTGGCCCCATCCTCCTGACACCCACCATGTTTGGAAACTTTTTATCCTAAATGCTATTTATAAAAGAAGTCACTAAAATGTTAAAACATATGCTGATCAAAGGCTCACAGAAGAGAACAGTAGAGTCTTATTCTTCTACTGACTCATATTTAGTCTGTGATGCGGAGTAAATAATTTCATTTGCTTGCAGACCCATTGACCTACTTGCAAACTCAAACTAGTTATATTTACCACTTCCACAGAAGCCTTTTTGCTTCTTATGGATGGAAGATTTCTGTCTGTAACAAATAGTATTTTAGTTTATGGAAAAGAATCTGAGGTAAATAAACCCTGAGTAACTTCTAGAGGTAGTAGCTACTTCCTCTAGAGGCAGAGTATTTGCTGTCAGCCTGTTGAAAGCTTAGTAGTTGCATACTGCTGGCTGTCAATAAAAGGAGGAAATGAACGCAGCAATGTTTTTATTAGGTGGGCACATACAGCGTAAAACATAGTTTATTAACAGGCTTTATTTTACTAGATAAAAGTCTGGATCTTGTAATGGCACTTGCAGAATTAATGTACAGACCTTTTACCAACTATTCAAAGTGATCCTCTTTCATCCATGTCTCTCAGCACAGTTGTACAAAAAAAACCGCAAACAAGTGAAGAAAAGGAGAAACGTTTTTTTTTTTTAAAGAAGTATCCTGCTAGCCATGATTCCAGTTCCTTTATTTTTTCAGTCGTCTGTTCACCATGACCACCAAGGCAGCAGTTTGTTCAAGAACTAGAGGTTCTGGCATACCCAAAAGCAGTTCTAGTTCACATAAAATTCTATGACCATAAGTCTAAGTATAGCCTTTTAGTTAAAACATCTTATTTCAGCATTACATTCAAAGGCATTGAGTAAAATTTTTTGGCTGCAAGTTTGTCTTTTGGCTGTCCCACTATTCCATAATGTTTTAAATATTCACTTTTTCTTATAATCTAAAGTACTTTACACACTCACTAGAGCTAACTGAACAGTCACTAGCTCCTGTCATAAACTCACATAAGAAATCTCTGAATATTTAAAAATGAGAAAAAATAATTTAGCAAAAGAGAAGCATTTCCTTAAAAAGGTGGTTTTCTCCCTCATTTAATGAAAATGTAATATGGATTGTAAAAAACTGCCTAGCTTGATGATAGCAGTAGGGTTAAGAAGGCTTTGGATTTGTCATTCTAAATCTGAACTCTCATAACTTGTGTTTGTGAAAAACAAATTCCACATGTAGCAAATTCTTCTACCACAAAAATTAACCCAGGAATCCAATTAGTTGATGTCTCTGTCTCTGCAAGTGGTAGAGATGTCTCAGAAGAAGGTGTATGAATCCTGCACTGTTCCACAGAATTTCGCCCTAGCACCAGGCCACTAGAATCTGATCCATGACCTTAAGTGGAGAGTTTTTATAAAATAAATTCCTGGGGGTTTTTTATTTACTGTCTTCTTATAAAAATATTAATCCTACAAATTTAAAGGTCTTGGCCTTGATATCCTGTGGTGATGAGTTTTGAAAGCTAACAACATTCATTATAGATTGTGCCTAACTAATAAATGAGTAAAAATAAAAATTCAGTGATGTTAAACTCCCCAGTCAAGAAAGTAATATCTTTTTAATATGTCCAAGACATATGCTAACTGAAGTAATATAATCCAGTGGGGATGTCAGTGCATATTGGAAAGTTTAATTTCTTACATATTTATACCTTTTTTACTGTGGTTATTGCACACCTTCTAAAGGATTTGTGACCATTAGCAAGCGCACAATGCCATATGTCCTTATGCACATGGCTCTCATTCAAAAAAGGAAATAAGAAAGGTCTGAAGGACGGGGATTGTGAAATGAAACAGGCAATCTTCACAAGATGTCCATCCACTTTTTTCACATCCAAAACATTTGTGCAGTTCAGCAGGCTTCAGACTAGTATCCAGACTTGTAAACCGAGACTTCAAGGTTTTTGAAATTTGGCCATCTTTGCTTAGTAGAGCTTCAAGTAGGAACTTCTTAATATTGACTTCGTGTTTTACTCGAATTGCAAAGACATATGGTATTCTTTTCACATTGCCATTTAAGCCACCTGTCCATCAAAGAAGGACATACACAGGCAGAATTTCTACCAACCTGGGAGTGAAATATTTTTCCTTAGCATTTAGGATTTACTCTAAAAAATGTTGTGTTCTTTTCTGGAAAAACAGGATTGTCTTACAATGTGATGCTTTGGCATAAGGACTGACCTTGATCCTGAAGGTGTGCCTCAAGCAATATCTCCACTGTGTCAGGATTTTTATGCCTAATAGTTTTAAAGGAATCTTATTGAAATAGCTCCCTTCTGTTATATTTCATGCATTGAGAAAATATTTGGATACTGATACTACCTTGTCTCTTCAGAAAGCACTCAAAACCGCAGACTTCTAAAACATGCCAGCTTTCCGAGTTACCATAGTGCTTATCTCATTCGAATAACAAAGCTTGAAATCCTTTAATAATACCAGAAAAAGAAAGAAAGGAGAAAAAAGAACCTCTGATAAAAGGATTTTTGAGTCTGCTATAATAGTACAATTCAAACCAAATTGTTTTAATTCAAGTATTTAGAATGCAGTAACACATTTCAAAACCATAATGTGTTTGTAGATAACCCAATTTCTTTGTGTATAGAAATCTCAAAAGAGAGATGTGAGTTTGTTACTTAGGTTTGATTATTTATTTTGTATAAGTAATGAATATAACCTAAAATACTGTGTGGTGGGTTTTTTAATTTCACTAAAATATCTTCTATTACATGCTTAGCACATGAAAAGACAGCCTTTTTTTGAAACAAATGCAGTAGTTGCAGCTCTTCTAGAAGGGCTTACAGTAAATGGATTTGATTTAGGTACAGTACAATGACAGCAACCTGGATCTACAGCTGACTGGGTACTCCCCCACTGCCCCCAGCTCCTTGACGAAGCCTAAATGGGACCTTGAGATGTCTCTGAAACAGCAGCTCTGAGGATGATCCTTTGCAACAGGGGAGAACCCATTCTCCACTCCATGTCCCGCCATGTGGGAGCCTTCATATGGGTCTCACATGGGAGAAATCTGCGAGGAATGCCTTTCCTACCAGCCTTTTGGTTTTTAAGGGTAAAACCAACACTCTCTCCCACTTGCTCTCCCTTTAAAGCCCCACAAATTTGGATGGAACATTCTAAAAGGCTTCATTTTGTCCCATAGTCAAATGGGAGAGAACAGTGGTTGTTATTTTAATTTTATTTTGGGGTGAAGATTTTTCTTCCCCACTAAAATTTTCAGATGTGCTCAGTGCCTATGTAGCAAAGGTGAGTCTGGGAGAGGCAAGGAGGCATATAAGCCAAGGTGGTCTGTTAAATCAAAATAAAATGTTGGGATATGGAGCAAGTCCTTGGCCAGAGTATAATTAACAGTAGAAGACAGAAGGAAGTACATGCCTCTGCTTTGGATTGTGTATCTGGAGGTGAACTTTTTCCAAGGGATTATATAGCCTAGCACAAAGGTCAGGGTTTCTGTGTCTCAGGCTTTGTCACGCAGCCGGGAATGGGCAATGGCCTGAGAGGAGGAGAGAGGGAAAACTGCTTGTCACCCCTTAAAATGTAGAACAAAACAAAATACCAAAAATTACGTACGTGGTCAACCCACCCCAAAGAAACCCACTGTAAGGCTGTCCTGGTCCTAAAGACATCTCAGAGGTTGAATCTCTCCCAGGCACAAGTCCTTAAGCACAGTGGTAATGGATGAGTAGAATTTCTTGCCAGCTCCCCTGCGTCCTACTCAAAGTCTGACTGAATGGACTTAGCAAGGGAGAAGAACAATGCAAAGCTGAAGTGGAGGGTGGAGGGGGGAATTGTTTCCCTGCAGCCCAAAGCTATGATGTGCAGAAGTTATGCTGCTGTAACCAACCACTGCAGAGCTCCTTGGCATAGTGGCTCTACATGATGCAGAGACAAAGTAATAGTCATACTCTCAGTGTGCTCCTCCCAGCTTCCTCTTTGCACCCTTTTGGAAAGAGACAGAAACTGTGCAGTAAAATTCAAGGACACATGGAATTAGAGGGTCTGTCTGCAATTTGCCCCATGGCACCCTTTAGGCCTCTGGATTCTTGTGCCATGAGATTTAGTATTTGGCATAAAAAGATTTAAGGTTTGGAGGGGTTTACTTGAACTTGTTTAACAGACATTTTTAAAGCTTCAGGCAGTAAATACAGACTCATTTAGATTGTTTATATGCCTGAAGTTTGAGAAAGAATTGTATCAAATGAAAAAAATTAATTACAAACATTATTGAAATATGTATTTACATAAAGAGCAAGTTTGTTCCTGTCTGGGTGCTTTGTTTCCTGCACATGGAAAAGACTACATTAAAATAAACAAATGAGTATTTTAGTTAAATGATCACACTCAGAAATGTAGGAGAATAACTTGACAGCTAGGATACCCCCTGCAAGCTTGCTCATAGCATTGCTCCTGGCTGCTTACTCTGTCTTCTCCCACACTCTGCCTGTAGTAGAAAATATTGTAGACTCCAGACATGACTATCGTAGACATTTTTTTCTTAATCTTTCTCTCATGACTGCAACAGACTGAATTATAGTCTTGCATGAATAACTGCACTGCTACTCAAAGCGTAATAGAGGATGAAGAGGAAACTCCTATACAGTTAAGCTTCTAAATGCGAACTAAAACTTCATTATTGCACTTTCTACAGAGAAATAAATGCCTCGGAACTAGTCACTTGTATTTTTCCACCTATTCCCGTGTGAGGATGTCTCACAGCTCTGAACAGTGTTAGGATGGAACTGACCTGTGAGTACATGGATGAAAGCATTGGTGGGACACTCTCTGTGAAGCCTGCTTTATTTAGGAGTCTCCTCTTCCTTAAACCATCAGTCCCTACTTCTGCTTACCTTCCTGACACATTACAGGACTGCATAAAGTTCAGCTGGTGCATTTGTATGTACAACAGAGTTAATTACATAGGTCCTAGTCCTGCAATTGATCCTACCTGGATGGTTTGCACAGGAACAGCTATGTCAATTTGTAATGTCAGGTCAATAATTATTGTAGGTTTGCAACACTGTACTAAATAAGGTATCTTTAGTTAATCTGAAACATGAGGAAATTATCTTTGCAGTCTAAAACTTGTCCTTAGCATTCCCATATGGTAAGCAGCTTTATAGCTACACTTGCTATTCTACCAGCCTCAACAGAATTATTCAAATTCCTGACATTGCTTTGATGCGACTTGCACAATCAGGATCTAGAGAAAACTATTAAAACAAAAAATTATCACTTAGCTCCACCATTCACTCGCATATGGAAATTTTCAAAGGAAAAAGACTTTTCCTCCACTGAGAATCAAACAAGGAGCTTCACCAGCAGTTAAAGAAGCTTTCTTGACAGAAAGCAGTGCTCTCCTATCTGAGATGGGAATAGCTATCATCAAGACTCTCATATTTACCCAGGATGGGGGTCAGCTTGTAGCATCAGGGGAATTCAAGAATGAGCCACAGTGGCAAACTACAGCAAAGGGACACTCTGTGTAAGTACCTTGCACTGCGGTATCTTCCTGGGCTGGAGTCAGGAGGTGGCATTACCAGTTAGACATCTTCATCCTTGTGGACCTACTAAAATAGAGCAGACCACTGGGAAGTAGCATCCTGTTCTTAATCCAGCTGTATCAGTGAATGGATAAATGCTCTGACTGCTTATCACTACTCTCTGCTGGAGTTACACCTTTAGTACTTGGTCATCAGAATGAACACCTTCTGTGCTGAATTGCTGGAAAAGCTGTTTCTGAGACATTCCTCAGCTGCTTCAAGCAGATTCAAACAGGTTATGGCACAAAATAATATTAATTGTTTAAATGACGTGTCTGATTTTCCTTAAGATTAATTGGAGAACATCCACGTGATTTGCTCCAGCATTTGACTGTTGATGTTGGTAACTTCCTGGTGGAAGATATAATTAGGGATGGTAATGGTTTCCATTCTTACAGCTGGATACAGAAGTCATAAAGAGTGAAATCAAAGAGCAATTTTGCAAATATGAGTAGCAACTAAAGAGTGGCCAAAACATGCATCTCCATACTGCATATTTGAGAGTGGCAGAGAGGATCTCAATCTAACACTAACAGAACTGGTACATACACACAGTACAGAGAGTTGTGAGCAATAACTCAAATTTAAGGGTTAGTACTTGCACAGGAACAATTTCAAAACTGAAAATGGAGCCACAGAAAATGAATGCAAGCCTATTGTACCACCACCGGTCTCTACCTTTCAGAATTAGTTAAAAAAATGTAATAAAGTTATCAATTTTGCTAAGAAACTACATTCACATATTCAAGTGTACATTTTGTATGCACAGATATTACATTTTCAAATGCAACATCTGCTTTTGGAGCAACATAGAAAGTGACAAAATTGTAACAGTAACAAGACAGAACAAAAAGCCTGGGTTTGTACTTTCACCTCAACACTACACGTATATTTGCAAATTTGGTTTTGGTTTTGGGTTTTGCTTTTTAATTGCATCAAATGTATAGTGAATCTTCTATTTACTGACCAGAAACATCTTTTAATTAAATGATATTAGTAAAAGCAGAGAAATTCCACAAGTGAAGAATAACATTCTTTGATATTAAATGAATGCATTATATTTGCTTCTTCTCTACTACAGTCGAAGCAGAATACTGTTTGATCACTAATAAAATACAATAACCATTCTACTCATGAGACTAGCCTGAGAAATCACTTTCTGTTATGGGCCGAGTTATTCTGTTAATCCACACTCATGGGATTAACAGGGATTATATCCTTTGGGAAATCATGCAGCTTTCTAAATATATTTCTAGTTTTCTTCAGAAGTACTCGTAGGAAAACAAGTAGTGAATGGAATACACCGAGTAATTTCCCATGGTCTTTGAAAAGCAGTTCATCTAATTGTATTACATTTACATAACTTCTATGCCTTTTGCTTAAAATGTGGGCTTCCTTTAATCCATCTGTCATACTTTATTCTACTACAGGATAGAAATCACAACACGCTTCAGAGAGTTAATCATTAAAGACTATGAATTGCAGTTTTATGCACAAAAAGGCATAGGTACTGGCACAAATACACATTATATCATCTTATCACACTATCTGCTACACATTTAATTGCCTTTGATCTTATCTAATAATAGATATATTGCTGAAATAATCACCATTTAAATATATTAGGTTGTTTGACATAGGTACTACACACAAGGAAAATCAATAATGATTATACAATCACTAGATACAATGTAAACTGCATACCGCAGATGTCTTTACAGGGTTAGATAACATCACAGAAATCCTAATGAAAGTCAACAGCCATTAGTATTTAGAAGCAGCACTTGAACTTTTGGGATTTTTTACAGTAACTAGTCCAACTTTAGGTGCAAGATTTTAAAACAAATGAAGATCAAAGAAAGAATGACAAGTAGATTTAACAAATACATCTCTGGGACTGGTCAATATTTGCTGTGCTTTTGAAAAACTAGTAAAAATATATTCATCTTCTGTAGTAAGTGGAATCTATGCTAGCAAGGTTATCCAGAACTTTCAAGTGAAAGTATTATTTTAACGTCTTTTTTTGTGATGATAGCTAAGCTAATGACTACCACCTGTTAGCTCTCACAAATTGAAGCCAGTGTGCCTACATAAGAGGCTAGGTCACTACATGGAATTCTTCTTCAAAGCTTTATTCCACAACCTCAAGCAGCACAACCAAGCAAAATGACAACAAAGTCTACAACCACTATTAAATACATATTCAAAATCAGACCGTGGCTTGTGAATAATGCTTTATTTGGTTCAGCCCATCTGAAAGTGACACGGTAATATTCTTGTTATACTTTAGGTACATTCCTGTCTAATTTCAGTGTATGCATATATGGCAGAATTTAATATTGAAGAGAAAGAATGATATTTTTATTTGAAAGATGCAAAATGAAAATGAAAAACATGAATTCTTTTGTAGAGAAACTGTAGTGGTCATTAGAGAAATGTACAAGGTTTTATCAGAAGCTGAGAACCAAAACTGTTTCACATGTTTTGGCACAGCAAGAACATAAGGACTTTCAGCATTTACCTTTAATCAAATATGAGTGCAGTTTTATCTCTACAAAAATCAATTAGTAGTCCTTGGTACTTTCCAGACGTAAAAGAAAGTGCCCAATATAATTACACTGACATAAATGTCCTGCTGATTTTCTCACCAATAAGATATAGAAAAGATTCTGTAGATAAGCAGGCTTTGAAAATAGTTGCAGAGCTGTAAAATAATTTTGTCTCAATTAACTGCTATTTTAAGCAACATTCAGAAGGCAATACAGTATTTATTTTATATCTCTATGGCTTTGAGTCAGGCAATTTTCAAATCTCAATTAATAAGTAAACACCAAAAGAGGATAAAAGAAGTTTCACAAAAATATAATCCACTCATTCCTGTCTTGTTATAAAATTGAAAGATTTTGGAGGTATAGAACCAGCCTTTTATAACCCTTATCTTCTATCCACTCTAACATGGCTGTCAAATTTACTGTTTAAGCTTTTCTTTGTAATCACACTATTACGCACTTCATCACCTTCCCCACCCCCATCATTTGATCTAATGGTTTTAAAGGAAAAGGAAATTACTTGTCTTCACTGCCAGCACTTGACACTTTTATGGGTCATTTGTAATGAAGCTATTCTTCGGTTTTAATGGAGACCTTGATTTGGACCAGTGTGAATAATTGTCAAAAGGTGATTAATTAAATAATCGCCCCCACCCTGTAAAATGGATCAACATATTACATTACACTGATCCAAAAGTTATTTTATTCCCGCATTAGACTTCAAATCCTATGCATTTAAACAAGCCTTAAACTGGACCATATAATTTACTACACATTAATTATACATATAGTGTGGCTAAAATAAGGAAAAGTGTTTTACACCTTTTTTAACTCTGTAAAATATGCTGCCAAGGCTTATAATAATAAAAGATCCTTTGGAGGAATAATACTCCTGACAGACAATACACACACTCGTGCACATGTGCGCACACACACACACACACATATATACCTAAAGTAAATAATATTATCTATATAACTTTTAGAAAAATCTCTGTGTTTTAGAACTATACGATTTTAGGTGAGACACAGATTTTTAAAAAACACATACAACTCCATGTTTAGTTACATCCGAACAAGAGACAAGCATATGGTTAATAGCCTGTACAGAAGATGGATAGATATGTACAGTTAAATCATGAAATGTTATGCTTTAGTTTAGACAGTCCTGTGCAGGTTCATGCACTGCTAACTATTCCAAGCAATAAACTTTGTTAGAGCCATAGCTTTTGTTATAGCCTATTGCTTTCAGTTATTTTAGACAGCTGAAATACTACTAGCAATACTGTTTATAATTTTCTCACAGTCTATATAAATGAAATGTTAGGATTTTGAATCACAATTTTTGAGACTAAATAAGATAACACAGCATTTTGGTTGCTGAACCTTTCCAGAAGAAATTAGGCTTAAAAATATTGCTGTTTAAGGTACAAAAAGGCACCAAGCAAAGTGCATATACAAATAGTCATTGTAGGTAACTGGAGAGAATTTTTTTTTTTCAAGCACATTTCTGCACTTGTTTCAATGTCTACAAAATACTTCAATAGACTGACAACAGAGTCACATTTCAGATAAACATTAAATAGCACCAACAAGTTAAATGATGATAGAAAAGGCAATACTTCACAGAAATATGTAGGTGTCTGCTGTACACAAAAGGCAAATAGCTGTTTTGAACTGTGAAGATTATTTAAAGGTTTAGTGTACACCTCAGATTCCTGCTGCCTGCATAAGTACAGAGACCTAAATCCACTGCATACTGGGACTAACTGATCAAAGCAGTAGTTAAATCTATCCATGGAAAATCTAAGTAGTCTTTGGAGGCAACTCTTTGAATACAGATTAGTGATTTCATTGAAGTAGTCAATCAACCGCTTTTTTCTGGTTGTTAAAACGTCACTGAATGAACACAGTAGATAAAAAAATGATGAGCAAAAAAATAATATTTCAACTTGAACAAACTTGCTATTTGTAGACTGGATCACATGAATCTGCTTCAGTCAAGATCATTTCAGAGGTAGCTACAAGAATGAATCCCACAAAGGGACTAAGTTTAATCATCCAATCCCAGACTGTATTGATTTTGGAACTACTTGCAATGACTATATAAATAAGCCATTTCTTTGCAACTGTATCTGGAGTCGGTCATGAACCCAAAACCTTCACAACCTGGTCCAAAGTGAATTATGCCCTGCAGAAATAAATTAATAAAACTAACACAGCTAGGCTTCTCTACCAACTTATTTTCACGTTTCAAGAGCTTAAAAATATAAAATCAATAATCATTTAGTCATAAGGGTAAATGAAGCGACATAACATCAAAGTATACCCTTTAGCCATTCAAGTCATTCTAGGTAATTTATCTCATCAAAAGGCACTGGTAATAATCCTTTCCACTCTGAGACAAGCCGCCACACAGCTGCTGTATTATCCTAGAGTAAACAAGTTTGGAGAAAATATTAAAAATCAATATCTGTTTCCTTCTATCAGGCCAGATGGCATCCATCATAAATCTGCCTTTGTAAAGAGTTCTTTAGGTTTAACAGCCAGAGTGTGAAAGACAACTGAATTAACAATATAAAACTCAGGCCAGTTTAATAGGAATTGACAGCTGGATTTCCTTAAACTTACAATATTGAGGCAACCAAACAATTTGCTAAAATTAAGCAGACATGGAAAACAATCCATTACATTAATGTGCTATCTAAAGAAAGCTTTGACTAATCTGAGACACTCCAAATAGTAACATTAACTTCACAGAATCCATAACAGCACAAACATAAAAGAGTCCCAATTGTAATTTTTTGCATTCCTGTGGTTCTCATGCCGCAAAACACAGCAATCACCCCTCCTTTGAGGGTCTGCCACACAGTCCTATTGCTGTCAGACAGTACTTACAAAAAGTTTTGAAAAAACGAACCCGGTTACAACATCCTGAACACAATAGCTGCAATTTTCAGTCAGATTTTGTAGCAGCAGTTTAAGTCGCTGTTGTACTGAAAAACAAATCTGCGAGTTCATCTTCGTCTTTTACATACAGCTCTAATGCTGAATGCTTGTAGGCCACTGACTGCACCACCAAGCAGGTGACATCTCTCTTCATCCTTCAGCAAAAGCTAGGGCTTCAAAGTGAAAAAGACTCCCGTAAAGACCGTCATTTCATATTTTATGTCTTGCTAAGGGATCTTTTCTTAAGTACTGTAGAAATGGGTTATCCGCATGTTCTTTGGTAAACCTGCGGAATGGGGTACATTACGCTGGAGAGGGCTCTTGAACACTTCCGGTTCCGACTGCACCATCTCTCTTTTACTGACATGTGGGCTACTCTTCTCAGTCAGCCTCTTTCATCATCCCCCGCTGTTTTTGCTTAAACAATCTTCGGTTCCTTGGGTGCATCCAGAATGTGGCACTTCCAACTCTAGACTTCAAATGTGAAAGAAAAACTCACCCTGTCAGTGTTCAAGGTGACATCACTGCATGTGGCTTTTGGATGGATTTGAGAATCTGTCTTCAAACAGAGACATTGCTACAAGCTTACTCACAGTGTGGCTAATCACCGCACCGTGGTACAGTTTGATGCCAACTCAGTTTCAAGGTTTGAAGCCATAGGAATCTAGGTCTCTTTTGATTCACACATGACACAGATATTTACGTGCTGAAGGGGCTTCAATTAGTCATTGACCATAAGATAACTTACTTGTGACATTATGTTTCAAATTTCGCCAGAAATGTATGCTTTTTAATCAATCCATCGTTTATTCTCAGTCATCTGTGCTTTTTGCCAAAGACACACGTTCATTTCTCTATGTTGAAGAATGACTCAGACTTCACTACAGCGCTCTTCCTTATGCCTATATAGCCCCAGAGTATAATAATCTACAGTCTTGTCAAATCTGCGGCCAGGAGCAGATGAATTATTTGCTGATCTTTTTGTAGTTCCATATTTGACATTAGCTAATAAGATAATTTGCGTATTTTCAGTTCAGTTACACAAATTCATAAACATCAGGTGATAAGGCAACATATCTTCTCTCAAGAAAACCTGAGAAATGCCATAGCCTGTGCAAGGCTTTACAGTCTTAGGGGGAATAAATAGGTGAACACTCAGGGTGCTGAGGGAATTTGCAAATGGAAAACTGGAAGGTGCCTGGGACTGAGGACAGGCTCTGTTTCATAAGAAATGGGGAAAGCTGCTGCAATAGATACTGACCTGCTGCTCTGTCTCTGGCAGTGCTCCCCCAACTGCTGTTTCTTCTCTCAGGTACAGCAGATGTAATCAACAGAATGATCATTTGTCTTGTTGCCCGGAGGAGTCACTGAGTCTCCTAGAGCAGCTTTGATAGGGCTGTGGTAAATTCTTCATTTTAAGTCAAAAGTATGAACTCTTCCAAATCTAACACCTAGGGGTCCTGTTTCACACAAAGGAACATACCATACAAATGCCAATGGTCCCATCTACCATAAAATTGTCTGACTGGCAGAAGGAGCAACTGCCACCCATCCTTTAGTCTCAGCTGTGTATGCCATGGCTTAACTTATTTGCAGGAGCCCACGGCACACTACCAAATAAGCAAGCATCATTCCGGAGATATGAGACTTGGAGGGCTTCCAGCTTTTGGGATTCTTCTCCCACTCTCATGCTAGCTTCTCTCCTTCTCACAAAGATTCCCCCTTTCCTCTGCTCTCTGATCCCGTTATTGGGTTCACAGCACAAGTGACTTTGTAGTGAAAATTGCTAGCATAATAAGTTTCAGTTACTAGTTGAGCTGGAGGGCAAAAAGAGTCTTGTGACATGATAAGATTTTCCTATGAAATTGCACCTACAAAGAAGGCTGGGACAGAGAAGTGCAAAGCTATGGGAGGAGGGAATAATCTTGAAGAAGCACCCGAAGAAAGCAAAAGAAAAAATAACACAGTCGTCTGAAAAAACCTGAGTAGAGATTGGGAAGATGAAGTAGACATTTAGCAGAGATTTAGATATGTTTCCAGGAATAGGATCTGGATATCAGTTGACTGGAAAGGTATTTACTCTGTAGTATCTAGGTGATTTGGGACAGTGTTTGTTATGCATTTCCAGTGTCCCGTTTTCAAATCAGCATCAGTATTCTCATTCACATAAAAGGATACAGAGTGAAGGACTGATTGTGCCAGAAAACTCATTAGATTTAAATTATTTTCCCTTCCCGCAGATCTTCCATGAGATAAGACGGTTACATTGAAGGTAATTATATAATATATGATAATTTAAATAATAAAGATTGTGAGAGAAACATGCTAGTTATTTCCCCCTAAAAACTGTAATCATTATACCATACTATATTAAGTCAATGCTAAAGGCAATGGAGTTAGGTTTTTATTAAGCAGAGTTCTATAATTAGTCTGCCTATTTTATTTTCTCAAAATAATGTTATTATTGATGTTATCATTCCACTGAAATTAATGGTAGACAAATAAAGGTAATTATTTCAACAACCTTTGTTAGTATTAAACACTTTATTAGGTGAAGTAGAAAGACGAAGTTTCTTCTAACATACAATGGTTGAAACAATTTTCTTTAGTATTTTTATTATTCTTATAGATTTTGACTTTGTTAACAGCACTACTAGCTCACATGGTAATGGTAGGTATTCTCAGTTTAAAATGTTTCCAGGGGTTCACTTCAAAGGGCCTAAAGTCTTGACTTAATATAGCAACTTATAAATAACTAAACAGACTTCAAAAGTCTAATTTTTAAAAAGACTTATTCCATGCTTTTGGTGCTAAGTTCAAGTTGTTTGAACAGAGGCCACAGCATTTGGCACAAATTAAAGATCTTTTGAGCAAAGAATAAGAAATCCATTGCAAAGGGATAACAACTATCACGCCTTACATTTACAATTGAGAACCATTGACATTTCCTTAATTTTGACTGACATAGACTGAAGTACAGATACCGACTTCACTTCAGAAAGTGAAGATATAATCATCCAGGTTTGATGGGAAAAAGATATACACACTGACAATGTCACACAGCTTCTAACACGAGGGACATGGCAGATAACTTAAACAGAACTTTTCACAATCCTGCACAAAAATTACTACAGGCAGATGATCACATGCTCAGAAAGCAGAACCTCTTTTACTTACCTAGGAACTGGAGGCAAGTTAACAACATTCTGTGGCCCAAGAACAAAAAGGCTGCTAATGCGCTTAAGTAGTTCACAGGGCTCAGTAGAACACAAGTTTACCTTCATCACTGAGGATGGATACCTCTGCCGTAACTTTGTCATTCACAGTAAGATGTCTAGTCCTGATGCGGTCACCCTATGTCCTCTCTGTGGTCAGCGGTAGAAAATAGACATCTCCAGAGATGTTAAATAAGCATCTAAAGTAGGACAGATGAACTGCCCTTAAGAAGCACTTCTCTCCATTGACTGTAAGGGCAGCCTAAAGTAAATGGCTCAAATGTAGACATCAAATTTTATTTGTCTAAAATTCCATCAGAATCTCACCATGGGGAACTGAATGTCTTTGCCACATCTAAGCCTCATCACACCTAAGCTTAATCAAGCTCAAATTTATCTCCATAGACTAAAAGACTGAGCTAACATTAAAAGTCATAAGGAAGACATTTTCTCTGAGATGCCTTCTTACATAGAAGCCTATGAAGAAGGATAATTTGGTAAAAAAACCCAGTCTCTATAATCGCAAATATTTTTTTGTACAAGATGACAGTAATGAGCATGAAAATTGCACGCACACTACAGGTCCCAATTTTACCAGAAGTTTTTATGTCTCAGTAGACAAAACTGACCAAAACTGCAGTCAACAGGAAGTTGTCTTGTCAGTCTGAGACTTGAATGTCTGCCACAGCAGTGTTCAGTGACGGATTGCTATGTTGAAGAAGCTATACCAGACCAGTTAGGTGATAAATTGCACAGAAAGAGTCACAGTCTTGAAAAATCCACAATCCTGAACTCCAGCACTTAGCTGGACATTATTGCTCCCAAAAGGAGTTTATTTCCTGTCGTTTCTTTCCTGTGCTTTCACTGTGCTGGAAAGATAATCAGTCGCCACATGCTTACCTCTAATTTGTTGAAATACAGATCTAGAATGGGTTTCTATAAACTACACATGGTCAGTTGCTAAAGATCAAAAATGACCACCCTTATTAAAAGTAAGTATCTTCTCTTCTCCTTTAGCACTTGGGCAAAAATATTTTCAACCTTTAAGGACAGCCTGATATTTAGATACCTAACTGATATAGATCTTAACGTCAAAGCAGCTCCTGTTTATCGTGCAACCCTCTTAGTTTCAGTGGAACTCTACCATGGGGAAGAGCATTGTCGGCTGTAATCTACCCATTAATCAGCCAGTTAGTGAACTAATGAAAAGCCCAAAAAGCTAGGGTTAAAATCAGGCATCATATTTCTTCTTGTTGCAAAGAAATCAAAAGTACCTATTTCTAGGTAATTCCGGGCAAGTTTATCACCAGTACCCTTGATACAGGCACTTTCCACATCTCCTGCAATCAAAGATTTCTTAATTTACTCACCTTAGAGCATATTAAATCCATGGTTAATAATTAAACAGAAAAGTTAAAATTCAATTCATGTATGCACAAAAAAGCATGTATATGGCACAATCCTAATTTTAAACGGGAAAATAAAAAATTCATGTGAACCTATAGTAGAAACTGAACCTTGTAATTTTTAGAACTTTTTTAATGAGCATGAAATCTTTTGTTCTTTTTATAAATATAATGAAAAATTGAACATTCCTAATTTCCACTTGTGGTGATTCTTTCATACTAGACATTTATTTACACAAATTACTGGCCTTAAATTGAATTATATTCCTGCAACTCCTCTGCTCATTGAATACTTTTAATCTTTAATAGAAATAGAGCATCTTTTCATTTACACAACATACTAATCTTATGAAATCAGGACAACAAACCAATATTGTTTTCAGATGGCAGAAAAAAATAAATTACAGTTGTTTAGTATACATACACATATATAATGTATAACTATACTATATATGAACAGATTAATATTCTTTATTCAAACATACTTCTAAAATATTCACTTTTAGATTTGTCGGATAGATAAACTACACCTGCTCAAAAAGATGTGAAATTCCATCTCAGCGCAGACATTTAGAAAAAACTTACAGTTACTTATCCTACTGTTTTAGTTCAGATTTTTGTCCACAATCCATTGTATGTGAGAACTGCCTCCTTTCCTATCTACAGAAATACCAGTTGTGTTAGGACTGATCTGACTGGACCTCTGCATCTGGACAGCATTCAACAATCTGAAATAATATGAAAGTTTTTGTATGCCATAGCTGGACTAAATAAAAAGTATTTGTCCTCTCCTTGAAACAGAGGATGGGAATACATTAGTAATAAATTTGATCACGTTACCCCACAACATGCCAAAGCCTTGGCGAGGAATGACTAAATTATTCATCATACTAAAGCTAGAAAAGCCCTGGTTGAAAGAGTTTGAGTGCTGCAACATCTGGAAAGATAGCTGATCCTTCAAATGTTCTCAATTTTCTCCAACTGTCATGATGATCAATACAAGAGCCAGGCTGAGCACAGGCCTTACAAATATAGTTGTATACTAGATAAAGTGTTTGAGCTGTGATTGCAAGTTAGGAATTTGAAAAATGGAACTGATGTCTCCTAGAATGTAAAGCTATTCTTTTGTTGCTGAGGAGAGGAGATTGATCTGACAGTCCTAGCTCAGAGAACCAGAATTCTTTGAGAAACCTGGGAGTGAACAGACATGTGATTTTCTTCTGATAGGCCGCTCTTTCTAGGTTTTGGAAAACTGCTGTTATTATCCATGCTTTCAGCCTCCACTACAGTGACTTGACTTTTCTCTAGCTTTTACATCTGTAACTTATTTTGGTTTATCTGCAACATCTGAAGTAGGTGCCAAGAAAATTACAGTAAATGAATTTCTGGCTGAAGCTGATTTACCTTGATTTTATGTGCATCTAGCAATTACTTTTTTTTACAGTAAATCACAGACACCTGCATTCCACAAGAAATATTTCCTGTTGTTGTATATGGTTAGTTAGTTAATATTTTGGTGATGGACATATGAGCTTCATAGACCTCAAAAATATTATGACATCTTAATAGACTTTATAAACATCTTTCAGAGCTCTGCCACAGGGCTTATGGTGATTGAAACATGTACAACTTTCATAGTGTTGGTCCAAAAAAAATTATAAGCTTCTCAGATTTAGGAATTTAGTAGCTCCCTAGTTCATGGGACTAAGAAGCAAATATCTTTTTGCAAGAGATTTACCTTAAAAAACACACACAGTATTGTGTTAGATTTAGGAATTTAGTAGCTCCCTATTTCATGGAACTAAGAAGCAAATATCTTTTTGCAAGAGATTTACCTTAAAAAACACACACAGTATTGTTTTGAAGCTCTATACACCAAACAAGTTCGTTCCAGGAGTGACACACACATAGTTTACATACTTTACAAAGCCCTTAAAATAAATAGATCTGATTCCAGGAATCTACAAGTTAGTTAGTTACTGTTTAAATATTTGTAAACATAGTTGAATGTTTGATAAAATTAGTCAGAATCTTTTGGAAAGAAGATGTTTTTAAAGTGAGAAAACACTGTTAGTTCAGTTAAATGTAGAAGTGTATTTACAAATTAAAGAGAAGAATATTCATGTCTGCATACTAATCAATCTTGTATTTTACTAGTGCTGAACACAGCTAAAGAAAAGCACTATAAACTTTGCCACAATGATGTTATTAGAGTCCTCATTCATATTTTTTAGGTAAACAAACCACTAACGTATGTGTTGGGTCACCTGCAGTCCGGATAAAATATCCACCTATGCCAGAACAGAGCTACCTTCACCTCAAAGGATTCAGAAGAAAGCTACAGTAATAATCCCTAGTCTAGAAAACTGTGCTAAGGGACAGACTAGAAGAACTCAATTTTTTTTTTTTTATCTGAGAGAAAGTTGAGTGGTTACTTGCCTCTGTGTTGTATGTGTAGCTGAAGAGAACATTTCTGATGGAGAGGTCCTTCACCTAGCTTGAAAAGGTATGACAGGATCTTTCAGCTGAAGGTAAAGTGAAATAAATTTGGAAAAAAATTGCGTATTTCTAATGGAGAGGACTGTTGCTGTTTGTCAGCACAGCTTGCTAATTCTAGTGATGGCTTCTGCATTACCTGAAGTCTTTAAATAAAGGCCGGTGACTGTATAAAAGACATGTTCTGATTAAATCAGGATAAGTGGAATTCATGTAGGAATCCTTTAGTGAAAATCTCAGCCTTCTGCTATTCAGGGAAGTCAAAAAAGCCTGCTGTAACAGCATACTCTGCTCTTTAAACTCATTTCCTCTTTTTCTGGCTGAGATTCAGGTTTCATTTGGTGCAAAGAACGAGATCTGCAGCTCTAGAGGGGTATACAGGATCCCAGATGATCAAGTAGAAAAGAAATTTGAAGAATATGAACATATTGTTTTCTAGAATGCATTCTACACGAAAATGAAGAAAGACAAGTCTGATGGCTAAGACATCATGATATTCCGTGACAGTTTGCAGGGAAATTTTATGCCAGTCTTTGACAAAGAGTTCCTCCTCACTAATGAGATGTAAATAAATCCTTTTTGAACCTTACACATAGTCCAGAAATTTCTTCTTACTTTGCTGCATTTGCACAAAAGACTGGAGCCTACATATGCAAAGACATCTGAACAACTGCCACATTCCCTTTACATCAGATTTGCTGCAGCAGCTTCACCACAAGCACAATCCACTTTTCCAATGTCTGAGGACCTGGCAACATGTTATATGAACAGTCTTACCATGAGTGCTGTGATACAACTGATGAAACTATGTTATCCATCATCTTCTGCAAAACTCGGGATCACAGCTGCTTAGATAATGTCCTGAAAGCTGTTACTGAGGAATCTTAGGCTGATTACCTGGTAGTACTCGAGAAAATAAAGCTCAGAGGGACAAAGGAGACCTAAACCAACCCACATTAACTTCAAGGAAGCAAATACAGGAACCAATACATTAGCATTATTCAGGGTATAAACAAGTCACAGCACTCTGTTCAGACACTGATTGTCCTGTTGGCCCCAGAAATGAGAGCAGAATGTGCAGCCAGGGTTCCTGCCTCTCAGGGCTCTGGGATGCTTCCTGCAAGTATTTAGACGCACCTTACACAGGGGGAAGATGAGACTTGTATCTTGAGCTAAAGCTCTGTGCAGACTGCCAAAAAGGTGCAATATGCTAGGTTCTGGGTCCCTGGAGAGCCCCTGAATTTAAAGCTCTTTGGGACCACTTTGGGACCACAGCCACTGTGTAGTGGCTTTGGGGTAGATTAATTATCTTTCTTGACTTCTAGGTGAGTAGCACAGCAGGTATCCTACTCCTGGCTCTATTCAACATGCACAGTCAGTCTACGAGAGTCAGGCAGTCCAAAGCATTCAGGAAAATTCAAGAGATTCTCTGGGAGCAGAAGTCAGATTGTCCACAGACTTCATTGCATAGCATGGCTTAATGTAACCTTATGAGAATTTGAAAAGAAGGGTAGCCTTGCCAATATTTTGAGGGTGGAAAATAAGACCTACGGTAATATGAATCCTCTTTGCAATGCTTTTGTCTTCCTTCAAAGAAGCACTGAAACCATGAATGTGATGATTGGTTTTGGGGACATCAGACTCGGATTTGCTGACACTTGCACTAATTTCCCAGGACTTGCATATGACATCCCAGTCTGGGACACTGATGGTATCTAAAAATCCCATTGATGATGTCTGAAAACTCTTCAGTTTTTCCCCAAAGAGATAAAACTAAATTTAAGGGCACGCTGCTGGGGATGAACATAACAAATAGGTTCTGGTATACTGATCTGGGAGTGAATGCAACAGGGATCATTGAGCTGAGGTTTCCCAGGGAGCAGTCATACACAGGTATCTTCTCCTCCATTTGTGCTTGTGTAACTTTATGAAACTCTCTCATATATGATGGTTTGACTTGTGCAAGTAACATTCTCATCATTATGCATTTAAGCACCTTGCACAGAACGTTTACCCAGTAATATAAGTGAAGTTAAATAGAGAATGATCTATTTGCTATCTTTGCTAAAACTTGTCATTCATCTTTACTTTATTAACAGCAAGCTGTCAGGGAGCTGGTCTAAAGCTTTTAAAGGGAGAAGTAAAAGATATTAAACACTTAATATAAAGTTTTCCTTTGTCCTCTGCTCTGTTGTCATGATCAAAGAAAACTGGTACATTTTTGAGGCATAAATGACCTTTGCAGAAGTTACTGTTTTGTGGTTGCTATTCTGTTGTATAGCTTTTCTGTTTAACTTAATTTGCTTGTAGTATAAGTAACTTTTTCTAATCTGTCATTCCCATTGTCACACTTGATGTAATAGAGATATATCAGCTTCTTGACATATTACTTCAGGCTGTTAAAAAACAAGATAGGTGCTTTGGACAAGAACATAGGCATACCAATATAAAATTTCTTCACAATTCTAAGATAAAAATGCTAGAAATCACCATAATGATATTCACTCATCAGCTTACTTCGGAGTTTCCTCTTTTGTTGCTGTAGTTTCTGAGTTGCCTCATATCCACTTGTTGTGGGTTTGAGTGGCAATGTTTTGGTAACGGGAGGGCTATAGTGGTGGCTTCTGTGAGAAGTTTCGAGAAGCTTCCCCCATGTCTGACAGAGCCAATGCCAGCCAGCTCTAAGATGGACCGAGGCCAAGCCAATCAGTGACGGTGGTAGCGCCTCTGGGATAACATATTTAAGAAGGGGAAAAAAAACTGCCGTGAAGTGGCAGTGGAGAGTGAGGAGTGAGATGATGTGAGAGAAACAACTCTGCAGATACCAGGGTCTGTGAAGAAGGAGGGGGAGGAGGTGCTCGAGATGCCAGAGCAGAGATTTTTCCCCTGCAGCCAGTGATGAAGACCATGGTGAGGCAGGCTGTCCCCCCGCAGCCCATGGAGGTCCACGGTGGAACAGACACCTGCCAGGACCTGCGGACCCATGGAGAGAGGAGCCCATGCTGGAGTAGGTTTGCTGGCAGGGCTTGGGACCCCTTGGGGGACCCACACTGGAGCAGCCTGTTCCTGAAGGACTGCACCCCGTGGAAAGGACCCACACTGGGGCAGTTTGTGAAGAGCTGCAGCCACTGGGAAGGACTCACGTTGGAGCAGTTTGTGGAGAACTGTCTCCTGTTAGAGGGACCTCATGCTGGAGCAGGGGTAGAGTGTGAGGAGCCCTCCCCCTGAGGAGGAAGGAGCGGCAGAGACTACGTGTGATGAACTGACCGTAACCCCCATTCCCTGTCCCCCTGTGCTGCTTGAGGCAGGGGGGGGAGGAGGTAGAGAACCAGGAGTGAACCTGATCCTGGGAAGAAAGGAGGGGTGGGGGTATGGTGTTTTAAGCTGTAGTTTTATTTCTCATTATCTTACTCTAATTGGATTGGTGATAAATTAAACTTCCTTTTCTCCCCAAGTTCAGTCTGTTTTGTCTGTGACGGTGATTGGTGAGTGATCTCTCCCTGTCCTTATCTCGACCCTCGAGCCTTTCATCATATTTCCTCTCCCCTGTCCAGCTGAGGAGGGGAGTGACAGAGCAGTTTTGGCAGGCACCTGGCATTTATCCAGGCCAAAGCAAAACACCCCTGCACAAGAACAGAAGATCTGGGATAAATATCTCCCACCAGCTTTTGAAAATATTCAGTTAAATATGCTGATGTGTAAACAATGTGCATATTCCCTTTATAAGCTAGCAGTGCTAAACTAGGAGGAACAGTAAGCCAATGAATACACTTCTGATACATGTAAAGTATTTCATATTCAGCTATTTTCTGTCTCATTTACTAGCTTTTTAAAGTTAAAAATTTGTATTTTACCTGTTGTAGATGATACTTTAAAAACCAATTAGTATTTGGGCTTGATTGAATAGGATTTTCTGAACTGAATATTTTTGTGTTCAGAATAATCTGGTATTTTTTTTTCTCTAGAATACTTCACTGATGATAATTCTTGTACAGCTGTAAAGTACTGACTGGAGAACAGACAATTTTCAAGTGCTGTTGGAATGTGTTTTTAGTAACTGTGTTTTCTAGTTTACTTTTGTCATATGAAGATGATTTGGAAAAGGAGAACTGAAGAGGCACTAGCAAAGCAGTCGAATATGGCTGAAGTTAAGTTCTCCATTACCCCTGTATTTATTAGCAATATGCATGAAACTTGACAATGCATGTTGGAAATTGTCATGGTCAGGCAGGCCTTGCTATAATGTATTCAGTCCTAGGTATATTGATGCTCATATCAGAACGAATCAAAAGCTTTCATGAAACTTGGTGGATATTGTTTTATATTAGCCATATTGTTGGCAGGCAAACTGAAACTGGAGTGGCATTGGCAAGTGCAGCAAAACATACGGTAAGTTTTTTGTACTTTCTTCTAGCTTTTNTCTAAATATTTCTCAAAATATTTTCCCAGACTTTCCCAATTTGAAAGAAACTTCTCTTTACTTGCTCAGAAATTCTACTTTGCTGCAATAACAAATTGCTTCTGCTGGTGCAGTATTTGGGGAAACATTTCAAAATATCTACTACTTTTTTCTGAATGGCTGAAGTTTTGAATGGTAACACTATAAGTGGCCTCAGCTAGGATACAGTAACTTCACTGCTTCTGACATCCATGACTAGAAGTTTAATATTTAAGGTAGTAGTTAAATAGCACATGATATCAGTCACAGCGTACAAAGCACAGAGCAAAATGGAGCACCATTGCAGTGTCACAGTGTGACGAGCAGACAAAAGATTTAGGAATAAGGGGAAGAAGTCGTCATTAAAAAAATCTCCTAACCCCTTTCCTTCTGCAGCAGGCCATGGAGGTGCTTGAATTCCCTCATTAAGTTACTCTAGGTACATAAATCACAGCTTTCCTTTCTATGGCAGCTTAGGCCAACTACAGCTGTAATTATCTCCTACCTGTTCTTGACTGGAGTTTCTGTCCTCATGCTGTGCTGCTTCTCTGCCAACACAAGTGTTTGTGTGCCCACACAAGGTGAAATGGATTGAGAAAGAATTCTGGCTGCTCATTATGCACGGAGTCCTTATTTCGTCTACAATCTGAGTCATTTACAGCAGCATGATGGAGTAGGCAGCATGGGGCAAGGACAAACAGCCAAGGGTGGGAGTTGATGAGGCAAGAGAGAAAGTGTGAGGGTGAACAGTGACAACCAGTAGTTTTGTGAAAGACTCTTTAATGATCTACAGCCTAAGATGCTGTCATAAGACCATCACATCTTGACCTCATCAGGGTAATCAGAAGAAATTGCTTTTGGCACTACGTGAGCTATATGTTCCTCTGCTTGTCTCACTGCTGGGATCCAGTCAAACAGATGTCCTCTGAAAGTGCTGAGTGGACAAAGTATTACATAAAACAATGCCAAAAGAGCTGCTCACTGCCTTTCACCTCACTCCAATTAGCACTCAGCTGAGATATGGAGGACCAAGATGGAGAATGTCATCTGCTTAACATAGAATGATAGGATAGAAATAGTTATGTATTTCATATTCTCTTTTTGCTACTGATGAAGAATAATTTAAATGTTACTGTACTGGTTTTCAAGTGTGTATTCTAGTACCCTGACATACAGAATCCGTATGTTTCCTTGATCTTTGGAACAGATAATTACTTTGCTTATAGGCCTAGTGTCAACCAAGAAGAGTGAATAAGTAGGTACCTGCTCAGGCTTACGAGAGTTTCTGGTATTTCAGATGTACCAGCAACCTGAACCTTCCACATTTTACCTGAGACCTTGGCACTCATGGTGGGAAGGTAGTCCCCACACAAGACTGTCTGTATGAGAAATATTTGACAACCAATGGAAGAAATCTGCTCACAATTGCAACTGTCAAGGAAATAAATGAAATTGAGGCTCTCAGAATTGAAGTCTTCCCTAGTGACTGGCTTAGCTGGCTGCTCCATCTTCACTGTGCCAGATGAAGTAGAGCTAACCGTCCAACTCTTCTCAGACATCAGGGTAGAGAGCCTGCGGATTAAACCCAGGGTGAAATACAGGCTCAGTGAGAATGTGCCACAACAACTGAAAGTTAGGTGCCTAGCTAAAGGACAGTAGTTCCCAAATTTCACCTTTCCATGCCCACTCCTGTCTCCTTCCCACTCTTATGTTGGATGGTGTAGCTGGGTTTAGAGATATCTCTATGCTTTACGCTGCAGGAGACTGGAATCATTCAGGGAAAATTCCATGGGGAAAATGTCTAGTCACAGACTACATTTTCTGTTAGTTACTTTTGTTTAAAGTCTCTTAAGCAGACTTTGCTATGTCAGTTCTAGGAGCTATAGAGATACTTAACCCAGTTAGGAAATAGTAAATCCATTGATTTAAAATGGACTTAGTTTGAACCACTTACAAGAGTAAGTACTCGTTAAGTCAATAACAGTTGCAAAAGTGAGCTCTAATTTTACAAATGTGCAATAGCTGCCATAATGAGACAATTTCTTGGTCTGTTCAGCTCTGATTGAGAGCTCCAGGAAGTAAACAACAAATAGAGGTTGTCGGTAATATCCTGCTGTAATGCTTTACCAATGGATAAAAATTTTTTTTCCCTCCCTGAATTTTATTCTACACTCTGATATACCACCCTGATGAAAAAAATGACAGTTACTTAATCTTCCCAAGAAGATACTTGTCAATGTTCTTGTAGATGAGCTGAAGTATAGGCAGAAGGCAGAAGACCCCAATCACCTGCCTCTGGCACCTCTTTCCTCCTCCTTGGCTGCAGGAGGAAGATGACACCTGTGGCATCCATTTTTTTTGGTGTCCTGACTCAACATGTGTTTTTTGCTTCTAGAAAATGCAACATTTTTCACAGGCTAGGATTTCCATTTTGTATCCAGCTTTGGTGTCAGAATATCTGCCATATCTCACACAGTAGCAAAAAAAGAACATATCTGTTGTAGCATCTGCTACTTTAAAGATGGTTTAGGTCAGAAATGATATGCAGTGGTCACATGCTTTATGTAATATTGTAGAAATTAATGAATTAGTCATCCTGGTTGTGACTTTAGCTTTAGTTACCCACATTGAACTCAACAATCCCATCTTGGACCAGAAAATTCAAACAGTAGAACAGCACTTGAACTTAATGGGTACATTGGCAACACAGAATCACTGATTCTCCCACTGAATTATTAGTTTCAGCCTCACTTATGTTTCCTTCCATACTCCTCAGAGTTAAAATCCCACTTAAGACAGTTAGAAATATTTGGGGGGGGGGAATCTGGTAGTGACAATGGTCATTTAAAATTCAGCCTATTGCTGCAATGAAGACAAAACCCAGAGGATGAAAAGATAATTAAATAAAAAAATAAAAGAAAAAAAAAGAAGAAAGAAAAGCAGTTTCAGGGTCAGAAGACTGAAAACAATTTGTTTTTCCTGCTTATCTTAGCATGAGCTGGTATAGGAAAGTTGAACAGCATTTTATTAATTCTAGCCTTTAGTTTCAAACAGAATCATTGATATTATATTGATATTCTCATATGTAACTACTGTTTAATGCCATGATTCTATTTATTAAATGTACTTGTCACAACTTTTTAAAGGAAAAGAATCATTTATCTAAGTAAGGAAATGTAAGGTAAAACCTGTGCAATTATTCACCTTTTGATCTTTAAGAACTTGAGTTTCTAAAGAGAATGCGTGAGTGCTATTTAGCTTTTTTAGCTGAACTCAAACCTTTGAAAGTTATGTTATGCATAAATAAAGCAAACAAACAATAGAATAGTTGATTTTCACAGCAGTGGAATTTTGTCAATGAACTGAAGCTTCATGTTATTAAACAATAATTAAGCACTTGAAGCACAGTCTTTTACATTTGCTGATCTTGGTGACTGTTTATATGCTACTGTTTGTTAAATGGCAAAGTTTATTGATTTGGCAATTTCGGTACCACACTGGATATTTTTATTCAGTCTGTGTTCCTACATGCAGTTCAGCATTTTCAAATGTCAGTCACAAAGTATTATTGATCTGTAATTAAAAGTGCAGAGAAAAATTAGCATAGTAGAAGTTGATGGTCATTAGCACAAGTACTGTTAGGCAATTATTTAGGTTGCTTTAACATCTCTTTTTTATTTCAGCTATTGACATACAGTACAATACTCACCTGCACACTTTTATTTTGCTAAAAAGGCAAGTTGAATAGTTACCAAACTGTGGCCTTTTACAGGGTTTTTGATATCAGCACTTTGTGGAATTATCTAAAAATAACTTCTCTGAAGAGTTTGCTTAAATGGAATAATATTAAAGAAAAAAATAGCAAGTCCTACAGGTATACTCACTATCTAGACTCACTCATTGTACAAAATCAGAAATTGCTTTTCCTGTATGAGCAGAGCTGAGAGAAAAATGGGATAGGATTTTTATTTCTAGCTTGAGATGTAGATGCATTGATGAAGTGCACACTATGCAGCACTTGCATACTTTTTCTCTAATAATTTTTCTTCCTTGGGTACAGCATATGTCCTTTGAAAGTATTCTAACATGGATTGTTTTCTTTCTGGTCCATCTTAAGTTCAGGTGAATAACAACTGGAGGTGACTGGCAACTTTCAGTGGCCTGAAAGAAAGACCTTCCACATTGAAGTCCAGTTTCCAGTAATTAGCCCAAAACAGTTGACTTTGCCAGTGCTTCAAAAGAGGGACTACCTTGAAGAGCAGACCTGCTAGGATGAGGGGAAGCGGAGTGTGCAACAGTTGCTGCTGTCATGCTGTCTTCTACATGAACAAATGACAGATGGGCTCCCAGGCCCTTGCCCTGGCTCCTGCAATGAATATTCCTTCACTGGTATGCACACTTACTGTACAGTATCAACTCACTGATGTCTAAGAATTATTTGGAGTATATGGAGACATTTGTACAGTTGCCTGCTGTTTTGTTTTGTTTTGGATTGGTTTATTTTTCTTCAGGTAAGTATATAATAGTTCTCAGATACTGGCAACAACACATTTTATATGGAATTTAAATTGAGAAATGACAATCACTGAGCTTGAAATCAGTTCATTGTCAAGCTGCATTTCCTGGAAATGCCTACTGGTCCCCTGTGCCACCCATGCAGCTGTTTTCCCGGCAGGACTGTGTGTCCCACCATGTCTCTAAGAAACTTTCCATACCCAGTACTGTAGGAGCCGAAAGGAAGGTTATATGGCTCAGAATAACACATTGAAAGATGCAGTCTGGCCATTGAAACTGCCCTTAGAAGAGGCTGCAACTTTCCTGAACAGAAGTAAGTCTTTTCATGAGGCAGCCAGCCAGCATAGGAAATGCAGTTTAGAACCACTCTGAATTGGCTCCCTCAGATTACTTCAGTTCCTCTAGACTCCATTATGCAGCTGCTAAGGAAACAAATAAAGGAGAATTTCCACTTTTGCTGACAGGGCATACTGAGTACTTTGGGTTTTTTGTTTTCTAGTGGCCTCTGAGTTTTGGGGCATAACTGTAATTTATGGGAGATATCTGGAAAACATTCCAGCAGTAAAACCATAGAACCTTTTAATTCTTCAAGAGCTGCATGAGGAGCCTCATGAGAGTCCTGATATAGGAGTCAAAATTGAGACTTTGATGAACAATCTTTTTTTCCCATTTGTAGCAGCTCAGGATGCATTGGCTGAAATCTCACCTGAACAAAAGTCATTACATTAATACTTAGTTTTTACATTTAGAGAAAAACAAATTCCTCCCCCTCCTAGTTAAAAATTTGCAAGGAAATTATAAGGAATTACAAGGAAAGTTTAGAAAGATGGAGCTTAAAACTCAAGGAAAAAAAAACCCCAAACATGGAAGTATATTAAAGCTAATTTCATGTTATCAAGCATGTTAGTGGTGAGGAGAGAGACATGTACAATGTGTTATTGTTCCAAAACCGAAAGCTGCCTCAATCTGACTTTTTTTATCCACACTATGCAAACAGCACAATACTTCTATGCAGTAAACAGGTACAGTAAGATAGTGCTACCTATGCTCAAATGTAGAATTTCCTAAAGTCTGTTTCTGCCCCCCTCCCTCCCCATCCCCCCCC
>Ga0065711_1031881_pt1 | contig 28502 bp, 13 predicted proteins | sample Hoacrofraction12_FD_59098 | JGI IMG/M metagenome (GOLD analysis project Ga0065711, IMG submission 59098) | Hoatzin crop microbial communities from Cojedes, Venezuela - Epithelial fraction 12 v2 (version 2) | ecosystem: Host-associated > Birds > Digestive system > Esophagus > Crop | place... | reverse complement strand
TGTCACATTGGATAACTTCCATCTCCCTGTAGGCGCTCAGGCATTTCAAGAGAAATCTCTCAGTTTTAAGTACACTTGTCTTTTCAAACTAACACTGCAAAAAAATCTTACTTTTGTACTATATATATGTGTGTGACTGAATTATTTCACTTAAAACTATGTGTTCTATCTTATCTCCTGAGAGTAAACCTTATATTAACAATTTCCAATATACGCTCCAAAAGAAATATTGAGACAAACATTTTCTAATCCATGAAGCCTTTTGTTCTAAAACAGCCAATGGAACGTCTCCTCTTCAAAGGAGATGGTTGAACTTTTACTTATATTAGAGTAGAATAAAGGAATTTCATGTACCATATTTCTGAAAATCATATTCAGAAATAAGGTCATCACGATTTAATCTTTCAGTGCATCTTCAGCACTTCATGTGGAATGGCATTTCATCATCTCAATCAATTATGGCCAAACCACACTTGATTTTCATTCCTAAAACTTGCTTAGCTAAGTCCATTTTTCTGCTGCAGTAAGTATCGCGTCTCCTCTACCCAGTCTCACCAACCTAAAGCCATTTGCAAATCTTGCTGTAATATTATAAAATCCTCTAATCTCTTCCATCACTGAAATGTTCCCCTTCCGAAGCCAGAAGCTTACATCCTACCCTGTATTGCTTATGTGTGTTAGATCCTCCTCTCCATTCACCTCGATCCCACCTGGAGGTGGTTCACAAAACCTGCTAGCAGGATTTGTAAAAATGTTCCTGCCTTCTTCTTACGTCCTCGTCCCTTAGGTGCTCGAGCAAGGTTCATTCAGCATTACCAAAATCACTGCAGCAGGGAACATTTCAGCATGGACAGGAACATGCACAGAACTCTTCACGGCAGAGCACCCAATCGGAACAGGATCTTCTGTGTACTGACCACTGAGAATAAGTAATAGAAGAATACTACACAAGACAACTTGTGCACTGGAGAAAACTCCAGACACCAAACTATGCTACACAAATTATTCCGTCTTTTATGATAAACACATTTACCTTCAGAAATAGCTTTTTGCTTTATTCTGTGGGACCCAAAGCAATAAGATTCCTTTGTTGTGATCAATGATTGGCCCCTGTACACAGAGGCCATTTAAAACTCTCTCTCAGCAGCTTCACCTTTCCTTTTCTCTGCCAGCTTTTCTCTGTGTATCACAATAAGCTGCAAATTTGTGTTTTGGGGGGATTGTTTTTACTTTATGGGCTCTGCGTCTTTCATCCATTTTCATCTGAAAATATTGCCTTCAGAAGCCTCCTTGCAGTTCATATGCAACTTCCAGTATATTTCCATCCATTTCCTTCTGCAAGAAACACTATCTAAGCTCTGTTTGCTAATACGTCTTTCTTTTAGTCTTAAAGGGCTTTTTTCAAAAGAGGAAACCTTGTTGTTTCAGTGCCAATGAGATTCTGGAAGAAAATTTTGTGAAATCATCAAGATTTGTAGACCAAGCCTCTCACTGCATGACGAACTGCCCTTGCTTTCTGTTTTTTGCGAGCAAAAACCTGTGATTGCCATGAGCTGGATCTGAAGGCTAGCTTCATAAAAAGAACTGGAGTCTCATTTGAGTCTCTGACATGCTCAGCAAGTTTAGGACATTTGCAAGTTGAAGAAAAGTTGTTATTTGAAAATAATTAGACTGCAGTGCTTCATGTTAACATTAGCGCATAAAGCTGGTGACTGTCTCTGCTCAGTAAACAGCGTTTATTTTGTATGTTCAAAAGGCAAGGAAAACGTCATATAGTTTAAAGTGCCTAACTAAGCTGTCAGAAAGATACTAGATCAGTCTTCTGAGCATTAAAACCTTGCCATTTAGAATTTTGCCATTTTGAAATTAAGCCTGAAGCTCTAACTGAATAAATATACCCACCTTTTTGAAGATTAAATTAGCTGAGGTATTGTGAATAAAATCACCACAGAAACATAAAACTTGACACTATATTTAAGGAGGTCGCATCAAGGAAAATAAAGCTGTACTTGGATTTTGCAGGGTTTGGGAGCATGTACTGTTTTTCCTGTAAAGGCATATGTATTGGCTTTTTATGCAAGATTTTTAAGAAGAGAAGCTTTCATGTAGAGCAATACAAAAGGAAACCAAAAAAATTCTCTCTGACTTGGCCTTTTATTCCTTTTCGCACTTCCTTTATGTTTTTAAAAATCTCCAAGAAACTCACCCAGTTTTTATGTTAGAATGATACCTCCTGACCACAGGTTTTTTCACCAGTCCAGCTGTCCTGACCAAGAAGAAATAAATCTGAACGAGCAGAAATCTGTGGCTGCATCTGCAGTGCTTGACTGGATCGTCAGCGATCCAGTGGGAGCTCACCACAGCTACAGGTGCTAGGCATAAAACCTGGGTACACAGATGGAAACAGAGGACAAGACTGTGCCAAAATGTGAACCAGTAACATAGAGGATATTTGGCAGCACAGATGCAAACAGTGAAATACAACAAACTAAAAGAATTAGTTTGAGGGCTCTTACAAGCCGTTCTTTCAGCATCATTATTAGTGGGGCAAATCCTACACAAGTCAATTGTAACAGTTATATCCAAGAAACACACAAAAGCATATCATAGAACAGATGTACTTCCATAACACCATAATGAACAGAACAATAAAGGAAAAATTGAAAGAGAAAAATAACAAGACATCTACGGAATTTTCAAGACATTTCTTTGCAGACCCTAATAAAAATTTGGGGCCCAAAGTTCTGTTAGTTATTATTAATGACTATTAAAATAATTCAACTGCTAATTAAGTTTGTGTCCTAATGAATATAACTGATACACCAGGTAACTGCAAGGTGGGATAAATTTTTTGTGTGTACTTTGTCACAAACCCTTCTGACAACCAGTAAAAATGTTCTCAGATATGACAGAAATTAATAAAACCATCCCAGAAAATTCTGAAGTAAAGCTTTCCAACAGAACTGTGACACTGACCTGAACAGCATGCTATGTACCCCAGCAGCTGATGACATGTATCCGAAGAGATGTTCAGTCTGGGCCCAAGATATCCAGCAATACATATGATGATGATCATAGTTCATAATTTAGGTTCTCATGTGCAGTTCAGTACTTCATGGGGGTGCTTCTAAGACTGCCTTGGACTCTTAAAGGACTGCCACAAACATTAATCGTTTTGGTTACCTCCACCAATCTGGAAACTGTAATTCTGTGAAACTAACTGGTGAAAGTGCCAGATAAAAGACAGCACCTAATTGCAGTGTCTGTATTACAGCTACAGTTGTTGCTTGAACATTAGAATTAAATCGCCCCTTTTTCAAATGCAGACACGGTACCAACTCCAGACCTATAGATTTGTGGTGAAACCAACAGCAGCAATTTACCAACTCCATAGTCTGGAAATGTTCCATCAGTAGTTCAGATTGGGGAAGCCTAGGGAGCTGTCAGGACACGCATGAAATGAGTGGAGCAGAACCACGCTACAGATGCTGAAAAACACGTAACTGGATGTAGAATGCTTCAGACAGCAAGAACAGCTGAGATGTCATTCTAACTTAAACTGACAAGTATCCAACCCAAAATAAGTCTATGATAACATTAGCAAACATCCTGCAACCTGAGACAATGACGGAAAATATGCAGAGGAAAAACATATTTAGAAGCAATTTGATCTTTTTTTCCTCATAAAATGAAATTTCATTTACAACTTTTATTTTTCCCTAAAACATTAACCTAGCAGTATGTACACATGAAGTTACAAACTGCATTTAAAAAACCTATCACTGATAAATTCAATAGTGAAAACAAATAATGTTTCAAAAATACTCACAGACATTTTAGGATGAGAATACAGAAATGCTTTCATGACACAAAAGGGTAGGACGTTTTCAATGAAGTACGAGCCTTATTTGTTCTATCTTTAAAGCTACTCACAGCAAGAGAATGCTACAAGCTGCTTATACAATGGTATTCTATTATTCTATTGACATTCTACTCCAGACTCTCAAAATCCCCCAACAACTTGATGCTACTATACAAGAGCCTGTTATAAACATGAAGGTTACCTTAAGCTAAAGGTGAAACTAGTAAAAACCTGTCTGCAGTCTACCAGACAGTGATGAACTCCTTTCAGACCTTACTGAACTTAGAAGTTAGCAGAAAATAGGACTGTAAACTCCACTGAGGTTTCTTAGGTTATAAAAATGTAAAATGTTCATTATAATCCATCCTAGGATGGCTTCCTGTGATTGTTGCTTTATACTCTGAGAGAATACCGAACAAAGAAAAATTTGGATAACAACATTAAGAATTTTGACAGTTACAGAACCACCAAATCATTAAACTGCTTTATACTTTTAGATTTTAAGGATTGCTTCCATGCTGAATAGAGTATTTTTCATCCCAGCTGTAAGCTTAATATCTCAAAAGAAAAATACGTAGCAGTCTGTCTCATCATATCTTTGCCAATATGCGTGTTTTAAAATTTACACTGCACCAAAAAGCAAAAGAAAGCATCTAAGCTTGACTCTGGCCTGCGGATGGAGGGAGAACAAAGACAGTCAACTGCAAACTATTGTTTACATGTAGGCTTGGGGACAGGGAGAACACAATGCAGTTCTGCTAAGATTGTATTATTGCGACAAAAGGGCAGGAAAAGGGGAGAGAATTTTTAGCATCATCCAATTCCAACGGTTTTAAATCCATCTCTAGCTCTTCATGCTATCTGCACTTTAGTCCGCAGGGATTTCAGAAGCCTGTCTAAACTTACCCTCAACATCTCTCATTATTTTGCGGAAAAAAGCCAACATGAGTTTTATAAAAAGTAGCGATACGGCTAAATTAAACAGCTTGACCAACATCTACTGTCAAGTTCCTGACAGAGACAGAAAATGAAGATGAAGACAACTGACATCCAAACCAATGTACTTAAAGCATGAATTAAAACTTTTTAATTAGAAAAGTTTTATTTCAGACACTGTTTTTTTTTTTGAAAGGCAGGGCGAACCTGCAGATGAAATGAGTCCTCTGCAGTGTTTAGTCTGCCATCCAGCCATTAGCAAGGACACAGCTCAGAAGGGCCACAACACACACAGCCTCTTGTCCCACCAATAGCTCAGGAGTTTCGGAGATTTGCAGCATGAAGGGAAAGTGACAGTCACACAAACGTCTTAGAAACTGAGGATCATGATTCTCGCATCTAGGAAACAGGTTATTATCAAACACAAACCATAATTAAATAAATTAAGATGACCCTTTAAAATGAGAATGTCCACCTAGCTCCATACCATACAACTCTATATCATACAGGATAAAACACAAATCAGACAGGACATACAACTACTCAGTCTGAATATATTATCTTAGAGTTATTACAGCTCTGCCTGCTATCATTGCATCTGTAATGCTTGAATTCATCTGCTGTTTATTTTTTGATAGATAGGATCATCTGGAAGTGGTAAAAATATGGCATGAATCAGGAAGTTTAAAATGCTGATGCTCAAAAGTACAACAAGGTAAATTACACTAATCATTTTCCTATTGGAAGCCCTCACAAAATGATTTTAGCTAGTGATTTTATTGAAGAGGGTCTGTCCAAACTTGTTTTTCACAAAATACTGGCTTTAACACATGCATAAAAGAAAAGCAAAATAGTACAAATATACACCACACTATCACTACAATGAAAAACATTACTTTTTTTTGAGCAATCTAGTAAAATAGAAAATTAAGGTGTCAAACTGCAACGAGTTTGAAAGCCATGTCAAATATTTAACTTTTTCCACAAAATGCATCAAACCCCAGAACCCGAGAACACATCTGCACTCTTCCAAAATCCCACTGCCCTTTGCTAAATGCTTTTTCACTTCATGCAGTTTCCCACCATCTCCACTTCTCCTTACCAGCTGCACTTCTCTACTCACAGCTTCAGCCATTAAACTGAAATATGAACCAAAAAATGTGCTTGACTCTCTTCAAGAAATCAGGAAGGCAGAGGTAGGAAAGATGGAAGAACAATTATAAGAAGATAGAACTATCATTTGTTGTCAAATTTCCTCTGCCTGGCTGGCTAACTAGACTGCATGTGCAATTCTAAGAACTCAAAAATGCAATCTTCAGGCTGGAAAACCAGTTCCATTGCTGTTTGAGGCAGCAGGCTTTGCACCTTAGTCTTTTCCAAGCAATTCACTTATTATACCCTGGAATACAATTGCACTGGAGCTAGAACAAATTTACACTGGACAGTAACTATCACCATTAAGAAGTGTGTGCCCAAAGCACGTAGAGACTTTAAAAATCAAGAGCTGCTTTAACAGTATAAACCAAGCATAAAAGAAAAAAATGCAGTATCTATCAGTCAGATTCATGCAATCAAAATACTGAAAAGAGCAGCATAAAATATGCACCACTGAAAAAATACCACTAACCATCAGGCACCTAATAGGCTACTTGCTTCAGCGTGAAGAGACTGGAACAAATCCACAGTGCTAATTAAGCCAAACAACCAAGGCGCGAGGCATTTCCTCAGGACTGGTAAGTAGCTGTCCAGGGAAGGGACGGGAAGAGACTGGATGGGTATCTGGACACGAGGTCATGGAACCCTGGCAGACATTAAATCCCAATAAATTTCTCCTACAAAAACTGTTTTTATTGTTACAAGACTTCAATTTAAAATTGAGATAAGCTTTTTGTTATGAGTGATGTAAGTTAAATTACTACTTTGAAAGCATTTCTATACAATAGGTCCTTAGAATCTCTCATACTTGAGTCAATGTGAAATAACGAGCAAAACAAGACCTGTAAATTGCTGTGACTTAAGAGAACAAGGGATTATATCTTAGGCAAGGGAAAATGTTATTTAAACTTGGCAATGTTACACTGATTTATTAATCTAAACACAGACGCCTATAACTAATTGAAATTCACTAGTTGAGGTTTTCAATCCAAATATTTGAGCTTTCTTATCTAAATTTTTTTTAATTTCAGCTTGATTCAATATAAATAACAGCATCAAAACTTTCATTACAACAATTCATATGAACTCCAGGCTAGTGGATGCCAAGGTAGCTAAAACGTACACAGAATTCAAATAGCAAATTGCAAATTAAGAATGCAACCTAGCTCACATGCCTCTGTCACCAAAGAAGAGAGCTCTATTCTAAGCCTTAAGGGCTTTTTACTAGAAAGTAAGATTTTTTTACTAAAAATCCATTAAAGCATCAGATTTCTAAAACTTCTTTCTGAATTTAATTGGGCAAGTGTATCTATAAAGTAATCCATCTGCCTGGAGCACAGCAGCTGTGATGGGAAATGGAGAATGCTACTACAGTATTTGGATAAATTCTCAAATAAAACTGTAAAACGCCTCCAGTAATCTGTGAACGATATGAGAAATCAGAACCTGGCACTGGAACTGGAACTTTATTTGCAGAAACTATTTGACTTGTTTATTGTGTGTACATGTCTCCAGTGAACAAGCAGTACAGTGAGTTAAGCAACTTAATGCTAGCATATCATGAAAGTAAAATTTGGTATTACTGTACATATTTGCTTCCTCAATATCTTATGCAACATTTCTCTCTGCAGTGAAATCATCCAACATTCATTTTCTTCTTAATAATAGAATAATATCACATTATTACTTTGCTTAAATTCTATTTGATTGCCTAAATGTTACAAGAGGCTACATAAGTTTGCTGTGTTCTGTAATAAGATCTTTCCCACTGCACCCATCTCATCATTTCTTGTAAATTAAATATGGTAAAGTTTGTGCAATGCTTAAATAAAAGGTACACTAAGATAATGGAAGTAGCAAGGCTAATGAAATCACCAGTGAATTAACAGGGAACAAGATTAATAGTAAATTAACACCATGCTGAGAATTTAGCTCCAGTCTTAAAAATCACTGTATTCCTAAAAGCAAACTATGTGGATTATTAAAAATTCCATAGAATATTTCCCATAATTTGCATAAATTTCTTCTCTTTTCCCTAGTATATTCTATTTTAGCATCAGGTTTCAGATTTAGCGTAACTTATTAAAAATACAGGAGAGATATTTTACATACAAGTACATCTCACAAGTGAGTTTTGAAATTCAGGAACTTAAAATCTGCTGCTAGTCCAGCACTATTGATCGCATATACTGACTTTTTGGCTCAAATTATTCTGGAATGATTTGGGTATGATAATTCACATTTCTGAGGAAGTCTATCACACAGATTATTTGGGTAAGAAACAGCAAAACCGTCTTTAACACTGTAGAAACCTGGAGTGAGAAGTCCTGGCTAAAACACATAGAAGTTAAATGCAAATAATTTGAACAAACTATATATGGCATACACTGGCCTACATGTGCTGTCTCAGGAAGCCATAATGGATTTAAATTTGTAACAGAAAGGTTGCCAACATAATTCTATCAAAGTAACTTACCTGTTGACATAAAAATACTGAAGCAACTAGATTAGCCTTGGCCTCTATGATTGCTAGTCATATGTGAAGCTGTTTACTCACATGGGTGAAATGCAAGACATAAGTGTTCACGTCTGCTGCCTTTATATCTTCTTACTGCAGCTCTAGGACATCACATGTTCATTAGCAATGCACTGTTACATGTCTTTCCCACACCTTGTTGTGCCACCGGTCAACACATCACAGCACATGGGTTCACATTCCAGGAAAGAGGAAACAACACACTGCACAGCCCTTCAGGCAGTAAATGGTACTGTTAAGACTGCCTGGGTCTGAATTCCAGCTTAACGGAACCATCCATGTGTACACTTGAGCACAAACTTACGGATAACCCATCCTGGTACTCAGCATGTACACGTATATATCCTGCATTTGGAGGGAAAATTCATTAGCACTTCTAATTTCACTAATAATACTGGGTTTATAGAATAAAAACAGAGAACCTGAAAGTGGTCAACGCTCACTGCACCTTAACTTATGCACAAAATGTCTCTGTGGCAAACATCGTTATTGTTGAAGCACCAGCTATGACAAATGGGTCAAAACTTAATTTTTTAGGGTACAAAAAAAGATTAGTGGTTATGTTACACTTCAAAAAGACTAATACACCTGCAAGTAAAATTTTGATAACAGCCAGCTCCGCAATAAAATACGTTCTCTTACTTTCCTCCACTGTTTCTAATGTAATATATCGTCATTACAACTACATTATCGTCCTAACTGTTTTTCAGAAATTAAGTTTTAATCTTCACTCAAAATGTTCAATGTTTCATAGAATCACAGAATGGTTTGTGTTGGAAGTGACCTTACAGACCATCTCGTTCCAACCACCCTGACATGGGCAGGGATCCCTTCCACCAGCCCAGGGTGCTCAGAGCCCCATCCAGCCTGGCCTTGAACCCTGCCAGGGAGGTGGCAGCCACAGCTTCTCTGGGCAGCCTGGGCCAAGGCCTCATCACCCTCATGGTAAAGAATTTCATTCTTATATCTATCCTAAATCTACCCTCCTTCAGTTTAAAGCCATTACCCTGTCCTGTCACTCCAGGCCCTTGTCACAAGCCCCTCTCCAGCTCTCTTGCAGACCCCTTCAGGCACTGGCAGGCTGCTCTAAGGTCTCCCTGCAGCCTTCTCTTCTCCAGGCTGAACAGGCCCAGCTCTCCCAGCCTTTCCTCCCGGCAGAGGGGTTCCAGCCCTCGGATCATTGCTGGGGCCTCTTCTGGCCCCGCTCCAACAGGTCCATGTTTGTTTTTTCCAACAACAACAAACAGGTTTGTTTTTTCATGAGCAGCTCTGGACAAACGTGACAAAGCCCAGCTTTACAGGCCAGACTCCTGCATGCAAACTGAGCAGAACACTTTTCATGTATGTGCAGCCAGTTTCAGTCTTGATTCTCAAATAACTGATACTGCATGGGAAAGAGTTCATCTACCCAGAAAAGGTTCCATTTGCATTAATGGCATTTTAAAATAGATTTACTTTTCCTTGACCAAGAGTTGTACTCAAATCTGAACATTTTGAAATGAGCAAATCTAACAGAAAACTTTTCTGAATTTTGTTTGAACCTCAACTTGTCTCCAAATCAAGAGGTCATATTTGTATTGTTCAGTTTTTTGAGACTTCATCCATAATAAGATTTAATAGCCACTTCCAAATCTGAAGACTTTAGTTTTAAGAGATTTTTATTTGGGACCAGATTCATGCCTGCACATGAGTACTGATCACAAAGAGAAAAGTACTAGTCTGAATATTTTATATCCATTTTTGGTGTTTGGTATTTCACATGAAGAAAACTTTAAGCACTTCAAAATTATAAAACATTTTTCAGTTTCTATGTAAGTACCTCACTGCCAAATTTACAAAAACCATTGGAGATGAAAAGTTGTTAGGAGACAGCAGAAGAATTTACAGTGTTTGGCAAGTTTGTTCATCTACCACTGTTGTCTTTTTACTTCCAGGAAACATTTCCTGTTATCTGCATTTGCTGGTTATTTGGTCCGGACCACTCTTCCGATGCCAAAGCATTTACAGAACTACCCCAAATTGAAACAGTCCCTTCGATAAAACTTCTCTCACTGAAACCCACTGGATGCTGCATCTTTGCCTGGTCAGCAGAGGTTGTATTTTGCTTAGCTGTTTGGGAAGATTAGTTTCATTTGCAACACTAAAAAGATGGCTAAAGAAGAAAAACACTCTTTAAAGAACGCAATTCAGTTTGGTATTAATGGATATACTCCATCAAGAAAACCATGCATCAGAAATGAAAATGCCCCCAAAAGTTGTTATGCCTGTTGTTTAGACAACATGCAAATAAAACACATGTCATCATAAAAAAAGCTGGATCACTAAGGAGTGCTGACTGTCAAGTAAGAGCCATCAGGAAAGCCACAGACTCAACCTTACCTTTAAATCAGTTGACTGGAAATATAACAGCCTGTTGCAATTTTGTAACACAAAGATCATGTTAGCTTCAGAACACAAGGATTTCTGTATTCCCTAGCTACAAGAAATCTTTCCTTAAATTTGATATTTAATTTCTTTATCTTAGTGTTTGGTCTAGTCAGCAATTAAATTCCAAAGAGCACCCCTAAAGAGAGCATGCTAGTTAAAAATATACATAACAACAACAAGAATGAAAAACTCAGCTTCTTCAGGAGTAAGGTATTCATTCGCATCTTAGGAATAATCTTAATATACAGTTCAAATGACAAATGAAATGGGTCGCAAAGAAACACATTACTTACAGACATTACATTGCGATTCAATGGCCCAGCAAAACATGAAAATGCGCCCAGTGCTACTGAAAAGGAACAGTCTGGATTCAGCTGATTTTATGAGACAGCCACAGCACCGCAGGACCAAATCTCAGCAAGTTCGATTCAAGGATGACGGTGTGAACACAAAGACAGACCTGGAAACTAATCCTGCCCAAGATACAGCATTCATGACTGGAAAACCAGAAATATTTAGAGATCACAATTTTTTGCTACATCAATCTCCATCTTTTCCAAAGGCTCAGAAGGGGCTTCGGAATATTGCCATACAAACATCTCCTAGCCTCAGGAAACGCTTCCCAGTTTTTAGAAAGAAAAAGGTGACGGTAAGCAAATCATTAACAGAAATGCCAATCGAGCCTGCAAATTCTATCCAGGTAAATGGCAATGTTTCTGAACAAGACATTATGTCTTCAGATCTCTGTTACTTAAGAATAACTAATTATTTGGAAGACGGATTTAGGAATAGTGAGGTGGATGTTCAGTTAAGTCAAAGACCACCAAAAGCACAAAGCAATGGACCCATCCACTCAGATGATCTCTCAGTATCAGACAAGACAACTGTTTCTACACAGGTGCCTGAATACATACATGTGAGTTTTCCACGAGACAGCAATGTTTCCTCAGATGCACAAGACACAACCATGAATTTAAGCAATTCACTGCATTCTTCTACTGGCATAAATAATGAAAATAATGAACACAGCACAGTGTCATCTAACTCTCAACAAGCATACCCTTGTCTAAGCAATTCTACTAACTGCAGTGAATGTACGCCTCATTCTGCCTCCTGTGAAGCAGACAAAAGTGATTCTGTGTCGCTGGTAGCCAGCAAAGATGCAAGCAGTAAGGAAACTACTCCACTATCACCTCCAACAAATCACAGTTCATCTCCTTGTTTCATCAGAGACTGTCAACAGGCAGGAGAGCACAAAACAGTTTCCAGCTGTGTGACATTAACAAATAACCATCACACAACCATGTCACTGACCAGCAGTAACACGTCAAAATCTATTCTGTCATGTAATACTGAAATCGAGAAAAATTCTACTCAGTCAGATGTTTTCCAGTGTAACAGCTGTGTAGAAGGATTTCACGTGAAGTCTTATCTGCCAAGGAATGAAATAAAACCACAAACCAAGAAAGAGATTAGCGAAATCAATCAAATTCATTTGGCACACGGCGAACTCTGCGCCCTACAAGGCAGGCTGCAGTCTGTAGAGGAATCCTTGCAGTCAAACCAGGAGAAGATTAAAGTCCTTTTGAATGTAATCCAAGACCTGGAAAAATCCAGAGCCCTCAGCGAAGGGTATGGTGCGTTTTAATATTAGTAATTCATCAAATGTGTAATGTAGATGTTAGAACTCTTTTAACCTTTGCTGCTGAAAAAATCTTTCCTGTGATATTTAAAGATGAGTTTGCAAAAACAGTACCTTATGCCCCTTTTCTGGTATTTGGGCCTCAGCAGAGAAGCAAGTCTCTGCATAGCTTGGCTTTAGCTGACACTGCCTTTACCAAAACCAGTATGAGACACAGTTTATTAACTCCCTTTCTTATTTAAATTTATGATGTCAGATACAAAGCCACTGACACCTGAGAGCTGGCAGTCTCCATCCAGCTGAAATCTCTGTGCAGTAAAACAACGAAACCCAACAGCGTGATGTCCTAATGTAGTATAACAGAAACCTATGGCACGCCAACAATCCCTTCCTAGCAAGGTCAGATATGTGTTTACTGCCAAAGCAGTCCTATTGCTGAAAGAGACGATATCAGCAAAAACATGCTTCTGTTCAATAAATTATTACTGCCTTCATAAGCAAGCAAACGTATCAGTGGCTAAAGCACAGCATCTGCAGACACCTGGGGATCACATTGCTAGGTACACGTCATGATACCACAGACAACACAGCTGCTTAAAGGGAATGCCATAAGAATAGCAAAAGGCACAATACCAGGTAAACTTCAAGAGTTTCAATATGTCGGGAAGATTTCACAGGAGGTGGAGGTAGGTGCTTAAAATGGATTAAAATTATGAACATCCAGCATGTGAAGGCTGCTAACAACAACTCACTCTGGAATTTCAGATTTTAGAATGTCTGCTTTCTGTACGATCATAAGAATGCATGACCTGTATATATTTTTAGTATGCTCTCATAGTGACTACTAGCCAAGGCCACAAGCATTATTTATGTAACTTATTTATGCAACTTATTTATGCATTATAAAGAATAATAAATGCAATACTATAAATCTAAAAATTGGACACCTTTGTAGGACAAGGTTAAAACAGAATTTGAAATCTTTCTATGCTCAAAACAGGTTTTAGAATATTCTGATAATACTCTCTAAGCCATTAACAGCACCTCCTACTTAACAGCAAATCCATTTAGGATACCTTTTGAAGTTCTGTTTTGTGCTAAGATAGTGTACCCATCAAATAATTTTTTTTTTCAAAAAGCCCACAAATAAATCTTTCAAAGTATCGAGAGAATAAAAGTTCCATTTTACTTTATTTTTTAAAAAAATAACACATGAAGTCTATCTTAGACATTTACTGTTAGCACAGCTAGCTTAGGTATCTAAAATAACCATTTACGCACAACTGGTTTGTGCGTAAAACTGCATCCTTAATTTTAAAATCAGATCATGTTTATCAATAGTATTTACAGTCTACACTTAAGAAATAAATCTGATAATCTTCCACATTTCCACAAGCTCTGCAAAAAACACAGAAAGAAGGCTGCATTGAGATTTTTGCGTAGGTTCAATTGCACAGAAATAGCAGAGAACTTGCTCACGCGACTCAGCACCAGGTCTTTGCACCTGTTCCCATGTGGACAGAAAAGGTTTGCATGGCGGTGCACAAATTATCAGGATATAACTAACTGAAGCCACAATTTTATACATCCCAATTTTCTTACAACTTCTGAAGAAAAAGAAATCTATTCTGAAAAATTCTTACTTTCTCAAAGTATTTTATCTGCAAATTGAAATTACCTTCTTGCATTTCTGATTAATAATTCTCCAACTCACACTCCAAACACATATTTAAGCTCATTTAAAAATTTAAAATAATATAAATCAATTTAACACGTAATTTTACTCTGTACAGATTATCTTTTTCATCTGGAAACATTAACCAGTAATGTCCATCTGGCTGTTTGCACGAAAATACTTCTGTTAGTTTCCACTGTGCCCACATAAATTTTTATTCCATGTAATATTTTTTATGTATAATTCAGCTCCAACGATCCTCTCTCAGAGGGCTGTTCTCAGTCATTTTTCTCTATTTGAAAAGCCGATACAATTTTCTAGCACCAACTTCATAACAGTCTAGACACAAAAGACAAAATCCCCATGAACAAAAATGCAAAAACATTTACAAAACACCAAACCCCAGAAGTTCAGTTTAGAAGCAAGACCCAAGGTGGGGCACTGGGGAAGGGGAGAAAAATCCAAGTATGTGTCAAACTTCAGCAATCACTTCACTATAGTATATTTCATACAACTACCACCCAAAACTATGGTTCTTCATGAAATTATAGAAAAAAGTACCCACACTTTCTCCCCTGCATGTAGTTATGTACGACAGAATGGACAAGTTTCAGTTATGTTTGCAAATCTGACCATTACAAAGAGTAACTTGCAGTGAAGCACAGTCTGACTATTTAGCAGTATTTATAGTCTATTTCTATTCAGTTACCACGTGGTCAAACCAAAATTTTTGCCAAATATCTTAAAGTTTCACATTGATATTCAATGATAAGTTTCAATCCATCTTGCTAGAACCACCTAGCAGTAAAACTGAACATTGCCAGTACTCGTGGAGGTAGCACAACACCACACGTGGAGAACCACAAAAGAGATCAGAATATTATTTTGGTCCCAACTGAACTCCCTTAATTCAAATAAAACTCTTTAAATATAATCATTATGCATCTTTCAGATGTAATGAGCCACCTACCTCAAACTACATCATAAGAATAATTCAACGCTAGTTTATGTTAAATATTAATGTCAATTTTCTTGTTTTCTCTATATTCCAAATTTGTATACTATCAACTGTAAAAATCTTACTTGTTTATATTCAAGTGAGAAAACACGAAAAGGGAGAAGAATGGAAAGCATATGGGTAGAGATCAGCTCGATTGACCAAAAGCATGGCTATCGAAATACTTTAAAGTGTTTATAAGAAGCAGCTGCATGCCTAAGTGTTTTCATACCAAGTATTCATGCAAGAACCAACAACCAGAATCTTAACAGCATGAGGTGGGAAAGATGCAAGACAAAACCCATAGAACAACACAGGGTTTAGGTTTTTTAAAGTAACTTTCTAATTTAAAATTTCACACTAGAATTTTTAGTAAGGATAACAGAAGTCATGAACAGAATTACTTTTATTCATGAAAGATTCAGACATCTGTTAATGTATCCATAAACACACGTTACATGAACTACTGTCTATTACAGGCGTAACTTCTATCATACTGGTCAAGACCTCAACAACTGCAGCACCTGTCAGAACACCGCATGTATCATTTACAGGTACTTCACTCCTTCACACAATTTTGTATTTTCTGTGTGTATGTCACAAATGTACAATACAAGGTTTTGCTCACAGCTATAAAAGGTCTCAAATATGATTAATTCAGTTTTTAACAAAAGATCAAGTGGTATGTGTGAGGTGGTTGGTTTGTTTTCCCAAGCAGAAAGCAATTAATATTGGTGGTATCTGAAAGAGGTACTCTACTTCTGAGAATTCAAATAGAAATTGCACACTAATGTTTCACAGCATTATTATTAATAGCATGCTTTGCAAACCTTTCATGCCATTTCTGATGATGAAATTCCCTCTGTGGGTTACATTTTCAAAGCTAGGATTTCTGTAATAAATTAAGATCTTGGAAAAGATAAACACATAATTCTCCAAATGCCAGTAAGCTATAGTTACAGTTCATGTTGATGTGTAAAACAAAAACAAAACTCCCACACTTCCCACTTCAGTAAATGTTTATTTGTTATTCTTTTGAGAGAGTGCAATCCGAGTGTAAATTACTCCAGATTTAACCTGCAGTTTGTGTTCCACTCTTGCGACCAAAAAAATGTGTAGTACTGTGTTCCGGAAGATGTACTTGTTTCAGATGCTATGTCTACACAAACACACTGGAAGAGTCTTCAGCTAGCCAGATAATTAAACAAAAAGGTAGCATGTACAAAACTGTGGTTAAAATACACATGTAGCTTGTCCACTCAGCAAGGGATTCTACAGGCTTCCACCATTTTATAAACACATCATCAAGTCTGTGCAACCTCAGTTATAAGACAGAAAACACACATCTCCTGTTATCGGATCCTAAAGATTCCTTGGGCTCTTCACAAAACATTAAGTAATGTATTGCACAAATGCCGCGTAATCGGAGCTGGAGCTCACACTTAGCCATTTTAGATCCTTTCCAGTACTGCCATACACCGCAGACTTACGAGAACGAAGAGGAAGATGAATGTATTGCCAAAATTTACATACAATATCTTAGGCCTCATTTGGAGAGGCAGAGAATATGTATTCAAGCCAGTGAAGGCAGTGAAGAAATGACAACACTGCTATTTTAATCCTGTCTTTTTGCATTCAGTTTTTGTGAGGAACTCTTTACTTACGGGACTTTGCAGCTGATGAGCTAATTACTTAAATCGCATGCTCACTTTTCTTGCTATACATATTGCATTTCTGATATGCTGTACTGTTTTAAAGTTTATTTTTTTTAAAAGCTCAGTGGAAAATGAACTTGCCAGTAATATATTGTGAAGATCAAGTACTGAAGTTAGACATTACACTGCAAAATTAGGGAGAACTTGACTTGAAACATCCTCTAGAATTTTTTTTTCCCCTTCAAAGATATTCATATGTATTAGTATTCCAGAGGTTTCAGATATTTAAACATGTGTACATTTACAAAAATAAAGAGAAAGATAATTTCTCTTTTAGCTTGAAAACTTTTCCTTTATTTCAAAGAATATGGCAGACCATTAGCTTTGCCAGTTTGTAAGCACTATGACTTTACATTTTTTTATGGATATAATGAACTGACTATATCCACATGGAATTGTTTTTCACACTGCATTTTCTACACAAGCCAAATCATTAAAAAGCTTAATCAGCTTGCTAGGTAAAGTCAGAGTTGGACACAGCATTGGAACCTATTGCTCAACACACAACTCAGCTGAGTGCTGATATCCTAAACGGCTGGTAATGAAATCTCAAACTAATTGACATGTCACAAATTTAGCACCACAGCTCCTCTGAGACAAAGTTATTAGTCTTCTCCACAGTCCCTTGGATGCTCCAGGAAGTTACAGGACTTATCCAAGAGCACAGACTGAATCTGTGTTAAAAGGAGGATCCAGGACAAACAATATTTCCTTTATGTGGTCATTGTCTCTGAACAATCTCTGTGCATTTTTATTGGACTATGCAGCAACAGAGGTCACTTTCCAGAATTTATACGCAAACTACCGTTTACCACAGGATGCCTTCTCTCTTCAGAAGAATAAACTATGATGCTTATCCTGCATTTTTAGTTTACATGGTTTCAATACAGGAAAGCTCCTGAGTAACAAGCACAAGCATCTGAAGGAAAGAACGGAGGAAGTAACAAAACATTGATGTGCCTTTTTAATTTACTATGTAGTTTATAATGATAATCGTGCCTGGAGGCTCACAGTGCAATGATTAGTAGAACACATACAAGAGAATACAGTTTCTAGTTTTAAAGAGACAAAACAGGAGACAGCAAGGAAATATAATAGCTTTCACTTCACAGAGGTGTTCCACAAGACATGGTAATGAAAAAGCATTCTGAGTAACGCTTGAACTTCATAACATATTCATTAGACAACATTCTGAAAGAAGTAATTGTTGTCAGTTTTTGCTCTAGACAAACCCATGCATTTCCTGTGTTTCACGTAGCCTAAAAGATCCATGCAAGTATTTTTTCCACTAACATAGCATCATTGTTGTCATTAATGACAGAATCAAGTGTTTCATCTTGTTCCCCGTTTTCCTGCTCTTAAAGAATTTAAGTCATCAGTTATTCAAACACAGAGAATGCTGGGTTACTGTCACTGAACTATCTTTATCATGCACATTTTAAGCAGTCCCTGAGTTAAACAATACACTAATCTCCTATCAGTCCAAGCATGGATTACACTGATTGGTAAAGTAATAAAGTGCTTTTCAGTCTATCAATGACCAGGTATGTAGTGGCTGTAAGTTCAGCTTTATTAACTATCCAGCAGGGTTATGTGAGATGATTTCAGACTTTCAATCTAGATCCTGCAAGACGATGTCTGTATTACAACAAACAAATGCAAGTAGCAACCAAAACCAAACAGTTAGCCTATAAGGGTCAGTATTAAATGAAGACTGAATTGACCTCTTGCCTCTAGAGATGATCTCTCCAACATTAAATTATAAACTTTGAGGAAGGGAAGAAAAAAAGGAACCTGAGCAGATGCTATTCTTACGTATGCTATAAACCGAACATTTCACACTCCAGAGCTCGTGATCTGTGACTAGTGAAAAGTATTAAGTTGCAGTTGTAGCAATAAGCCTATAAAATTTAAGAGACTTTGATCAAATATGTCATTTATATCACTTCATTCTACTTCTTTTTTATGTATTATGTATTGCTTCTTGTCCAGAGATCCCTCTTCAGTTCTTCTATATTAAAATAACCCTCTTGATTTCTCTTTGCCAGCTGAGTTATTTTATTTAATTAAAAATCTGAAAACATATAGGGGTAACAAGCCTCTAGGTAATTTTAACATATTATTCAACAATATTCATGGATTTCTATATACATACAAATACTCACAATTAATAGAGTTTAAAGGTATGTATATTTACTAGTTTTTCAGATTACTTCTACCCATTGCCCAAATCAGGTTCAGGCCCTTAATGTGACATCCCAGCATCCTTCTAATGATGCCTTTTTCCTCCCAAAGAGCTTGCATTATGGAAAATACAACCAGCTCCTTTCTACTCTCCCCTCCTCCTGCTAAAACCTCCAAAGCAGACACAGCTGACAACTCCCACCCTCCTGCCCAGAAAAGATGATAAAAATAAAGAAAAACCATACAGCACTGCATCTGTCTAATTTGTGGTTGCTTTTTTTTTTTTCTTTTCTTTGTTTTTATTTAACTGTACTGGTTGCATCAGACTGCTTAATCACTGTCCACATCAATTCTTTTGAACCTTATGTTTATTTCTGTGCATGTATCTGCTCTTACCCAATTAACATCTTGGCTCTCATTTGACATCAATAATAATTATGGGTTTCAACAGAGAAAATAAGTTATTCTCTAATTTCCTGTTAGCTAATACCATTTATTTCAAAGAAAGACTTACATATTTGCTTAATTTCATATATTTTTAGTCCTAGCAGGTCTCCTAGTGGGACACATTCACAATTAACAAAGTTGAGCACGTGTGAGTTTTAAATTCCTGCCTAGCATATGACTGAGTCAGATTACAGTATCAAAATCTGACCATTAAATAAAATGAATTGAAAAGTCATCCCAGTACATTTTCATTTTTTCTCCCTTAATTTTTGCCCATGGTTTCAGGCACAATGCTAGAGGTTCTTAACTCATATAGAGAAAGGTTTCCCTTGGAAAAGATTAAGAGATAAACTCATTTTCAAATCAGCAACGCACAGACCCTTGTGTTTTAATCAGGTTCTAGTATTGAAAAAAGTCAAATTATTCTGAGGTAAGCACCCTTTCCACATGTTTTCTAAAGACGCAATTTCTCACTTATTAGCTTAAACCTCTTCATTTTCCCCATAGTGTAGAATATGACTTCAGACAACAAGAGGGAAGATTTCATCAGATTTTGGAAACACTGGATCATGCAGAGCAAAATCCAGCTTCAGCTTCACCTCAGAAACTACCATCTGATCATCCAGTTCCCGAGAAAAAGGAGTTAAGAAGAAAAACAAAAAAGGTGAAAAGAAAATGCTTCTGGTGGATTTGACTTCCTTACGGATCCCTTTCACATTTCAAAAGACACTAGAACAGAAAGAGGTTTGAGAGCACAGACCTGAAAATGTGCTATTATGAAATCACAAAGCTAAAGAATGTTTAATTACAGTACCTGAAAAATTAGAATAATTTAATTTACTTACATCATCTCACTGAATAAGGGTGCATGAAGATACTATTTTCAAGAAGAAACTGTTTCTTTTGAAAGGAAGCTTTCTCGTTTTTTCCAAGGACACTTTCATATGCTTTATAAAGACTTTTTTTTTTCTACTTCCCAAAAATAATGAAGTTCAAATATGTATTTTAAAGAACAATGGTAGACAAAGCTAAGAGTGTCACACAATCTTCATTTCCTATTCGTAACCAACATGGACTAAAAGAAAATAACTTCACTGATCTTAGAACAAGCCACATAATCAAGAACAAGTTCAGGGGAATCCACATTGCTCAAACAAATCTCTCCTCAAGGGAGACAATTACAATTATATCACATCCCCACAGAATTTTTTTTTTTTCTGTCATCAAATATTTCACAACAAAAAAAGAATTTCAGGTTAAGTTTTAGTCTGTCCTTTTACTGGTTCAATTTAAAAATCAACCATTTAGAAGTTTCAGCCACTTAACAGACTTCTCTGAAAAGAGAAGAATCATAAAACAAAAGGATATTTCGGTAATTCTAGTCTTAACCCCCTACTCAAGCAACGTCCATTTAGGTGAAATTGAGTTTTGAGTATCTCCAAAGACAAGAATCCAAAATGCCTTGGGGCAAGCTGTTCCAATTTTTTTCCTAACATCCAAGCTGATTTTGCTATGTTCTAACTTGTGACCATTACATCTTGCTCTGTCCAAATACACCTTCAAGCAGAATCAGACAAATAACGAGACCTCTCTCCTAAGGCTTCACTCCTTAAAGACTGAACAAAACCAGTTTTCACTGCTTCTCTTCACATGTTACTTGCTGCAGCCCACAGTCATCTTCATGGTCTCCCTCCAGTAAGCTGATGTCTTTCTTCTACCTGGAAGCCTAAAACTAGGCACAATGCCTCAGATGTCATCACACAATTGCTGAATAAAGGGGAATAACTGCTCTGGCTATTTTCTTCCTAAACCATTTGCCCAGTTTGTCCATTTAAGACCTGTATCACTATATTAAAATATCCCAAGATGTGGGGTTTTGGCCTTAAGATAATTTGATATGTGATACAAAATTGATCATAAAAATAAATATTTAATGAACTTCTCTCTATTATATTAAAAAATTATATATGCTGAAAAGATTTTTATCAGATGTCAAGGCAGTTATTTCTTTCCTTCAAAAATAGTCAAGTTACCAGCTACCACAGCGTATGACAATGTAACCTATTTTAGGGTTGATGATACTATTATTTTACTCATGAAAACATGGTCACTTTTCATATGGGGGACAGAGGGGAAAAAGTTTTCCAAAGCACATTTAAAGGGCACACTGTAAAGCCCAAATAATGTATTTGCTGTTTAGCGGAATGCACTGCAGACCTTTTCTTAGAAGTGACTCTGATTAATTAGTTCAGATGGTGCCAGGGTATTCCATAGATTAACCTCTGGATCCTATTTTTCTAAATCATATTGTATTAATTGTGCAATGTTAGTTTAAAATGTCTGTACGCTTTTTGTACACTTCTGAGTTCCTTGAATTCTTAGGGTTAATTACAGATTTGAAAAACACATTAAAAATGTTGCACAGAAAAATTTTGTCTGGAAGAACTAAGTTTTTGATAAAACTAGTCTACATTTATAAGAGAGTATGCTATGTGACATGGCTTAATTTATCAAAATTCTACAGGAATGACAGGTTTAAAAAACATTTCCGTGTTCAGTTCAGTAATTACGGAAATGACAGGCACAAAATTCTCATTAATTCAGTGGCTGTTCAGAAGAAGACCCTTATATGAATTTTTACTAGCAAAAAGGATGCTTTACTGAGACAGAAAAGCCCTTCAGTAGTGATTTGTGGATATAACAAAGGTAAGAATAAAATTATTATATCAGAACATATGATATTACATTCAAATACATTTACTGCTTATGCTGGTATGCCAACAGCATTCCTATTTTGCATTAGTCTCTGTGATTGATATAATGAAGGATTTATTAGTGTGTAAATTTTTCTTGTATATTAAAATAACATTTTAAGATTAATATCCTCTGTGGTAAAAGTATTATGATAATAGGCCATACCAACAGGCTTTACGCTCACAAAACCACTAAGTTTTTTTCTGTAGATTTTCAATAATTTGTTATTACATGAAAGCAATCTTTCTGTCTTTCTTTTTATTAATAAGCACAAAGAAAGCTCATTTTAAGCTGTCTGATTCTCGTTTGGCATACATAATGAATACGATGCCCTCAACATATTTTCAAAGGACTCAGATTATTCAATTTAAGCAAACCACAGTATTTTGGTTCACCACATAGCACCAATCAATTCCTGGGGTCAGTAAAACTATGCAAGAACTGAAATACTCTATTTAGTTTAAGACAGTCCAACCAAAGACACTTGTAAGTAAGGCTCTAAGTCTTTCCTATGACCTGAACAAACACCAGTTCTTCTAAAAAGCTAAAATATGCTGATTCAAATGGTTACAGGTTTTATATGTTAATATCTGATCTTGATGAAATTCAGAACTGTAGACAGTTTTTAATCCTTAATCACCCAGTCAAAAATAGGCTTTTTTTCTTATATTCCTCAGTCAGTTGTTTTTCAAGTCTCTCTCAATCAGTAAAGTATGGATTATCCATATACAGATATGAAATTCTCTTTTTAACATATGCACACACAACTGCAGGGAAACACTTCAGCTATCTAGGCCAGCCAACCCTCAGCTCCCAACTTACTCTGCAATTTAAGGACAACTACTTGTCTTTCAGTTTACCCTCTGTTCAGTGTTTTCAAATCCACCCCCTCTAAGACATCTGTTTTCCTTGAAAGAAAACATGAAACTGCCATGCTGTTAAAGCACTGTCCTTCAGAAAGGTTGCTCCTAGAGTTTTCTACTTCAGGACTTCAGAACGAAAAAGGAGATTTTTTTTGAGTCGGCAGTAGTAGCAACAACCAGCCAATTTTTAAAAAATATATTTAAGATCCAGACAAAAGGTTTATCTGAAACACAGACAGCACTCCCTCATCCTTCTTCCAGAGGCTCTGACCACCATGAACAAAAAACATGCAATAATTTAACTAAAAATAAAATAAAGGTACACCAGAAGTAAATTATTCCTACAAAAGAATAAGCATCGTAGCTCCACAATAAAACCCCACCCACTAAATGCAGGAAGTTATTATACCGAGTCTTCTCCACAGTACATCACACACATTAGGCCTTCTACATAAAATTTTAAAGACAACATTGGAGCAAAAGGCATTTGATACATTAAAAGGTAACAGCGGGAAAGTGTCAGTCCTGGTATGCATCAGTAAGACTGCTTAGTTGCTAAATGTTTTGTTTAGATTTAACATAGAAATTTGTATATCCTAGCACAGAAAATACCTAAAAATTAGTAGCTTCATAACACATAATTGGAGACTCTAAACTATGTGAAAATGTAATATGTAAGCATTGCTTTCTGGTTTATTGTTTAATTTTTAACAAATATTTTAGTAATTAATTATTAATTCATATGGCAAATAAAAAAATCACCAGACGCACGCTATGCAATTTATGATGTCAAGATCGGAAAAGTAACAGAAATTGGTAGTTTGTTAGAAGATAATAGTACTGGCTATAACACTTTCACTGATTTAGAAAATTATGGTATAATGCCTAAAACCAGCTCCCAGAGTAGGAAGTAAATGTTAGAAATACATAAAAACATGGTCCTAAATAAAATTTTAAAAAAACAACCACCAAGAACAGAAAACCCCAAAACCACAGCTACTTGGCAGCATTTGCATACAAAATAATGGAGGCTTCTCTGAAAGACATATTAAAATGACAACTACAATATGCTATTTATAAAGCATTGCAGGGAACGTGGCATACTCCAGAATCACTGTATTTGAAATTGCTGTTCTACGGAGTCAGCCTAACTTTCTATAAAAATTCAGAAAGTATGAATAAAATAGTGATTTCTCTCAATCATGTAACAGCAGTTCATGTAGGGCATTTTACAGTTCTGTGCACTACAGCTCTTTCAAAAAAGCCACAATACTTAGTAATTATGCTGGCTTAGATATAAAACATCTTCCTAATGAAATGTATTATCTAATGTATGTTTTGTAAGTTTCTAGGTTCTTCAAATGTGATGCTATCTTTTGCAATAAAGTGAGATATTTTCCTTCAGTTTCAGAAGTCAATTAATAACAAACAACATTTAGATTACAAAGGAAGTAAACAAATGTTCTTTGGAAAAGGAAAACAAATGGGAAATGAATACATAGGTCTTTCATGGAATCATTCTTCAGGTTTTCCAGTTAGAAAAAGGATTTCAGTTTGAATACTGAATAAAAAAAGCTGTAACTTCTAACTAGACCACGTGTGTATTTGAATATATCTTATTCTCCAGCCACGGCAGCTCTGCAAAATGGTTTCTCTGGGCATTATTTCCCAAAAGAATTCTGGGTTTTGCACAAGTATGTTATCTAGAGCAGCTTTGGTTAACAGAGCACACTGTTCTATTTCCTGCAAAGTCTTTTTTTGTACAATATCCTACATAAATATTGTCTAAAAACTTTTCTGTGAAGCATAACTACTCTCTTTTCATCATGCTAAACTGATACTGTGAACTAAATCAAGTTTGGGAGTACCAAAGAAAAGCTTTAAAATGTTAATGGTGGATTTATGATATTTTTGCTTGCCTAACAAAGCCAATACCAAAACTAAGTACTTCCATATTCCACATGCTTGTATGATTTACTTCTATAATTACTGCAGTAGGACTTCGCTGCATCATGATGTCCTTTAACTACAAGTCTAAATTTCATAAAGTATTCAAGATAGAGCTTGATTAGGCAATTTTAGACAATAAACTAGTCACTCTGTTACAAGTTCAGAACTTGTGCAACTACAAAGTCAAGGCTTTATTTTTAAGTGAAAATAACAAAGCAGCTGTTAAAGCCTTCAACTGCCCAAATCTCCCAGTGAAGGGAAGAGTGGCATTTAAGTAAGTCTTTTCTTCAGTAGTTGCAGAGAGCCACATTACTTTTCCATCACCAACACCTTCTCAGCCGACTCTTTCCAGTAATTACATGAACAAAGCTCACAGCATGCTGTTACCGGCTGAGCACAAGGCAGCACCTTCCCCTTTAGATTTAGCTGGCGTTGTAGCAAGAAAAGATAAAGGTAACTGTAACCCAAAATCCTTTTAACTTCTTCTCTGCCAACAAGCCAGAAGCTTCTGAAAAGGACACCTGAACATGAAAATTAACCTGCTTATCTCTGCTACAAAGCAAAAAAACTCACATAAACAAAATCCGGTATTGCAATATTCAGAAGCAGAGTAACAGATGTAAGAATTAACTGAGTAACTGTCTGTTCTCCTGGGAGTAAATAACAGATGTAGTCCAATTTGAGATGTCACTCATCTCCATATAAGATCAGCTATGAAGTCTGACTGCAGCTATTCCCTATGTCCCACCTGTACTTGTAGAGTTCACCATAGTTTTAGCAACTTTAGCTCACCTAAGCGTTCTGCAGAAGGTCATAATTCCTGACTATCTGCTTCATTTTTAGAAAATTAAGTATTCAGGCTTTCAACAAGTTTGGCCATCTCAAGAACTTTCAAAGCAAACCTGCAAATGAACTGAGTGAACTAAAGGTAGAACACGGAGCACGAAATCACCTTTTTCTGCCAGTTCATTCTGAATGCAAAATACTATTTTGTTCATTACAATTTCTTCATGTCACATGTAAAAGAACACTCTCTTGAAAGATCCTACCTCAGCTCTAGAAAACTCTTTACAATTTACTGGAGTTCTGCTTTGAAAAACCTCTGAAATGCCAAATATATACATACGCATAGGTGCTTATGAGCATCATTAGCATTCAGACATCTGCATTTCAAAATTCACACTGGAGTTGATCTTTTCAGGTAAAAACAGCTGAACAAGTTACAGTAGATGAGAGAAAAAAACCAACAGAAAAAAACACCCCCAAAAAACCAAACGGATTTTCCAAGCCTAATGATAAAGATCTTTTTTGCAGGATTACTACTGTTTCATTTTGCTTCTTCATTTACTGTTTATGGTAGCCAAAAATACCCCTTAACAGACCAATTACACTATCCATGACACTCACATGCAAGTACAGCAAACATTTATCAAACAGTGTAGAGAACTGAAAGGTTCACCGGGTCTGCATTCAAAACCTCTTCCTGTTGCGACCATGCACACACGCCAGAGGGTTACACGCAGAAGAATAACAGACTGGAGTTCTAAAAAAAAGTTAATGACACGATTTCTGAAACTTGCAGATCTGCCACCAGGGAGTTTGAAGCAACCACTGGCAAATATCTGCTCTGAAGAACTCAATTATTAGGAGACTAATCATTAAGAGACACACATGCTCTGACTGGCAATGATCTAAAACTACTGCTTTGGTTTTCCAACAGAAATGAACAAGGAGACAAAGCACATGTTAAAAGAGACACAGTGTACCTTTTGTGGCCAAAACAATCAAGTAAATACTGCTCATGACTTTGCAGAATAAAGCAAATCTCTAAAGACTAACAATTAATATACATCTTCTCTTAAGCACGCAGTCTGAAGGGCAACTTCCATAATTCCTGCTGAACATAAGTAGCTTGCATTCTCACAAATAGTCTAAATAAAGAGAAGTACTCATGAGATATGTAGTTAAATCTGAACAAATTGCAGAGTCTCTCCTTGAAAAAAAGTCTCAAACCCTGGAATCTCCACCAAAATCTCAGGTGAGTGCTCTGTGCCAGCGCATCCCCAGATATTTTCCCTGTGTGCACAGGGCATCATCGTCCATGGAATGTGGAAAGAGGGGCAGGCCACTTGGGAAGAGTACAGGAATGTTGTCAGAACATGCAGAGATGCAACGAGGAAGGCCAAGGTCCACCTGGAATTGAAGCTGGCAAGGGATGTCAGAAACAACAAGAAGGGCTTCTTCAACTACATCAGTAGCAAAAAGAAGGCTAGGGACAATGTGGGGCCGCTGCTGAATGAGGTGGGTGTCCTGGTGATGGAGGATGCAGAGAAGGCAGAGTTACTGAATGCCTTCTTTGCTTCAGTCTTCAGTGCCAAGGCAGGCCCTCAGGAATCCCAGGCCCTGGAGGTAAGAAAGGAAGCCTACACAGAGGATGACTTTCCCTTGGTCGAGTAGGACTGCATGAGGGATCGCTTAAGCGATCTGGATGTTCACAAATCCATGGGCCCCGATGGAATGCACCCACGAGTGCTGAGGGAGCTGGCGGATGTCATGGCTGAGCCACTCTCCATCATCTTTGAAAGGTCCTGGAGGACACGAGAGGTGCCCGAGGACTAGAGAAAAGCCAATGTCACTCCAATCTTCAAAAAGGGCAAGAAGGAGGCTCCAGGGAACTACAGGCCGGTCAGCCTCACCTCCATCCTGGGAAAGGTGATGGAGCAGCTCATCCTGGAGGTCATCAACAAGCAAGTGGAGGAAAAGAAGGTTATCAGGAGTAGTCAACATGGGTTCACCAAGGGGAAATCATGCTTGACCAATCTGACAGCTTTCTACAGTGGCATGACTGGCTGGCTAGATGAGGGGAGAGCCGTGGATGTTGTCTACCTAGACTTCAGCAAGGCTTTCGACACTGTCTCCTATAACATCCTCCTACGGAAGCTCAGGAAGTGAGGGCTGGATGAGTGGTCGGTGAGGTGGATTGAGAATGGGCTGAATGGCTGAACTCAGAGGATTGTCATCAGCGGCTCTGAGTCCAGTTGGAGGCCGGTAACTAGTGGTGTCCCTCAGGGGTCAGTACTGGGCCCAGTCTTGTTCAACTTCTTCATCAATGACCTGGATGAAGAGTTAGAATGTACCCTCAGCAAGTTGGCTGATGATGTAAAACTGGGAGGAGTGGTGGATACACTAGCAGGCTGTGCTGCCATTCAGCATGACCTGGACAGGCTGGAAAGTTGGACAGAGAGGAACCTGATGAGGTTCAACAAAGGCAAGTGCAGGGTCCTGCACCTGGGGAGGAACAACCCCATGCACCAGTACAGGCTTGGGGCGGACCTGCTGGAGAGCAGCTCTGCGGAGAG